>Ga0197143_1001649_pt1 | contig 18355 bp, 11 predicted proteins | sample GBS70_MetaG_FD_148603 | JGI IMG/M metagenome (GOLD analysis project Ga0197143, IMG submission 148603) | Sediment microbial communities from Great Boiling Springs, Gerlach, Nevada, United States - GBS 70_MetaG | ecosystem: Environmental > Aquatic > Thermal springs > Hot (42-90C) > Sediment...
CGGTCGTGCGGGCGTTTGGGTCCTGCAAGGCTCGGCTCGATTGTGCTGAGGTCTAACTCCAGCGTGTCGGAGTATTCGGGGTCGGGCGTCTCGTCGGTGCGGAACAGCGCGTTCTCCTTGCAGTACGCTTCCACGAGGCGCACGAGGCTTTCGTGCCTGCCCGTGAAGCGCAGGTACTCCAGCGTGCGCTGGTCGACAGGGAAAAAGCCCATTGTCGCGCCGTACTCAGGCGCCATGTTCGCAATCGTCGCGCGGTCTTCCACCGTGAGGCTGCTCAAGCCCGGTCCGTAGAACTCCACGAACTTGTCTACCACGCCCTTCTTGCGCAGCATTTGGGTGACGGTCAGCACCAAGTCGGTTGCTGTCGCGCCTTCGGGCAACTCGCCCGTGAGTTTGACGCCCACCACCTGCGGAATCAGCATATAGTAGGGCTGTCCCAGCATCACGGCTTCGGCTTCAATCCCGCCGACGCCCCAGCCGAGAATGCCCAGCGCGTTAATCATCGTCGTGTGGCTGTCCGTGCCGACCAGCGAGTCGGGGAAGGCGACCACCTCGCCGTTCACCTGCTTGGTCTGCACCACCTTGCTGAGATACTCCAAGTTCACCTGATGCACGATGCCCGTGCCTGGGGGCACCACGCGGAAGCCGTCGAACGCGCGTTGCGCCCAGCGTAGCAGCATGTACCGCTCGCGGTTGCGCTCGAACTCTTTCTCGACATTCAGGAAGAAGGCGTACTGCGTGCCGAAGTAGTCCACCTGCACGGAGTGGTCAATCACGAGATCGGCGGGCACGACGGGGTTGATGCGCTGGGGGTCTTTGCCGCGCTCTTGCATTGCGTTGCGCATCGCCACGAGGTCTACGATGCACGGCACGCCCGTGAAGTCCTGCAGGATCACGCGGGCGGGCATCAGCGGGATTTCGCGTGGCTCGGGGTGCGGCTGCCAACTCGCCAGTGCGCGTAGGGTCGCTTCCGCCTCTGCGCCAAGAAGCGTCGCGCCGTCGGGCGACTCCGCCACGCGCAGCATATTCTCCAACAGCACGCGAATCGAAAACGGCAAGCGGTCAATCCTGCCCAGTCCCTGCTTCTCTGCGGCGGGCAAACTGTAGTAGGTGTAGGGCTGTCCCTCCACGGATAAAGTGGCTCGCGTCGTCATGGGTTGTCTCCTCCGCTACAGGAGTGTACCCGATAGAGCGCGGTAGACTGGGGTACACTTCAAGCGGTGAAGCATATGGAGCACACAGGTTCGACGCAGGTTATCACGATTCGGCTGGAGCTACCCGCCAGCGTGCCGCTGAGTGAGCAGGAGGCTCGCGAGATACTGGTGCTGAAGCTGGTGGAGGAGGGGCATCTGTCCCAATCGGAGGGGGCGCAGTTGCTGGGCGTTAGCCGTGCAGAGTTGATTGAACGGATGACGCAGGCAAAGATGGCGGTTGCTCGATACACCCCTGAAGACCTCGCGCGTGAAACAGAGACGCTTCACTGGCTCCAGCAACAACGCGCGATGAGCAATCGTCCCTGACATGGGAGCCAAGCCGCTCACGGTTGCCGTTGACGCCAGCCCCCTGATTGGACTGGCGAAGATTAGAAAACTGCGTCTCCTTGCGAAGCTCTATCCCGTAGTGGTCATACCTCCCGCCGTTTATGCCGATGTCGTCGTGCGTGGGGCGGGTCGTGCAGGCGCGAGGGCAGTGAAGCAGGCAGTGGCAGAGGGGTGGATACAAGTTGTGACGCCTGATGACTCCACGCGCATACCGCCTGCGCTGCGGGGAACGGGCGAGGGCGAAGTAATTGCCTTAGTGCTGTGCCAGCAAGCAGATGTGGCTATTGTGGACGACCGTAAGGCGCGCAACCTATGCGATTTGCTGGGCATCCGCCACATTAGCACGGGACTGGTCTTGAAGGATGCCGCGTCTCAAGGGTTGATACGAGACTTGGCGAAAACGCTCAATCGGCTGCAGCAGAAAGGCTTCGGCATCTTTGACTACGCTCAGCTTGTAGAAGGCAACGACTGAAGTGTCCCCGATAGCAGGGAGCTACTCGGCTGAGACGACGATGTCCGTGGTGCGTCCATCGCTGAGACGCACACGGAGGATGTCGTTGCCGTTGCTGGTCGACCAACCTGCGATAGGGTTGTCCGCAGCGATAGTGCCGAGGCTATGGTCGATTAGGCGTATCCTGTCCCCACTGCGCGCTACTTGGTGCAATCCCTCGCCGAATGTGTTGACGACATACAATTCACCTGTATCCGCGTCATACAGCGCGACATGCTTCCCTGAAGGCGCAATTGAGGCGGCTACGATATTCTTGTATGTACCTGCGATGAGCTTCTGCCCATCAGCGCGTCGAATGAGAATCAACTCGTCGATGCTCGGGTCAAATGTGTGGTACTCGTATGCTACTTTGTAGACCCCACAGGTAGGCGAGGACGCCAGCAAAGTCTCCAGACCATGCTCCGACGAGATAAGCGGGGGGAAGGATGCTGCATAACGGGGCGCGCCGAAAGGCAGGGCAAGGTAGGCGGCGACCGCAATCAGCGCAGCAGCAGTTCCCACAGCCACTTTGAGCCAGCGTCTACGAGCGGAGCGTTGCCGCACTTGTCTCGCTGTCGCCTGACGGCTCTGCTCGTACTGCTGGATGGCGCGTTCCAGGTTCTCGTCCGAGACGCCAGCCTCGCGAGCAATCGCGCGCAGTTGCTCTGCAGTGATTGTGTTGTCCTGCAGGTGCGCTGCGATGCGCAAGATTTCGCCCGCCTCTTCGGGCGAGTAGTGCGCCTGCGATTCGGTCGCCCTGTGCTGTTCCTGAATCATCACCGTTCCCCTGACTGCCAATTATACTGCCTATCACCTGAATATTCCTGCTTCTGCTTGATGCCTCGCGCGGGCGTTTTGTGGACGACCTGCTACTCTACAGGCAGTTTTACCTCTGTCCGACCGTCTTTCGAACACAACACAATCGCCTCCTTTCCGTCTTTCGTTGTCCAACCTGCAAAGAAAGAGCCATATAGGTGCGACGACGTAGTGCCATACGAATTGCGCCCGAGTCGTGAAGCGAGTGTCCTGACGCGGTAAGATTCCTCCTTGAGCGTAACCACATAAACGCCCCCCCAGTCCTCAAAAACAACATACTTACCAGAAGGGGAAATCGACGCGAACCCGATATCACCGAAGGAGCGGTCCAAGACAAATACATACCCGTTGCTGCGTTGGATGATTAGTCGCTCGTTTCTTGGGGAGTGCCGCGACTCACGCGCTTCCACGTAGACACTGCAGGTGGGTGAAGCTGCTAAAAGATGGCGGTTCACTTTGGTGGTCGCTTGCTCTACTTGCGCGGCAGTGTAGGTAAGCATCACTGCGACCCCAATCGTGGCTGCCAAGACGGTAGCAGTCAGCGTGAGCAATTGCTTGCGCACAGTGGCTTTGCGCTTGCGCTGTTCCTCTACCGAGCGTCGCTGCCGATACAGTTCAATCGCGCGCTCCAGATTCTCGTCCGCAATCCCAGAATCGCGAGCAATCTCGCGCAGCTGCTCCGCAGATAAGGTACTGTCTTGCAGTTCTGAGGCGATGCTGAGAATCTCCCTTACCTCCTCTGCAGAGAAGCGCGCCTGCGATTCGGTTGCCTCAGCGATTTGGCGTTGTTCCAGTGTCATCGTGTTTCCCCCGCCGAATTATACGGCAATTCCACCCCAAATTCCTGCTGATTGTCTATAACCATGGCAGGAATGTTATTTTTCGCGCGTCTAATTAGGTGCTGGGTGATGACGATGGTCTGGCGCAAGGTTGCACACATCGCGCTTGGATGCGCACTGCTGATTGGCTTTCAGTTGTATGGGATTGCTGGATTAGTGCAGAACGAGCCGCCGCGAGGCAGCGTATTCGGAGTTGCCTATTCTGAACGCACGCTCGCACCGATTCCGAAGACCTATGTTCGCTTGATACGACAAGAGCCTTTAGACCAACCCCGCGAAGATACGCCCGACGCCTACTCCCCACCTGCCGAGCCTACTGAGATGCGCCATCGCGTTCAGGGGTGGGACGCCGAACGGTATGAGTGGTACGAGTGTGGCTACACAGGCGCGCCCGACGAAAGCACTTGGGAAGCGATTACTGACGCGCAGGGTCGCTTCCAACTGCGCGGTATCCCTGCAGGCGTTTACGAGGTGGAGGCGCACAGCGACTGGCACGACCTCTACGATCGCGACGTCTATTACTACCCCGAACGCCGCGTGCGTATCGTGGTGCGCGACGGCGAGCGAGTAGACCTCAACCTCGCCCTCAAGCCGCCCAAGCCGTTTTTGGAACTCATCCACCCACAAGCGGTCTACTACCCCGACGAGCCACTGCGCGTGGGCATTCGCGGCTACAACGACGACGACACCATCCGCCTGACTTTGCACCGCGTGCGCCACCAGTCTAAAGAGGTATTGCCTTCGGGATTGTACCGTTTTCTGAACGAAGTGCGCTATGGTTGGTGGCGTAGCGACGGTCAGTTGGGCAAAGTACTGGAATATTACGCCACACACTTGGAGTCAATATGGTCGCAGGAGACGCCGATTCGCGGGCGCGACCCAGAGGGCGTGTTCACGCAATATGTGGATGTGCCCAAGCAACCCGAAGGGACTTACCTGCTGGAAGCGCAGTCGGGCACGAACCGTCAGGTGGCGCTGCTTGTGGTCTCCTCGATTGGGGTCGTCTCCAAAGTGAGTCGCGAGGCGACGGAGGTTTGGTGTACCGAGTTGCGCACGGGGCAGCCGCTGGCGGGCGTCGAGGTGCGCATCTATCGCACGCGCACGGTGGGCACAGGGGGCGCCACGCGCGACGAAACCCGTCTCGTCGCGCAGGGGCGCACGAACCGTGACGGGCTGACGCGACTGGAACGCATCCCTGCACATACCGACTGGAAAGAGCAGGAGCGCGAGGTCATCGCCGTGCATTCGCCGCGCACGGGCGAACTCGTACACTGGGGGTATGTACGCACCGCGCCATGGCGCGGAGGACCCGACGCCTCTGAGCCACTCACAGGTGCGATTTACACTGAACGCCCCATCTACCGCCCTGGACACACGGTTCACTTCAAGGGTATCGCGCGGCTGGGCAAAGTGCCCAACTACCGCCTGCCGCCGCCCAACACGCCCGTGCAGATTAGCATCCTGAACCCGCGGGACGAAATCGTCTACGAAACGCGCACGACCACCAACGGCATGGGCGCGTTCCATGCCAGTTTCCCGACCTCGCCTGAAGCGGAGACGGGCTACTACACCATCCGCGCCGCCGTCGGCGACTACGGAACCATCGAAGAGTTCGTGCCCCTCAGCGCGTACCGCAAGCCGACCTATCGCATCACTCTCAAGCCCGACCGCGACCTCTATATGCCTAACGACACAGTGCGCATCCCCATCCAGACCGAATACTACTTCGGCATGCCTGTGCCGAACACGCAGCTGACCTACACGGTCTACCGCCGTGAGAACTGGCGCTGGTATGACTACTGGGAGGAAGAGTACGACTGGCTCCTCGACTCGGAAGACGAGGAGTATTACGACGCTTATGACGACTACGGGCAAGTGGTGCAGACGGGCGAGCTGACGACCGATTCGGCGGGGCGGGCGACGCTCGTGCTGCGCACGAACGACCTGCTGCCGACCGATGACGCCGCCCACGCGTCGTACTGGGGTTCGTCAGCGTTGAGCTACGAATACACGGTAGAGGTCTATGCGCTCTCGGAAGGCTGGGAAGGCACGACGGGACGCGCCTCGTTTGAGGTGGCGACCGCCCACTGGGAGGCAATCCTTATGCCCGAAACCGAGTTTGGCGAAGCAGGCACAGTGTATCGCTACCGCGTGCGCTTGACCGATCGGCGCACGGGCGAGCCTGTGCAAGCCACGCTGCAGTGGCAGGCGGTGCTGAAACTTCAGGCGGGCAGTCGCACGCGGGTCGCAGAGCAACATCAGGGCACGCTTCAGACCAACGCGCAGGGCGTCGCCGAGTTCCAGTTCACGCCCGACCTCAGCGGCGACTGGGAGGTGTCCATCACAGGGCGCGACACGGACGGCAACCGCCTTCAGACGCGCCACTACCTGTGGGTGTCGGGGCAGGGGTACACGCCGTGGTGGGCGCGTCGCCAAGACGCGAACGCGCTGGAGGTGCGCCTGCAAAAACGCGCCTACGAAGTCGGCGAACCCGTCGAGGTCGCCATCCGCACCCCGCACCGCGACGCCGCGTTCTACATCACTGTAGAGGGCGACCGCCTGTACCACTCGCAGGTCGTGCGGGCGCAGGGCGCGTTGACCCGCGTGCGCCTGCCCGCCGCCACGCGCGAGCAAATCCCGAACGCCTTCGTCTCGGTCTGCATGGTGCGCAACAAGGAACTCGTGCGCCGCGAGGTGGAGTACCGTGTTGGCAGGGGACACGGTGCGTTGCAGGTGCAGGTGCAACCCGACAAACCGCGCTACGCACCAGGCGAGACGATGCTGGTGCGCCTACAGACTGCCGATATGCAAGGCAAGCCTGTCTCCGCCGAGGTCTCGCTGGGCGTGGTGGACGAAGCCATCTACGCCATCCGCGAGGACAGCCCCGCCGCCATACGCCGAGCGTTCTACTCGCGCCAGTGGAACCATGTTCAAACCGACTTCTCCGCCGTGTGGCTGGCGTTGCAGGGCGATAAAGGCTCTGTGGAGAGCGTGCGCCGCGACTTCCCCGACACCGCCTACTGGCAGCCGATTATTCGCACCGACGCGCGTGGGCAAGCCACCGTGCGCATCCGCCTGCCCGACAACATCACCGAGTGGCGACTGACCGCAATCGCGCACACGGCGGACACCAAAATCGGCTACGCCCGCGCGAAGGTGAAAGCGGCGAAAGACCTTATGGCGCGCCTGCGCCTACCGATGTGGCTGGTGGAAGGCGACCGCACGGAGATCAACGCCATCGTCAGCAACGACACCGACCAGCCGCGCGAGGTGGAGGTGGAGCTGCGCACCCCCGACGGCGTCCGCACACAGACCGTGCGCGTGCCCGCTCGCAACTCCACCACGCTGCGCTGGGACTACACGCCGAAGTCGCTGGGCGAGCAGCGGTTCGTGCTGATAGCCCGCGAGCGCGGCGGACGCCTGCGCGACGCCGAAGAGCGCACGCTGCAGGTCAAGCCGCTGAGCCTAACGGAGGTCGACAGCCGCGCCGTGCTGCTGAACGCTGAGCGCACGCTGATGCTGACCCTGCGCCCCGACGCCATCCCCGACCGCGCGACGCTGACCCTGCGCAGCTTCGCCAGCGCGAGCGCAATCGCCCTCGATAGCCTGCCCTATCTGCTGGACTACCCCTACGGCTGCGTGGAGCAGACTGTGAGTCGATTCGTGCCTGCGATGTTAGCCAAGCGCGCAGCAGAGCAACTGGGCATGCCGATGGATGCCGAAACCCAGCGCAAAATCGCCGAAATCACCGAGCAGAGCCTGCAGCGACTGGCGCGCATGCAACTGGAGAACGGCGGCTGGGGCTGGTGGGAGGAGGGCGAGGCGTACCCGTGGACGACCGCCTACGCCGTGTGGGGACTGCACAAAGCCCAGCAAGCGGGAGTGCCCGTGCCCGAAGCGATGTACCGCCGGGGCATCGACGCCTTGCGCCGACTCGTGGTGCAAAGATTCGCCCGCGTCCCCGAACACGAGGGTCGCGAGCAGTGGCTTAGCCTCTACGACTGGACCTTCCCGCTGCTGGTGCTGGCTTCGGTAGACCCGACGCCGCCCGACGCCCTGCGCTACGAACTCACAGGCGTTCTCACCAACTGGGTCGAGTTCCTGACCACGCCTCGCCCCGCCAATGAGCGTTCCTACCGCAGTCGCGATTTGCAGGTGTATCGCCTGCATGTAGCGGCGATGTTGCAGCGCTGGCGCAGTCTGCCCAACGCCGACGCGCACCTGCGCGAGCTGTGGCGCGCCCTCGAACGCAACGCGCTGGAAGACCGCAGCCACATCGACTGGGAGCCGAACCGTACCGATGACGAATGGTACTCGTGGGCGTCAATAGAGACACAGGCGACCGCGCTGCTGACACTATTGGAGGCGCGCCCGCTGGCGACAGAGCTGTTCGGCAGCCTGCAACGCTACGAGCAGCTGGTGGGCAAGACCACGACGGGGCTTGCGCTCGGCTACCGCAACGGTCGCTGGTACTCCAGCCGCGATACCGCGCTGGCGGTGGAGGCGTTGCTGGAGTATAGCCTGCGCTACGAGCGCGATTCGTACCGTGAGGGCGTGTACGAGGTGTGGCTGAACGGGCAGCGGGTGCGCACGATTGAAGCACGCGCCCAAGACGGTCGTCGTGCTGCGCCGACGCTGCGGCTTGAGGGCTTGCCGTGGCGCGTGGGCGAGAACACGCTCGTGCTGCGCCCTGTGCGCGGCGCGCCGCTGGTGAGCATGACCTTCGAGCAGCCGCGCCAACTCGCCTTCCAAGACGCCGATGCGCCCGCAGGACCGCTGCAACTGCGCGTCTATCGCGTGGAGCGGCCCGCCGAGATGACCACCCCAGGCGAACGGCTGCGCCCGCTGCGCTCAGGCGATACCGTGCGCACAGGCGACCTGCTACGCATCGATGTCGTTGCCCGTATGCCCCGAAAAGTCTCCCGCCTCGACTACACCGTGCTGGAGACGCCGTTCCCCGCAGGCTGCGCGCCGTTCGATACAGAGGCGTTCCTGTCGGCATGGTGGTGGGACTACATCCACGAGGAGATACGGGACGACCGCGCCGCCGCCTTCCGCAGTGAGTGGCATCGCGGCAGTGAGTACCGCTACACGCTGCTGGTGCGCGCCGAATCGCCAGGCGAGTATACGATTCTGCCCGCGCACTTATGGGGCATGTACGCGCCCTACCAAGCGCACAGCAACCCGTTCCGTATCCGAATCGCGGCGAGGTGAGATGCGATGAAGCAACGCTGGCAACGAGTCCGCCCCGTGATGTGGGCGCTAACCCCTATCGTGGGGGTGGCGATGCTCTTTCTGCTGCCGTGGCTGGTGCGCGAGTTGCGCCCGCTCAGCTCGGACGCGCTGTTTCGGGAGGCGCGTGCCGAGCTGGGCGCAATGCGCGCCCTCTCTCCAAAAGCTGCCGCGGTCTATGTGCGCGCGCTCGTGCGTGCAGGCGACGCCGACAAAGCGCAGGCGTTCGTACAGTCCTTGCCTCAAGACGCCAAGCCGTGCGTCCAGCACGAACTCATCCGCGCGCTTATCGACATCGGCGCGCTGAACCGTGCGTTTCAACTGGCGCGTGAGCACCTGCGGATGGGCAACTACCAGCACTGCTGGAGCGGTTCCAGTAATGTGAGGGAGTGCCTCTACTGGTATCTTGTAGACGAGCTTCTCGCTGCAGGTCGCTTGGAGGACGCTTGGACAGTCATCGGGTGGATTAGGGACTCCGGTAGCAGCTACCAAGTCCCCGAACTGTACAAGCATCTGGTGCGCCGCTCGGTGGCATCAGGGCGAGTAGACCTCGCGCTGCAGGCGTTACAGCAGGTAGACACCGATGACACCCACGCGGAAACGCTTCTCGTGGTGCAAGCTTTGCTTGAGCAGAGGCAGGCGCAACGCGCGCTTGACTTCCTCAGCCGCCAGATTCGGCGAGTTAGGCAGAAAGACGATACCGTCCGCCTGCCCGCTGCGTTGGAGGCGACAGTGCGGCAAGCAGCGCGGCTCGCACGCGCAGGGCGCGCCAACGCCGCCGCGCAACTCGCCGAACAGACGCTCCAACGCTACCTGCGTACCCATACCGAAAGGACGGTTAGCTATGACACGCTCTACACGCTCGCCGCGCGCTTCACCGAACACCTGCCCGCCGCAACGATGGAGCGCACCCTACGGCGGCTGCCCACCGACAAGTACGAATGCGCAGCGACCCACCTGCGCGGCGGCTACATCATCGGACTGCTCAACGCAGGGCGGTGGAGCGACTTAGTGCGCGTGTTGGAGACGCCCAGCGGACACTCTGAACTGCCTTACATCCCGCGTGGATGGCTAATCGTCGCTGGTTATCTCCAAGCGGGCAAGGTGGAGCAGGCGCAGGCGTGGCTACAGTCCGCGCCGATGCTTGACCCGAAGCGCACCGTGCGCGAGGGATTGCAGGGGCTGCGCCAGCGACTTCCCAGCCTCACCCCAGAAGCCAGCGACGCGATTGAGCGGCTGGCAACCGAGTGGGTGCTTGGCGTGCCTTTCCTATTCTTCGGCAGGGTTGTCGGCGATTCTGTACGCAATACCGTCGTGGACATGGCAGATTTTGCCGCCTACTCAGTAATTGTGGCTGGCTCGCGCCGACGCTTCGGAGACGCGGTGACGCTGACTGCGTGGAGCATGCGCGAAGGGGGTGAACGCACACTCAACGACGCGCTCATCTACGAAGCGGCGTTCTACTTGGGGCTTGACCACCCACAACTGGACACCTTGCTGCGAATCTCTGACCCCAACGATACGGTCTACTGGATGAAGGGTCTCGCGGCTGTTGCACAGGCAGGGCGGCTGGAGGATGCGGAAGCCATCTTACGCGCTGCGCCTTCTGTCCCCCAGTACGATACGGAGGCTTATCGTGCGGGCTACGCGGTTGGGCTTGCCAAGCGCGGGCGGTTCCGCGAGGCGGTGCGCATGGCGCGTCGCTTACCCTACGCGGAGTATCGCGTCCACGCGCTGGCGAATATCGCGGTCGAACTCAAGCGACGGGGCTTGTGATCGTTTACACCAGTATCCCCCGTATCGCCGCCACCGACGCGAAGCCGTGTGCCCTGAGGTAGTCGCGTAGTCCTTGCACGATTTCGATTGCCAGCGTCGGCTGCACATAGTTCGCCGTGCCGACCTGTATGGCGTGCGCGCCCAGCAGAATGAACTCGATGGCGTCCTCCACGCTGCTGATGCCGCCAACGCCAATCAGGGGCGTGTCGGGCAAGGCTTGGCGCACGCGCCAGAGGTGATATTGCGCGATGGGCTTGATTGCGGGTCCCGACAATCCGCCGACTTTGCTTGCGAGGCGAAAACGGCGTTCGTGTGCATCGACGGCGACGCCCAAGAGGGTGTTGATGAGGCACACGATGTCCGCGCCCGCCTCGACGGCAGCCTGTGCGGAGGGCGTGATGTCGCCCGCATTCGGCGAGAGTTTGGCAATCAGCGGTAGGTCGGTCGTCTGGCGCACGGCGGCGACCACCTGCGCCGTCAGGTCGGGCTGCACGCCGAACTCCATGCCCCCACGCGCTTGGTTGGGACACGAGAGGTTCAACTCCAGCGCAGCGATGCCCTCGGCGCGAGCAAGCTTCGCTGCGACCTGCACATACTCATCGACGGTCTCTCCCGCAACGCTGGCGACGATTGTCGCGCCCGTCTCCCGCAGGCGCGGCAGCGTCTCCACCAGAAACGCATCGACGCCGTCGTTCTGCAGCCCGATGGCGTTCAACATCCCTGCGGGCGTCTCCGCCACGCGCGGGGGCGGGTTGCCCATCCGCGGCGCGAGCGTTAGGCTCTTGGTCACCACCGCGCCGAGCTGCGCCAAGTCGACCCAGTCGCGATACTCCAGCCCGTAGCCGAATGTACCCGCCGCGACCATCACAGGGTTGCGCAAGTGCAACTTTCCGAGCGAAACTTGCATATCGGGCATCATTCCCAGATCACCTCCTCGGCGCGGAACACGGGACCTTCGGTGCAGGCGCGTTTGTACCACACCCCGCCGTCGGGCGTGGCGACCTTAACGGCGCAGCCCAAGCAAACACCCGTTCCACAGGGCATCGGCGCGTCCAACGATACCTGGCATGGCACGCCATGCTCGATACAGATTTGCGCCACAACCTTGAGCATCCGATTGGGACCGCAGGCGTACACTGCCGACGGGATAGGCTCCTGTAGCGCGTCCTGAAGCAGGTCGGTCACATACCCTTTGTAGCCCTGCGAGCCGTCGTCGGTGGCGATGCGCACTTCTGCCCCCAGCGCACGGAACTCGTCCAGCCCCACCAGCAGGTCGCGTCGTCGCGCGCCCGCCAGAATCAGCAGTTGCTCGCCTGCCCGTAGGGTGGGCGCAAGGCGCGACGCGAAAAAGCACAGCGGTGGCGCGCCTACCCCGCCCGCCGCCAAAATATGCCGCCGCGCCGTGCGTACAGGCACAAAGTAGCTCCCCAGCGGTCCCAGCGTCTGCACCGTGGAGCCAATCGGCTTGAGCGAGAGCAGCTCAGTAAACGCGCTCTGCACCGAGTAGAACACGCTGAATACGCCCTTGTCGGGGTTGGCACGCAGGATGCTGTAGGGGCGTCGCCACAGCGGGGCGTGCGTGCGCACTGGGCGCAGCATCACAAACTGCCCTGGCATCGCCCGCTCGGCAATCGGCGGCGCGTGCAGAATCAGCTCATACTGGTTCGTGGCGCGTTGGCGATGCTCCACCACCACCGCGGGCAACTCGTAGCGCATCATCAGGTACAAGTGTACCTGCTAATGTCCCGAATGCGACGCCCCCTTCGCCGACTTCTCGGCGTGCATGTCCTCCTCTACGCCTTCGGGCAGTTTGAGCCACTCGACCTTCCCCTCGCGCAGATGGTACACGCCACCTGCGAACTGCACCTTGCCCATCTCGTACTGCTTGCGCACGATTTCGCTGCGCTCCAAGATGACGCGAATTGTGTGGCGCACATTTTCCTGAATCACTCGCTCCACCAGCGCATCGCCCTTCAGATGGGGATGTGTATGGCGTAGTTGACGAATTACAGGTTCAATATGCGCCACCAGATGCGGCAAGTGCCCCTCCAGATGCTTCCCAGAGACCGCCGCCTTGACCGCGCCGCAGTGTGTGTGCCCCAGCACCACAATCAGCGGCACCTTGAGGTGTTCCACTGCATACTCAATCGAGGCGAGGTTCTCCTCGTTGACAATATTGCCTGCCACGCGCACGACGAACAGGTCGCCCAGCCCCTGATTGAACACCAGCTCAGGTGGCACACGCGAATCGGAACACGAGACGACCACCGCGAACGGACGCTGCCCTTCCGTCTCCAGTTGGTAGCGGGTCATCTCGTCCACTTTGGGCGTCTGCAGCGCGCCCTTCGCGAACAGCTCGTTGCCGTGCTGGAGCCTGCCCAGCGGGTCAGACGGGATGGGTTTCGGCGTAGGCGCGAGCATCCGCCCCGCGATTACCCCAATCCCCGCCGCGATTAGCCCAACCGCCAACGCCTTCACCAACGGTTTCATCGCTTGGGGGATTCTTCCACACCCCACCCTATGTGCCATAATATTGCCGTATGCCAGCGATTGTTGTGGAGCGACTGTCCAAAACCTACATCTCCTACAAGCGTCCGCCTGGGGTCTGGAACGCGGTCAAGAGCCTCTTTCGGCGCGAGCGGCACGAGGTGCATGCCGTGCGCGACATTTCGTTCACCATCGAGGAGGGCGAGTTGGTCGGCTTTCTGGGACCCAACGGCGCGGGCAAGACCACCACGCTGAAGATGCTGTCGGGCATCATCTTCCCGACATCGGGCACGGCGCGTGTGCTGGGCTATGTGCCGTGGGAACGACGCCCCGAAATGCAACGCCAAATCGCGCTGGTGATGGGGCAAAAGATGCAGCTCTGGTGGGACTTGCCGCCCTACGAGTCGTACCTGCTGCTCAAGGCGCTTTACGAAGTGCCCGACGATGCGTTCGAGAAGCGCGTCCACGAGCTGGCGGAGATGCTGGAGATTCGGCATGTGTTGCACACGCAGGTGCGGCGGCTGTCGCTGGGCGAGCGGATGAAGTGCGAGCTACTGGCGGCGCTGTTGCATCGCCCGCGTGTGCTGTTTCTGGACGAACCCACGATTGGGCTGGATGTCGTCTCCCAAAAGCGTATCCGCGAATTCCTGCGCGAGTATAACCAGCGCGAGCGCACCACCATCCTGCTCACCAGCCACTATATGCAGGATGTGCAGGAGCTGGCGCAGCGCGTGCTGATAATCCATCACGGGCAGCTGATTTTCGACGACACGCTCCGCGCACTGGTGGAGCGGTACAGCCCCTCCAAAGCGTTGCACCTGCGCTTGGAACAGCCCGCTGACGCCGAGACGCTGAGTCGCTTCGGGCGCATCGTCCGCTTAGACGGGCTGGAGGCAGTGCTGGAGGTGCCCCGCGAGCTGGTCAGCCGCGTCGCCAGCGAGATCCTGCAATCGCTGCCCGTGTACGACATCACCATCGAAGAGGTAGACATCGACGAGATCATTCGCGACATCTTCGCGGGCAAGCGCGAGGCGGGCGCGCTGGTGAACACCGCGGGCAGTTAGGCGGACACGCTCTCCAACCACTGGCTTAGCTCGCGGGCGAAGTCGCGAAAGGTTTTGGGCGCGCGTCGCGCGTACTGCGCCACACGGTCTAAATCCACCGCCATATACTCGTGAACCAGCACATTCCGAAAGCCGCCTGCGCCGCGCAGTCGCCTGTAAAGCGTCGCCGAGATGACCTTGTGCGCCCGCAGCGCTGCAAGCGAGGCTTCGTAGCTGTCGGGCAGTGTCCCAAAATGGCGCGTTGAGATATGCTGTGCTGCCTGCAGGATGCGTGAGATGCCCGCCAGCAGTCCGTGCTGCACCGCCCAGCACAAGGTCAGGTCGGTCGCGAGGGCGTCGGCGGAGACTCGCGCGTGCTTGTCCAGTTCGTCCGCCACGCGGTTCAGGTTCACTGCCACCTGCGTCAGAAAATCGCGGTCTACTCCCATCGCGTTGCGCAGGGCGTCTGGCGCGTATCGCCGTAGCCGCTCGCGGAGTTCGAGGCTCTGGCTCAGGATTCCTGCCTCGTAGCGGGCGGCGTCGAGCGGGTCGCGGGCGTAGATGCGCCTGCCTGTGCGCACAATCGTCTCTTGCAACCAAAATGGCGCGGCGGGCAGCTCCACCAAGTCAAGGCGGTCTGTGCCCAGCCACAGCGACAGGTCGGCGTACAGCGCGGGGAACGAGTAGCCTGCGTCGGGCAGCACCGCAAGGTCGATGTCGCCCGCGCGGTCGCAATCCTCCAGTGCGGAGCCGAACAGGTACGCCAGCTGCACAGGATGACGCGCCAGCAACTCAGGCACACACGCCAGCCGCTGGCGGATGTCCGCAGGCAGCGGAGGCAGGGGGGCGTACCTCTCGCGCACTGCCATAACCGCAGTATACCCCTCAGAGACCACAGAGAAATTGTCCACTTGGCAATCGGGTACACTTCGCGCGGCAGGTGCACTGGCGTCGCCAGTCGCCGACAACGCCTATGGTGCGCCCATCAGGATGAAGCCTGACCAGTAATAGGGGTCTGCGTATTCCTTGCTCTGCAGCAGGCTCATTTGTGCGCGGCGCAACGCCTCCGCCTTGCCCACGCCGCGCATGTACGCTTGGTAGAACAGGCTCATCAGCTTCGCCGTGCTTACATCGTCCACCTGCCACAAGCTTGCGCCGACGCTCCGCGCCCCTGCGTAGAGGAAGGCACGCGCCAGCCCGTACATCCCCTCATATCGATGCAGGACGCCCACCGCTGTCTCGCAAGCCGAGAGCATCACGAGATCCGCTCGCAGCCGCCACTGACTGACCACCTCTGCGGCGGTCAGCACGCCTGCATCGGATCCTGCAGGTGCAAGCAGAAGTCCCGACCCCAACGGGTCTTGTCCGTCCGCTCGTGCGTGGCAGGCGAAATGCACCACCCGTGCCGCTTGTGCGAGTTCGCTCACCTTCTCAGGTGTGGCGTCCTCCTCCTGCACGACTCTCACACCCAGCGTGCGCAACCACCGCTGGACTTGCGCCACCTCCTGCTTGACGGCAGGTAGGTCGTTCAGCGCACGGTACGACCGACGCACCAGCCGTTCCACTGATGACGCTTGTGCCACCTGCTGCTGGCGATACTGCGAGACGGCGATGATAGCAGCCCCATGGGGGGTAGGGCGTGCCGCCTGCGCTTGCAGATAGACCCCCGCCGATAACACCAGAGTAATCGCAACGCGCTCCGTCCAGTAGGTGGGGCGTCCGCGCTTGTCTACTGACACGATTAGCGCGCCCCACGGCAACTGGCTCAGCACCCCGTCGGGACACAGCAGCACGACACGGGCGTTTTTCAGCGACGCTTCGGCAGGCTTGATAAGCGTCTGATATAGCCGTCGCCCCAGCACTTGCAGGCTCCTACGCTCCTGCGCAGTGCGCTGTGCAGGCGGCTTCGCCACGATGCGCTGGAATCGCAAACTCTCTCGCCGGAGCGAAGTAGGGTCTACCTTGACCCGATACCCGCGCACCGCTTGACGCTCTACCGCAACGATGAGCAACTCATCGCGTGCAAGCGCGTGGTACAGCAGCACCATATGGGGCGCCAGCGCGGCTTGAATCTGCGCCAAGCGGGGCGAGGTGGGATTGACCAGTTGCGCGTAGTCAGGGAACTGACTGCGCAGTTGCTGGTCTATCGCGCGCTGACGCTCCGCAAGGGTGCGGGCTTGTGCATGGAGTTGCTGAAGCGCTTGGGGGTCGTTAGAGTCGACTTGGCGTTGCTGGCGAGCCAGTAAGAGATACTCGCGCTGCAGTTGCTCGTACTGGTCAATCAGTTCGCGCAAGGCACGCGGCGCATTTGGGGGAACAGGCAGCGCACGCAACTGCAGATGTTCCGCGAGGGTGCGGGCGCGACTACGTTCCAACGCAAGAGCCGCCTGCGCGAAACTTCTCTGATCAAGGGCAAGCTGGGCTTGAAGCGTGTAAGCATCGAAGTACTGTTCGGCAAAAAATGCTTTGGTTTCGGGGTCTTGAATGGCGTAGCGTTTGCTCTCATAGATCGCAAGGGCGCGTGCCAAGTACTGCTGCGCTTGCGGGTAGCGCCGTTGCTGGCGCGCCAGCTGCGCGAGATATTTCAAAACATTCGCGGTTGGTAATCTCTCTGAAGCAAGACGCTCGTATATCGTCAACGCACGCTGATACCATCGCGCCGCGTTTTCCAAGTCCCCCTGTTGTTGGGCAACCGAACCCAACTTCACCGCAGCAACAGCGACCTCGAAAGAGTTAGGCGCGAGACGCTCGGAGATGCTGAGGGCGCGTCGGAAAAACTCAACAGCTGAGGCACGATAGCTCTGGAGCTGCAGTTCACCCAACCAGAGGAGCAGACGCGCCATCTCCAACGAATCAGGCGCAAGGCGTTTGTAGGACTCGAATGCTCGCTGGAAATAGCGTTCCGCAAGCGTAAGGTTCCTCTGAGTTTGCGCAGCAATCCCCAGATTAACAAGTATCCGCGCAGTCTCTAAGGAGTCGGGACTATGGCGATTGAACAGCTCTAAGGCGCTTTGGTAATACTTTTCAGCCTTCTGCGCGTCACCTAATTCCAAGAATACACTTCCAAGATTGTTGAGCGTTCGCGCCTTTGAGAGCGAGTCAGGGGCGATGCGGTCATAGATTAATAACGCACGCCGATAGCACTCCTCGGCAGCGACAAAGTTGCCCAAGCTCGACATTACCATTCCTAAGTTGTTGAGCGTCAGCGCCACATCTATTGAGTCGGGGGCTATCCGCTCGTAGATTGCTAAGGCACGCTGATAGAGTTGCGAAGATTCCTCAAAGCTGCGCTGCTCAAACAACACATCTGCCAGGTTATACAGCGTTGTCGCCGTGTCTGGGGAATTCGGATCGAGAGCCTCATACACCGCCAAAGCCTGTCGATACCACTGGGCGCATCGGTCATATTGTCGCAGCATGTAGGCACTGTAAGCCAAGTTGTTGTAGATCAAGGCGACATCTGCAGAAACAGGGCTGATGCGTTGCAAAACTGTTAACGATCGACGAAACCACTGCTCGGCGGTCTTGAAATCGCCGCGCTCGGTAGAGAGATCGCCTAAATTACTTAGCACCACCCCCAAGGGGCGCGAGTCGGGCGCTACCTCTTCGAGTATCGCCAGCGCACGCAGGAAAAGCTGTTCGGAGGTTTCAAAGTCTTTCTGGTGGTAGGCAACCAGTCCTTGCGCGTGAACGATCTTTGCGAACTCTACGGAGCGCGGGGCAAGCTGCTCGCCAAGCCTCTGAGCGTGTTGGAGCACGCGCGTGGCATACTGGAACTGATTTTGCCATATCCAGTAGTCACCTATCTCGTGAAGGATTCGCAGCAACATCAGCGGACGCTTGACCTCGGGGTGCGCTAACGCCAATCCACGCTCAATGAGCGCCTCTGCTTGGTCAGGAACATTACGGAGGAGGCAATTTGCCTGTGCCAGCAACGCCTCTACCTGGTACGCCTCATCGCCGACTTCTTGCCACAAGGTGTAAGCAGACGCCCAGAGGGCTGCGACTTCGGGCAGTTTTTCGGGGGCACTCCGGTGAAGCTCCTGAAGCGCCTTCGCTCGGAGGCGCAACGCATATGCTTGCCCAACTTTGTCGCTTTTCGCTTGCGCTTGTCGGAACAGCGCGTCCGCC
>Ga0197143_1001651_pt1 | contig 18348 bp, 18 predicted proteins | sample GBS70_MetaG_FD_148603 | JGI IMG/M metagenome (GOLD analysis project Ga0197143, IMG submission 148603) | Sediment microbial communities from Great Boiling Springs, Gerlach, Nevada, United States - GBS 70_MetaG | ecosystem: Environmental > Aquatic > Thermal springs > Hot (42-90C) > Sediment...
TGGGATGTTGGGGGGCGAGAAGGGATTTTTGACTGGGGGCTATTATGGGACGGAGATAGGGGAAGTTTTGCCTGTGGATTTGGATGTTCGGCAGCGAAAGATTTATCCCGCCGCCACCATCGTCCTCATCTTGGACACTTCGGGAAGCATGGCGGCGATGGAAGATGGGGTGCAAAAGGTGCATTTGGCGGCGAAGGCAGCGATGGAGACGCTGAAGATGCTCCGACCGATGGATCGCTTCGGCGTCATCGTCAGCGGCATGGGCGCCGATTGGCTGGCGCCCATCCAACCCGCTCGCAACCGCGAGCGCATCATCCAGCAAATTGGGCGAATTTACGCAGGTGGCGGTGGCATTTATTGCCGACCGAGTTTGGAGTTGGCGGCGAAAGCCATCGTCACCGAAGTCACGCAAGCGCGCCACATCATCATGCTCGCCGACACCGACGATTGCGATGAGCAGGAAGGTTGCTTTGAGATTGCCCGCCAACTGCGGGTGCATGGCGTCACGGTCACGACGGTTGGGTTTGGGCGACCCGACGGCATCCATGCTCCTTTCCTGCGCCAGTTGGCGGCGATCGGGGGCGGCAACTTCTATGTCGCCCGCAGCCTGAAAGATTTGCCCAAACTCTTCACCGCCGATGTCAGCCTCATGACCCGCCGAGCCATAGAAGAGGGGGCGTTCATTCCGAAGGTGGTGGGCGATGATGAAGTTTTGCGGGAGGTGGATTGGTCAAAAGTTCCGCCTCTGCTTGGCTACAATGTCACCTCTGACAAGCCTTTAGCGCGGACTTTGATGCGGACGGAGAAAGGGGACCCGTTGTTGGCGGTGGGGCAATATGGGTTGGGGGCGGTGATGGCGTGGACATCGGATGGGAAGGGGAAATGGGCGAGGGAGTGGGTGAGATGGGGAGAGTTTGGCAAGTTTTGGGGCAACTTGGTGCGAAGTTTGTTGCGGCGGGCGACGCAGGGACGCTACACCGTCACCGTTCGGGTCAGCAAAGGCGTTGCCGACATTGGGATGGAAGCCGCCGACGAAAAGGGTGAACCATTGAATTTGCTTGAGCCGCAGGTGCGTGTCACCGACCCGACGGGCGAAACCCGAACCGTGTTGATGCAGCAGGAAGGATTGGGACGCTATCGGGGGCGTGTGCCTGTTTCGCAAACGGGAGTTTACTTTGTGAGCGTCTTGGAGCCGAATGCGCAAGGGAAAGCGCGGGTTTACACGACAGGTTTTGCTTTGGCGTATCCGACGGAGTATCGTTTCCTGCGGGCAAATCTTCCGTTGCTGACGCGCTTGGCAGAATTGACAGGCGGACGGATGAACCCGCCAGCAAAGGAAGTTTTTCAGTTGCCCCCACAACCGTTGGCGGCAGCGACGGATGTTTGGCATTGGTGCGTGATGGCGGCTTTGGTGTTGCTGTTGATGGACATCGCCGTTCGCCGATTGGTCATCGGTGTGCCCGAAATCATCATGGCGCTTCAAGGGAAGTTGGTTGGATGGTGGACAAGGCGGAGGCAACGAGTGGCGGTTGCCCCTGCGACGACGGAACGATTGCGGTTGGCGAAAGAGCGCTCGTTGCTTAGGCGACGACAAAGAGTGCGGGAAGCGATCGGCGAAATCCCGACCCAACCCATCGTTCCCGATCAAGCCTCCGAACCCGCAGGGGCTGCGCCGACAGTTTCGCCAGCGCCTTCCGAACCTCGCCCCGTTGCCCCCTCCGATGGTGGGGCGGCGCGGGCAACGGAACGGCTCTTGACCATCAAGCGGCGCCGACGAAGTGACCAATCCCCTTCAGGGGCATAAATTACCCTTTCCGCTTCAACCACGCCTTTGCAGGCACTCCTACGGCAACAAATCGGCGACCTTGATTTTTGCCTCTGGTTTCCCTAACGGAGCAACGGTTTCCTCAGGCAAGTAAATGCGAAGGCTTTTATAGCCAAAGCCGAAAGGTTGGTCGGGCATCGGGACGGGTTCGCGAAAAACCTCAAGCCTTCGTTCCTTCAGGTTCAAAAGCCAAAACTCCTGAATGCCCGCCTTTGCGTAAAGGCTGCCTTTGATGGTGCGGTCGTAGTCAACCGATGAAAGAGCCACCTCAACGATGAGCACCGCCGTCTTAGGGTGAGTTTGGGCGTAGTCACGAGGCGAACCTTCCACCACTGCCGCATCCGGCTCAGGTTCGTAATGCTCACCGAAGTCCAAAGGTTTTTGGTCTCGCACATGGTAACCTTCCCCGAAAGCCTTTTCCAATGCCCTCACGACCAACTCCACTGCCGTAGCATGTCCTGCCTCTTGCGGGCTCATCAAAATCACCTCGCCGTCAATCAACTCCACCCTCTGCCCGTTGAAAAAACCCAGTTCCGCCATGCGATAATACTCCGCTTTGCTGAACTTGCGACGCTGAACGCCAACAGTTTCCGTTTTACGCTCAACCGTAACCATCTTGGTCACCTCCACCCAAAATTTGCCGCAGGGAACTTACGAAACGCTTGCCAACCGACATTTGCGACAAAGGGTAGCAAGGAAAAATTCGCCGCTGCAAAATCTTTGGGCGTGGTCGCCTTGAAGATGCCTTTCAATTTAGGATGAAAGGAGGGACGGGGGATGCGCCAGCGATGGTGGTTTGCGTCGCTGATGCTCATCGGCGCCGTCATGCTTTGGCAATGGGGGCGAACACAGATGGAGGGGAGTTTGTTGGCGGAGCGGGCGCAAGTCCGATGGACGAAAGTGCCCAAAAAGGTGCTGGCGTTTTACTATGGCTGGTATGGCAACCCGAAAGTCAGCGGGCGATGGTTTCTTTGGAGCAAAGTGGACGAAGCGAACAAACGCATCGGTAACAGCACCCACTACCCGCAACTTGGTCCTTATGACAGCCACGACCCAAAAGTTGTGGAGCAACATTGCCGTTGGGCGAAGGAGGCGGGCATTGACGGCTTCATCGTCAGTTGGTGGCAGCCCCACGATTTCCAAGATCAAGGGCTGCCGCTGTTGCTGGACACGGCGCAGCGCTTCGGATTGGAAGTGACCGCCTACTTTGAGACTGTGCCCAACAACGACCGCACAAAAGCCCTCAACGATGTCCTTTACTTGCTGGAGCGTTACGGCAAGCATCCTGCGTGGCTAAAACTGGACGGGAAACCTGTTTTGTTCGTTTACGGGCGTGCCATCGGACAGATTGGCTTGAACGGTTGGCTTTGGGTCATCAGCGAAGTTCATCGCCGCTACGAAGGTGGCGCCGTCTTCATCGGCGACCAAATTACGCGACGGGCAGCCCGCATCTTTGACGGCATCCACACCTACAACATCACAGGCGCCACGCAAGGCAGATCGGTAGACGAGATTTTTGCTTGGGCGCAAAAGACTTTCCCCAAGTGGGTGGCGACGGCAGGGGAAGGGCGCATCGCTTGCTTGACCATCATCCCAGGCTATGACGACAGCAAATTGCTTGGCCGAAAACCGCCCCGACCGATTACGGAGCGGCATGGTGGGCAAACTTACCGCGTTTTGTGGGAGGCGGTTTTGGAAGCCAACCCCGATTGGGTGTTGATCACGAGTTGGAACGAGTGGCACGAAGGGAGCGAGATAGAGCCGTCGGTGGAGCATGGGGATCGGGAGTTGAAGACGACAGCGGAATTTGCCCCCAAGTTCAAGCGCCTTCCGCCCCGAAGGGTGGAACGGGAAACATCGGCGATTTCAGAGGCAGAACGGGAGCGGTTGCGCAAAGCATTGGGGCGCTTCACCATCGCCATGTTGCCCGATGGCGACTCGGAAGGGGCATGGTGGCTTTTGGGGTTGGGCGCAAAAGTTCATTGGCTTTCGTGGGAGCAAGTCGTTGACCCGCAAACTTTCAACCCGCAAAAGTTTCCCGTCACTGTCTATGCGGGTGGGGAAGTTTATCGGGCAACGGTGAGAGACGCAGGGGATGTTTTGGCGGCGTTGCAGCGTTATGTGGCAGACGGCGGGACTTTGATGGTGTTGCCGTCGGAACCGATGCCCTTTTACTACGACGGGGCGAGGGGAAAGGAGTGGACAGTCAACCATGCGCCCAAGTTGGGTCTACCGCTGGTTATCGCTTGGGAGCGACCGAAGGAAGGGTGGCGGTTGAGTTTCGTCGTGCGGGACAAAAAGGCGTTGCCCCATTTGCCTGACCGTTTCCCCTTTCCCGACGAGGGCGACTTGCGTTGGCGCCCCTTGACAAAGTATGCGGGTGTGATGCCGTTGGTGGAATTGGTGGATGAGCAAGGTTCGTCGCACGGGTTAGGCGTGGGCATCGTGACCGTCGGCAAGGGGCGCATCGTTTACGCGTGGTTTCGGTTGCTGGACATGCCCATCGGGGAGGCGTTGCTGTTTGACCTTTGGCGATTGGTGGTTGGGTTGTGAAACGGATGTGCCATCGCTTAAGGGTGAATTTTTTCGCGGTGGATGGTGGGCTGAAAAACGAGGGCAAAAGCGACCCGCCACGCTGTCAGCAGCACCATCGTCATAAGCAACGCCACGAGGGCGAACGACAAAACGGGCGGGCGATGCCAAAGCCAAGAGCGCAGCAACAAACCCACGACGCCACAAACGAACCAGCAAAGGGGAACTCGCCAAAGGACTTGTTTCGGCGCATCAATGGTCGGCGAACGGAAAGCCCCCAGCAATGGCGCTAAAGCGAACCAAGCGAGGGCGAAAGGGAGAGCGGCGTGGACAACGCGGTCAGTGGTGAGCGGTTGGCGATGGTGCGCCAAGCCTAAAACGGCGAAGAGGAGGAAAGCGAGCGCATCACCAAGCGCCAACATCGCCGTCCGTTGCCATCCCATCAGTCATCACCCGCTGCCTTCGTCCAAATCGCTCTTCGCCGCCGTTTGACCATTCGCCAGTCGCTGCCGTTTTCCGTCGCGGCTGTTTAGGGCGAACCGCCGTTCGCCCCCACTTCATGGCAGACACAAAGGTCTGCCCCTACATTCGTCACTCGCTATTTGCTACTCGCCGCCGTTTGACCAGTTACCATTTGCCAGTCACTGCCATTATGGCAAGCCGACGATACCCAAGCGGCGGAGGTGGCGGAAGATGATGTCGCTGACGGACTCATCGGAGCGAACCCGCACACTCCAACCACCTGAACGCCGACAGAGGTCATCCAGTTGGGCGCAGAAGTTTTCCAAGTTGCGCCGATACTCCCGCAAAACACTCGCCGTCGCCGTGATCTCCACCGCTTCGTCCGATTCGCAATCCAGCAACTTCAGGTCACCTTCCAATGCGGGTGACCACTCGGCATCGGAGAGGATGTGCAGCAAGACGAGTTCGTGCCCACGCATCGCCAATTGGCGAAGGGCATCAGGGAAGGAAGCATCCAAACCGTCGGTGACGAGCAAGGCGAGCCCGCGTGGCACATCAATGCGGGCGAACCGATGCAGGCTATCTGCCAACCCTTTGCCTTCGGGCGACAAATCCTTGAGCCATCGGAGCAACCGCCAAAACATCTCTTTGCCCCGCAAAATGCTTAGGCGTTGGTCGGGTTGCGAAAGGGCGATGGGAATCAACGCATCGCCGCCGCAAAGGGCGATGTATCCGAGTGCCGCCGACAATTGCTGCGCCAATAGCCATTTGGGCGGGTTACCAAATTGCATGGACGCTGAAGCATCCAGCAGAAGGTAAACGGGTAATTCCGTCTCGTCGCGATAGGTGCGGACGATGGGGCGGTCTAAGCGGGCGAGGATTTTCCAGTCCAAATGGCGAGTGTCGTCACCGACAGCGTAAGGTCTAAAATCGGCGAACTCAATGGAGATGCCCTTGCGGGGGGAGAGCCGTTCGCCCCGCAACGATCCCGTGTGCAGGCGACGCGGTTTCAACCGCAACCGTTCCAATCGCGCCAGCAAATTGGCTTCCAACATTGCCATCACCTGCTTACCCCCGCTTCAACGCAGCCCCAAATTTTGCCTGCAGGACTTGGCGCACCTGCTGATGGACCCAGCGTCTCTACAACCGACGGAACTCTTCGGGAGTTAAACCCGCTTGTCGCAGAATGGTTCTAAGAACGCCGCGTTTTAGGTCACGACCTTGATGGTAAGGCACGACGACGCGGCGTCCATCAGGATGGCGCAAGATGTAATGGCTGCCCGTTACATGGTCAACCGAAAAGCCTGCCTTTTGAAGTTTGCGGATAACTTCATCGGGTTTGTAAGTCGGCAAGCGGCTCACCGCATGACTTCCTCCAAAGCGACTTCAACGATTTCCACTGTCGCATCGTCCAATCCAGCAGGTAACGGTTCGCCGTGTTTTTGAAGGCTTATGAGGTAGCCTTTGATGGCATCCTTCGCCATCGCTAACGCTTCCTCCTTCGTCTCCCCTTGCGTCACGCAGCCTGGCAAGGCAGGAACGATGGCGATGTAGCCGCCTTCTTCGGCAGGTTGCAGATAAACATGGAAGCGCGCCATCCTTCATCACCTTCCTTTTGTGCCACTGTCAAACCGACCCAATTTTTCCCACACGACTTGGCGCACTTGCTTAGCGGCGGACATGACGACTTTACAACCGAAGAAACTCTTTTGCTTGTGGCTAATAGCCACTCCAACGAGGAGGAGCAACCCATGCACTTTCCCTCACCGCCCAAGGGCTAAACGGGAATAGGTTCGCGTTCGGTTCGTTCCACATGCTCCGTAAGGCGGTCCAGTAGGTCGTCGGTCGTCACTTGGTCGGCTTCCGCTTCAAAGTTGAGGATGACCCGATGGCGTAAGGCGGGCTTGATGGCTTTTTTGATGTCGTCGCGGGCGACATTGTAGCGACCGTCCAACAAGGCAAAGACTTTGCCCGCCAAAAGGAGCGTCTGGGCGGCGCGGGGCGAAGCGCCATAGCGAACATACCGCTTGACTTCCGATGACGCCAATTCCGAAGTGGGATGGGTGGCAACGACGATTTTCAGGGCGTAATCACGGATGGGTGGGGCGACGGGAACTTCTCGCACGAAGCGTTGCAACCGCAGCAAATCGTCGCGGGTGGCGACGGGCGTCACCTGTGGCAGTTCGGCGCCCGTCGTTCGGTCCACGATTTCCCGCAATTCGTCCAACGATGGGTAGGGCACGAGCAATTTGAAGAAGAAGCGATCCAATTGGGCTTCGGGGAGCGGGTAAGTGCCTTCCTGCTCAATGGGATTTTGGGTCGCCATCACCCAAAAGGGAGGCTCCAAGACATAGCGTTTGCCGCCGACGGTGACCGCCAACTCTTGCATCGCTTCCAATAGCGCTGATTGAGTTTTGGGCGTGGCGCGGTTGATTTCGTCAGCGAGGACGATGTTGGCGAAAATCGGTCCTGGTCGGAAGACGAAGGTGCGTTCGCCTGTTTCCGTTTCGGTGAGGACATCGGTGCCCGTGATGTCGGCAGGCATCAAGTCGGGCGTGAATTGGATGCGGGAGAACTTCAAGTTAAGCGCCTGCGCCAGCGTCCGCACTAACATCGTCTTGCCCAAACCTGGCACACCCTCCAGCAACACATGCCCACCCGCCGCCAATGCGACGAGCACGCCCTCCACGATATCGGTCATGCCGACGATAACTTTGCGGATTTCTCCCTCTACGGCGCGCAACACATCCCGACACCATTGCGCCATCTCTTTGGCGGTTTCCATCCTGTTGCCTCCTTTCACTTCCCATCCCTGTTGAACGTCCGTTGCGGTTGATAGCCGCTCAACAGACAATTTGTTAGTGCCTAAAAGGCGCGACTTTTACTCCGTCCCTTGCCGAAGGGCATCAAAGTAGCGGCGGACGCGTTGGCGTTCGGAAGGTGGGATGGTTTGTTGGCTGAGGGCTTGCTCGGCGCGCTGGGTGTAGGTAGGCAACAGGCGACTGAGGGGGATGCTGGAACCGCTGGGAGTCGGAGGGGCGATGACTTCTTCGGTCGCCGCTGGACCGGGCAACAGTGGTTGCGAACCTGTCAAGGCTTCAGGACGGGTGCGCAAGTTCAACCGCACTGGCTCGTCGCCGATGTTGAAGTTTTCGGTTTGACCGACCCATTGGCTGTTGGTGATGCCGCCCCGTCCCCAGCCAGCGCTGTTGGACGGTCCAGGTTGGGGTTTGCCAGCGATGATGCCGCCGCCACCACCACCCATGCCGAAACCAAAGCCGACGCCACCGGCGCCAGCACCCGCGCCAATTCAGCCAAAACCGAAGTGGGGGCGGTGACCCCGCCCCGAACCCTTTCAGGTGCCTCCCGCTTTCATCTGCTTGACGGCTTCCAGAAGTTGTCTTGCCAGTTCTCGGATTTTCTCGTCGTCGCCATACTGCTTCGCCAGTTCCTCCAGCGCCTTCTCCAACTCCCGCAGCATCTGCTCCAACTCTTCGGGCGACAGTTGGGGCATTTGCCCTTGCTGCAACTGTTGCAGTTGCTTTTGCAACTCCGCCAATCGGCGCATCGCTTCCTGAAAGTTCGGGTCGCTCGTCAATTTGCGCAGAAAATCCTGCGCCTGTTGCGAAAGTTGGAGGGCGCGGACGGCTTGCTGCAAACTTTGCAACTGCTGTTGCGCTAATTGCTTTTCGGCGTCGGTGAGCGGTCGCCCTTGCTCGTCACGCCCCGATTGGAGCATCTGTTGCGTTTGCGCCATTTGCATCGCCAACGCTTCCATCAGTTGCTTCATCTGTTGCGGGTTGAGTTGCCCCATCGCTGCCATCGCTTGTTGCAGCAACCGCTTCTCCGCTTCCAACATCTGCCGTTGAGATGGCGACAAGTCGGGCGATTGCAGTTGCCGTTCAATCTCCTTCATCCGCTGCAACAGCGCCTGCATCTCCTTCATCTGCGAGGCTAAGGCGCGTTGGCGCAACCGTTGCTGAAGGGTTTCGGCAGCGGTGATGGCTTTGGTGGAGACGCGCCGCAAATGCTGTTGGCTTTGTTGTTGCAACTTTTGCGCTTGTGCCAGCAACTTCTCCGCTTGGATGAGGGCTTCCTTTTTGCTCAACCGTCCTTGCTGGGCACGCCGATACAGTTCCTGCAACTGTTTGGCGATGGCTTTCTCCAACCGTGACGCTTCGGGGTCTTTGGCGTGCTCAAGGACAGGCTTGAGGACTCGCCGAACATTGCGGGCGACTTGTTGCGCTTCCTTGCGGTCTTGCCGAAATTGGGTAAGGAAGGGCAAGGGCAATTGAGGCAAGTAACGGCTGACCAAAAGCGCCACGAGCAACCCTGCCACCGCTCCATGCCACGCTGTCAAGCGGAAGCGAAAGAGTTGGGCGGGTCGGAGGTTTGCGAGGTGCTGAAGGGCATCGTCTCGCAAGGGGTCGGCGAAGGGAGAGGGTTCGTTGAGGAAGATGGCGGTCGTCACGCGGTCTTTTAGTTCGGCGCGTCGGTCAATGAGTTGGGCTAAGGCGTCCATCGGCAGTGGGCGGAGCAAAGCGTTGGCGATGCCAGCGGCGAGACCGATGACGATGAGGGCGATGAGCATCCAAGGCTCCACGCGCCATGCGCCCCACCAATCGCCGAGGTCAGCAACGAGGGCGAGGGCGATGCCGACGGTCATTCCGATAGCGCCGTAGCGCCACGCCAGCACCAACCGCGCCCTTTGGCGGAAGGGTCGCAACGCTTGCGTCAAGGCGTCAGGCTTCATCTCGCATCACCCCGTTTGAGGGCGGCGTCGGGCACTGCCCAAAGTATGCGACAGCAGTAACAGCAATGCCGTCAGTAGGGCGACAACGACCCCATGAACAGCCACCCGCTCCACGAAGGGGGCGAAATTGAACTGGGGGTTGGTGAAGGACAACAAGTTGAAAGGAGAGAGCAACGACCATTCGGAAGTGCCTGGCAGCAAAGTCACCAAAACGAGGGTGCCGAGGGTGAGCCAACGAGCGAGGTTAAGGTGACGCAGGAACGCCGACCAGAACCGTCCGATCGTCCAGAAAAAGGTCAGGCAAAGAGCGCAATAGCCAGCGCCCGCAAAAACGGGCAACCAAAAGGGCATCGCACCCATCCGCCAGATGAGCAATGCCCCTGCGACAGTCGCCGTCAGGAGAAACCAAAGCAGGATGAACGGCAAAGCGCCCGAAGCGACAGGTTGGAACAGGCGAAGCGGGCGAAACCAACCGTCGTCGGCAGGTGGCTTGCCTTCGTGCTCACCGAAAGTCGCAATCCAAGGCACGAAGGGCGTGACGAAAGAGCCGAAAAGCATCAGGAAGAAGAGCAAACTTTGGGTGACTTCAACGGATGAAGGTCTGCCCGCAGGAACCACGAAAGCGATACTGGCAAAGGCGTCAAAGGTGAGGATAGCAAGGACGCTCAAGAGCAAGGCTTGGCGACGCAGCGAGCCGACGAAATTGGCGCGATAGACAGCGGGCAATTTCGCCGCAGCCGCCGTCAGCCAAAAACGGGTGAGGAGCAAACTGAACAAAGCGCCAATAAGCCAGCAAGGGATGGTCACGCCGAACAGTTTCGTCGGCATCCCTTGGATCACGGGCGCTGCGAAAGGATGCAAGGACGCCAACGGGAAGAGGATTTGGTCTGGCATCGCCATTCCCATGCCAACAACTCCCCGCACAGCGCGCGCCGCGCCCAAGGCAATTTCCGCTATCGCCATCCAACTGGTGGCGCTGAGCATCACCGCTGCGCCGACATACGCCCAAAAAGTCGCCAAGCCGCTGCTGCGGTTGCAGGCAGAGCAGTAAAGGGCGAAGGCACAAAGGTGTAAGAGGCTGAAGACGAGGAGGGCATAAGTCGCCAGCAAGTCGCCGACTGTCGCCCCGCCCATGAGGATGCCGACCGTCAAAACGGGCAACGCCAAAGTGAGCAGCAAAAGCAAAAACGCCATAGAGGCGACCAACTTGCCGACCAAAATTTGCATCGGGCGCAAGGGCGTTAGTAGCAACAAATCCAGCGTCCGTCGTTCCCGTTCAAAAGCGATGGCGCCTGCCGTCAAGGCGGGGGCGATGAGGACGATAAGGATGACGAGGCTGTAAAGGAGCGTGTGGTAAAACCCTTGCAACCGCATCTGCAACTCCTGTGGGTTTTGTATCGGCATGACGGCGAAGATGGCATGGTAAGCGATGGCGGTGATGGCGATGAGGGTGAGCAGGTAGATGCCTTGCAGCCAAAAAGTGCGGGCAAAACGCATCCGCACTTTCATTTCGCGGGCGATGACGGGATTGCCGATGACCAGCGTCAAGGCATGGCGCAGCCATCGGATGGGCGCAACGGTCACCGCCTTGATTGTCCGTCCCAAAGTCAGCGTCGCCAACTTCCTTCACCCCTTGACGGCAGCGATTGGCGACTGGCGACCGGTGAATGGCGACTGGTCAACGGCTTGCAAAGGCGTTGGACGCTTTGTCATTGTGGTTCGTCGCTTCCCAGCCAACGCACGAAGGGCAACGGACCTGCCACCGCCTGCCAAAGGCGTTCATCGGCTGTCAGCAAAGGGCATTGTTCGTCCTGCGCCAGCACGAGGTAGATGCTGTCGTAAACGGGAACGCCATAGCGAAGGGCAAACTCCAACACGGCGTCCAACGGTGGGTCGGGAAGGACGGTAAGATTCATCTGAGCGAGAGCCGACCAACCTGCCCAAACTTCTTCTTGAGTGATTCGCCGCCGCTGACAAGCGACCCAAAGGGCATTAGCGACTTCTCTCATGCAGAACTCAGGCACAATGAACTCCTGCCATTGACCTTCCTGAAACTCTTGAAGAAGTCGCCGCGCTTCGGGCACTAAAGGTTCGTCAGGCAACAACCACTTCACGACGACGCTGGCATTTATGACGAGCCGCATTCTTCCTCACCCCCATACCGCATCTCCATCAAGATGTCTGTCAAGGTGACACCTCGCCCGCGCAGCCGTTCCGCAAATTCAAGGAGAGCGGCGACGGCTTGGCGGCGGCGCTCCAGTTCCTCGGGCGAGAGGGGGCGGCGAGGAGGGCGTCGCCGAAGTTGCGCCTTCAATGCCGCCACCTCCCGTTCCAACCGTTCCACCCGTTCGGCTAATTCCTGCAAAGTCACCATCGTGATCACCCCTTTACGGCAGCGAATGGCGACTGGCGAATAGCGATTAGTGACTGGGAACGACGACGCCCGTTCGCCAGTCGCTACTCACTGCCGTTTTTCGTCGTGGCTGATAGCCACTCCAACAATTTCGCTATCCGTTGCCTTTTGACCAGTCGCCATTCACTAATCACCAGTCGCTGCCGTTTCTGTCGTGGCTGTTTAGGGCGAACCGCCGTTCGCCCCTACTACATGGCAGACACAAGGGTCTGCCCCTACACTCGCCATTCGCTGCCTTTTCCGTCGTGGCTAATAGCCACTCAAACATCGCTGTCGTTTGACCAGTCGCCAGTCGCTAATCGCCAATCACTGCCGTTTTCAATTTGCCTTTCGTTGCGCTTTAGGGTGAACTGCTGTTCGCCCCACTATTCGCTACTGGCTACTCGCTACTCGCCTTTATGCCACTTCCCCTTTCGTCACCCGCAGGAAGACATCTTCCAAGTCCATCGTCGTTTCGGTGAAGGTGGCGATGCGGTGACCGTCCAAGATGAGGCGGCGGAGGAGTTCGGCTTGGGCTTCATCGTCGCCGACAAATTGCGCTTGAACGGTGCTGTTGACAATTTGCGTGTTGACGATTTCGGGTTGGCGGTTGAGCCACTCCGACAATTTTTCGGCGCCGTCCAAGCAGCGGATAGTTAACAGTTTGGTGGGCTGCAGTTGCCGCAAAATTGTTTCCACATCGCCCCAAAGAAGTAGGTCGCCCTTCTCAATGATGCCGATTTTGTTGCAGAAGTCGGAAAGTTCAGGCAGGATGTGGGACGAGACGATGACGATTTTGCCCATCGCCCCGATTTCCTTCAGCAACTCCTTCAGTTCGGCGCGGGCACGGGGGTCTAAGCCTGAGGCGGGTTCGTCCAAGAGCAACAGCAACGGGTCGTGCAGGAGGGTCTTGGCGAGGCACAAGCGTTGTTGCATCCCCCGAGAGAGCGTCTCCACATTGGCGTCCCGCTTGACGGTCAAGTCAGTCAACTCCAGCACATTCTCAATGACCTGCTTCCGCTCGGCAGGTGGGATGCCGTAGGCTTCGGCGAAGAAGGCAAGGTATTCGTAAGCCGTGATGCCTTCGTAAAGCCCGAAGAAGTCGGGCATAAAACCGATAAGAGGGCGGGCGGCTTCGGGCTCTTTCACGATGTCCACGCCGTTGATGATGGCGGTGCCTGAGGTCGGCTCCAGTAAAGTCGCCAGCATCCGCAAAGTCGTCGTCTTGCCCGCCCCGTTGGGACCGATGTAGCCGAAGATGTCGCCTGGCTGCAAGGTGAAGGACAAATCCTTCACCGCCACCAGTTGCCCGAACTCTTTGCGCAAATTGCGCACTTCTAACATCGCCATCACCTTCCTGCCTTTGCGATCTGCCCTTCCCACTCGCCCTTCGCCATCCTCCATTCGCCCTCGTTCAAAGCAACCTCTTTCGGGTCGCTTTGGCGACGGACGCCATGAGCGCCCAAAGCACAGCGACAGCAAGGATCAGATAGACGATGCCTTGCCAAATGCCCCAAAGAAACGGGGCGTTAGGGCTTGTCCGAAACTCAAACAATCCGACGGCAGCAACGATGGGGTTGTAGACAATCGGCAGCCATGACCACGAAAAGAACCAAGTGAAGCGCCCCAAAGTTTCCAAGCGCAGGTAACTGGGATCGGGCGCGCCAGCGATTTGTAGGAGGGTCAGAAAGAGCGCCCAAAAGATGGGCAGGATGAACAAGACAAACACTTGCCCCGCAAAGGAAGCGGCGGCAGCCACCATGCCCCGCCGCAGATGATAGGAAAGCCAAAGGGTGACGGCGCTGACAAGAATTGCCCAACTGACGATGACCCACTGCACTTTCAACCCCCAAAGCACCATCAGCGGAGACGCCATGTCGTTGAACTCTCGGTTGGCTGCCAACCACAAGAGAGGCGTGAAGAGGGAAGCGAAGACGAGGAGCATCACAAAGCGCGAAAGGAACTTGCCCATCACGATTTGCCCCGCCGTCAAGCGCGTCAGCACCAGCATGTCCCAAGTCGCCTTCTCAAATTCCATCGCAAAGAGCGAGTGGGTCATCAGAGGCGCCAAAAGCCAAAGGGCGAAGACTTCCAGTGTGATGACCAAAGCGGGCAACCCGTTGGTGGCGACTTGATAGGCAAGCCAGAAGTAGATGACGACAAAGGGCAGGGCAACCGACAGCACCTGCCAAAGCGGGCGGGCGACCGTCAGCCGCGTTTGCCCCAAAAGGTGGTAGCGGAAAACGGGATTTTCAACGACCCAACGCTGCCAAAGTGGCTTCACGGTTGTGTCACCCCGTTCGTCTGCCTGCGTCCTCTAATCGCTCTCTGTCGCAGCCACTCCAAAAGTTTCACTGCTGTCACGGCATCGGGCAAATCACTTGAAGCGTCACGAAAGATTTGCGGGTGGCGGGTGCGTTGAGTTGGGGGGCGATGTCCAATCCGTCCACTTGCGCCAACAGGACAACCCAGCGGGGGCGATAAGAAACGCTGGTGGGAGGGAAGCGGGGATTTGCGGGAAAGGGACGCAAAGTCGCTGTCAAGGGCATGGTGGCGGTGACCGTTTGACCAGGCGCCATGTCGGGGAGTTTGACGATGGGTAAGGCGGGACCAGACCAACCTGACGACCACGCCTGCTGCCACCCAAAAGTGCGGGACGGTCCAACGACGGGATAGGCTTGACGGCACTCCACATTTTTGAGGGTCAACGGCGTGCGGTTGACGCAGGTGACCCGCAGCCATCGCTCGCCCTCCTTTCGCACCCGCAACTCCACCGTGCCCTTGAGTTGGATGGGCTTGGCGAAGTAAATTTGGCGGAAGGCAAGGTTAGGGACGCTCAAGGGCACTTTGATGGTGCGGTCTTCAAGGGTGTCCAATCGGAAAGTTGCTGGCGTCCAATCGTCGCCGACGCGGGCGAAAACGGCTTCCACTTCATCGCCCAAATCCAACGAGTAAGTCCCGCTCCGCTGGAAGAAGAGGGTCGTCCCAACAAAGAGGTAGCCGTCCGATTCACCCGTCGGCAGCACCAAGACGGCGCGAGCAAGGTCTTGATTGGCGAGTTGATACAGCCCTAATGCTGAACGGGCGAGGATGAAGACGAACAACAGCGCCATCGTCGGCGCTATCAGCCATTGCCAATCCAACGCCCGCCGCCGTTTCAGGACGACGAAACTGATGGGCACGGCGAGCGAAAAGTAGACGAGGAGCATCATCAGGATGAATGCTCCGCTGGGCACTTCCAATCGGAAGGGCAGCGGGGGCGTGACATCGTGAGGTTGCGGCATGCCCATCATAGGCGGCATCGGAACGCCGAAAGGTTTTCGGGACGGCATTGCCCATTGCCCCAAAGGGAAAAGGATTTGCTCCCAGCGGGAAGCGACCGTTTGAAGGGTCAGGGGTTCAACGATGCGCCGCCACAAGTTGGGCAAGCCATCCCAACCGCGAAAGGGTTTGTCCCAAAGGTGGAACGCCGTGAAGACGACGGCGCCGTAACCGTAAGGTCGCACCGCCACTAACGGGATGCCGTTTGCCTGCACCGAAACTTGCGCCCCTTCCACTGGTTCGCCCGCCGTGATGAAAGTTTCGCCTATCGGTGTTTTCGCCTGAGCGAAAAAGGCGAGGGAACGCCAGTCGGACCAACGCTGAATGCGCCCATCGCGGATGGGCAAGATGGTAGCGAGGGCGATGTGCCGAAGGTAAATCGCCCCAGACCCACCCGGCGCAATCAAAACGCCTCCCATCGCCACCCACCGCCGAAGCGCTTGCCATTGGGCGGGCGTCAACCGCTCCGCTCCCGACGCCAACACGACGACGCTGACGCCTGAAAAAGCAGCGGTCTTGTCGGGCAAACTTTCGGGACGGCAGTATGTCCATGACCAGATGGACGGGAGTGGAGGAGCAGGAGGAGGTGGGTTTTGTTGCTGCGGGTTGAGCCGATGCAAAAATTCCAACCCGCCGATTTCGTCCCCGACAGCGACGACGACGCGGGTGTTTTCGTCGGGCGTCACCGAAAGGGTTTGCTCCACCGTCGGTCGGACACCTTCCAGCCAAACGCGCACGGACATCGTGTTGGGCAAGATGAAGGGGAGTGCGATGACTTCTTTGCGCGTGCCCGTCGGCAAAGGCAAGGGAATAAGGTGACGCCGCTCCGCTTGCCAACGGGACGGTTCCACGACGAGGGTCGTGTCAACGGAAGGACCGTCGTTTTGGATGGTGACGCGCAGGGGCAGGCAACCGTAGGGAGGCACTGTCGTCCCGAAGATGGGGCGGACATCCATCTGCACGGGCGTCCGCTGTGCCCACGAGGGCGTCACGGCAAGCAGTAACACCGCTATCACAGACCGCATCAGCGACACCGCCCTTCCCACCAGATTGTTGCGGGTCGGCAAAATTGTGCCATCGTTTGACGACAGCGAATAGCGAGTAGCCAGTAGCGAATGGTGGACGGCGAAAGGCTCGGAAGTTGCACCGTCCGTTTGGTCAGACGGAAATAAGGGCGCTCATCGTTCCAACGGCAAAGAACAAGGGGGCAAAGGATGGTGCTGGACAAAAAGTTGGTTCGCCAGTTGGTGGAGGGGCATCGGGTCGCCAATGCCGTGCAGTTTCGGGAGCGGGCGCGGTGGCTGCAACGATTGACGCCGCAGGAAGCCCGCCAAATCTTTGATGCCCTTTGCGCCACCTGGCAAACTTTGGGGGCTCGCCAACCCTTGGGCGATTTGGAGAAGCGGCGCATCCAGTTCTTGATAGAGCGGCGCCGTCGCTTTGATGCCCTCGCTCGGAGGCAAGGGACGAAATGAACCCTCAGTTGGAAGCGGCATGGCAACTACATTGCTTCTTCACCGAACGCCAAATTCCCTACTTCGTGATAGGCGGCATTGCCGTCCAGTTCTGGGGGGAGCCGCGCCTCACCCGCGATGTGGACATCACCATCGTCGTTGAGCCTGGTGAGGAGCGGGGAGTTGTGGAAGAGTTGCTTCAACATTTTCCCGCCCGCATAGAAAACGCTTTAGACTTTGCCCTTCAACATCGGGTCGTTCTTCTCGCCATCCCCTCCCTATGCGAGGTGGATATTTCGCTAGGCTTTCCTGGCTACGAAGGGCAGGCGGCGCAGCGGGCGGTGGAATACGACATCGGTGATGGTCGGGTCATTCGGCTATGTTCCGCCGAAGATTTGATCATCCACAAACTGGTCGCTGGACGCCCTCAGGACATCGCTGATGTGGAAGGCATCTTCCTTCGGCAAAAGGGTCGTCTTGACCTCGCCTACCTCCGCCATTGGCTCAGTCAATTTGCGGAAGCCTTAGAGACTCCAGACTTGCTGGCAACTTTTGAGCAACTGCGGCAGAAAGTTGCTGACTGAGAGAAGATAACGGCTGCCGTAAAGGGAAGGTGACAGCCATGTTAGCCAAGCGAATTATCCCCTGCTTAGATGTCAAGGACGGACGGGTCGTCAAAGGGACGCATTTTTTGCGCCTGCGGGATGCGGGCGACCCAGTGGAGTTGGGCGCTTACTACGATGCCGAAGGCGCTGACGAGTTGGTCTTTTTGGACATCACCGCTTCGGCGGAACGAAGGCGCATCGTCGCCGAACTGGCTGCCCGTGTCGCCGAGAAAGTTTTCATCCCCTTCACCGTCGGGGGCGGATTGCGGACAATTGACGACTTGCGCTCCGTCCTGAAAGCGGGCGCTGACAAGGTGAGCATCAACACGGCAGCCGTCCAAAACCCTGACCTTATTCGGGAAGCCGCTGAGCGCTTCGGCAGCCAGTGCGTCGTCGTCGCCATTGATGCCAAACGCGTCGGTCGGGAGCCCAAACCTTTTGAGGGTGACGAGCGCTTTGATGAGAATTGTCGCTGGGAAGTTTACATTCACGGCGGTCGGACGCCGACAGGGTTGGATGCCCTTGAGTGGGCGGTAAAAGCCGTTGAGTTGGGGGCGGGTGAAATCTTGCTGACGAGCATGGATGCCGACGGGGCACAAGCAGGTTACGACATCGGCTTGACCAAACGGGTCGCTGAAGCCGTCTCTGTGCCTGTCATCGCTTCGGGCGGCGCAGGCACTTTGGAGCACCTTTATGAAGCCTTGACGGTGGGCAAAGCGGAAGCCGTTTTGGTCGCTTCCCTCACCCACTACGGCAAGTATCGCATCGCAGACATCAAAAGTTACCTCGCTCAAAGGGGTATCCTTGTCCGAAGAGAGGACGCTTTGATGTTTTAAGCCTTGTTTTGTCTCCGAAAAATTGACGAGCATCAATGACAACTTAGGGGGGGTTATAATGCGGGGCGAGTTCAGGGAAAAGGAGGCGATTGTGATGTGGCGAGGTCTCTATCGTGACCATTGGCTTTTAGGCGCTCACAAAGACACAATGCCAAGAAGAAAGTGGCT
>Ga0197143_1001653_pt1 | contig 18343 bp, 17 predicted proteins | sample GBS70_MetaG_FD_148603 | JGI IMG/M metagenome (GOLD analysis project Ga0197143, IMG submission 148603) | Sediment microbial communities from Great Boiling Springs, Gerlach, Nevada, United States - GBS 70_MetaG | ecosystem: Environmental > Aquatic > Thermal springs > Hot (42-90C) > Sediment...
CGCAAGGTAGTCCTGCCGCCCGGGGCCGCCACCGTCCTTAAGGAACACCGGGTTGCCCAGCTCGGGGCCCGGCTCAAGGCCGGGGCCGGCTGGGCCCCGGAGCCGGGCCTGGAGGACCTGGTCTTCACCAGCCGGACGGGAAAGCCCATCCTGCCCCGGAACGTGAACCGGGCCCTGGAAGCGGTCCTCCGGCGGGCGGGGCTGCCCCGGCTTCGGTTTCACGATTTAAGGCACAGCCATGCGACCCTTCTGCTTAAGGAGGGGGTAAACCCGCGGGTGGTCCAGGAGCGGCTGGGCCACTCGACGGTAAGCCTGACCCTGCAGGTGTATTCCCACGTCCTGCCAGACCTGCAGGCCGAGGCGGCCGAAAAACTGGACCGGGCCCTCTTCGGCCGATAGAAGATTATCCCAACATTATCCCAAAGCGGCAGCCGGACGAGCTTGATTGGCTTGTCTGGCTACTATATCTTGTAGGTTGACCGGGCTGAAGCCCCAATATTTTGTGGTCCGGCTGCGGGGCCAGGATTCGAACCTGGAACTTCGGATCCAAAGTCCGACGTGTTACCGTTACACCACCCCGCACCGCTTTTGATTATAAGCCATCGGCCCCGCCTATAAGTTGCTTCGGGCCGGCCAATACCTGCGGTATAATGAGTCCGGAACCCTTTAAGCGGAGGTGACCCCATGTACCGCATCACCCTCATCCCTGGGGACGGGATCGGGCCGGAGGTCGTGGATGCAGCCCGGCGGGTTCTGGAAGCCACGGGCATCCTGTTTGAGTGGGACGTCCAGGAGGTGGGCGAAGCCGTTATTCCCAAATACGGCACCCCCATCCCCGACCACGTTATCGAGTCCATCCGGCGCAACAAGGTCGCCCTCAAGGGACCCATCACCACCCCGGTGGGCTACGGCTTCAGGAGCGTCAACGTCGCCATCCGCAAGGCCCTGGACCTTTACGCCAACCTGCGGCCGGCTAAACTTTACCCGGGCGTTAGGTCCCGCTACGACCGGGTCGACCTCATCGTTGTCCGGGAAAACACCGAGGACCTCTACGCCGGGGTCGAGTTTGAGGCGGGAACCGAAGAGTGCCGCAAGGTTATCAACCTTATCCGGGAGCTGAGCGGCCAGCCGATCCGGGAGGACTCGGGAATCAGCATCAAAGCGGTCTCCGTCACCGGCAGCCGCCGGATCGTCAGGTGGGCCTTCGAATATGCCCGGAAAAACGGCCGCAAGAAGGTCACCGCCGTCCACAAGGCCAACATAATGAAGTTCACCGACGGCCTCTTTCTCCGGGTCGCCCGGGAGGTGGCCCAGGAGTATCCCGATATCGAGTTTGACGACCGGATCGTGGACAACCTGAGCATGCAGCTGGTTCAGCGGCCCGAGGAATACGACGTCCTGGTCATGCCCAACCTTTACGGGGACATCATTTCCGACCTGTGCGCCGGCCTCATCGGGGGCCTGGGCATCGCCCCCGGGGCTAACATCGGGGACGAGGCGGCCGTCTTTGAGCCCGTCCACGGCAGCGCCCCCAGGTATGCCGGCCAGAATAAGGCCAACCCGACGGCGACCATCCTCTCCGGGGTGCTGATGCTCCGGCACCTGGGAGAGACGGATGCCGCCGACCTGGTGGAGCGGGCCGTGGCCGAGGTGATCCGGGAGGGCAAGTACGTAACCTACGACCTTAAGCCGACCCGGGACGACCCCACGGCCGTCGGCACCCGGGAGATGGCCGACGCCATCATCTCGAAAATGCAGGAGTTGCGCCGGGCGGCCGAGGTGGCCGCCGGTCGGGCCGGGTAAATTATTACCCGGCCCGACTCCTTTTTCACGATTCCAGGGCCTCCCGGAGGCGGCCGAGGCGCTCCTCCTGGCGGCGGAGGCGGCCTTCTTCCCGCTCAACCACGTCGGCCGGGGCCTTCGCCCGGAACTCGGGGTCTTCAAGCCGGGCCCGCAGGCGGACCACATCGGCTTCAACCTCGGCCAGCTCTTCGGCCAGCCGCCGGCGCTCGGCTTCCAGGTTGATATGGGCCCCGACCAGCACGTAGCCGGCGGCCCCAAGGCCCACCACCCGAACGGCCCCCTCGGGCCGCTCCGGCAGGTTTGCCTCGACCCGGACCGGCCGGGCCCGGGCCAGCTGGGAGATGACGGGCGCGTAGGCCTTGAGCAGACCCCGGTATCTATCCGAGGCCAGGACCACCTCGACCCAGGCCCCGGCCGGCACCCGGAAATCCGCCCGGACGTTGCGCACCCGCCGGATCAGGTCCATCAGCACTTCGAGCTGGCGCTCGGCCTCGGGGTCGATGCGGGCCTCGTCCGGCTCAGGGTACGGGGCCGCCATTATCGACTCGGGCAGGGGCTCGCCGGCGGCCCGCCGCTCCCGGGTGAGGTGCTGCCAGAGCTTTTCGGTTACGAAGGGCATAAAGGGGTGAAGCAACCGCAGGCTCCGCTCGAAGACAGCGTAAAGGACCGCCGGGCTGGTATCCGGGCGGCCCAGTTCCCGGGCCAGGCGGCTCTGAATCTTGGCGATTTCGATATACCAGTCGCAGAACTCGTCCCACAGGAAATCGTAGAGAAGCCGGAAGGCCTCCCCCAGCTCGTAGTCGGCCATGAGGCGGCGCACCTCGGCCCCAACCCGGTTGAGCCGGCTGAGAATCCACCGGTCGGCCTCGGTAAGCTCGGCCGGAAGCTCAAGGCCGGCCCGCCCGGCCCCTGCCCCCAGGGCGAAGCGGCCGGCGTTCCAGAGCTTGTTGGTAAAGTTGCGCCCGGCCTCCACTTTCTGGATGCCCAGCCGGACGTCGTTGCCGGGGGTGATGCCCACCGTCAGGGCGTAGCGGAGGGCATCGGCCCCGTATCTATCGATGATGTCAAGGGGATCGATAACGTTGCCCACCGATTTGCTCATCTTGCGGCCCTGGGCGTCCCGAACCAGGCCGTGCAGGTAGACGACGCGGAAGGGCACCTGCCCGGTATTGCGCAGGCCGAGCATAATCATCCGGGCCACCCAGAAGAAAAGGATGTCGTAGCCCGTCTCCATTACGGACGTTGGGTAGAAATACCGCAGGTCCTCGGTGTCGTCGGGCCAGCCCAGGGTGGAATGGGGCCAGAGGCCGGAGCTGAACCAGGTATCCAGCACGTCGGGGTCCTGCTCCAGCCTGGCCGACCCGCACCGGTCGCACCGGTCGGGGTCCCGCATGGGGTCTTCCCGGGGCGGGACCACCGTGGCCCCGCAGTCCTGGCAGTACCAGACGGGAATCCGGTGGCCCCACCAGATCTGGCGGGAGATGCACCAGTCGCGAATGTTTTCCAGCCAGTTGGCGTAAACCCGGACGAAGCGCTCCGGGATGATGCGGACCTCGCCCTCGAGAACGACCTTGAGGGCCGGCTCGGCTAGGGGCTTGGTCTTCACAAACCACTGGAGGCTGATGATGGGCTCCACCACCGTTTCGCACCGCTCGCAGTGGCCGACGCTGTAGCGGTAAGGTTCGATTCTTTCCACCAGCCCCTGGGCCTTAAGGTCCTCGACGAGCCGCCGCCGGGCCTCGTAGCGATCGAGGCCGGCGTAGGGGCCGCCGTTCTGGTTAATGGTGGCGTCTAAGTTCATAATGAGGACCCGGTCCAGGCCGTGGCGCTGGGCCAGCTCGAAGTCCACGGGGTCGTGGGCCGGGGTGACCTTAACGGCCCCGGTGCCGAAGGCCGGGTCTACGGCCTCGTCGGCAATTATGGGCAGAAGCCGGCCGATGACCGGTAGCCGGGCCCGCCGGCCCACCAGGTGACGGTAGCGGTCGTCTTCAGGGTGGACGGCCACCGCCGTGTCCCCCAGCATCGTCTCGGGGCGGGTGGTGGCCACCACCACGTAGCCGCTGCCGTCTTCCAGGGGATACCGCAGGTAATAAAGATAGCCGTCGGTTTCCTTGTGCTCCACCTCCAGGTCGGAGAGGGCGGTGGCGCAACGGGGGCACCAGTTGATGATCCGCTCACCCCGGTAAATGAGGCCGTCGTGGTAAAGCCGGACGAACGTCGTGCGCACCGCCCGGGACGGGCCCGGGTCGAGGGTGAACCGTTCCCGGGTCCAGTCGCAGGAGGACCCGAACCGCCGAAGCTGGTAGGTTATCCGCTGGCGGTAGCGGTTCACCGACTGCCAGACCCGCTCGATGAACTTTTCCCGCCCCAGGTCGTGGCGGGTAAGCCCCTCCTCCGCCAGCTCCCGCTCCACCACCACCTGGGTGGCGATTCCGGCGTGGTCGGTGCCCGGAAGCCAGAGGGTGGGCTCCCCCAGCATCCGGTGCCAGCGGACCATGGTGTCCTCGATAATCATGGTGAGGGCGTGGCCGATGTGCAGTTCGCCGGTCACGTTGGGGGGCGGCATGATTATTGTAAAGGGCCGCCGGGCCGGGTCGATGGTGGGGGTAAAGAAGCCCCGCTCCTCCCAGAAGCGGTAAACCTCCAGCTCGTCGGTATGGTCGTAGGTTTTCGGAATCGTCTCCAGCATCGCCGTGCCTCCCGCACTAAAACCTTGCGCCCCCGCCGCAAGGACGGGGGCGCCGTGGTACCACCTTGCTTCGGCCCGCCGAAGTAAAGTTCGGCTTCGGCGAGCCCTCATTGTCCGGTAACGGCCGGTCCGGGGCAAACTACTCGGAAGGCCCTTTCGCCTGCCCGACTCCCGGGCGACCTTCGGCGGTCCGCCTGCGGCGGGCTCACAGCCTCCGGCCCGCCGTCTCTGTCAGGCCGGCTTCCGCCTACTCCTCCCGTTCTTCGTCTTTACAATATACGGGCTTTTCGATTCTGTATTCTAGAGGGCAAACCCGCCCCTGTCAAATTTAGGGACTCATGCTTTCTGGCCGGTTCCGCCTGGTTGTAGGGGCCCACGGCCGTGCGGGCCGGTTGCGGGTCCGGGGGCGAAAACCCTGGTCGGGCGGGTTTTAATTTCGGGGTTTAAGGAGTCGAACTCGGAAACTGTCACGGTCGCAGCGGACAAAGTCCCCATCGGTAGTCCAGACTTCCGAGGCACCTTCGGTTTCGAGTCCGGCCACAACGAGCGCACCTACCAGGGGAAGGCCGGCCCCGTGGGCGATGTGGGCCGCCCGCTCGGGAATTTCGGGGCGGTCAATCCGGAGCACCTGACAGACGGCCCCGACGGCCTCTTTAAGTAAGTCGGCGTCCTTGGTCTCAATAAGGCCCCTTAAAGCAAGTCGCCGTAGTTCAGCCGGCACGAGGCAAGAAACCAGGCCCTTTACGCGGCCTTCAGTTACGTCCTGCCAGACGGTAACGCGTTCGGGATGACCTGTGAGGAGCAGGACAAAAAGCCAGTATCAAGACCTGTAATCATGACGGCCCTTTTCCAACTCCTCAAGGGCGGCCGGGTCCACCCGGGCGACCCCGGCCCGGGCCAGGACCGCTCGGCCAAGGGCGAGGCGGCGCCGCTCAAAAAGATATCAGCGGACGGCCTCGGCTACGAGCCGGCTTAAGGATACCCGCTCCGAGCGGGCGGCCGCCTTCAGGGAAAGGGCCGTCTCCTCCGGTAGATGGACCGTTATCCGCATGGGAGCCTCCGCGCATACTATAGGCGCAGATATAGAAGGTTGCCAACAAATTTCTGGCACCGGCAGGTTTCCCGGTTATTCCCAGCTAACCTTGTAGAGGCCCACCGCCGTGCGGGCCGGCTGCGGAGGACCGGGGACAAAGACCGGCTCGGCCGGATCGGGTAAAATCGACATTGCGGGTTTTCGCAGACCATGGGAGAGGCGAGCTGGCCGTTGGCCCGAAAGGTCGAGTTCGACCCCGGAAGGTTCCGCTGGGTTGGGTTTGGGGGCCGAACGTATAAAAGCGCCGACGAGCGTCGGGGCATGGCCTGGGCCGGGGTGACCCGGTTTGTCCTGGGTCCGCCCCCCGAGGCGCCGGCCGCCTTTGAACTGCGCTACTTTGAACTTGAGCCTGGGGGGTATTCCAGCCTCGAGAAGCACCGGCATATCCACTTTATCGTCGTCCTGCGGGGTCGGGGCAAGGCCCTGGTCGGCACCCAGGTGTTTGAACTAAAACCCTTCGACCTGGTCTACGTGCCCCCGGAAACCCCCCACCGCTGGGTTAACGACGGCCCGGAGCCCTTCGGTTTCCTCTGCCCCGTCGACGCCGAGCGGGACCGGCCCGAACCCCTCTCCGGCGCCGAATGGGAAGCCCTCCGGGCAAACCCGATAACGGCACCGTATGTCTTTTAAGGGAGTTGGATAATGCGCGGCGTTGCCGGCTCCGGCGCCGGACTGGTTCTCCTCGGGATCTGGCTGATCCTTTGGGGACTTATCCCCCTGGTAGGCATTCGAATTCCCAACGCCGACGTTGTGCTGGGCCTGCTCGCCATCATTGCGGGCGCCCTCATTATCATCGGCCGCTGAGGCCCCGGACCCTGGTATAATGGGTTAGAAAATATGAGCGAGCGTGTCCTTTCGCCCCGGCTCCAGCCCGCCGATACCGATTTGGAGCTGAGCCTGCGGCCCCGGCGGCTGGACGAGTTCATCGGCCAGGACCGGCTTAAAGAAAACCTGCGGGTCTACATTCAGGCGGCCCGGGCCCGCAAAGAGCCCCTGGAGCACCTCATACTTTACGGCCCGCCCGGTCTGGGCAAGACCACCCTGGCCGGCATCATCGCCAACGAGCTGGGGGTTAATTTTCGGATAACGTCGGGGCCGGCCATCGAACGGGCCGGGGACCTGGCGGCCATCCTGACCAGCCTTCAGCCGGGGGATGTTCTCTTTATCGACGAGATCCACCGGCTTAACCGGGCGGTTGAGGAGGTCCTTTACCCGGCGATGGAGGACTTCGCCATCGACATCGTTCTGGGGAAGGGCCCCGGCGCCCGCTCCCTGCGCCTTCAGCTCAATAAGTTCACCCTCATCGGGGCCACAACCCGCTACGCCCTCCTCTCCGCCCCCCTGCGGGACCGGTTTGGGGTCGTCTGTCGGCTGGATTTTTACGACCTGCCGGCGATGGTGGAAATTGTGAGGCGGTCGGCCAGGATTCTGGGGGTGGAAGTCGACGAGGCCGGGGCCGAGGAGATCGCCCGCCGGTCCCGGGGGACGCCCCGGGTGGCCAACCGGCTCCTTAAGCGGGTTAGGGATTTTGCCCAGGTGATGGGCGACGGCCGCATCACCCGGGAGGCAGCCCGGTTCGCCCTGGAGCGGCTGGAAGTGGACGAAGTCGGCCTGGATGAGGTGGACCGGCGGGTTCTCCGGACGGTCATCGAGAAATTCGGGGGCGGGCCGGTGGGCCTTGAGACCATCGCCGCCGCCATCAGCGAAGACCCCGACACCATCGCCGACGTCTACGAGCCGTACCTGCTTCAGCTGGGCTTCCTGGACCGGACCCGGGTCGGCCGGGTGGCAACGCCCCGGGCCTACGAGCACCTGGGCATCCCCTACCCCGCCCACCGGCCCGTCCAGCCCCAGCTTTGGGAGGCCCCGGCCGAGCCGCCGGGCTGAGGGCCCGGCTTCGGCCCGGAGCTGGCAAAATATCTGTGGCCTTTGGGCACCCTTTGCCAAATAACACCTTTGAGGAGGCAGCCTGTGGCAACCCACGCCAAGCCCGAGTTCAGGCCTAAGGTGCAGCCCCACCGGATCGACGAGGTGGTGCTGGGGGTGAGTGACCTGGAAAGGTCCCTCAGCTTTTACCAGGATTCCCTGGGCTTCGAAGTCGAAGCCGTCGGAACCGACCGGGTCGTATTTAACGTGGGCAACGCCCGGCTGGTTCTCGAGAGCCTGCCCGACGGGCAGGTCCCCGAGCCCCGGGGGCAGGGGGTTCGGCTCTACTTTGCCGTCCACGACGTGCACGGCCATTTCCACCAGGCCCGGGAGATGGGGGTGACACCCCTCGACCCGAACGAGACGGGCTTCGTGCTGGTGGAGGAGCCGGTGACCCAGCCGTGGGGCTACCGGGAATATCGGGTCGAAGACCCCGACGGCTACCAGCTCTTCTTCCGGCAGCGGATTGAGGTTACGGAGTAAAGGGCCTACCGGACAGACGATAGTTCGGCCGCCGTTTACTTGTCCGCCGGGGAAGTCCGGTGTTAAGATTGCTAGGGATGGGGCCGTAGCTCAGCTGGGAGAGCGTCCGGTTTGCACCCGGGAGGTCGGGGGTTCGAGTCCCCTCGGCTCCACCCAGCGCCCCGCCCAACCGGGGTCCGTTTTTAACTATCCCAACCCAGGAGGCTGACCCATGCCGCTGCCCCTCGACGGGATCCGGGTCGTGGACCTTACCCGGGTGCTTGCCGGCCCGTACTGCACCATGATGCTGGGGGACATGGGGGCCGACGTCATCAAAGTGGAGATGCCGGGCCGGGGGGACGACTCCCGGGCCTGGGGCCCCCCGTGGGCGGGCACCGAAAGCGCCTATTTCCTTTCAGCCAACCGGAACAAGCGGAGTATTACTTTAAATTTCCGCACCGAAGGCGGCCGCCGGGTTCTCCTGGAGCTGGTTAGGCGGGGGGATGTTCTGGTGGAGAATTTTATCCCGGGCACCCTGGACCGCCTGGGCCTGGGTTATGACCATCTTAAAGAGATTAATCCCGGCCTTGTTTACTGTTCCATAAGCGGCTACGGCTACGACGGCCCCTACGCCACCCGGCCCGGGTACGACTTTATCGCCCAGGCCGAGGGGGGAATTATGAGCGTCACCGGCGAGCCCGAGGGCCCGCCGATGAAGGTGGGGGTGGCCATCGCCGACATCACCACCGGCATGTTTGCGGCCGCGGCCATCCTGGCCGCCCTGCGCCACCGGGACCGCACCGGCCAGGGGCAGCGGGTGGAGGTTTCCCTCCTGGAGTCGGTGGTGGGGTGGCTGGCCAACGTGGCCAGCAACTACCTGGTTTCGGGGGAGGTTCCCCGCCGCTACGGCAACGCCCACCCCAACGTGGTCCCTTACCAGGCCTTCGCCACGGCCGACGGGTGGGTGGCCATTGGGGTCGGCAACGACGCCCAGTTTCGCCGCTTCTGCGACGTTATCGGCCGGCCGGAGCTGGCCGACGACCCCCGCTTTAAAACCAACAGCGACCGGGTGGTAAACCGGGACGCCCTGATCCCCATCCTCGAAGAGGTTTTTAAGACCCGCACCACCGCCGAATGGATCGAAGCCCTGGTGGCCGCCGACCTGCCCTGCGGACCCATTAATACCATTGATAAGGTGTTCCAGCACCCCCAGCTCCTCCACCGCCGGATGCTGGAGGAAGTAAACCACCCGACGGCCGGCCGGATCAAGCTGGTGGGGATTCCCTACAAGTTCACCGGGACGCCCCTGTCCATTCGCCGCCACCCGCCGACCCTGGGGGAGCACACCGGGGAGGTCCTGCGGGAGCTGGGCTATACCGAGGCCGAAATCGCCGCCCTCCGGGCCGAGGGGGCCATCTGACCGGCCCCCGCTACCAGGTCACGAACATGGGCATGATGAGGTGGATAAAGCTATCCTGGTCCACCGGCCGGACCACCCCGGGGGCCGAGGGGGAGGTCATCTCCAGGGCGACCTGGGGCGTGTCCACCACCTCGAGCGCCTGCTTTAGGTACCTGACGTTAAAGGCGATCTTGGCCTCCTCCCCGTCGACGACGGCGTCGATCTCCCCCACATTCTCGCCGGTGTCCTCAGCCCGGGCGCTTACCCGCAGCCGGCCGGGGGTAAGCTCCTCCCCGGGGAAGATGTTGAGCCGGACGATGTCGTTATTGTGCCGGGCAAAGATCTCCGCAACCCGGGTCGCCTTGAGAAACTCCTGGGTGTTCACCACAACCCGGCAGGTATAGGTCTTGGGGATAAGCTGCTGGAAATTCGGGAAATTGCCCTGAATCAGTTGCGAGACCAGCTCAATGGTGCCCACCCCCGGGGAGTCGGATTCAATCCTGAAGAGGAGCTGGGCCCGGTTGGGCTGAATGGCAATCTGAACGGGCTGTTCCCCGTCGGGAATGATCCGCTCCAACTCCAGGAGGGCCCGGGCCGGCACGATCACCTCCACCTCCTGGCCCTCGGCCACCGGCGAAAGGAGGGGCGCCTGGCGGACGGAGAGCCTGAAGCCGTCGGCGGCCGCAAAGAGGCCCTGGTCCCCGGCCAGGCGGGTGTAAACCCCGGTGAGGACCGGCCGGGTGTCGTCGGTGGCGGCGGCAAAGGCGACCTGCTCGATGACGCCCCGCAAAGTCTCGGGGTCCATGGCCGTGGTGGGCGTCTCGGCCACAGTGGGGATGGGCGGAAAATCTTCGGGGTCGAGGCCGTTTATCCGGGCCTCAAACCGGGCGCATTTTACCTGCAGAACCCGGCCCGAGACGGAAAGGTCGATCCGGTCGGGGGGCAGGGAGTTGACGAACTGGGTGAGCACCTGGGCCGGGACGGCCACCGCCCCCTCGGAGTCCACCTTGGCCCCGACCCAGACGGTAATGGCGATTTCCAGGTTGGTGGCCGCCAGCCGGAGCCGGCCGCCGTCGGTGGCCACCAGGACGTGGCTGGTTACCGGCAGGGTGCTGCGGGTGGCCACGGCCCGGCCGACAATCCCCAGACCCCGGCTCAGATTCTCTTGCAGACAGGACGCCTTCACGGGTTCCTCCTAAGCCGCCGTTTTATCCGCTAGAGTATAGCCGTGGGGGTTCGGCAGGCGCAATATATTGGTTTCAACAAAATTTTCAACACAATATCTGGTGGCCCCGGCCCGGACCCGCCTCCCCGCAAGCGACGTAGACGGCCGCTTCCCGGGCCGACCGGTGCACCCGGATGGCGAACCGTGCCCCCAGGAGGGCCTCCAGGGGCACGTTAACGACGGTCACTGACCGACCGTCCACGATGCTGTTCAGGGGTGCCCGACCTTACGGGTCCCGGTGGGCCGCCCGGCTTGCCAGCTCCTCCCACAGCCGGTCAACCTGTCTTTCGACGTCGGCCAGGGACCCGGAGGTGTCCACCATCCGGTGGGCCCGGCGGACTTTCTCCCGGGCATCCAGCTGGGCGGCCGCCCGCCGTCGAACCTCTTCTTCGGGCAGGCCCGTTCGGGCCGCATACCGGGCGACCGCCAACTCGGGGGGCGCGTCGGTGACCCAGACCTCGTCCACCAGGTCGTCCCAGCCGGCCTCAAAAAGGAGGGCCGCCTCGATGACCGCAACCCGCACCCCTTCCCGGCGAAACTTCTCGAGCTGTTCGGTGACCATCCGCCGGATGATGGGGTGGATGATGGTGTTGAGTTGCCGGAGCTTTTCGGGGTCCGAAAAGACCAGCGTTCCCAGGCGGCGCCGGTCGATGGTTCCATCGGGGGCGACGATTTCGGGGCCGAAGGTCCTGACCAGGGCCTCCCAGCCTTCGGTTCCGGGAGCGTAGGCCTGGTGGCCGAGACGGTCGGCATCGATAACGGCCGCCCCCCGCCGGGCCAGCATCGAGGCAACGGTGCTTTTGCCGGTCCCGGGGCCTCCGGTAAGGCCGATGACGACCACCGCTTATTCCTTGCCCAGGGCTTTTTTGACCTCTCGAATCAGTGCGGGCAGGATCTGTTTGGCGTCCCCGACGACCCCGAACCGGGCGTATTTAAAGATCGTGGCGTCGGGGTCCTTATTAATGGCCACGATGGTCTTGGCCGAGGAGACCCCGGCCATGTGCTGGACGGCCCCGGAGATGCCCACGGCGATGTAGAGGTCGGGGCTTATGGCCTTGCCGGTAAGGCCGACCTGCAGGCTGGTGGGGACCCAGCCGGCGTCGGTGACGGCCCGGGAGGCGCCGACGGCTGCCCCCAGCGCCCTGGCCAGCTCTTCGATAAGGTACCAGTTTTCGGGTCCGCCCAGGCCCCGCCCCCCGGCCACCACGATGCGGGCATCCTCCAGCCGAACACCTTCCGTTGGGGCCTCCTGGACCCGCCGCCGAACCTCCTGCCGGATGCGGGCCGGGTCCAGCTCCGGCGTAAACTCCTCTTCGGCGCCGGCGCGGCCCACTTCGGGCTCGGCCGGCGGAAATGCCTTGGGCCGCAGGGTGACCACCTGAGGCCGGCTCCCGATGACGATTTCGGCCCGGAAGTTGCCCCCCAGGATCGACCGGGTTAAAACCACCCACCGGTCCTGGGAGTCGGTCCGGAGGTCCACGCAGTCGGTGGCAACCCCGGTCTGCAGCCGGAAGGCCAGGGCGGGGCCGAGGGCCCGACCCTGGAAGGTGTGGGCCATGAGGACCACGTTCGGATTCTCCCGCCGGAGGAGGGGCTCGAGGGCGTTTACGGCCGCGTCCAGGTTAAAAAGCTCGAGGAGGGGGTGAACCACCCGGATGACCCTGTCGGCCCCGAGCTCCCAGAGGCGCCCGGCCTCCACCTGGGCCCCGCCCAGCACCACCGCGGTCACCGGCTCGGAAAGGTCGTTGCCGAGCCGGCGGGCCACCCCCAGCACCTCGGCGGTCAGGGTTGGGGCGGCGGCCGGCTCCAGAATTGCAACTATGCCACGGGCTTCGGCTGCCATGGTCGGGTCCTCCTGGGTTTTTAAAGGAGTTTTTCTTCCCGGAGCCGCTGGACGAGTTTAGCGGCGATTTCCTCCGGGGTATCGCCCTCGATAAACTCGCACCTGGCCTCGACCTGGGGGGTATAGAGCCTGAGCACCCGGGTGCGGCGGCCGGCCCGACCCGCCTGGGAAGGGTCGACCCCCAGGTCGGCGGCGGTCCAGACAGGAATCTGGGCCCGGCTGGCGGCCATAATGCCCCGCAGGGTCGGGTAGCGGGGTTCGGCGATCTCGTTACTGCAGGCCACGATGCAAGGGGGCTTTACGGCGACCTCTTCGTAGCCCTCCTCGTAAATCCGGTGGACGATGAACTCCGACCCCGTCCACTCAATGTACTTGGCCGGGATGACGGCCGGAAGGCCCAGCAGTTCGGCGATGCCGGCGTGGACCTGCCCCTGGTCCCAGTCGGCCGCCTGACGGCCGGTGAGGATCAGGTCGAATTCGCCGAGCTTGCGGATGGCCGCGGCCAGGGCGACGGCCGTGCCGGCGGCGTCGCTCTCTTCGAAGGCCGGGTCTTCCAGCAGGATGGCCTGGTCGCAGCCCATGGCTAGGGCGTGCTTAAGGCCGTCCCGGGCCGCCGACGGGCCGAGGCTGATGGCCGTAACCCGGCCGCCGTGCTTTTCTTTAAGGCGGAGGGCGGCCTCGATGGCCTCGTCGTCGGTGTCGCTTATCCGGTAGCCGATTCCCGGCGCCGGCACGAGCCGGGTGTCCTCGATTCTGAACTGGGAGGCCGGAGCTTCCCAGTCGGGGACGTATTTAATACAGACGACGATGTTCATGGCACCACTCCTCTGAGGGCTGGCTTTTATTTAAGCTCCAAACCTGCGCTTTCGGCGACCAGCTCGGCCAGGTCCCGGGCCTGAAGCCGGTCGATGAGGTTGCGGGTTTTAAGGCCGTCCTCAAACATAATCATGCAGAAGGGGCAGGCGGTGGCGATAAGGTCCGGCTTGACGGCCAGCACGTGGTCCAACCGCGCGTGGTTGACCCGCTTGTGGCCCCGGGTCTCGGTCATAAAAACCCGAGCCCCCCCGCCCCCGCAGCAGAAGGCCCGATGGCGGTGGAGGCCCATCTCGGCCAGGTGGGCCCCGGGCAGGCGGCCTAAGGTCGCCCGGGGCGGGTCGTACACCCCGTTATGGCGTCCGAGGTAGCAGGGGTCGTGGTAGGTGAGCCGGCGGCCCACCGGCCGTCCCAGCCGGACCCGTCCGGATTCGACCAGCTGGGCGATGAGCTGGCTGTGGTGGACCACGTCATAAAAGCCCCCAAAGTAGCGGTATTCGTTTTTTAAGGTGTTGAAGCAGTGGGGGCAGGCGGTGAGGATCTTCCGGACGCCATAGCGGTTGAGGGTCTCGACGTTTTGCTGGGCCAGAATCTGGTAAAGATACTCGTGGCCGGCCCGGCGGGCCGGGTCGCCGTTGCAGGTTTCTTCCGGCCCCAGGATGGCGAACCGCACCCCGGCCGCCTGGAGCACCCGGGCCAGGGCCCGGCTCACCCGGATGTTCCGCTCGTCGTAGGAACCGGCGCAGCCGACCCACCAGAGGTATTCGGCCTCGGGGTCTTCGGCAGCGGTTTTAATGCCCAGGCCTTTGGCCCAGTCGGCCCGGGTGGCGGGCGGGTAGCCCCAGGGGTTGCCTGAACGCTCCAGGTTGTTAAAAAGGGTCACCACGTCCCGGGGGACCCGGCCCTGGTCCAGAACCAGGTAGCGGCGCTCGTCGACGATGGTGGGCACGTGCTCGATCTCCATCGGGCACGCCTCCATGCAGGCGCCGCAGGTGAGGCAATCCCAGAGCTCGTCGTCGGTGGTGATATCCCCCACCAGGGCTGGGCCGTCCGGCGCCTGCCCCCGAAGGTAAAGGGGGCCTGCCCGGTCCATTTCGGCCTTAAGGTCCAGGATTATTTTCTTGGGCGAGAGGGGCTTGCCCGTGAGGTTGGCCGGGCAGTTGGCGGTGCACCGGCCGCACCGGATGCAGGCGTCGGCATCGAGCAGTTGCTTCCAGGTAAAGTCCGGGACCCGGTTGGCGCCGTAGGTTTCGGCCGTCTCGATATCCGGGATGGGCCTGAGGGTGCCCCGGGGCTCCAGGGACCGGAAAAAGATATTGAGGGGCCCGAAAACGATATGCTCCAGCTTTGAGTAAGCGATAAAGGCGATGGTGAACTGTGAGGCCAGAACGTGCACCCACCAGGAGGCCCAGTGGAGGGGCCGGAGGGCCGATTCGGGCAGGCCGGAAAGGAGGAGGGCGAGGGGGTAGCTGCCGTAGGCCCAGTAGGCCCACTCCGGGTGGGAACGCAGGTCGGTGAGGGCGAGGCGCACCGCCTGCAGTTCAAACCCGTTGACCACGTTGAAAAGGAGCAGGCCTAGAATTACCCAGTCCTCGGTCTGGTAGCGCAGGCGGTTGGGCCTGATAACCAGCCGCCAGTAGAGGGCGGCCAGCAGGCCGATAAGGGCGAGGGTGCCCCCGAGGTTGCCGACCAGGGCCTTGTAAAGCAGGTAAGTAGGGCCGACCAGAACCTCGTAGCCGGTGAAGAACTTAAGCCAGTAGGTGCTCCCGTCCAGGACGGTGGCCACGAAGAGGAGCAGGTAGCCCCAGAAGATTCCGTAGTGGACCACGGCGGCCCAGGGGTCCCTGGGCATCTTGAGCTGGGCCAGGGCGTAGCGCAGAAGCAGGCCGACCCGCTGGGGGAGGTGGTCAAAGCGGGCTTCGGGCTTGCCGAGGCGCCAGATGCGGTAGCGGCGGTAGACGTGGTAGGCGACGAAGGCCAGGGCGATAAGGGCGAAGAGGTAATTTAGATACCGCTCGGGGCCGATATTAAAGAACGACTCCTTGTGCGGCAGGTCCATCTCCGGTCTCTCCTGGCGGTGTCGGCCCTAGGCCGGCGCACTGGTGATAAAAATCACCCACGTTAGTATACCGGAGCCCCCCCTACCGGGTCAAACGGAGACGGGGCGCGCCTGGGGGTTTCCGGTTTTCGGCGCTTCCGCCGGAGCCAACCGGCCTGTCGGGACGCATGACCATGCGTCCCGACGGTCAAGGTATGGACTGCATGTCAGGGGTAACTGGAAAGCCCTGGCTGGGTAAAGCTATACTTAGGTTTGGTAGCCGCAAATTTCCGGGGCTGCCCGCCGCCGGGGTAGCTCAGGTGGTAGAGCAGCGGACTGAAAATCCGCGTGTCGGCGGTTCGAGTCCGCCCCCCGGCACAAAATATCGGGCCTCAAGGCCCAGAAACCTACAAGATATAGTAGCCGGACAAGCCATTCGGGCTTGTCCGGCTGTTGTTTATGGGGGAATCCTGGGGGAATTTTGCTACTGCCCGGAGAGGGTCCGGTTGAGTTTTTCGGCCGCCTCGGCCTGCAGGTCAGGCAGCACGTGGCTGTAGGTCCCCAGGGTCATGCTGACCGTCGAGTGCCCCAGCCGCTCCTGGACCACCCGCGGGTTCACCCCCTCCTTTAACAAAAGGGTCGCATGGCTGTGGCGTAGGTCGTGGAACCGGATTCGGGGAAGGCCCGCCCGCCCGAGAATCGCCGTCAGGGTCCGGCGGATGTCCCCGGGGTGAATCGGCCGGCCCGCGGCCGTCGTGAACACCAGCCCGTTATCTTCCCAGGCCGGGCCGGCCTTGAGCCTGGCCTCAAGCTGGGCGAGCCGGTGCTCTTTGAGGACGGCGGTGGCCAGAGCCGGCAGGGCGATTTTACGCTTTCCGGCCGCCGATTTGGGCTCCCCTTCGACCCACTCGCCCCGGACCCGGTAAAGCCCCCGCCGGACGTGGACGGCCCCGGCCTCCAGGTCAACATCCGCCCATTTTAAGCCCAGAAGCTCCCCGAGCCGCATCCCGGTGGTTAAGGCCAGGACAAAGAGCGGGTAGTAGTCGTACTCCCGGGCCGCCTCCAGAAACCGGCGGGCCTCCTCCGGGGAAAGCACCTGCATCTCCTTCGGCTGGGGCCTGGGGGGTTTAACCCGGTCGGCCGGGTTGAAGCTGATAAGCCCCCAGTCCACGGCCTGAGAAAGGGCCTTATGCAGGATGGCGTGAATGAGCTGGACGGTCCGCCGGGAAAGGCCAGCCTCCAGTTTCTGGGTGTAGAGGGCCTGGATGTCCGGGGGCTTGAGGGCCTGGAGCCTGAGGGGACCCAGAACCGGGACCACGTAGTTGCGGACGTACTGCTCGTACTGCCGGTAGGTTGGGGGCCGGACCGAGGGCTTTGCGCCGTTTTCCAGCCAGAAGGCCAGATAATCGGCCACCGTCGCTTTGCTTGGCTCGCGCAGAAGCCCCCGCTCGGCCTTAAGCCGGACCTCGGCCAGCCAGGTCAGGGCCTCTTTGCGGGTCTCAAAGTAGGCCCGATGGCGGACGCCGCCCACCATCACCTGAGCCCGGTAGCGCCGGCCAACCTTATAGACCGTCCCCTCGCCGCGGCCTCGCTTTTTAGCCATTACTCCCCCCTTTAGCGATTCTAGCTTTCCCGGTCGCAAAGAGCTGCCGCAGAAGCTCGCCCCGGTTGGGGTTTTCCGGCCCCAGGGCGGCGGCTAGCCCCGCCCCGGACGTCCGGGCCATGTGGCCGATGACGTCCTCCACCAGGGCCCAGACGTCGTCCAGGACCGCCTTCGTCCGGGGCCGATTACCGGCCCCGGCCGGCCCCAGGACCCGGACGGCCTCCACCTCCCCGGTCCAGGCCGGCGTCACCCGCTCGATGACCCAAACCTCCGACCCACACCGGATGGTAACAGTTTCGATATTCCTGGTGGGGATAATGGTCCCTTCCCCGCGTTTTTCCACCGTGAGCTCCCAGATGGTCTCCATTTCGGCCTCCCGGGGCCGGCAGCCTTCGGCGCCGGGTCCGGCCCCTGACCCCCGCCCGGCTCGGGGGGAATCGGCCTGGGCAATCCCCAGGGCCCAGGCGCACCAGCGGCCGACTTAAACACGTCCCCGGCCTGGACCCCAGTCCTCCTTGGCCACCACCCGCCGCACTCTTAAACACGTCCCCGGCCTGGACCCCGGCCTTGAAGGCCTCCGAACCGAAATCTTCTTTCACCACAACCCGGCCGCCGGGAAGCCGACAGGTGAGCCGGCCCAGAACCACAACTTCGGCGGGCCGGCCGTCGGGGCCGGAAATCACCTGCCGGTCCCGGACGCCGAAGGCCAGGTTCAGCTGACGGATGACCCAGGCCCCCTCGACATAGGCCAGGGGCCTGCCGCCCGGCCCCGTCCGGTAGCGGACGGCACGGCCTCCAGCCGCTCGGCCGGGACCCCTTGACGATTCCCGATGCCATCATTACACCCCGCCAGCCGTTATCCGAAAAGGGCCGCCTCCAGGTCGGCCGCCCGGTAGTAGGCGGCGTCGGCCTCGGCCTGGGCCGCATCCGCCGCCTCCCGGCAAACTTCGCAGGTGGTGTAGAGCCCTTCGACCTTCCGGCCGCACAGCACGCAGCGCAGCTCCCCCTTGTAGGCCAGGACCGCCGCGATGTGCTTGCAGACCCCGAGCCATTCGCCCCGCTTCTCAAAGTCCGGGCAGGTGTAGGTCCACCGGGAGCCGGCCAGCTCCACGATGTACATCTCCCCGGGGCCTAGAGTCCGAAAGCACCCCGAAGAGGGTCTTGCCGACCTTAAGCCCGTCGCCGGCCTGCCGGTAGGGGAACCGGATCCGGCCCCGCCGGTAAAGCTCGACGCTCATATTAGAATAGAGTGCGCTAGCCGATTCAGCGCGACTGGGGCATAATAGAGCCAGCATACCAGAGGTGAGAAGCAGTGAGTCGTTCACCCGTCTACTGGATGAAGCGGAGGGAGTGCTATCGCCAACTGAGATGGCCTGATGGGAAGGCGCGCTGTCCCCACTGAAGTCCTGGACCTACTTCCGAGAGCCCGCTTGTCACCGCTATCAGTGC
>Ga0197143_1001654_pt1 | contig 18340 bp, 15 predicted proteins | sample GBS70_MetaG_FD_148603 | JGI IMG/M metagenome (GOLD analysis project Ga0197143, IMG submission 148603) | Sediment microbial communities from Great Boiling Springs, Gerlach, Nevada, United States - GBS 70_MetaG | ecosystem: Environmental > Aquatic > Thermal springs > Hot (42-90C) > Sediment...
TAATAAAGAGCCATTAACATGTAATTTTTGGGTTGGTGTTAATCCTATTCCAAGATTTCCTCCGAAATAACCATCTCCGCCAAATGTTCCACTTCCTCCAAATGTTCCACTTCCGGATACATCTAAATTTCCGCCAAATGTTCCATATCCGCCAAATGTTCCACTTCCGGATACAAATAGATTTCCTGTTGAGTTTATTGAACCATTTACATCTAGAATTAAATCACTTGGTTGCAATTCAAATTGGCTTGAGCTTGCGATTAATACTCTTCCTTGAACCTCTAATTTTTCTGATGGTGTTGTTGTACCAATACCAACATTATTTGAGGATGTATTAGCAAAAAATAGTGGATAATTTTCTGAATCTACTATTAATAAAGAGCCATTAACATGTAATTTTTGGGTTGGTGTTAATCCTATTCCAAGATTTCCTCCGAAATAACCATCTCCGCCAAATGTTCCACTTCCTCCAAATGTTCCACTTCCGGATACATCTAAATTTCCGCCAAATGTTCCATATCCGCCAAATGTTCCACTTCCGGATACAAATAGATTTCCTGTTGAGTTTATTGAACCATTTACATCTAGAATTAAATCACTTGGTTGCAATTCAAATTGGCTTGAGCTTGCGATTAATACTCTTCCTTGAACCTCTAATTTTTCTGATGGTGTTGTTGTACCAATACCAACATTCCATGCTGTAGAATTAGGATATAGTAAAGATCCTGTAAGTGTCCAAAATCCTGCTCCGGGCTCTGTTACGCTTGTTATACAATCTGTCCAAACTCCGTTTTGAAAACATTTAAACTTATTTTCAGACTCATTGTAAAATATAACTCCGTTTTGAGGATTTGATGGAGTAGAGCTTGGGGTTAATCTTAAAGCTCCATTAACCTCTAATTTTTGGGTTGGTGATGTTGTCCCGATGCCGACGTTGCCAGTGTTTGTATTCAGATACACCTGGTCGTTAATCCCGAACAAACTATCCGCTTGCATACCCATCCATAATGTTCTTGCAGTATCGTTGTAATATTCTATATAATTCCATCCCCCTCCAATTTGCCTAAGCCGAAGAATAGCGTTATTTGCAGATCTAATTTCAAGAGGTACCCCTGGTTCCGTCGTCCCGATGCCGATTCTACCTTCAGAATCTTGGTAAATGATTGAAGAGTTTATGCTTGATGTGGAATTCCAAAGAGCAATATAGCCAGGATTTCCCGAGCCTATAACTGCATTAGGTGTTCCCACATCTATGCAACTTAATGTAGTTCCTATGGTTTGGACTGCTTGTCCTTCTCCACAACCAGATGGAAAAGCTATTAGCCTTTGCCATGGTACTGATCCACCTTGTAAAATTCCTGTCCATAAAACATCTCCGCTTATATGCAAAGGATATTGAGGAATTATTCCTATGCCAACATATCCTGTAGTTCCATTAACTATAAAATAATTTTGACTTTCATTTGTTACATTATATATTATGAAATCTCTCGAGAATGCTGTTAATGAAAGCATAAATATTGCAAGCATAAATGCAATTAATATCTTTTTCATTTGAAAACACCTTTGAAAATTTTCATCGATTTTTCTAAAATTTTTCTTTTTGTTTTTAGTACATTGTAAACCTTTTTGTAATCTATGGACCAATAAACATGAGCGAGCACATTCCTAAACCTTGCAAGAAATGAAAGCTCTTTGGCTAAACTATTTTTTATTATTTTATGTCTTTTTAATATTTCAAATATCTCAGCATATGTTGAAGCTATTTCATATCCTTTCTTTTCTATAATAATATTTTCTAAATCTATTAAGCATTGAATACAAATCATTATATTATAACATATTGCATTCTGTTTTTCAATATCATTAATAAAATTCTCATAGCTTATCTTTTCATCCTTTTTCCAAATTTCAATTCTTTTTTCCAATTCCTTTATCAATTGAAATTCTCTCACATCCATTTTCTCAACCACTCATTAAAATCTAAGCATTCGCTTAGCATTGCAAAAATGTTTTTTCTTGTTTTTTTATCAAAATTTCCAATTCCTTTTGTTATTGCTAAAAAGAGAATTGGCTTCTTTAATTCCTCTGCCTTCTTTAAATCTATTTCAATTTTTATCTCTTGTTCTAAAATGCTTGTTATTTTTGCTAATTTTTTCTCACTAATATTATCAAAAATAACTATATCCAAATCTCTTGCATAATTTCTTGAAACAAAAGAGCCGAATATCAAGTAATTTTTAATATTATAATTGCTTAGAATCTTAGATATTTTGCTAATTATTTCTCTCTTTTCTTTTTCCTTGAATATTTTATAATCCTTTTCTATCTTTCCTAAATTATTTTTATTCATTTTCTCAATCTCATATTCCAATCCTGATATTTCCATTTTCATCTAAGATTATTATTCCATTATTTGAAACTGCTCTAAAGCTTCCTGAGATATCTAATTTATATTGTGGATTTGAATTACCAATACCGACATTCCATGTAATATTACTTGTGTAAAGATTTGAATCAGAAAGATTCCAGTAGCTTTCTCCTCCTGCACTAATACAATCTTGCCATGCACCATTTTGATAACATTTGAATTTATTTTCTGCTGAATCATAATAGATTACTCCATTTGCTCCAGTTGGTTGAGAGCTTGGTTGAAGTCTTAATGCTCCGTTAATATCTAATTTGTATTCCGGTGATACTATTCCAATGCCAACATTTCCAGAAGGACTTAAAATAATATTCTTTCCTTGTTCTGTTGCAATTACCAGATATTCTGATCCAGGTAAACCGATATAACCGTAACGACTTGTATCATTATAGAACTCTATATAAGCTGCTGGATTATTTCCAGAAGTATCTTGTAATCTGATATTTGCATCTTGAACGCTTGAAATGTGTAGAGGTCTTTGCGGATTATTTGTGTTTATTCCAACATTGCCTGAACTTCCATTAATAAATAAAGTATTGCTTGCATTGATGTAATTTGGATATCCTTCTCTTACAAAGATTTGTGTGGTAGAGTTATCCCATGGGCTTAATGTTGATTCACATGTTACTGTTCCATCCTCATTTATAATCCTTATTGCCTTTCCGTCTTCGCATGTACCTATAACCCTTCTTTGCAAATATGAAGTATTTGCATTTAATGTTAATGTACCACCTTCTCCTATGGTTATTGTACCTCCTCCTGTTAATCCTGTGCCTGGATTAATTGTAATTTGCTTATTACCTTCTGCTGCTGTTCCTTCAGAAGAGCCGAATATTACACTTATAGTAGGAGACCATCCTTCTCCTGCTGTGCCTGTAACATTTATTCCTGCTCCTGCTATTAAATCAGAAACATAATTTCCTTCTGTATCTTCTCCTAAGATTATTGTAGACCATGTAGGAAGGTTTCCAGAACCTTGAGATTTCAAGAATTGTCCTGCATTTCCGAATGATAATGCTCCTAATCCGCTTTCATTTATCCAATAAGTTAAAGCATTTGTTGTTCCAGAGCCAGTAACATTTCCTGTTGGCCAAGATGTTTTGCATTCATTTCCAATACATAATCCAGTTGTACCGTAAACATAACCAGAAGCATTAATATCTCCAATAACTTGGAGTTTTTGTGACGGTGAGGTTGTTCCAATACCAACATTACCTGATGAAGTATTAACAAAAAAGATTGCAGAGCCTGTGGAATTTTCTACTAATAAAGAGCCATTAACATGAAGCTTTTGGGTTGGTGTTAATCCAATACCAACACTTCCGGAATCTATCAAAAGATTTCCGTCAAGCAAGCGAAGGTTAAGAGTATTCGCATTAGATCCATAAATTGCTAATGTTCCTGAGGCATTTGTAAATATATTAAAATCTCCGCCATCAGTATTTGCAGTTAAAACTAATTGCCCATTATAGCCAGCAATAGATAAGGTTCCTAATGGAGATGTGGTATTTATTCCTATGTTTTGGCCAGATTGGTATAAAATCGAATTTCCTAATTCTGTTGAGCTGATCCAAATAGGAATATAATTTATTGTTCCTGTTCCACTTATTGCTCCTCCACCGATACAATCCTTCCATTCATTATTTTCATAACACATAAACTTGTTTGAGCTTGCATTATAGAATATCACTCCATTCTCTTCTATGGGTGTAGTAATTGGAATTAATCTTAAAGAGCCATTTACAAATAAATTTTCTGGAAATGTGTAATTTCCTATGCCAACATCTAAACCAAATGTTCCTGGAGATATTTGGCTTGCTGGATGTGATTGAATTGCAGCATAAGATATTGAGATTAATGAAAGTATTACAAAAAATGATATTGCGAAATATAGATTTTTTTCTCCTGTTCTTTTCTCTATTCTAGCCTCTTTTTCACTTATTATTCTAAAATTATCCATCATTTCACAACCTCTACATATATTTTACCATCATCAGAATTGTACCAAATAATCTTTGTTTTTTTGTTTGTAATATTCCATATCTTTCTTATTTCTATAGGTAATGTTACCTTTCCACTCTTAGATACAGAAGTTACTTTTATTATTTTCGTAGCCATAGTAATCTTTGATACCTTAGTTACACTAAATACTAAAAGTAACAAAATGGCTACAAATAATTTTCGGTGATGAAAAATATGTTTTAAAGAATATAGATTAAGTTATCTTGAGCTATAGAAGTAAGTGAATAAATATGATAAAATTTGGTATGAAGTATTTTTTTCCCTTCTTCCTGCTATTAGATTAACAAAAAATAAGAGAAACAAATAAAGCTTATAAAGGTTGATAAGATTTTGAGTATTCGCTCCTAAAAAACCTTATGTCCTATAATCTTAATACCTAAAAAGCTAATTGAAGATAAAAGAAAATAAAACCTAAACATTCATAAATCCATTAACATCCTGCTGTTTGTGCAAGCCATTCTGCTGTTCTCGCTCCTTTGTATATTGTTGAATTAATTACAATTGAAGGAACTTCAGTTATTCCAGCATTTATGCACTGCTCTAATATATTATCACAGAAAACAAAAAGCTTTAAGGAATTTTTTCCCAAAATATTGAATTGCATTAATGTTCCTGTATCATTTGTTAATCCATAAATTCTTACTCCTTTCGCATATAAGCAATCAGTCAAAGCATTAAGTTTTTTAATATTATTTATTGCATCTTCAACGGATATTGGGTTTTGAATCAAAAATTTTCCATCCTTTGTTACATAAATCTCGCTATATGTATCTCCTGTTTGAGTTTTAGCTTTTAATAAAATCTTATATAGCCCGCTTTCTTCTTTTACATTTTCTATATTTATTGTTGTTCCTGGATTTGAAAGCTCAAATATTGTTTTAACTCTGTTCAAAACATCATCCTGAGAAGAAGCTACAAAAAATCCTGTTTTAGGCAAAACAAATGTCGCTAAAGCTCCTATAATCGCTATTAAAACAATAGAAAAAATTGCCGTAAAAATCTTTTTCGACTTCTCCTGCATACCAAAATATTTGTGAAAATAGATTTAAAAATGCAATTTTTGACTTATTTAAAAAACTTTCTCAGATTTTTCGGATTTTATAAAAAAGAATGAATGGCTATGAAATTATTCAATTCTTAAATTATTTTTATAACACCGTAATATTTATAAACATAAAAAATAATTAATTTATATGAAAAAGGGAATATTTTGTGAGATTGTTTTTAACGAAATAATGCCTACAGTAAGAGCAATAATAGCAAATAGATTGATAAATGCTTATGGATTAACTCAACAGGAGGTTGCTGAAAAACTTGGATTAACTCAGCCTGCAGTATCACATTATAAAAATAGATTAAGGGGAAAAAATTTCGAAAAAATACTTTCAAAAAAAGTTATGGTAAGTTATATAGACTCATTATCTGCTGAAATAGTAAGCAAGAACATCGATCCAAATCTAAAAGTTTGTGAAATTTGCAAAAAGAGTAAAGAAAGTGGAATATTTTCTAAGGAAGAGATTGATTCTTTTATATGCATAATCGAGGTGGCTAAGTCAAATGCTGTGTAAATTGGAAATAAAAGATCTTTGCGTTTCAGTAGATGAAAAAATAATATTAAATCATTTAAATTTAAAAATAATGCAAAAGGAGATTCATGTACTAATGGGACCTAATGGTGCTGGAAAGACAACATTAGCAAATGTAATTATGGGAAATCCTAAATGTGTTGTAAATAAAGGAAAAATATTATTTAACGGAAAAGATATAATTAATCTTAAGACAGACGAAAGAGCAAAGCTTGGTTTATTTTTAGCTTTTCAACATCCTGTAGAAATACCTGGAGTAAATATTTTTCATTTTTTGAAAACAGCATATACAAGCTTACATCAAGAAAATATTGATATAGATAAGTTTGAAAAGGAATTGAAAAATAAACTAAAGGATCTTAAAATGTCAGAAAATTTTATGGATAGATATCTAAATGATGGATTCTCCGGAGGGGAAAAGAAAAGATTTGAAGTTTTGCAAATGCTTATATTGAAACCAAAGATCGCGATTATGGATGAAACAGATTCTGGATTAGATATAGATACCTTAAAAACAGTTGCAAAAAATATAACCTTAGCTTCTTCTAATACAGGAATACTTTACATAACCCATTACGACAGAATTTTAAAATACATAAAACCCGATTTCGTTCACATTTTGATTGATGGAAAAATTGTTGAAAGTGGTGGAACAGAAATAGTAAAATACTTAGAAAAATATGGTTACGATTATTTTAGAAAAAGAAATAGTAAAAAATGAGGTGATTTATATTACACAAAAATTTGAGTTAGATTATAGTAAATACGATTTTAAAAATCCAACAAATTATGTCACAAAATTTCCTAAAGGAATCTCGAAAAAGATTGTTGAAAAAATATCTAAAATAAAGAATGAACCAAAATGGATGAGAAGATTCAGATTAAATGCTTTCAAAATTTTTCAGCAAAAACCAATGCCGAAATGGGGAGGAGATTTAAGTAAAATAAATTTTGATGAAATTACTTATTTTGCAAAGCCGACTGAAAAAAAAGCAAGATCTTGGGATGAGCTTCCTGAAGAAATTAAAAGAACTTACGAAAGATTAGGAATACCAGAAGCTGAAAGAAAATTTTTGGCTGGAGTTGAAGTAATGTATGAAAGCATGGTAGTTTATGACAAGATTAGAAAAGATTTGGAAAAACTTGGAGTAATTTTCTGCGATACAGATTCTGCTTTGAAAAAATATCCTGAAATATTCAAAAAATATTTTGGAAAAGTTGTTCCTCCGGGAGACAATAAGTTTGCAGCTTTAAATTCTGCTGTTTGGTCAGGTGGTTCATTTATTTATGTTCCCGAAGGAGTAAAGGTTGAATTGCCTTTGCAAGCATATTTCAGGATTAATGCCGCTAATATGGGACAATTTGAAAGAACATTAATAATTGCTGAGCCGAATTCTGAAGTAACTTATATAGAAGGATGCAGTGCTCCCATATATTCCACAGATTCTCTACACGCAGCTGTTGTAGAAATCGTTGCAAAAGAAAACTCTCATGTAAAATATATTACAATACAGAATTGGTCTAATAATGTATACAACCTTGTTACAAAAAGGGCATTTGCTTATGAAAATGCTTTTGTTGAATGGATTGATGCAAATATTGGAAGCAAGCTTACAATGAAGTACCCTAGTGTATTTATGTTTGGAAAAAATGCAAGAGCAAATATATTATCTATAGCATTTGCAAATAAAGATCAATATCAAGATACTGGATCAAAGGTTATACACCTTGCACCAAACACAAGCTCAAGAATAACATCTAAATCAATCTGCTTAAATGGAGGAAGAACAAGCTATCGTGGTTTGGTAAAAGTGGTTAAGGGTGCTTCAAATGTTAAATCTTCTGTAAGGTGCGATGCTCTTATCTTAGATGATAAATCAAGAACAGATACATATCCTTACATGGAGATAGATGAAAACGACTCAACAATTACGCACGAAGCATCTGTTGGAAAGATAGGAGAAGAAAAAATATTTTATTTAACTTCTCGTGGTATAAGTGAACAAGAAGCTTTGAATATGATAGTTTTAGGGTTTGTGGAAGAATTCATAAAAGAATTGCCTTTAGAATACGCAGTAGAATTTAACAGGTTAATAAAAATAGAGATGGAGGGAAGTGTAGGTTAAATTGATGTGGTGATAAAATGGATAAAGAAAAAATAGTGGATTTTATAAAATATGATTTTAATATCTGAAAATAGAATGTAAAAAGAAATCAAAATATAATAGTAAAAAATTGATTAAAAATCTGAAAATAAAAAAGTGAAATTTTAAAAAAAATGGTGAAAAAATGAAGATATCTGAAAGATTTATTTATAATATATCAGAAAAATTTAATGAACCAAAATGGCTAAAGGAATTTAGGTTAAAATCTTTTGACTCTTTTCAAAATCTACCAATCGAAAGATCAGAATTGTTTTTAAAATACTCTGAAAGAAAATATGAATTTGATTTTAATGCTCTTGAGTACAATTTAATATCTCCAGAAGAGAATAAAAACATAAAATTAGAAAACAGTATTTTAACAACATCTGAAAATATAAGCAAGAAAGTAAATATAAATAAAGAAATTATATTTACGGATATTTTCTCAGCTTTAAAGTCTATACCGAAAATAAAAGAGTTGATAATTAATAGTAGTAATGATGATAAATTAGAAGCGCTAAACAATAGTATCTTTAATTCTGGTATCTTTATCTATGTTCCTAAAAACAATAAGGTAAATATACCTCTAAGAAGCATTTTTTTAATTGATAAACCAAAATCTGCAACATTCAATAAAACCATAATATTTGTTGATCGCGGCGGAAGCTTAGATTTTATAAATGAAGTATATTCAAACAATTCTTCAAATTGTATATATAGCGAAAACATAGAGATTTTTGTAAAAGAGGGAGCAGAAGCAAACATAACATTATTCCAAAACACATGTAATAAAACACAAAATTATTTAAACAGAAAGATTTTTTTAAATGGCGAAACTTCGATCTTCACTGTAAATATTGGAGGAAAGGTTACAAGGCAAAGAATAGAATGCTTTTTAGATCATCCGAAAGCTAAATTTGAAAACTATGATATGTTTTTTGGAAATTTAGATAGAAGCATAGACACATTTTCAAGGGTTATTCATAATTCTCCAAACACTTATAGCAAGGTAACGTCAAGAATAATTTTAAAGGAAAGGGCAGAATCATTATTCAAGGGAATAATAAAGATATTGAAAAATGCAAAAAATGCGAATGCTTATTTAGAAGAGCATTCTATAATGATGGACAAAGAATGTAAATCAAATTCCATACCTAGTTTAGAAATTGAAACATATGATGTAAAGGCAACTCATTCAAGCTCTACACAACAATTAGATCAAGATCATAAATTCTATTTAATGTCAAGAGGGCTTAATGAAGAAAAAGCAAAAATTGTCCTAGCAATTGCATTTTTTGAACCATTGCTAAAATCTTTATTCAGCAATTCTTTCAGAAAAACTATAGAAAAAATCGTAGAGGATAAATGGTACAATAAAAATTCAGAATTAATAATTTCAGATATTTCAGATTATTCGAAAATAAGTAAAGAAAAAGAAAATCTTTTCAGAAGACATTATAAATATAGGTGATTATTTTGAATATCAAAAAAATAAGAGAAGATTTTCCGATATTAAAAAGAAAGATAAAAGGAAAGCCTTTGATTTACTTAGATAACGCAGCAACAACACAAAAACCAATTCAAGTTATTAATGCAATAAAAGAATATTATGAAAAATACAATGCAAACATACATAGAGCTATACATACTCTTGGAGAAGAAGCAACAGAAAAATATGAGGAAGCGAGAGAAAAGATTAGAAGATTCATAAATGCAAAAAGCACGAAAGAAATAATTTTTGTAAGAAATGCAACAGAAGCAATAAATCTTGTGATGTATTCCTGGGCTCTTAACAATTTGAAAAGAAATGATGAAATAATTTCTACTATAATGGAGCATCATTCAAACATAGTACCTTGGCAGTTTTTAAGGGATAGAATTGGAATAAAGCTGAATTTTCTTGATATAGATGATCAAGGCTTTTTGAGATTGGATCATTTGAATAAAATTATATCAAAAAAAACAAAGCTGATTGCTATAACCCATGCTTCTAATGTTCTCGGGACAATAAATCCTATAAAAGAGATAGTAAGGATTGCTCATGAAAACGGAAGTTTGGTTTTAGTAGATGGTGCTCAGTCAGTACCTCACATGAAAGTTGATGTTAAAGAATTAGATTGTGATTTTTTGGTTTTTTCTGGACATAAAATGTTAGGACCTATGGGAATAGGCGTATTATATTGTAAAGAAGAGATTTTAGAAAGCATTCAACCATTTCTTTACGGCGGAGATATGATAAAATGTGTTAGCTTAGAAAAATCTGAGTGGAATGATTTGCCTTTGAGATTTGAAGCTGGAACTAGCAATGTTGAAGGTGCAATTGGTTTAGGTGCTGCTATAGATTACTTAAACAAAATCGGTTTAGAGAATGTTAGAGAGCACGATGCAAATCTTACAAAATATGCATTAGAAAAGCTTTCAAATATTTCTGATGTTGAAATCTACGGCCCAAAAAACGCAAATAAAAAAACCGGCTTAATAGCTTTTAATTTTAATAATGTGCATCCTCATGATGTTTCTCATATTTTAGATGATGAAGGAATAGAAATAAGGAGTGGGCATCATTGTGCTATGCCATTACATAAAAGACTTGGAATAGAGTCTAGCGCAAGAATAAGTTTTTACATATATAACACAAAAGAAGAAATAGATAAATTCATTGAAGCTTTGAAAAATATAAAAAAGATATTAAAGATTTAGGTGTTTGCAACATGAGTGAAATTTATAAGGAAAAGATTATTGATGCTTATAAAAATCCCAAAAATTTTGGAAGATTAGAAGATGCTGATATAATAATAAAAGATGTTAATCCAGGCTGCGGAGATGAGTTTGAAATGTATATTAAGATGAGCAATAAAAAACTAAAAGACATAAGGTTTTCAGGAAAAGGCTGTGTAATAAGTACTGCATCTGCTTCTTTTTTAACAGAATTTGTAAAAAATAAAAAAATAAGTGAAATAGAAGGTTTGGAAAAAGAGGATGTGATTAAACTTTTGGGTATAGAATTGAATCCTGTTAGAGTCAAATGCGCTCTTCTACCTTTAATGATAATTAAAGCCGGAATAAAAAAATATAAAACTATGAAAAATGTTCGCGAATAAGAAAAATTTTAAGAAGATTTTGTTTTAATGGAAATTTTTGCATCTTAGCGAATTTTGTCTGTTTTTAATGTATTTAAAAACTACTTCCATGTGCAAATCATTGCATTAACAACTTGTAGACTTCCGTCTGGATTTTGAATTATCATTGGTTGCTCATAGCACCCAACATTCCTTGCTGTTTCCTTTTCTCTTTTTGTAGCACCATATGTTGGCCTTACTTCTAATATTGTTGTATTCGAGAAGGATTTCATTACTATTGGATCCTTAACAGTAACATTTATTACATATGTTCCTATTGATAATGGAGCATAAATTGTTACATTGTAAAATCCTTCTACATTTGTTTCTGTTATTGCGCTTAGGATATTATTTATATAAACCCTTACATCAGAATCTGGATCTTCAGAGGTATCCACCTTAGACCAATCACTTCTTATTGCTGTTCCACTTATTAAAACAGATTCATTCCACCAAACTTCAGTTGAATTTAAGGATATGGTAACATTAACCCATCTATAAACTACAAATGTTCCATTTCTTTGAGAGCAACCATTATCCAAATCACAAGCTTCACATCTTGCTAAATAAATTCCTATCGGATCTTTAGCAATCCAATCCCTATAAAATGTATTTCCTAATCTTGAGGCTTGTGTAGTATTCCATATTCCATTAGGATCTCTTATTGAAATATTAACACTTAAATTGCTTGCGCTATTCTCAACATCTGTAATATTGCAAGAGATTGTTATCATATCATCAACTAAAACACTAGAAGGCTCGAACATGAGCTGAGAAATATTTGGTAAATTGTTAAGAATATTTATTGAAACAAAAGAAGAGGCGTTTCCATATTGTTGTGTTACAGCTTTTGCAGTAATTGTTTCTGTTCCTATTTTATATGTTATAGGTATTTGCCAACTCGTTTCATTTCCTGTAGCTATTTCATGCATTGATGAATTATACCAAGTTACATTGTATTCGCTACTTGATATATTGTGACAAAACAATGAAACACTTGCTTTTAAAGGAACCGTTTGGTTCCTATACCAATTTTCTTGCTCTATCGGGCTTATGATTGATATACTAACCTGCTCATCTATCTCTACTGTAAAAGATGCGTTATTATTATTTTCATTATATTCCTTTATTTCATTTAATGGATCTGCTTTAATTGTTATATTACTATTGCAATCTGCTATCCAAAGGCATTTTGCTACTGAAGAGCTATGAGCAGAAATATTTATTATATCTGAATCAAAATATGTACCATTTGCATAACAAGATATGTTAACATTCGTGGCATCAAAATCACCTATGTTAAATACAGTAATATTAAGCTGAAAAGCATCTCCATAATTTGGATTCTGTGAAATTGATAAAGAGCTTGAATTTATAATCAAATCTGGCCTCAATATTTTACAACATAGTTTATTATCATATGATAATCCTACATGAGAGTTTGTTTGATTAAAAAGGGAAATAATCTGAGCTTCATTTTCAGAGCAAGAGCTTTTTAAAGAACAATTCATCAAACTTTGAGAATCTGTTTGTATACAAAGCCTTTTTTGATAATTTTCTGATCCAAATTCAACATGAGAATCATTTTCCTGATATAAAGAAAGAATTGCTGCCTCATTTGAAATACAACTATCTTTTATTTCTGCATTTATTATTTCATCACAACAAAGCTTATAATCAAAATAATTGCAATTTCCTACATGAGAGTTTTCTGTATTATATAAAGAGAATAAACATTTTTCATTTGCATTGCAATTTGCTCTTATTGCACAGCTTAGAGAATAAGCTAATGGAATATATGCCATGAAAAATATAATAAAAAAAATTTTAATCGAAATCTTCATATAATTTTATTTTGTTTTGTGATATATTAAGTTTTTTCGTTAGGTTGAATCTCAAATATCTTTCTTAGATTTTTCATTTCTATTTTTCCAAAAAAATCTTTTGGAAATGATGAGAAAAACTAATAAGATTGATGAAAAAGATGCTACATAAAATCCAGAAATAAATTCAAATTTGAATATTTCGCTAATGAAATATACAAAAGATTTTGGAATTTCTTTTGGCAATATATTTCCTTTTGTTATAATATTTTCACCAAAATATCCTAAAACAATCCAAGATAATCCAATTATTAGCATTATTGAAGTTGAAGATTTTGCAATTTTATAAAATGATTTTGAGGATAAATACATCAAAAGCAATCCAAAAAATAAAAGACCTAAGCCCTTATAAAAAGAGTCTTTTAAATTAAAATTTATATCAGATAAAGAATAGTTCATAAAAACCTTTTCATTGTAAATCTCCTCTTTTTTATTTTCTATTTCTTCATAATGCTTTTTCCCTTCTTCGCAAAGAGTTTCATATTGTATCGAAAATTCTTTAATTTTTGTAATGTTTTGGCATAGCTCCTGGTTATGAGCACAAACAAATGTTAAAGCATTGCTTTCTGAGATATTGAAATGTTTTGAAATATTTGAAATCAATTCATTATAATATGTTTTTATTTCCTCACTTCTATTGCATATTCCATTTACAATTTCAAAAAAACTTGAACAAGAAATGTTTGCTAAATTGCATATTTCACTAGATTCATTTTGAAATGACTCTATTAAAACTTTATCAAACAAATTATCAAAATTTTGTTTTGATGTAAGATTATAAAAATAAGGTCCTTGGATCAAAATACTAAAACCAAAAGAAAAAATTATACATGCAAATATAAAAAGAATGTACTTTATTATACTCAAAATTTCTTTTTTAAATGACATTTTATTTCATCTTTTGTTTTTTGTTGAATATCTCTGAATATCTTAATGCTTTTTGTTTTTAAATAAATTGTTATTTTACTAAATAACAAATATTTTTCGTTAATAAATAGGAATATTATTTTATTTAAAAGAAGTCGAACTTTTGAATTTTTGATTTAATTCTGATTTATCCCTTTTACTAAAAGATGTTAATAATATTTAGAAATTAAATAAAAAATTATCTTGTTTGCTCATTTCCTATGCTATATGTTATTGCAGTAGAAGAATATTTTCTTCTTTCGTAGTGTGCTCTTATTTCATCTTGAGACAAAGCTCTATTATAAATCTTTATTTCATCCGCAACTCCTGGGATGAAAATTGTTAGTGGATTGCTATTTGTTTGAATTGTTCCAGGAACTGATTGTATTGAATGTAATACACCATTCACATAAAGCTTTTGTAGCATTGATCCAGCTATATATTCTCCGGTCATTGTTATAAAATTCCATCCTGAAGATATTGGGGCTGAAACAAATTCATTATTAATCATACTGAATGCATGTGTAGCATTTGCTCCTATTCCGTAAGCATTTCCTTTATATATTATGAAAATATTAAGTTCTTGGCCAACTGTTGATGAAGGCTCTTGAGAAACATAAGGTCTAACAAAATAATTTTCTGAGAAGTATGGTGGCCTATGAACCGTATATATACCATTACTTTTATCATATCTCCCGTCTAAATTATAATTTAAAACATTTGAAGGAGCATATTTAGTGTCAGTAGTTCCGTCTCCTAATTGGCCATAACCATTATAACCCCAGCATTTTGCTGTTCCGTCTGATAATAAAGCACAAGTATGATAATATCCGGCTGCAATTGCGACTGCATTTGTTAAACCAGAAACTGTTACTGGTGTATTTCTATTAGTATTGGTTCCGTCTCCTAATTGGCCATAACCATTATAACCCCAGCATTTTGCTGCTCCATTTGATAATAAGGCACAGGTATGATATTCTCCGGCTGCAATTGCGACTGCATTTGTTAAACCAGAAACTGTTACTGGTGTATTTCTATTAGTAGTGGTTCCGTCTCCTAATTGGCCATAATTATTACGACCCCAGCATTTTGCTGCTCCATTTGATAATAAGGCACAGGTATGATAATATCCAGCAGCAATTGCGACTGCATTTGTTAAACCAGAAACTGTTACTGGTGTATTTCTATTAGTAGTGGTTCCGTCTCCTAATTGGCCATAACCATTATAACCCCAGCATTTTGCTGCTCCATTTGATAATAAAGCACAGGTATGATATCCTCCATATGATGTTCTTCCTCCAATAGGACCGTCAAATTTTAGACCAAAAGCCAAAAACATACCACTAGGATTACTTGCCGAGCTCACTGAGGGGTTTCCATAATAAACATAAATTGTTTTACTTCCAGAAGGGATTGAAGGAACTTTTACCCAAATTCTAGTATTAGCAGAATTGCATCCTGATTCTAACCAATAATTTAGCTGAGTTATTCCATCGGTATCAGTAAATCTTATATCTCCGCAATCAGATCTCATTTTTCCTTGATAAATTAAGCTTTGGGTATTCAAAGTAATTAGAACTGGATAATTTGTTAAAGCATTTCCTGGGTTTGATATTGTTATAGCTCTTATATACTTAAAGCCTTGTATATTAACTGGATGCACCCATGCTTCTATTGAGATTGCGTTTGTTGGGTTTAGAGAAGCTGAATTAGGAACTTCAACACGTGAAATTGAGTTTGTAAAGTTTAATGCACTTCCTGTTGAGAATTTTACATCTGATCTTCCATTCCATTGGCCACCATCATAACCTAACCAATAAGTTCCTGAAGATGGATTTATTATGGTTCCATTATTTCCATTTCCTGAAGCATCTCTTACTATATTTCCAGAGCCTTCATCAAAATGCCAAGATGCTATTAAACCAGAATCCTCAAAATCTTTTGTAAATACTTGATCGAAGTTTGATGCAGGTGGCAATGAAGCATTACCATAATAAACATAAACTGTATTAGAGCCTGAATTTAATCTTGGAACCTTTATCCAAACCTTTGCCCAACTATTTGCTTGATAAGATTCTAACCAATATGGAATTTGGGTTTCTGATGTTCCGTTATAGTATGTGAATCTAATATCTGCGAAATTATATGTCATATCGGAGTCATAAGTTATGTTTAATGATACTTGAAAGTTTGTTAAAGTAGAGCCTGGATTATTTATTGTTATTGGTCTTCTTCTTGGAAGATTAGAGAAATACCATGGAATTGTTGTTGTGGTGGTTGTGGTTGGTAATGTGGTTGTAGTGGTTGTAGTAGTGGTGGTTAAGTTGCCAACAGTAAATAATGGAAAAGCATCTCCCCAGTTTGATTGTGCTCCTTGGGTATCTGTTGCTCTAGATGTAGCTCCTACTATTGTTCCTGAAGGATATGGAATAGTCCATGTATATTCAAATAAACTTCCTGAAACATATGCCATTGCAACTTGATTTAAATCCCATTCATAGCTTGATGGGGATGAGCAATCTGTGTTAATACATCTTCCTACCCATAAATAAACATTTAACAAATTGCTAGGATCTTCTTGATCTGCAGCATTAACAAATAAAGTTATTCTTGAGTTTTGAGTTGTGCTTCCGCTAAAAGATACTCTTGAAACAGAAGGTGGATTATTAATTGGAATTGTGGTTGTGGTTGTTACTCCCGGAATTGTAGTTGTGGTTATTTGGATTATTGAAGTTGTTGTTATTGCCAGATTTACATATCTTGAATCTTCTACACCTAAGCCAGCAGTTATTTTAACTAAATACTGACTTTCATTTAATGGAGGGGATAATTGAATTGCGTAAACCCTATTAGGCTCTAATACATCAGCTGCAATACTAAAAGGATAAGTTTCGTTATTAACATAAACTTGTATGTAATCCTTTTTTATATCAAAAGATCCAATATTCCTGACATAAATCTTATCTTTTGTTATAGATTCTATTCTAATTTTCGTATAAATTTGCTGAAATGCCTTTTCTGCTTGTTCTTCAGTACCTTTTTGTAATGTGGCTTGAGTTTTTGTAAAGAAGAAATAAGCTGTTAATCCCATTCCAACAACTATCATTACCAATAGAATAACTGCTATTACAGGTGAAACTCCTTTTATTTTGTTTTTTCTTTTCATTTCAAAAACACATGAAATAATATTATAATTAATTATTTTTTTGGTTATTTAAAAATTTTAACAAACAAAATTTTAACCATGAAAATTGTTTTTGAATGCGATATTGACAAAAAACAAAATGTTGAAAAAATATTGAAGAGTGATGAAATAGTAAGTAGGCAATCTATAATAATAAGGATATATGATAACAAATCCTATTTTTTGATTGATGGAAGTGAAGAAGCAATTGAAAAAGCAAAAGAAATTACAAAGGATTTTGCAAAAATATGTGAAAACCAAGAGGAAATAATAAAAAGGATTGAAGAAGAGGAGAGCAATGCAATGCACGGCTTTGGAAACATTTTCGGATAGAATTTTGCGAATTTGCTTTTGAATCATTAGCTAAGAACTATCTACAATTGAACACTTTTCTGCTATTTATTAGTTTTATGAATAAATGAAATATCTTTTGAAATATGTCAGAAATCTTAAAAGCTCTCTTGCTATTTATTCTTTTATTTCAATTTATTCTTCAAAAATTTCTATTTTCTTACATTCTCTTCCATTACATTTTATATCCTTTATAATTGCTTTCTTTTTTGTAAATATTTGAGAAATTAAAATACTATTTTCAATGTGTTCTGTAATCTCTCTAACAATCAAAGAACCTTTTGAAAGGAATAAAAAAGGGATTATCTGATCTGCAAGATGCTTATCAGCAGTAACAAAGCTTTTTATATCTTCCATGATCTCTTTGCAAGCATTTCTTCCAACATCTTCAGCCTTTACTCCAAATTCTCCTAAGGCATCGCTTCCTATTATTGTATTATTTGTTTCAATCCATGCGGTGATGCAAGAGCCTGAAGAAAATGAATCAACATATTCCAAACTTATTTCAGGCTTTATTTCTTTTATCTTTTTAATTTTTTCATTTTTTAGATTTTCATCTTCGCTTTTTTCATTTTCAATCTCTTCAACCTCTTCTGAAAAGCGTTTTAAAAATCCTTCTATTTGCCTTTCAGCAACCCTTCTCTCTTTCAAATCCTTTGAAGAAATAGAAATTCCCTTTATTCTTATAACATCTCCAAATTCTTCTAAGTATAATTG
>Ga0197143_1001656_pt1 | contig 18313 bp, 13 predicted proteins | sample GBS70_MetaG_FD_148603 | JGI IMG/M metagenome (GOLD analysis project Ga0197143, IMG submission 148603) | Sediment microbial communities from Great Boiling Springs, Gerlach, Nevada, United States - GBS 70_MetaG | ecosystem: Environmental > Aquatic > Thermal springs > Hot (42-90C) > Sediment...
AGTTTATTATATATTGGGAAAAGACCAACATTTATGCAAAATAATGTTAATATAACAATAGAAAATTATTTATTGAATTATGATAATTTTTCACCAGTTGAAGAGCTTTTTGTATTTGTTTTTAAATATTTTAGACCGGACATAAAGTTTGAAAATGCTGATGATTTAAGAAGACAAATTGAGATAGATATTAGAATGTGTGAAAACTTTTTTAAAAATATTACTTTAGAAAGAAATATTTTTATTACTAAAAAGTTTTCTTAGTTCTTAATTGTAAGTTTTCTTAACTTTTAGATGAAAAATGATTTGTTAAATTGATAAATAATGTATAAAATTTTAATTACCGGACTACCGAGTGTAGGCAAAACGACATTAATAAAAAAAATAACAGAAAATTATAAAGACTTTGTTATTGGCTTTTGGACAGAAGAAATTAGGGATAAAAATAAAAATAGGGTAGGGTTTAGAATAAAAACAACGTTAAATACAGAAGCAATTTTTGCAAGTATTGATCATAATTCTAAATATGTGGTTGGAAAATATAAGGTTGATATTGTTACATTTGAAAAACTTGCATTACCTGTGTTAAAATTGGCTTTAAATACAGAGAATAAAATAACTATTATAGATGAAATAGGTAAAATGGAACTCTTTTCAAATAAATTTATACAAATATTAGAAAAAATGTTTTCAATTAATTACAAACCTATTATAGCAACTTTACCATGTAAATTAGTTCATCCTATTCAAAAGAAAATAATTCAAGAAAATAATGTAAAAATTTTTAACTTAACTTTTCAGAACAGAGATTTATTAACTAAGGAAATTTTCAGTAGTATAAACAATTTTATACAATAAAAAATTTAAAGTTTTTTTATAAGAAATTTTAGTTTAAATGGAACTTTTTATATTACGATTTGAATATTTTTAAAAATAAATATTCGGCTGCTTCAAAAGGAGATATTTTATTATTTTCTAATTTTTTTTCAAGCTTGTTAATTAGTTTTTTAATTTTTTTATTGTTATTAATATATTGATTTATAATATTATTTAAAGTTTCCATCATCCAATAAGTATTTTGTTTTTTTCTGTTTTCATAAAAAAAATTATTTTGTTTTATATAGTTTATATAATTATATATTTCTGACCATGTTTCTTTAATACCAAGATTAGTTTTTGCAGAAGTGAGTATAACTTTTGGTGTCCAATTATTATCTTTTTTTGGAAGTAAATTAACAATATTAAGCATTTGGTTGTATGTTATATAAGAAGCTTGTAGGTTATCACCATCAGCTTTAGTTATAAGGATAAAATCAGACATTTCCATAATTCCTCTTTTAATTCCTTGGATTTCATCTCCAGAATTAGGTAGTACAAGTAATACAAATACATCTGTTAGTTTTTTTATTGTAGTTTCAGATTGACCAACTCCTAAAGTTTCAATTATAATTATATCGAAGCCAGCTGCTTCACATAAAAGCATAGTTTCTCTTGTTGTTCTAGCAACTCCTCCTAAATTACCACCTGAAGGTGTACTTCTAATAAATGCATTTTTTTGTTTACTTAAATTTTCCATTCTAATTTTATCTCCTAATATACTTCCTTTACTAATTTCACTACTTGGATCTATAGTTAATACAGCTACTTTGTGTCCTTCATTAATTAAATATAAACCAAGAGTTTCAATAAATGTACTTTTCCCTACTCCTGGAACACCAGTTATGCCTATTCTTATTGATTTGCCTGAATATGGCAAGCATTTTTTTATTATATTATTAGCCTTTTTTTTGTGGTATGGATTTGAACTTTCTATTAAAGTTATTGCTTTACCTAAAGCTATTGTATCACCAGCTAACAATTTTTTAAATTCATCTTTAATAGAAAAAGTTTTCCTTTTGAATTTGTTAATATTTAAATATGGATTAACTCTCTTTAATTCGATTTTATCTGAATTTATTTCATTATCAGAAAAAATTTCACTTACCATAACAAAAAATTTATTACAAACTTAAAAAAAGAAAAATTAGATTTTCTATTTTTTTATTATTTTGATAGAATACTAATTTTACTCTGATAGAATTCTAATTTCAACTCTTCTATTTAAAGACCTGCCTTCTTCGGTATCGTTAGAAGCAATTGGTTGTGTATCTGCATATCCTTTAGCAATTAAACGGTTTGGATTAATTCCTTTTTTTATTAAATATTTTCTTACAGCTTCTGCTCTGTTTTGAGATAATATTAAATTATCTTCATATTTACCAATATTATCAGTATGACCGGCAATTTCTATTATAAGATTTGGTTTTGCAACTAATGCTTCGTATAACTCATCTAGTGCCGGATAAGAGGTTGGTAATAATTCATATTTCCCAAATTCAAAATATACGTTTCTTAATATAAAAACTTTACCTGGATCATACTTTATTGTTAAATTATATGTATATGCACCTTCTTTATCATTTATTTCTATTGTTGTATAATTAATATCTTGCATAAAATCTTTAAAATTAACATCATATATATCTCCTTCTGGTAATAAAATTTCTCCATAACCATCTTTATTTACTATAACAGAATAGCTTTTTTTTGAATTTTTACCAATAAATTCTATCTTTTCATTTGGTATTGGTTGTTCTTTAAAATTCATCAATTTAACTTTTAATAATGCCTTATTTTCATCTGGTTGTAATTGTGATTTGCTTGTTAAGTGCAATAAAATAATAATAAAAATTAAAAAGCTACTTTTTATCATAAATCTTTGTTTTTTGAATCAATAATTATAGTTACTGGTCCATTATTTATGAATTCTATTTTCATTTTTTCGCCAAAAATTCCTGTTTTTACTTCTTTATTTAATTCTTTTGAGGTTTCTCTAATGAATAGTTCATAAATAGGAATTGCAATTTCTGGTTTTGCTGCTCGTATGTATGAAGGCCTATTACCCTTTTTGGTTAGAGCATGTAATGTAAATTGACTGACTATTAATATATCACCATTAATGTCTTTAACAGATAAATTCATAATTCCTTTTTCATCATCAAATATTCTTAAATTTACAATTTTTTTTGATAACCATTCCACATCTTCTTTTGTATCTTTTTCTTCTATACCTACTAAAACTAATAAACCTTTATTAATTTCTGAATATACTTCATTATTTATGTATAACTTTGCATAATCTACTCTTTGTATAACTACTCTCATAAATCAAAATTATATGGATAATATGCATTTTTATAATGTGTAATAGTGTATTCCTTTTTATTTGCAAAAATAACAATTATTACATCTAAACTTATTTGATATTGTTGCAGATTTTTTTCGTTTAAATAATCTTCTATAGCTAAGGTTATGTTCTTTATTTTTTTTTCATTTATCATTTCATTTATTTCATCTTTTTTTATTTTTTTTCTTGTTTTTACTTCAATAAAATGAATGACATTATCTTTTTCAGCTACTATATCTATTTCTCTTTTATTTTTAGACCATTTAGTATCTAAAATTTTATAACCATTTGTTTTTAAATATTTTACAGAAAGATTCTCTCCATAATTTCCAAAATTTTTTTTGTATTTAGTTTTCAATTAAACTTTAATTTTTATAATTGAATTTTCAGAAATAATATAATCCATTTTAACATCATTTTCTGTTGCAGGGATTTTATTAAAGATTGTAAAACTAAAACTTACTCCTATTTTTAAAGAGTTTATTTTTTTTAAAAATCTATCATAATAACCTTTACCTCTACCTAATCTATTACCAGTTATATCAAAAGCTACTCCTGGTACTATAATAACTTCTATTTCGTTTAATTTAGTAAAAGGGGGGCCAACTGGTTCTTTTATATTAAATGGAGGTACCTCCTTCAAAAAATTTTCTCCTTTATATACTTTAGGTATAAGATCATTTCCATTTATTGATGGCAAAAGTATTGTTTTACCTTTTTTAAGCATTTGATTATTCCATGAATGTGTGTATACTTCGTACGGTATAGACCAAAATGACATAATGCAATTTGATTTTTGTATTATTTCTAAGCTATTTACGTTTTCAAAAATTTTTTCAGATTTCTTTATTAATTCTTCTTCACTATAATTTTTTTTTATTTCTCTTACTTTTTCTCGAAAAAAATTTTTTTCTACACTTATCATTTATGTTTCATTAAAATTTGAAGGTAATTTTAAATAAATAACTTTATTTTTTTTGTCAATTTTTTTTATGAATTGCTTATTAAATGGTATTAATACAGATTTATTTTTTGGAGTAATTATTTCAGCTATTGAATTATTTTTAAAAATTAATATGTTTTTTATGGTTCCTTCAAAAGAATAAGAAATATCTTTTAAGTAATAGTTGATAAATTTCAGTAATTGTAAATTATCATTTTTTTCATTGTTTAGGATTTCTTTATCGAGATAAAATGGGTCGTTTATAAAAATTTTAGCTTCATTTATTGAGTTTATTTGTTTTAATTTTACAATAAAAAAATAATCCTTTGCGATTTTATAGTATTCAATATTGAATGGTATAATAAGTCCTTCGTGTTCTATGAAAAAATGTTCATTTAAATCAAAAGTCTTAGGTATAGGAAAATCAGTTAAACAATATAATTCACCTTTTAAACCTTTTGTTTTAGTAATTACACCAGACTTAAATATGTTGAACATTAAAAAGTTTAATTACAAAAAGTATTTATTGTGTTTTTTGTAAATTTTGTGATAATTTTTTTTGTTTATTTTCTAGCCATTCAAGAAATTTCTTTTTTGCGGTTTCTTCATCGAAAGCTCCTTTTTTTACACCTTTAAGAAGGTGATACCAGTATAATACTCCTTCTTTTCTTAGCAATGATTTACATGTATCAGTAGGTATAGCCCCAACTTGTAACCAGTAGATTGCTCTATCTCTGTTTATTACTATTTTTGAAGGTTCAGTTAGTGGATCATAATACCCTAATTTTTCAATAAATTTTCCATCTCTAGGGCTTCTGGAGTCTGCTACTACAATGTTATAGAAAGGTCTTTTTTTTCTACCTCTTCTTAATAATCTGATTTTTACTGCCATAATTTACTGCCATAATATTTTTTGTTGTGGTGCCTGTTGGAATCGAACCAACGACCTACGGATTTTCAGTCCGTCGCTCTACCTACTGAGCTAAGGCACCACTTTTTTGCAAAGTTATAAAAAAAAATTAAAAAAAAAATTATTTTAGGTTTAATTTTTTCTTAACTAATGGCAATATATCTATTTGAGGATCTTTTGGATAATATAAAATTGTTGGAGAAGAAACATCTAATATATATGTAAAACCGTTTTCTTTTGCAACTTCTTCTATTGTATTTTTTGCTTTTTCAATTATTGGTTGTAATAGTTCTTGTTCCTTTTTTCTCATTTCGTTTTGTGCATTGTCTTGAAATACTTGAATTCTACGTTGTAATTCCAAAATTTCTTCTTCTTTATGTTTTCTTATTAATTCTGATAAAGAATCTTTTTTCTGTAAATAATCGTTATATTTCTTTTCTAATTCATTTTGCATTTCTAACAATTGATTTTCAAGTTGTTTAACAAAGTCTTGCATTTTTTTTAAAGCCTCTGATCTTTCTGGCATTGCCATTAGTAATTCTTCTGAATTAATATATCCAATTTTTAGTTTTGATTGAGGCTTAGTAGGTAAAACAAAACAAATTAAAGAACAAATAAATAATACAATAAAACATCTCATAGGTGAAAGTTTTTAGTTATTTACAAATGTAAAAAATTTTTTTTAAAAAAATTTTTTTTCAAATTTTTTTAAAGAGGAATTTTTTTAAATTGATTAACATTATTTGCGAAAATGTTACTTAAAAATGTGGTTGATAATTAAAAATATATAAACTTTAATATAGTAAGATTAAGCAGATTAAAGCGGAGAGAGAGGGATTCGAACCCCCGGTCCCCCGTTAGGAGGACAGCGGTTTTCAAGACCGCCGCATTCGACCACTCTGCCATCTCTCCATTTACAAATTTAATATTTTTTTGAAAAAAAGAAATTATTTTTTTAACAAATTATGAGTATTTTTAATTTTTCTATTTAATTTTTCTATAATAAATTGTTTTTAAGTTCAACATTTAATTTTTACTCTTAAATTTTAAAAAATTATTTTTGTAAGAGAAAAATATAAATGAAGATGGAAGAAATAAAGTCAGTATATGAACATAAGGATGTAGAGAAAGATATATATTCTTTTTGGTTAGAAAATAATTTTTTTAAGTCTATACCGGATAATAGAGAACCTTATGTTATTGTAATTCCTCCACCAAATGTTACAGGAGTTTTACATATGGGTCATGTTTTAAATAACACAATACAAGATATATTAATTCGTAGAGCGAGGATGCAGGGGAAAAATGCATGTTGGGTGCCTGGTACAGATCATGCTTCTATTGCTACTGAAGCTAAGGTAGTGGCTTATTTAAAAGAAAAAGGTATAGATAAAAGAAAAATTTCTCGCGAAGAATTTTTAAAATATGCTTGGGATTGGTCTAAAAAACATGAAAATATAATTATTGAACAATTAAAAAGATTAGGAGCATCTTGTGATTGGGATAGATTATGCTTTACAATGGATGATATAAGAAGTGAAAGTGTATTAAAAGTTTTTGTTGATTTATTTAGAAAAGGGTATATATATAGAGGAGAACGTTTAATAAATTGGGATCCAGAAGCAAGAACTGCAATCTCTGATGAAGAAGTGATTTATAAAGAGCAAACTATAGAGTTATATTATGTTAAATATTATATTCATAACTCTAATGATTATTTAGTTATAGCAACAACAAGACCAGAAACAATTTTGGCAGATACAGCTATATGTGTCCACCCAAAGGATGAAAGGTATAAAAAGTATCATAATAAAAAAGCAATTGTACCATTAGTCGAAAGAATAGTTCCAATTATTACTGATGAATACGTTGATATGGAATTTGGCACTGGAGTGTTAAAAATTACTCCAGCACATGATTTTAACGATTACGAAATTGGAATAAAGCATAATTTAGAAATTATTAATATTTTTAATGAAGATGCTACCTTAAATTCTAATGCAGTTTTTTTTGTTGGTCAAAATAGATTTAAAGCAAGAGAGCTAATTTTAAATGAACTAAAAAAAAGAGATTTATTAGTTAAAATTGAAACATATAATACAAAAATAGGATTTAGTGAAAGAACAGATGTAATTATTGAACCAAGAATATCTAAACAGTGGTTTTTGAAAATGAAACCACTAGTAGAACCCGCTTTAAAAAGCGTTTTGAATGATGAAATAAAACTTATTCCTCCTAAATTTAAGAATGTTTATAAACATTGGATGGAAAATGTTAAGGATTGGTGTATAAGTAGGCAATTATGGTGGGGTCATAGAATTCCTGCATGGTATTTAAAAAATGATGAAAATGTTTTTTTTGTTGCCGAAACAGAAGCAGAGGTATTAAAAGAAGCTAAAGAAAAATACCCCAATATCACTTTAAATGATTTAAAACAAGATGAAGATGTTTTAGATACATGGTTTTCTTCTTGGCTATGGCCAATTTCTGTTTTTGATGGAATTAGAAATCCAAATAATCCAGAAATAAAATATTATTATCCTACAAATGATTTAGTAACTGCACCAGAAATTTTATTTTTTTGGGTAGCAAGAATGATAATGGCTGGTTATGAATATTTAAAAGAAAAACCTTTTAAAAATGTTTACTTAACCGGAATTGTTAGAGATAAAATAGGAAGAAAAATGTCAAAATCTTTAGGAAATTCACCAGAACCAATGGACCTAATAAATAAATATAGTGCAGATGGCGTAAGATTCGGAATAATGGTATCCTCTCCTGCAGGAAATGATTTATTATTTGATGAATCATTATGTGAACAAGGAAGAAATTTTGCTAATAAAATATGGAATGCTTTTAGATTTATTTATTACTTAAAACCAAACGAACAGGTTATTCAACCAACGCATTCTAAAATAGCCACTGATTGGATTGTTAATTTAATTAATAAACTTAAAAATAACATAGAAGAATATTATAATAAATTTAGATTACATGAAGTAGTTTTAGAAATTTATAAAGTATTTTGGGAAGATTTTTGCTCTTGGTACCTTGAAATTATAAAACCTATTAATACAAAAGTAATAGATACAAATACATACACCGTAACAATTAAATCTTTCGAAACACTTCTTAAATTACTTCATCCTATAATGCCTTTTATTACAGAAAAAATTTGGAAAACTTTATATGCAAAATCTGAAAAAGATTCAATAATGTTTTCTAATTATCCTATGCCAGAAAATTATGATGATTCTTGTATTTTGAAAATGAACGATATAAAGCAAATTATTACGAATATTAGAAAATTTAAAAAAGATAATAATTTAGCTAATAATAAGCCAGTTGATTTATATATAAATTTTAATAAAAAAGAATATCCATTAATCGATTACTTACATGTTGTTTCTAAATTAACTACTTTAGGCAATGTTTATTTTGATAAACCAAAGGTATTTTCTTATGCTTTTATTATTGGCAACATTGAGTACTTTATATATGACAAAGAACATAAAAACATAGAGAAAGAAGCTGAAAAAATAAAAAAGGAGATTGAACATTATAAAAATTACTTAAAGACAATTGAGGAAAAATTGAATAATAAAGATTTTTTACAAAAAGCTCCAAAAAATATTGTAGAGTACGAAAAGAAGAAGTATAATGATATTTTAACTAAATTAAATATGTTACAAGAAACCTTAAATGAAATAGAAAAAAATAAAAGTAAATAAAAAATAAAATTATTATGGAAATACTTAGAATAGGTATAACTCAAGGTGATATAAACGGGATTAATTATGAGCTTTTAATTAAGACATTTATAGGACCAGAAATATATGACTATTGTGTTCCTATATTATATGGTAGTAGTAAAGTGCTTGCTTTTTATAAGAATATATTAAAGATGCCAGATTTTACATATTTTATCATAGATAAGCCACAAAAAGCGATTCCAAGAATGTTTAATGTTATTAATGTTATGAGTGGTGGTATTAAAGCAGAACCAGGGCAAATAACACAAATTGCAGCACATGCAGCTCTTTATTCTTTAGAGTTCGCTACAAGGGACTTAATGAATGGTCACTTAGATATATTAATTACCTTACCAATTAATAAAAAAGCAATGAGCTTAATAAATTTTAAATATACTGGGCATACAGATTATCTTAAAGCAAAGTTTAATGTGAATGATGTTTTAATGTTTATGATTTCTGAAAATATAAAAATTGGATTGTTAACTGTTCATATTCCATTAAAAGATGTTTTTCAATATATTACAATAGAAAATATATTAAGCAAGCTCAGAATAATGAATAAATCATTAATGTTTGATTTTGGTATAATTAGACCAATAATTGCAATATTAGGCTTAAATCCTCATGCAGGTGAAGATGGTTTTATTGGAACTGAAGATAAAGAAATAATTTCAATTGCTATAGAAGAAGCAAGGAAAGAAAATATTTTTGCTACTGGACCTTTTCCAGCTGATTCTTTTTTTGCAAAAAATGCTTATAAAAATTATGATGCTGTTTTAGCTATGTATCACGATCAAGCACTTATTCCTTTTAAAATGCTTGCTTTTGATGAAGGAGTAAATTTTACTGCTGGTTTACCATACATTAGAGTTTCACCTGCCCACGGAACTGCGCATGATATCGCTGAACGAGGTATAGCTAATACTTCCTCTTTTAAAAATTGTATTTTTACTGCTATAGATATCTATAACAATAGAAAAAAATATTTGTCTTTACCTAAAAATAAATTAGAAAAAATGCCAAGAGAACACACCGAAGAAACTTAATAATTATTCCAATGATTGATTTTATAAAATGTAAATTAATTGATGTTAATAAGGAGTATATTATTGTTGAATGTGGAAATTTTGGATTACTTCTCTTTATTTCTCTACAAACTTATTATGATTTGTTAAACAAGAAAAATACTGAAATAATTTTATATACTCATTTAAATTTAAATTTTGCAGAAGAAAATATTAAGATTTTTGGTTTTTCAACAAAAAAAGAACGAGACTTATTTAAATTATTAACTTCTATATCTGGTATAGGAAATAAAACTGCTATTAAAATACTTTCTAAAATTGATGCTGACAAATTAATTGGTTATTTGATTATGAAAAAGTTTTCTCAATTAAAGAAAATTAAGGGTATAGGTAAAAGAATCGCAGAGTTGTTGAAAAATAACCTAACTGATAGTATGATAAAAGATTTTGCTTCACAAGTAAGTAAAGAAAATTTAGAGAGAAAAAGAATTTTAACTGAAATTGAAAAAAAGCAGAATTTATACAATAAAATTAAAAATGATGCGTTAAAAGGTTTAATTAAATTGGGTTATACTAAAAGGAAAGCAGAATTAGCAATTAAGAATGTTATGTCAAAAGAAAAGGTTGAAAGTGTTGAAAGTTTAATTAAATTAGCTTTAATTGAAATACAAAAACTCTGAAAAAAATTTTATACATATTCACTTTTTTGTTTTTTTTGATAATAGTTTATGCTTTAAATGAAAAAAAAGAAATTAATATAGAATTTTATAATAATTCTAAGAAGATTGAATATAATACACAACATGTAGATACGCCAAAAAAAGATACAATAATAATTTTACCATTTCCTTTTAAAGATCAAGATTATTTGTCTGGTTCAAATACTGGATATGAATCTAAACTTTTTTTACAAAAACCATCAAATATTATAATTGAAGAAGATTTAAATATTCGAGAGAATGAAGTAATTATTAAGGAAAAAATTGGTGATAATTTATATTATAGGTATCCAAGAAAATTAACTTTTGAAGAATATAAGCAAGAAAAATTAAATAAAGCATTAAAGGAATATTGGATGCAAAGGTTTTCTACAGAAAATTTTGAGCATAAATCATCTATTATACCAACTTTAAAAATACCGAATGTTGTATTTGATAATATATTTGGTTCTCAAATTATTGAATTTAAACCACAAGGAACAGCTGAATTAACTTTTGGCATTCGTTATCAACATATAAAAAATTATGCTTTACCAGTTAGAGAAAGAAGAACAACTACTTTTGATTTTAACGAAAAGATTCAAGTAAGTGTTTTAGGACAAATAGGAGACAAACTTAAGTTTAATACTAATTTTAATACAGAAGCTACATTTGAGTTTGAAAACAAAATGAAATTAGGATATGAAGGTAAAGAAGATGAAATTATTAAATTAATAGAAGCAGGAGATGTATCTTTACCTCTTAGAGGTTCTTTAATTCAAGGAAGTTATAGTCTTTTTGGAATTAAAACAAGGTTACAGTTTGGTAAATTATACGTTTCAACTATGTTTGCTCAACAAAAAGGCAAATCACAAGTAATAGAAATACAAGGAGGAGCTATAGTTAATGAATTTAACATACCAGCAGACCAATATGAAAGTGATAAACATTTCTTTTTATCAAAATTTTTCTATGATCACTATGATAAATTTTTAGAAAATACACCTATTATTGGTAGTGGAATAACAATAAATAGAATAGAAGTATGGGTAACAAATAAACAAGGCAATACGACTGATACAAGGAATGTTGTTGCTTTTACTGATTTAGGTGAAAGTTATGCTCCAGATGGAACATTAAATATTTCTTCTCCTTTAGTTTCTGTTTATCCTAATGTTCCTTTATATCCTGATGATAGTGTTAATACATTATCTAAGATAGAATACGATATACCAGAAATAAGAGATATAACTAAAGCTTCAAGTGCTTTACAACAGTATGGTTTCGTTCAAGGAAGGGATTTTGAAAAAGTAGAATCTATGCGTATGCTTAGTCCTTCTGAATATACATTCCATCCTAATTTAGGATACATATCTTTAAACTTTGCATTATCTGGTGATGAAATATTGGCAGTAGCTTATGAATATACTGTTGGCGGAAAAACTTATAGAGTAGGGGAGTTTGCTAATTCGGTTCCTTCCCCAAAAACTTTAATACTTAAATTAATAAAACCTTCTTCTTTAAGCCCTAAACATCCCCTTTGGAAATTAATGATGAAAAATATCTATTCCTTGGGTGCTTATCAAATAAATAAAGAAGATTTTAATTTAATGATTTTCTATCAAAATGATTTAACAGGAGTTGCTACTCCTTACCTCCCTTATGGTGCAATTAAAGACAAAAAACTTTTAGAAGTAATGAATTTAGATAAAATTAACAAATATGATGAACCACAACCAGATGGTTTTTTTGACTTTATAGAAAAAGTAACTATTAACTCCCAAAATGGTAGAATAATTTTTCCTGTTGTAGAACCATTTGGTAATCATCTTAAGAAAAAAATTATTGGAGATAATCCAGAGTTTATAGAAATAGCAGAAAAATATGCATTTACAGAATTATATGATTCTACTAAAACAAAGGCACAGCAAGTTACCGAAAAGAATAAATTTTTTCTAAAAGGTCAATATAAATCTGCTTCTGGAAATGAAATTTCTCTAAATGCAATAAATATACCAGAAGGTTCGGTTAAAGTTACTGCTGGAGGACAAGTTTTACAAGAAAATATTGACTATACCGTAGATTATACAATGGGTAGAGTAAAAATTATTAATCAAAGTATCTTACAATCTGGATTACCAATTAAAATATCATTAGAAAGTCGTTCCTTATTCGCAATACAAAGTAAAACACTACTAGGAGCTAATTTCCTTTATGAATTTAATAAAGATTTTAGTATAAGTTCCACAATTATTCATTTATCAGAGAGACCATTAACTCAAAAGGTTACTATTGGTGATGAACCAATTTCCAATACTATTTGGGGAATAGATTTAAGCTATAAGAAGGATTTACCTATTTTAACTAAATTAATTGACAAATTACCTTTTATTGAAACAAAAGCTCCTTCATCTTTTTTTCTTTATGGTGAATTTGCTCATTTAATACCAGGACACAACAAAATAATTGGTAGAAAAGGTTTTGCATATATAGATGATTTTGAAGGTGCTAAATCACCAATTTCTTTAACAAATGCAAATGGTTGGTTTTATTCATCAACACCTCAAGGACAGCCTAGTTTCCCAGAAGCTTCCTTATTTAATAATGTAAATTTTAATTCTAAAAGAGCTCATCTTTCTTTTTTTAATATTGACCCTACTGTTTTTTATAGAAATACATCAGTAACACCACCAGGAATAGCTAACAGTGAAGAACAATTAAATCATTTTTCTAGAGAGGTATACGAAACAGAATTATGGCCTAATAAACAATTACCTCTTGGACAACCATCTTATATTTTAACACTTAATTTAGCATATTATCCTAATGAAAAAGGAATATATAATTATTCATTAGATATTGATTCTTTAGGTAATATAAAAGAACCAAAAAAATGTTGGGCTGGAATTATGCGTCCTTTATTTACAAATGATTTTGAAGCTGCTAATTACGAATTTATAGAATTTTGGCTAATGGATCCATTTGTTTATGATAGTACTCATTCTGGTGGATATTTGTACTTTAATTTAGGTGATATTTCTGAAGATATTCTTAGAGATGGTAGAAAAAGCTTTGAAAATGGCTTACCAACTCCTACCCAACCAGTTGCTGTTGATACTACAGCTTTCGGATTTGTTCCTACAATACAAGCTATTGTTAGAGGTTTTGATAATAATGAAGATTCTAGACCATACCAAGATGTTGGATTAGATGGTTTAAATGATGAGCAAGAAAAAGAATTTTTTAAAAATTATTTAGATAGTATAAAAAATTTATTTGGCGAAAATAGTATAGCTTTTCAAAAAGCATATAAAGATCCTTCAAATGATAATTATCATTATTATCGTGGTTCTGATTACGATAATTTGCAATTAGGTATTATAGAAAGGTATAAATACTACAATGGTTTAGAAGGCAATAGCCCAACAGATAAACAATCTCCTGAACCATATTCTACTGCTGCTTCTATAACTCCTAATACAGAAGACATTAATAACGATAATACACTTAATGAAAGTGAAAATTATTTTCAATATAAAATAATACTCAAACCACAATTTATGAAAGTTGGCTTTAATTATATCGTAGATGAAGTAATAGGAAGGAATAAAAATGGTGATCCTGTTAAATGGTTTCAATTTAGAATACCTTTACGCAATCCAGATACTATTGTTGGCAATATACAGGATTTTAAATCAATTAGATTTATAAGGATGTATTTACATGGATTTGAGCAACCTGTAATATTAAGATTTGCTCGATTAGATATTGTTCGTTCTGAATGGAGAAAATACGAAGGTTCCTTATTACAAGGAGGAATTTATGGAGCAGACGAAGTAAATTTATGTACTTTTGATGTTTCTGCTGTAAACATTGAAGAAAATTATACAAAGAAACCAGTAAACTATGTTTTACCTCCTGGAATTACAAGAGTAATAAGTCCTACTGAACCACAATTAAGAGAACTGAATGAACAAGCTATGTTATTAAAGGTTATTGACTTACAAGATGGCGATGCTAAGGCTGTCTACAAAAATGTAAATATAGACGTTAGACAGTATAAAAAAATTCAAATGTTTGTGCATGCCGAACAAATACCAGGTTATCCATTAAAAAATAATGATGTAACCGTTTTTTTAAGAATAGGTAGCGACTATAAGGATAATTATTACGAATATGAAGTTCCATTAACTCTTACACCTTGGGGATTTTATGATAAAGATAATGAAGAACATCGTAAAAAAGTTTGGGACCCTTCTAATATGATTGATGTGAATTTTGAAGTTTTTCAAAATGTTAAACAAAAAAGAAATCAAAGAATTCTTTTAGGTGACAAAAATGTTACAATGAATAGTGAGTTTTATATATATGAAAGAATAAATGGAAAATATGTTAAAATAGCTGTAAAAGGAAACCCAAATTTAAGCAATATTAAAACTGTTTTAATAGGAATAAGAAATAGATCTAAACATACTAATCCAGAACAAGACGATGGATTACCTAAGTCAGTAGAAGTTTGGGTTAATGAATTAAGATTAGCAGATTTTGATAATGAAGGAGGATGGGCATCTAATTTAAGAACTTCTACTAAATTTGCTGATTTTGTTCAATTAAACCTTATTGGTCAAACAAGTAAATATGGTTTTGGTTCTATAGAAAAAAAAGTTAATGAACGACAAAAAGAAAATATTTATTCATATGATGTATCATCAAATGTTAATCTTAATAAGTTTTTCCCAAGTGATTGGCAATTATCTTTACCAATGTTTATTGGATATAGTGAATTCGTTAGTACTCCAAGATTTAATCCTTTAGATCCCGATATTGAATTAAAAGTTGCTTTAAAATATACAGAAAAACAAAAAAGTGATAGCATTTTACGTTTAGCAAGAACTTACATTAAAAGAAAAAGTTTGAACTTTACAAATGTTAGAATTAATAAAACATCAAAAATTAATCATCCATTTCAACCAAGTAATTTTACTTTAGCATATGCATTTAATGAACATTATTCGAGAAACGTATCTACAATTTATGATTTAAGAAAAAATTATAGATTTCAATTAGCATATAATTATAACGTTAACCCAAAAATTGTAGAACCCTTTAAGAAAAGCACTTTGTTTAATAAATTATCTTTAATTAAAGATTTTAATTTTTATTACCTACCAGTAAATGTATCATTTATAAGTGATATAGATAGAATGTATAGTACAACAAAAATTAGAAATTTATCTGATTTTACTGTTGACATACCTCCAACTTTTAATAAACACTTTTTTTGGAATAGATCATATAGTTTGAAATACAATTTAACGAGAAGTGTTATACTAGAGTTTAATGCATTAAATTTCTCAACAATAGACGAACCAATAAAATATGGTTTAGAAGTAAATAAGACTAATAAGGAAGCATACAAACATTGGAAAGATAGTATTTTACATGGTCCATCAGGTTTGTTAAATGGCGGTAGAACTTTAAATTATACTCATGATTTTAACATAAATTATAACTTACCTTTGAATAAAATATCTTTATTAAATTGGACAAGCTTTAATGTTAGGTATGGAGGAATGTATACTTGGGATGCTGGTCCTAATACAAAAAATTTAAATATCAACATAGGAAATACTATAAAAAATAATAGAAATATAGTTTATAGCTCAAGCTTAAATTTAGTATCTCTTTATACAAAAGTACCAATATTACAAAAAATAAATCAAAAATTTACTACTCCCAAAAAGCCTAAAAAGGAAAAAGAAAAAGTATATTTTCCTAAAAAAGGCGATCCTCCTTACGTTGTTAACTTTAAAGCTAAAGAACCTAAAGTTATAAGACATAATCTTAAAACAGAAAATGTAAGTGTACAAATATTTACAGATGATGGTAAAGAAATAAAAAATTTTACAATAAAAGTTATTAATGAAAACAGAATAATTATAGAAACAGATAGTAATTATAAAAAAGCATCTATCGTTATTATTGGTGAAAAGGAAAAGAAAGATGATCAAATATTAGAAAATTTACAAAAAATTATTTATTATTTAATGGGAGTAAAAAGTATTTCATTATCATATACTGTTAATGAAGGTACAATTATGCCTGGTTATTTACCTAAGACAAAAATTTTTGGTTTAAGAGATTATAATAATAAATTAGCACCGGGATTACCATTTGTTTTAGGTCATCAAAATGAAAATTTTGCTCAACTTGCTGCTAATGATTACCACTGGATAACTAAAGATAGCTTACTTAATATACCATACCAAATGACGAATAGCAAAAGCTTTAATGTAAGAGTAAACATTAATCCTTCAAAAAACCTCAGGATAGATTTAACTTCAAGTATGTCGTATAATCAAAGGTTTAGTCAAAATTTTAATTATGATAAAAATTTAAACAAATTTGTTTTTCATAATAAGTTATATAATGGAAGTTTTTCTATGTCATTTAATATTTGGAAAACATCTTTTGAAAGAATAGATAATTCTTTATATTCAAAAAATTTTCAAAATTTTATTAATAATAGACAGATAATTTCTAAAAGATTAGCACAACAAAGAGAAAAATCTATTTATTCACAAATACATAATTACACTGCTTCTATTAATCCATACACGGGTTTTTATGATGGTTATGGTCCATCTTCACAAGATGTAATAATTCCTTCTTTTTTATGTGCTTATGCAGGAATAGATCCTAATAAAATACCACTTAACCCATTCTTAAACCTTATGTTTTTATCACCTAATTGGAATATAAATTTTACAGGGCTGTCTGGTATAAAAGAAATAAAAAAATATTTTACTTCAATAACTATTACTCATACTTATCGTTCTACATATAACGTAAATTCTTTTAATACCAGTTTAATATATTCACCATTAGATGATGGTTTTAGTTGGAATAGATATGAATTTGGTGATTTTGTGCCAAAATACGAAATAACTAACATCACTCTTTCTGAACAATTTGCTCCTTTAATAGGAATTAATGCTGCAACAAAATTTAACTTAATGTTTAATTTTGAAATTAAAAGAAGTAGAAATTTAATGCTAAATATTGCAAATACTCAAATTAATGAAGTACAAACGAGAGATATTGTTTTTGGTGGTACCTATAGATTTAAGGATCTTGTAATTAAAGTTGGTGAGAACTCTTATAAAAACGATCTAATAATTAGATTTAATATAACTTATAGGCATGACTTTACTGTTTTAAGAAAAATAAATAATAATTCGCAATTAAACCAATTAACTAGTGGAAATAAACTATTTATTATAGATATAAACTCAGATTATCAAATATCATCTAATTTTGTTGTAGGTTTCTTTGCAAGAAGAAATTTAAGAAAACCTTTGGTATCAAGTTCCTTTGAAGTAGTTAATGCAGAATTTGGTTTTAGTGTGCGATTTAATTTAGCTGGCATTTAGCTAATAATTAATTTATATTAATATCCTTTCCGTTTTTGTTGGGAAAATGTAATTTTTAAAAAATTATTTTTTATTAGCATTCTTCTTCTTTTTAAGAATTAAAAAAGTTAATTTTTTTGTTAAAAATCTAAGGTTTTTGATATAATTTTTTTAAGAAATTTTTTTATCTAAAAAACTCTTAAGCCATCTTTAAAATAGATATATTTCTTTGTTTGGATAAATTTTATATTAAGGTGATTCCTCATTTTATTCCACCTAAACATAAATATTAATTCATTTAAGTTCTCTTTATTATTATACCTGCATTCAAGTTCTTTCAAGTA
>Ga0197143_1001657_pt1 | contig 18307 bp, 16 predicted proteins | sample GBS70_MetaG_FD_148603 | JGI IMG/M metagenome (GOLD analysis project Ga0197143, IMG submission 148603) | Sediment microbial communities from Great Boiling Springs, Gerlach, Nevada, United States - GBS 70_MetaG | ecosystem: Environmental > Aquatic > Thermal springs > Hot (42-90C) > Sediment...
CCTTAAGTAATGCAACCGAACCCAGCGCATACTCAGCCATTTTTTCCTGTAGGAGTACCGGAGTAGTTTCCCAGCTAATATCAATTGCTTCTTCAGGACAGGTTATCCTACATTCCCCACACCCTACACAGATATTCTGATCGATAAAAGCCCTGTTTTTCATGGTCAATGAAATTGCATTTACAGGGCACCATTCAATGCAGCTCCTGCATCCAATGCATTTTTCCTCGTTCACAACAGGCTTAACGTCTGAGTGCATTTGCTGCTTGCCGCTACGGGAAGCAAAACCCATCGAAATGTTTTTAATTGCACCGCCAAAACCGGTTGAGGAATGTCCCTTTACGTGAGAAACGACAATACAACTTTCCATCTGTTTTATCAGGCTGCCCAGTCTAACCTTCTCAAAATGCTTCCCTTTGATTTCAACCTCAACATAATCCTTGCCCCTTAGTCCGTCAGCTATGATCACCGGACAGCCAGTGGTTTCAAATGAAAAACCGTGCCTTAAAGCAAGCAAAATATGATCTCTGGCATTTTCTCTGGAGCCGCGATAAAGTGTGTTAGTGTCAAATAAAAAAGGTTTACCGCCTGCTTTTTCAACTTCTTCCACAATTACCCGGACAAGGTAAGGCGGCACAAAAGCAGTATTACCTTCTTCTCCAAAATGAACTTTTATGCCTACAAGGTCTCCACTGCTTACCACTGCCGGTATTATCTTCCGGGCGGCTTTTCTGACCTGATTTTCAAAACTTACCCTTGGTCGGCGGCGAGGGAAAAAATAAACCTTAGCTTTCATGTATTAAATTATATTAGGTAACAACCAGAAAAGCTTAAACGAATTCCTCACTGAGACCCTTAAACCAGTGTGCTTCTACTTCTTCGTTATAAGCAACCGTTTTATTTCTTCCGCTTTCCTTGGCAAAGTAAAGGGCCCTGTCAGCAAAATCTATAAGCTCAAACTCATCTTTTGCCTGAGATGGATAAGCAGCCACCCCGCAGCTAATTGTTTTCCTGACTCTGGGGAACGCCCTGTTTCCATAAAAGACCTCTTTTTCAACGCTGCTTCTGATCCTTTCAGCAATTTCAAATGCCTTTTTAAGACTGGTTCCCGGGAGGATTACAGCAAATTCCTCGCCTCCATAACGACAAACAATATCCTGTGCCCTTACGTTTGACTCAATCAGTCGCGCCACTTTTTTGAGAACTTCGTTGCCAGCTTGATGCCCGAAGCGGTCATTAAAATTCTTGAAATGGTCAATATCAATCATTATCAATGAAAGCTCCTTGTCTTCCTTGTCTGCTTTTACCCTTTCCTCATAAAGGCGATTAATAAAATATCCGTAATTCCGTAGACCCGTAAGCTGATCTTTCAAGGTTGTCTCCTTGAATTTTTCCTTTTCCTTTTTCATTCTCTCTAGCTGATAAGAAATCAAAAACCCGGTCGCAAGCATGATAACCAGCAAAAAGAGAAAGGAATAAACATTAAAAAGAAGCTCTTCAGTACCAACCGCCTTAAAATTTTCTATCAGACGGTAATAGCCAACCAGCCCAAAAACACCGGTTGCAAGAACATAAAAAGAGGCCCCATAAATGCGGAACCAGGTAGAAGATAAAAGAAGACCCGGAAAGAAACCCAGCCACACAGGAAACTCAATTACTCCTGTGAAAATCACCCCGATTACGGGAATGGCATATAAAAACAGTAGAAATGCGATTTTGCAAAAGCGATTACATCTATCTTTCATTAATTAAGCGCCCCATCTAACCAAATAAACAATCAACGTTAGGATTGTAACTGCAAAAAGAAACAAAAAAACGTAAATAAAAGCAACTATTAGCTTTGACCTGGGCTCTTCATGCACTACCGGAACGGTAAAATCCTTCACAACATAACGAATGGGCTCGGTCTCCTGGTTACTGAAAACTACAGGGAATCCGCCAGATGTACCAGAACCGGGTTTTTCATCGATAGCTGTTGAAGAAAAGGCCGCTGGAGGTGTTAGACTTTCGATGCGTTTAAAAACAGTTTCGAGTTCATTTATTAAAAAATCGGTACAGTTAATATCGTTATCCATAACCGCAGCAACAATAGACTGTAATAGTCGATTCGCTTCAGATACATCATGCCCCTTTTCCTTGAGTTCTCTTATGCGCTCAAGGGCAACCTTTATGTATTGAGTGTAAGCAATCTGTGATTTAGTGGCCAATCCCTTCACCTAAAGATTTATATCGGCTATTAATAATCATATCTTAACGTAAGTTCCTTTATAATCTTCTTAATGAAGTTTTAATTTCTCCACATCTCATATAGAATTAAGGTGGAAATGTTTACGCGAAAAAGTGATTATGCATTACGAGCCGTTGTTTATCTTGCACTCAATCATGGCAGGGTTGTTTCAGCTCGCGAAATAGCTGAAAACCTTAAAATCCCGTACAAATTTCTAACCCAAATTTTTCTGGAACTTTCCCGCAGGGATATATTGACTTCTCAAAGAGGCTCAAAAGGTGGAGCGGTGCTGAAAAAAAATCCAGCTGACCTAACCTTGCTTGAAATCATTGAAGCAGTGGATGGTCCTATTAGTCTTCACCAGTGTGTGGCTGAATTTAATGAACCGTGCTATTTTGAGGATAGATGCCCGATCAATGAAAGGTTAAAAGATCTTGAAGAAAAAATTCGTGAGACACTTCATCTCACAACTATTGCTAAAATTATTGAAGACTACAGGTTTAACGAAGGTTGGGAGGAAAAAAGATGAAAATCACCAAGGATATGAGCATTAGGGAAGCGGTGGAAAAGTATCCTGAAATTGCTCCTGTCTTCATCCAGCACGGCATGGGTTGCCTTGGCTGTGCCATTGCCTCTTTTGAAACCATCGAAGAGGGAGCTCTTGCTCACGGTATTGACGTTGATGCACTGATTGCCGACCTCAATGCTGCTATTGAGGAATTAGAAAACGAATAACAAGCACCATGCAGGTTATAAAAAGAGATGGCCGGACGGTTCCGTTCGACTTATCCCGCATTGAAAGTGCAATTCAAAGGGCCGCCTTCGCAGTAGGGGTCACCCTTGATGCTCACCTTCTTGCACAAAAGGTAAAGGAAAAAATAAAGAAAGAAACCATTACGGTCGAAGAAATACAGGATCTCGTTGAAGAAACTCTGATGCAGGAAGGCTATGCCTCTGTTGCCCGCGCTTTTATCCTTTATCGCAACCGGAGAGCCCAGACCAGAAAAATCAAAAATTTCCTGGGAGTAAAGGATGATCTAAAACTTTCCCTTAATGCAATTGTTGTGCTTGAAAAAAGATACCTTTTAAAAGATGAGCAGGGAAAGGTAACAGAAACTCCTTCCCAGCTTTTCAGGCGGGTAGCTAGAGCCATTGCAGCCGTCGATAGAGTTTACGGTGACGTCGATGCAGACCAGGCAGAAGAAGAATACTATGAGCTCATGGCAAACCTCTACTTTCTTCCAAATAGTCCTACCCTTATGAATGCAGGTACCAGACTTGGACAGCTTTCAGCCTGCTTTGTGATACCCATTGAAGATTCCCTCGAAAGCATTTTTGATGCTCTCAAAGCAATGGCACTGATTCAGCAGTCTGGCGGCGGCACCGGTTTTTCTTTTTCAAGACTGCGCCCGAAAGGGGACATGGTGCAATCCACCATGGGCGTTGCTTCCGGACCGGTTTCCTTCATGAGAATTTTTGACGTCACAACAGACGTCATAAAACAGGGCGGCAAAAGGCGCGGTGCCAACATGGGAATCCTCAGAGCTGACCATCCCGATATAGTGGAGTTCATCAATGCCAAGCGCGACGAGACTCAATTCCAAAACTTCAACATTTCTGTAGCAGCAACCGACACCTTTATGGAAGCGGTTTTAAAAGACAAAGATTACGAGCTTATTAACCCGAGAACGGGAAAGCCGGTCAAGCGTGTCAGGGCAAGGGACATATTTGAACTTATTGTTTACAATGCTTGGAAAAACGGTGATCCCGGACTAGTTTTTATAGACGAAATCAACCGGCACAATCCCACACCTCAACTGGGAGAAATTGAAAGCACCAACCCCTGCGGCGAACAGCCGTTGCTGCCATTTGAATCCTGTAACCTTGGTTCAATTAACCTATCAAAGCTGGTAGTGAACGGCAAATTTGACTTTGAACTTTTCAAGAAAATTATCCGGACTGCAGTCAGATTTTTGGATAACGTTATTGATGCAAACGTTTACCCACTGGAAGAAATAAAGAAAATGACGCTGAACAACCGTAAAATAGGGCTGGGCGTGATGGGATTTGCTGAGGCACTAATTAAAATGGGAATTCAGTATGATAACCACGAAGCACTTGAGTTTGCTGAAGAAATTGCCCGCACACTCACAGAAACAGCCCGCAAGGAGTCAGCAGAAATCGCTAAAAGGCGGGGAGCTTTTCCAATGTTTAGGGGTTCTAAATGGGAAAAAGAAGGCTATCCTCCTCTCAGAAACGCAACAGTTACCACAATTGCACCAACAGGTACAATATCAATCATTGCCGGAACCTCAAGCGGAATTGAACCTCTTTTTGCTGTAGCCTTTGTCCGCAACGTGCTTGAAGGTACAAAGCTTCTGGAAATTAACCAGCTGTTTGAAGAAATGGCAATTAAGAAAGGTTTTTATTCTGAAGAGCTGATGCTCGAGGTGGCACGCACAGGAACCCTGAAGAACTTACCAGTACCTGAAGACGTAAAAAAGTTGTTTAAAACAGCGCTTGAAATAGAACCAGAGTGGCACGTAAAAATACAGGCTGCCTTTCAAAAATATATTGATAACGCCGTCTCCAAAACCGTGAATCTTCGGGAGGACGCTACTCCTGCTGACGTAAGAGATGTTTATTTGCTTGCATATAAATTAAAATGCAAGGGAATCACGGTCTACCGTTTCGGCAGCCGCAAAGACCAGGTAATAAAAATCAGCGAAGAATCAAGTAGTTCAAAGCAAGTTTCTGCAGAAGTTGGTTATTCAGGAGGCTGTCCGCTTGATACCTGTGCTTTCTAAAGCATTTTCTCGATCTCGGCAAGGCTTGAAACAGTTATAACCGGTCTGCCTGGATCCGGTTTAACTTTCCCTTCAGGATCAAGCAGTAAAACGTCGATTCCAGCTTCCAATGCGCCAGTGTCAAGTATAGGATCATCGCCAACCATAATTGCCGGAAGACCATCAGCCCTGATCATCTCCATTATCTGCTTAAAGTATATTGGGGCTGGTTTGCACGCCCGCATTCGTTCAAAAGATGTAATCAGATCAAACAGCTCCGGTCCGAGACCTGCCCATTTAAGTCTTTCAATTACCGCCACTTCAGGAAAGATGGGATTTGTAGCCAGCACAATTTTCTTTTTTGCCTGCCTGACCCTTGATACAAGGCGAATAGCTTCCTCACGCAGCCTTCCATAAGATGAAAGTTTTTTAAAGTCATTCTGGTAAAACTCGTCGAAGAATGCCTGGAGTCTTCTATCTATGGGTCCCGCTATATGCTCAAACGCTTCATAAAAAGCTTCTTTATTGGTTTTTGAACCATCGTTCAATTTCATCGCCTCAATGCCTGCCTGTAAGGCTTTTTTAAATAGCAACGGATCCATATAACGGGAGGCTCGCTCAAACAAAAGTCCGTAATAGGCAGAAACAAAGCTATTGAAATCAAGATCAAGCAGCGTTCCGTCTAAATCAAATAAAAAAATTTCGTATTTTTTAAGCAAATTCATCTTAGAAAACTAAATAATTTTACATTTTTGCCGAGAAAAAAGGTAAAAGGGAACAGCTTATGGGAAAGATTGCAACCCGGGACAAAAAAATCAACTTCATAATGGCATTCATTAATGCACACAAAATGCTGCAGCTTTATCCACCTAACAACCCCATACCTCAAAGTGCAGTGGAACAGGTTTTTAACTATTTGAACAACATTTTACAGGAAGAAGGTTCTGCCTGCTTCCGCTTTAGCCGTCAGGGCATCTATGAAGGCGACGAAAAAATTCTAGAAGCTGATTCTGGCGACAGGATAGCTTCGTTTTGCTCAAAAATTATTGCCGCTGGCATAAGTTCGCTGGTTTTCTTCCACGGTATTACCAAATCAGAGCTTATGGCTCTGCTTACGCTTTTAATCAAAGAGCCTTCAGAAATTGAAAAGGAAGGTGGAGCGGCGAAGTATCTTGAAGACAAAAAGGTAGAATACATTAAGGTTAACGAAATACCCAGGGAAGTTCATTTCTCTGAAAGCGGCAAAACCGTACCCGCAGAACAGGCTGCCAGAACAAACGAGATTAACCTTCTTGACCTTCTTTCCAGTCTTTTATTGAAGGATGATTTTAACGAAAATGAGTTAAAACTTATCGGGCATCTTCTTTCCAAACCTGAAGACTTACGATCTGTTCTTTATCACGTCTACAGTAAAGGTAGTTCACAGGGCGGAAACATTAATCTGCTTGAAAAAGCTGTTCTCAAATTAAATGAGCTCATAGAAAGGAGGTTACAATCAAACGAAGCAGCAAGAGAAAGCCTTTTTAACGCAATTTCAACACTTCCCCCCAAGGTAAATTCGCAGCTTATAACAAGTCTTGTTCTTTCTGCCGTCAGAAAAGTTGCTGCTAAAAACTTTCTGGAAAGTTTTTCACCGGATTCTCTGGGAAATCAAATTCTAGAAGCTCACAAAAACGAAATAATTAGAATTGAAAGACTTTCATTAGCTTTAAACAAAATAGAATTTAACCCTGATTTCAAACAAGCCCTTCAGGAAAAGATCAAGCAGGGCCTTGTTGAAATGGGCTATACAGCTGATGAGGCTGAGGTCATTTCCGGAGGAGAAAAAATAGAAAATATTGAAGAAGAAGTAGAAAAAGGCGGTTATGGTACCGCAAAGGACATTCAAACGGTCGAGGTAAAAATTGAAGCCGGTGATCTTGAAGAATCAACGGCTGATCTAAAGCTTTTAAATGGTCTTAAACTTGAAGCCCTGAAGTATAAGTCAGATGAACATATTTTTAGAAGTCTGATTTCCATGGTCACCTACGTTGAGAACGAAAAAGTGCTTTCAGAGCTTGAAAACCATCTCCGTTATCTTTTTCCATCGCTTTTAAGCGAGGATAAATTTAGCGTTCTTAACGAAGCTGCTTCTTACTTAAAACTTCTTATCCGGGATAAAAAACTTGAAGATTTCAAGGTTGCTTTTGCCAGCAGGCTTCATGATGAACTGACAAAAGAAAAATACATTTATCAGATTTTTGAAAAAATGACCTTACTTGACAAAGAATCGCAACAGTTTTCAGAAGCATTCAAATTTTTAAGCAAGCTTCCACGGGAAACTGTTATTTCGACTTTTATCAAAATACTTTCCACTGAAGAAATACTATCAAGAAGAAAATTGTTGATTTCCTTACTTACTGAATTGAGTCGTGAAAATCCCGAATTCATCGGTAAAAGAATAGATACCCAGGACAGTAAATGGTATCTGACAAGAAACCTATGTACAATTCTGGGAGCCATAGGGAAGGAAAGCTGTATTCCATATCTGGAAGAAGCTTTAAAACACCCTGATCTGAGGGTAAAAAAAGAAGCAGTAAAAGCTATTTCTGAAATAGGTGGGGAAAAAGCAGCAAACATTCTTATCGAAGAATACTTTCAAGCAGATACCGACCTCAAGAAACTTATCCTTAAAAACATCGGGAACACAGGCAATAAAAAGGCGCTCGAAATCCTGTTGCCTGTGGCAGAAAGCAGAGATTTTCTCCTCAGAGATTACGAACTTAAGCTCTGTGCAATTGAGTCCCTGGTAAAGATCCCCTGCACCGAATCCGTACAAGTATTAGAAAGACTTTCAAAATTAAAGTCTCTATTTGCCAGGCGGAAGGCAAAGGAGATTGCTGCTGCAGCAAGGATGGGTCTCCAGGCAATTAAAGCAAAAGCAAGGGGCGAATAACAATGAACATTTCAAAAAATTTTTCAGAATTAAGCCAGAGCGAACTCTTTGAAATTGGAGAAAATTTCCTGCAAAAATTTAATTCGGTAATTAAACATGCAAATTTTTACCCTGAAAACCACCCTATTTTGATAGAATCCATCAGCAGTTTTAAAGAGTTTTTAAGGGATATTTTCCAGCATTACGGACGCTTTCACATCAATTTTTACGAAGGCGAAGTCTACATATTTAATCGCTTCGTGCCCAAACTTGGTGAATCCTTTACGAAACTCGTAAAATTTTTTGAAAACAGACAGATAAACGAAATATCAATTCTTCCCGGAATTACCGAAAGGGAAATTTACGATTTCGTTAAATCAATCTCAGATAAGCCGGAAAACATAGAGGCCCACGGGGGACTTCAGACCATTATTTCTAACCTTGAAATAACTCACATTGTTGTTACTTCTTACACGCCTAAACAGATTTCTTCAGAAGAAGTCGACACCGACTTTATGGGAATCTCTGAAGAAACCTATTTGCAGGCAGTCACAACTCTCAAGCAAATTGCAAACCAGTTCATTGCAGGAACCCCGCTTGACGTCAGAGAGGCTCGTTTGCTGATTGATAACCTCGTGGAGAAGGTCCTTAAAAATCCAGATGCTTTAATAAGACTATCTATACTTAAAAACTATGACGAAGATACTTTTTATCATTCCGTCAACGTAATGCTCCTTTCACTGGTCCTGGGAGCGTCGCTCGGGTTTGACCAATCTGCACTTTCAGCCATTGGTCTGGCTGCCCTTCTTCACGACCTGGGAAAGGTGAGAATACCACCGCAAATCCTGAAAAAAACTACTGCCCTCACACGAGAAGAATGGGAACAAATGCAAATGCATCCCATTTACAGCGCCGAAGCAATTATAAATTCTCCAAATCTGCACAATATCTGCGCGGTGGTTGCCCTCGAACACCACATTAATTACGACAAGACCGGCTACCCAAGGCTTCCGTTGATCAAGAAACCCCATATTTTCTCTAGAATTGTCCAGGTCGTTGATATTTATGACGCTCTGACATCACTTCGCGCCTATCGAAAACCAACTCTGCCAAACAACGCCCTGAGGTTGATTTATGTTCAGTCTAAAAACAAGCTGGATCCGATAATTGCTAAACACTTTATCAAGTTAATGGGTATTTATCCGGTTGGTAGCGTTGTAAAGCTCAATACAGGCGAATACGGTATAGTAATACGCCCTGGAAAGGAAGATATAACAAGACCAACTATCGTCGTAGTAATGGATGCAGACTTTAATAAATACGAAGATCCAATTCGCGTTAACTTGCTTGACGAAGTTCGCACCGGGGGACAAAGACATACCATAATTGAAGCGGTTGATTCGCTTACGATTGGCATTGAACCAAAAGATTACGTAGTGCCCCACGAGTAAAATAGTAACGTGCACCGTAAGAACCTTTTAAGGTTTGACCGTTTTTTAAGAAGTTATCTATATGGGAAAAAAGGCTATTATGCTAAACCTGTATCCTCTAAAGGCAGCGATTATTTGACCGCCCCCCAGCTTTCCCCTGCTTATTGCCGGTTCCTGGTACTTTACTTAAAAAAAGTGGCAGCACAGGAATTCAGGGATAAAGACTTCAGTCTTATCGACCTGGGATCCGGTTTTGGTGAACTAGCCGAGATTATGTTGCAAACCTTTTCCGGTCATCCGGTAACTGCTGTCGAGATCTCTCCCCGCAGAAGAAAGATAATCGCAAAAAGAATAAAATTTAATAACCTCAGAATTGTTCCAACTGTTTCTTGCTTAGACTTTAGCATTCCATCTGCTCTTATAATAGCTAATGAATTCTTTGACGCTCTTCCAGTGAGAATCTTTTTAAGGGAGGATGGTTTAAAGGAGTTATTTGTAGACAGATATGCCAGAACCTATATTTTTAAACCGGTAAAAAAAATTAATGTGCCAACAACATTACTTGCCTGGATAAAAACCATACCTGAGGGAACGATCTTTGAGTTTGAATCATCGCTTCCAGAAATTGCAACTAACCTTTCAAATTTCAGGAACGCTGTCCTCGTTGTGGTTGACTATGGGTTTAAGATACATGAAATAGAACGTTTCAATCATGGGACCGTTGTTGGTTTTTCAAAAAATCGCTTCGTTAACAATGTGCTGGATAAAATTTTTGACGGTGAATTTCTGGACATTACCCATCAGGTCAACTTTACCTTTTTAGGTGAGGAACTAAAAAAACATGGATGGCATGAATTATTTTACGGAACTCTGGCCCGCTTTGTTATCGAAAACAACCACCTGCTAGAAAAATTTGCCGTGGCAGAAGAAAGAAAACAAATTTTAGAGTTAATCCTGGGTCACCGCTTTGGAGATTCATTTAAGGTTGCTGTTTACGTTAAGAAAATGACTGAAATTGTCGATAAATAAATTATGGATACCTTGATCAACAAAGATGTTTACGTTATTCAATGGGATTACTATATGAAGCTCAATACCCGCTTCCGGTTCCTTGCCCCGATCCTCTTAAGCCTGATACCGCTAACAAAGGCTTACCTTTTCTTCTTTCATAAAGGAACAATTGCCTTTGAAAAGCCAACCCAAACTCCTATTTTGTTAAGCTTCACCATTGTTTACATGGCCATAGCCCTGAGATACTTGCGGTTAGAACTGGTCTTGAGGGCTCTTAAACAAGATAACAAAGAAAAAGCAGCTAAAATGCTTATTTCGTCCTACAGCTTCCATGGTTATGATGATAGTAGTCACAGGTGTGTCTGAAGCTTTACTTCTCTGTTACCGCAACTTTTATTTTGGTTTATGGCTTGAAGGAGTGCTTCTTTTTTATTTGTTTTTTGCCGTTCCGGGTCCTACCAGCTTGAAAAAACTGCTATATTTCATAGAGCTGCATCCATCCGCATAACAGTGTTAAATGGTGGGCGAGGCGGGATTTGAACCCGCATGGGCTAAGCGCCCACTGGATCCTGAGTCCAGCGCGTCTGCCAGTTCCGCCACTCGCCCCTGCAAATAAATTTTCCTGGCTGCAATATTCTATAATAGAACTTTGATTTAATAAATATCTAAAAAAAGGTGCATCTTGAACGGGTATTTTGAAGAACGCTATAAAATAATTTCCGCAATAGGGGAAGGCGGAGAGGGCAAGATTTATAAAGCCCATGACCTTGCCGTTGACCGCCTGGTAGCAATCAAGGAACTTCCTCTGCATCGCAAAAACAAAGAAGAAGCACTTAAAGAAGCTAGAGCTATTGCTAGAATCTCCCACCCCAATGTAGTTTCTCTTTACGACGTTATTGAAGAAGACGACAGGATTTACCTGATTATGGAATATGTGGAAGGAACAACGCTGAGAGAAATTCTTGACGAACTTCATTATCTTGATTTTCAAGCTGCCCTGGGAATTTTTATTCAAACTGCTCTTGCCGTTGAGTTTGCCCACAACCACGGCATTCTTCACCTTGACATAAAACCTGAAAACATCCTTGTTTCTCCTGGTGGAAAAGTTAAGCTTACCGATTTTGGCATAGCCCGATTCATTTCCGAATCATATGAAACAGAAAGAATAATGGGCAGTACTCATTATCTTGCACCAGAAGCGCTCAAAGGTCGCTACTCGATCGCTTCCGATGTGTTTGCTCTTGGAATCGTCCTTTATGAAATGCTGGCAGGTGAAAATCCTTTCTTCAGTTATGACCGCGAGGAGAGTTTTCGTAAATTAATTGAGTACGAACCGCCGTCTATTTCAAGCATACGAAAAGATATTCCTGAAGAATTTGATTCTATTCTTGCTAAAGCACTTTCCAAAAACCCGAAGCGCCGTTTCAAGGACGTAACGAGATTCAGAATCAAGGTTGAAAGGTTTTTCACTTATGATTACCCGAAGGAACCTGTCAGGGCTTTATTTGAAGAAGAAAGAAAATATTATCCACGGATTGCACGCAAACGACCATTTCAGCTAGCCCGATTCAAAGAAAAGGTTTTTCAGGCTCTTTCTTTAGGAGCATTTGCCTACACTGTAAGCACACCCCTGACCGGATGGACCTCCATGGAACCAGCATCTACAGCGCTTCTTACAGCTGTATCTTCCTTTTTCACCCCTGCACTGGGTGTTTTTCTTGCTTTTGCTTTTTCGGCTTATTTCTGGCTTAAGAGCTCTTTAATAGTTGCCTCTGCTTCCCTAGGTCTGGGTGCACTGGTGTTTGTTATTTTCAGGGACATTTCAAAGGAAGGTTCTTTTGCAGGTCTTGCTCTTCCTCTGATTTTTCCAGGAATTGAAACCGCCTACCTTGCCCATGTTTACAGGCACAGAAAGCCCGCAGCACTGATTTCAGGCTTGTTGTTCTACCTCGCCGGTGCACTTATATTTGCGTTCTCAGCTTCCAGATCAGCCGACTTCAGCAAATATTTTATAGGTTTGTATGGCAGCTCATTTTCACCCTGGGAACTCTGGGCAGTTTTTGCAGTAGCACCTCTAGGTGGAACTATCATAACGCGCACTCTAAATAGCATCTTTAAAGGTAATACTAAAGCTTTTAGCGCACCCATTTCCATTTTTATTCTGTTAATCCTGGGAATCTTTGAGGCAAACGTAAAAAGCAGTTCTAAGTCCTTCTGCTTTTTCTGTCCGGAAAGGCTGGCTCTTTCGCTTGTAGTTGCCTTTGCCTATTCGCTCTACGTGGTTTATAAAACGAAATCCACATAGCCTAAAGTATAATTCTTTGTAGAAGTCATGAGCCGCTTTAAAAAATTCGAGGAAAAACTTGAAAACATTTTTGAAAAGGCGTTCACAAGGGCACTTCGCAAAAAGATCGAACCTCTGGAGCTTGCAAACGAGCTTGAAAAAAAGATCGAGGAAACGGCAGTTACCGACGTCAAGATTCCTTACACAGCTAATGTCTACAACATTTTTATCAGCCGCGCCGACTACCTGCTCCTTAAACCATATCTCAATGAACTTCAAGCTGAACTGGAAAGTTTTGTTGACCGCAAAGCTGAAGAAATAGGCGTTGTCCTACTTGGAAAACCTGAAGTCAGGTTTAAAATTGATACGTCAGTAAAAACCGGTGAAATTAGGATAATTCCACAGGTAAAGAAGGATGAAGCAGGCGTAGGGACTGAAAGTGCAGACCTTGAGAGCACAAGAATCATTCCGGTTTCCGACGCAAAGAAATTTAACCTCCAGGTTCCTGTAGCTGTGCTCGAAGATCTTGCTACTGGAAAACGCTATCAGGTTTTTCGCTTTCCTTTCAGGATAGGTAGAATGGAAGCCAACGATGTTATACTGGATGACCCTACAGTTTCACGGTTTCACGCTGAAATTTACCGTGAAGGCAAGCATTTTTACATTCGCGACCTCGGGAGCACAAACGGTACCTTTGTCAATGGAAAAGAACTGAGAGTTAAAAGACTGAATCCAAACGATATTATAAGCTGCGGCAACTCTAAATTAAGGTGGATACCGTCTGAATGAACTACAAGCCCATCGCTCAGATCACCTTTCTTGTCCTATCTTCCCTGTTGCTAACCTCTTTGTTACTTGTCACTCTTTGGATGCTGCTGCAAAGAAAAAAGGCTGTTCTAATACCGGCAAACACCCCGCAGAACACCGTAATTCTAGATCAGAAAAGGGTTATTATAGGTCGCAGCTCTGAAGCTGACATTATGATTCTGGATCCGAGCGTATCCAGTACCCACTGCCTGTTGTTTTATAAGGGCGGCAGGTTTTTCATCAAGGACCTGGGTAGTAAAAATGGAACCTTTGTTAATGGTGAACCAGTAATTCTTTCAGCCTTAAACGATGGCGATTTAATTAAAATTGGAGAAAGAGAGTTTGTTTTCAAAATAGAATAAAAAAATGGGTATGCAATACGTTTTTTCTGGCATCTCGCACGAAGGAATGAAAAGGCAGCGAAATGAAGATTTCTACTATGCCCAATTTCCTATCTTCGTTGTTGCCGACGGGCTCGGTGGACACCGCGCTGGAGAAGTTGCAAGCAAACTGGCTGTCAGGAAGTTTGTTGATAACATCAGAAAAAACTATCCGGAAGTCAAAAGTCCTGAGGAGCTTGCACGCTTAATGGAAAAAAGCATCATTGAAGCAGGCCGCATAATTTTTGAAGAAAGTAAAACAAGCAGCGAGCTCCAGGGAATGGGCACAACAATTTCCGCAGCTGTAATTTTTGCCGATCATCTTGTGACCGCTCATGTGGGCGATTCCAGGATCCATCTTTATCGTAGTGGAGAACTAAAAAAATTGACAAAAGATCATACTTACGTTCAGTATCTGCTCGATAAAGGCGAAATTTCAGAGGAGGAGGCAAAAACCCATCCTCTTAAAAATGCTCTTTTGCAGGCACTTGGCGGAGAAGAAAAACTGAATGTTGATACTGGTATTTTAACCTTAAAACCCGGAGATAAAATTCTCCTCTGCACCGACGGACTTTACACCATGGTCAGTAATGACTTCATTAAAGAGGTACTTCAAAGCAACCAGCCTGTTGCCGAAAAAACCAGGCAAATGCTTAAAGCAGCTCTTGATGCAGGAGGCATAGACAACATAACTTTAATTATCATTGAAGTCGTTGATAAAGCATGAGATCAGTTGAGCTTTTGTTGCTATTGCTAGTAATCTCAGCTGCTTTTCCAGGTTTCTATGTTGCTGCTCCTGGAAAACTTTTCTACCTGTTGGCTGTCAACCTACCCTTTTTTTTGCTGTACCTGTTTCATCTTATTTTTGTAAAAAAAGCTAACCAGTTTATTCTTCCAGTTGTAGCTCTTCTTACAAACTTCGGATTCCTTAATCTGCTACAAATTAATGAAAAATACTTTTTTAATCAGCTAAAAAACCTTTACCTGGCTCTTCTTCTCTGCTTTTTATTTTTGGTGGTCTTTATGAGGGCCAAAAATATCTTCCATTACAAGTTTACCCTTGGCCTTATTGCGCTGATTTTATTCCTGCTTCCTCTTATCTTTGGCAGGGAAATTTATGGCGCAAGGCTCTGGGTCAGCCTGGCCAGCTTCAGCTTTCAGCCCTCTGAACTTGGAAGGCTCTTTTTTCTTCTTTTCCTTGCAGGTTATTTTGGAGAACACCACATTCTGCTAAAAAGAGAAAGCGAGCTTCCCCTGGATATCCGGTTTGCATACCTTGTTCCTGCACTTTTTATGTCAGTTTTTTCGCTGCTTCTTTTGATTTTCGTTAAAGATTTGGGTTTTTCCTTGCTTATACTTTCTATTTTCCTCATAACGCTTTACATTGCCACCGAAAATAATGTCTATGTGCTTATGTCTACGGGTATTTTTCTGATCGGAGCTTACCTTTCTTATAATCTGTTTCAGCACGTAAAAAACAGGATAGACATCTGGCTGAACCCGTGGTCAGATCCTTTTGGAAAATCCTACCAAATACTGCAATCCTTTTTTGCCTACGCTGAGGGCGGGATTACCGGCACCGGACTGGGATACGGTTTTCCCGGTCTCTTACCTGCGGCTCATACCGATATGGTTTTACCTATCTGGGCTGAAAGCACCGGCTTTCTCGGTGCACTTCTAATGCTTGCATCGATTTTTTTACTTTCCCTGCTTCTTTATTATGAAGCTGGACATGCACGCAATCCAGCTCTAAAGATTTACATTGCTGGCACTTCGTTTTCACTTTTCTTCCAAACCTTTCTGGTTGCTTCAGGCACCATGGGAATCCTTCCGCTGACCGGATTGACCATACCTTTTGTAAGCTATGGTGGCAGTTCGCTTACAGCATCCCTCTTAATGGTTGAATCTGCACTTCTATTTTCAGGCAAGAGGAACCGATGGATCGTATCTTAAAGATCACCCTGGCTTTTACAGCATTACTCTTCCTGATTCTTGCTGCACGACTGTACGAACTTTCCATCGCCGGGTCTGATAAGCTCAAACAAAGCTCTTTCAACAAAAGAAACATAATAGCTTCAATCAATGCACCAAGGGGCAAAATCCTTACATCTGATGGAACTGTCATCGCAGAAAGCACAGGCAACCCAAAAAAGAAGCGCTACTATCCTTTCGGGCAAAAAATGGCACATTTGACTGGCTATTATTCCACAAGGTACGGCGCAAGCGGTGCTGAACTTACCTTCAGCAGAGTTCTAAGCGTCAATTATGCCGAGCTTTTCTGGAATACAGTCCCGCCAGAACCCGGAAACATCAGGCTCTCCATCGATAAAAATTTGCAGCTAAAAGCATATTCGCTTTTGCGCCATAAAGGTGCTCTGGCTGCAGTCGATGTAAAAACCGGCAAAGTTATATGCCTTGTTTCTTATCCTTCGTTTGACCCTAACAATATAGACAGAGACTTTGAAAAAATAAGAAAAAATCCGGATGCTCCACTTCTAAATAGAGCTACTGCGGGCATTTATCCCCCTGGTTCTACCATTAAAATTTTGACACTGGCTGCTTACCTGGAAGAGGGCGGTAACCTCAATGACACCTTTAAAGCTCCCCCAGTCTACAGAATTGGTGGCTTTAGGATAACAAACTACGATAAACATGATTTCGGGACCATTACCCTTGATGATGCTTTCAAGTATTCTGTCAATACAGTGTTTGCCCAGCTAGGTCTAGAGCTCGGAGCCGGGAAAATGAAATCCTACATGCTAAAATCCGGATTTGGCAAAAAAACCGGCATTGAGCTTGAAGAAAAATCAGGTCATCTTCCGGAAAATCTCAATGACCCAATAAACCTTGCCTGGTCTTCCGTCGGACAGGCAGACCTAAGTGTTACTCCTCTACAAATTCTCATGCTGGTTCAGGCTGTTGCTAATGATGGTTTGCTTCTTCATCCAACAATTCTTGCCGACACACCCCCAGATCCAATCGAAAGAATTTTTACTGTTGAAACAGCAAAAAAAATGCGGGAGGCGATGAGAAAGGTCGTAACCGAAGGAACCGGGAAAAAAGCAAATTCAATCGTTGTTAAAACCGCTGGCAAAACTGGTACCGCAGAAGTCGAAGGAAATAAACCACACGCATGGTTTGTTGGCTTCGCCCCCTATGAGAATCCCGAAATCGCAGCTGTCGTGGTTCTCGAAAACGCCGGCACGGGAGGAGAAAAGGCAGCTCCGATTTTCCGCCAGTTAATTGATTATTATTTTTCTAGATGAAAATATTGTTTTGATAAACTTTTTATTATGCAGTTTGAACCTGATCACATTCTTAAAGGTAGATACCGGATAATCCGTAAAATCGGATCCGGTGGAATGGCAGACGTTTACCTTGCCGATGACCTCCTTTTGAACCGCAAGGTAGCCGTCAAAGTCATGCACGAAAACCTGGCTTCTGATGAAAGCTTTGTCCGCAGGTTTAAAAGAGAGGCACAGGCTGCTGCTAACTTAAACCACCCTAACATTGTGTCTGTTTACGACTGGGGCGAGGAAGATGGTACATACTTTATTGTAATGGAATACCTCACCGGCAAAAATCTCAAACGGTTAATCCAGGAAAAAGGAGCCCTAACTATTAAGGAAGGACTTGATATTGCCCGGCAAATAGCGTCGGCTCTTGCATTCGCCCACAGGCACGAGGTGATTCATAGGGATATCAAACCTCATAACATAGTGATCAATGAAGACGGACTTGTAAAAGTAACCGATTTTGGAATTGCCAGAGCAAAGTCCGGTTCTGTCACCGACCAGGAACCCCTGATGGGATCTGTCCACTATCTTTCACCCGAACAGGTTCAGGGACTCCCGGCAACCGAACTTTCAGACATATATTCCCTTGGCGTTGTGATGTACGAAATGTTCACGGGAAGCCTCCCCTTTGATGGTGACACCCCTGTCAGCATAGCAATGAAGCATGTTACAGAAATACCTCCAAAGCCAACGGTTTTAAATCCCCTCATATCACCCGAACTGGAAGCAGTCATACTGAAGGCAATGGCAAAAGATCCCTTCGAACGCTATCAATCGGCAGACGAACTTCTTGATGACCTGAGAAGGCTTGAGTCAGGCAGACCCCTGGAAGCTATGAAACCAACCCACGACAAAACAATTGTGATTAAAAGAATTCCAGAAAAAAAACCCAAAGGCAGAGGAACTGGCAAGCTTATCATGGTTTTTTTGCTACTGTTTATCCTGGGGGCAGGTCTGGTTGCCGGAATTTTTTACTATCAGGCAAAAATGGCTGAAAAATACACTGAAGTACCAAAGCTAGTGGACCTGAACATAAAGGAAGCTGAAAGGCTTGCAAAAGAAAAGGGACTGAGACTGGTTATTACGGGTAAAGAATATTCCAGCATCTACGAAAAGGATAAAATTATCCGCCAGACACCCTTACCAGGCACCAGAATTGAAAAAGGAAAAAT
>Ga0197143_1001658_pt1 | contig 18303 bp, 19 predicted proteins | sample GBS70_MetaG_FD_148603 | JGI IMG/M metagenome (GOLD analysis project Ga0197143, IMG submission 148603) | Sediment microbial communities from Great Boiling Springs, Gerlach, Nevada, United States - GBS 70_MetaG | ecosystem: Environmental > Aquatic > Thermal springs > Hot (42-90C) > Sediment...
TCCTTTCTTTCCTCTATTCCCTTCTGGAGCAACCTGGCCCTTAGCTCCTCCAGGAAGTCGTCCTCGTAGAGGAGGGCCAGGGAGCTCCCGGAGAGCTTCGCCGGAGGTGGAGGGGCGGGGAGGTGGTGCTGAATCCCGGAGGCACCCGGTGCGGCCCCCCCTCCCGCCTCGGGAGGGGAGGTGGAAAGCCTCTCCCAGAGCTTCTTAAGGGTCTTGGCAAAGGCCCCTTCACCCTCGGTTTCGGGAAGCATCCTCAACCCCTCTCTCCCTCACCGCTTTTCTCCTTTGCCTATCCGGCCCTTCCGTAGAGCTCCGTGAGCTCCGCCAGCCTCTCCAAGGGAGGAGTGGTGAGCTGGTCGGCCCTCACCCTCCACCTCCAGTTCCCCTCCGCCCTCCCAGGGGTGTTCATCCTGGCCTCCTTTCCCAGCCCCAGCACATCCTGCAGGGGAAGGATGGCGAGGTCCGCCACCGAGCCCAGGGCCAGCCTCATGAACTCCAGATGGACCTCCTCAGCCGGCACCTCCCTCCCCACATACCTGAAGAACTTCCTCCTCACCTCGGGGGTGGCCTCCTCCTCGAACCACCCCCTCACGGTATTGTTGTCGTGGGTTCCGGTGTAGACCACACAGTTCCTTTCGTGGCGGTGGGGGGCGTGGGGGCTGGAGGAGGGATCCTGGAAGGCGAACTGGAGAACCCTCATCCCCGGGAGGCCCAGCCTTTCCCTGAGCTCCACCACCTCCTCCGTGATCGTCCCCAGGTCCTCCGCTATGAAGGAGAGGAAGCCCAGCCTCCTCCTGACCTCCCTGAAGAGCCCCTCGCCCGGCCCCTCCATCCATTCCCCCTCCCTAGCGGTGGTCTCCCCCGCCGGGACCTCCCAGCAGGCCACGAAGCCCCTGAAGTGATCCACCCTCACCAGGTCGAACATCCGCTGGGCATGCTCCATCCTCCTCACCCACCACTCGTAGCCCCCCTCCTCCATCCTCCTCCAGTCGTACACGGGCTGACCCCAGAGCTGTCCCGTGGAGCTGAAGTAATCGGGGGGAACCCCGGAGACGAAAAGGGGCCTCCCCTCCCGGTCCAGCTTGAAGAGCTCCCTGTGGGCCCAGACGTCCGCGCTGTGGTGATCCAGGTAGAAGGGCAGATCCCCCACCAGCCTTATCCCCCTCCTGCGGCTGTAGTTCCTCAGCTCCCCCCACTGCCTGTGAAAGAGGTACTGGAGGAACTTCTCCCTTTGCACCTCCTCCCTCTTTTCCTCCGCAACCCTCCTGAGGGCCCCGGGCTCCCTGTCCCTCAGCCCCTGCGGCCACTCCACCCAGCTCCTCCCCAGCTCCCTGGAGAGGGCGGAGAAAAGGGCGTAGTCCTCCAGCCACCAGGCGTTTTCGGCGCAGAAGTCCTCGAAGCCCTCCGCCCCCTCCTTCCGGAAGCGCTCGTAGGCCCTTTGAAAGAGTCCCCCCTTGTAGGAGAGGACGGAGGGGTAGTCCACCCTGTCCGGGGGGAAAGGAGGGGGGGAAAGCTCCTCCTTCCTCAGCCACCCCTCCTCCACCATGTCCTCCGGGCTGAGCAGGAGGGGGTTTCCGGCGAAGGCCGAGGACGCATGATAGGGGGAGAAGCCGGAGGAGGGGGGTAGCAGGGGCAGGAACTGCCAGAACCTCTGCCGGGCCTCCTGCAGGAGGTCGGCGAAGGCCCTGGCCCAGGGTCCCAGGTCCCCCACCCCGTGGGGGGAGGGAAGGGAGGTGAAGTGCAGGAGGAGGCCGCTCGCCCTCAGGCTCTCCCCTCCCTGCACCTCCCGCGCATCGGGCAGGAGGAACACCTCTTCCTCTTGCAGTACTCCAGGCCCAGCCTCACCAGCCTGGGCTCCAGCTCCTTCATCCTCCTCTCCCCCCTTATCCCCAGCCTTCCGGCCAACTCCCTGGCCAGGGGGGAGAGGGGAGGATCGGCCTTCTCCCAGATCCCCCTGAGCTCCCTGAGGAAGATGCTGACGGTGACGGGCCCTATCCCCCTGAAGTCCCTCAGCCTCCTCTCCAGGTCCCTGGCGTCACGGGCCGAGGAGTGGAGCCTCTCCAGCCCCCCCTCCTCCTGCAACCTCCCGCAGATCTCCAGAAGCCTGTCGGCGGTGGAATAATCGTAGCGGACGTAACCGCCCTCGTCTAGGGCCTCCACCAGCCTGTGCCAGCCCGCCTCCAGCACCCTCTCCGGGGTGGTGTACCCCCTCCTCTCGAACTCCCTGAAGGTCCGGAGGGCTATCTCCGCGGAGATCCTCCTGCCGAAGAGGAGGGAGGCCAGGAACCACTTGAACCTGTCCCCGGGTTTCCTGAGGTCCAGGCCCAGCTCCTCGGGATAACTCTTTATCCCCAGCTCCATCCCCTCCCTTGGGTCTGGGAGGGTTAAACCGTTAGGGAAAAATGTGGAAAAGAAAAAAGAGGAAAAAAGTTTACTAGTATATGAGTTCAATCTTCAGGTTCTCGTACGCTAGGGAGGCCATGCTGACGAAGTAGATGTCGGTCTCCAAGTTGTTCATGGTGCCACCATCTATGGTCTGGACGAGCCCCTGCGGTACGTCCTCCACCCACATCTCCACATTCTCCAGGGTTCCGTTGGTGCTCACCAAGTTCTGCGCCTTCATCAGCACATTGGAGAGGGTTGCCGTATCCATAGACAGCTCCACTACTATGGTTATAGGCCCGGGAAGCGTCATCTCCCTCGTGATGACCTGTCCCTGCGGGCAGGTCAGCTGGTCCACCTCTTGGACCACCACCGGAACGGGGTCATCGTAGCTTCCGCCGTACATGCTCACGCCCTGCAGTTGGGCCTCGGGGATGCTGACGTGTATGGTTCCGCCGGTGAAACCCATCACCACATTGGACAGGGAGAAGGCCGTTAGGAGGACCATCACGGCACCAAGCCCTAGGGTCGCAATTTTCCAGTTCATCCTCTACCTCCAATCGCTATCCCTCCTCCGCCATCGGCCGGCTCGACCCCTCGGTTCGGGGTTTCTATTCCGGTGTCGGGAGGAAAGGTGATGAGCATTAGGACAACACCACCCTAAGGTTCTCGTAGTGTAGGGTCCCCAGCACCACCCGGTAGACGGGGGCGTAGACGTTCTCCATCCAGCCGTTGTCCGCCCTTATCACATACCTCTGCTTGTCCGGGTCCCACTCCAGCCTGAGGTTCCCCATCTGCCCCGCCTGGGACTCCACATTTTCCGCCAACATCCGTACCCCTGTCCCCTCCGCGTAGTCCATCCGGATGAGGAAGGTAGAACCTTCTAGGAGCTGTCCGCTCGGGCACCGCATCCAGCTCAGCTCCGTAACTAGAACAGAAGTGTTCTCGTAGTTGTCCGCATACTGCTCCAGGTTCTCAAAGAGCAGGAAAGGAATCCTCAGAGGAGCCGGGGGAGGAAGGGGGTGAGCCATGGCCCCCACGGCAAACATAGAAAGGACGACCGCCAGCACGGGCAGGAGCTTCTTCAATTGCAGGGCCATATGTGCATCCCCTCCAGCTCCAGGGAGGAGAGCTCCAGGTGGGTGGCCCATATCTCGGGGCTCTGGAGCTCCACCCCTTTGGCCTTCACCTTGTGCGGCCTGTCCGTTATCTCCATGGAGGCCATCGAGACCGTGGGGGAGAAGATGCTTACCGCCCTGAGTTCCGTCTGTCCGGAACTGCTAGCCCTAGAAGCGGAGATACACATACAGGGAGGGGGTGTCTTCTGCAAGAAGTTCTCCATCACCATCCCGCTGGTCAGCGTGAGGAAGCTCGGGCGTCCGTCGCTCTCCCTCACCACCTTCTCCACGGAGAGGGAGGATACGGTCATCCTGTCCGCCTCTATGTAGATGTCCTTGAGATTGTCCGGGCTCCTCACATACATAAGCTGATTCGAGAGGAGGAGGTTCTGGGCTTTCATGGAGCTCGCCACTATGGTCACGTCGGTCCAGGTCACGCTCTTGCCGAGCAGGAGGGGGATGAGGTCCGAGAGGTGGGTTATGGCGAGCCCCAGGACCTGTAGCACGCTCACCTTCATGACGGCATAGGGAGCGGTGGCGTACCCCACCTCCACCCTCAGGGTGCCGTCCCCCTGAGGCACCTCTATGACCAGGTTCTCCATCGTCACATTCTTGGTCTTGATGGTGCCGAAAAGCATCTCAAACAAATTGCTGACATTAGTCATCGTCAGCTTCCCTATCCGGAGGGTGAAGCTGTTCGCCCCGCTTATATCGATCTGGCTTCTGGTGCCTGATCCTCGCCAAGCCGCCACGGGAGGAAGGGAGAGGAGGAGGAGAACCAAAAACAGGACGGGAAGGACTCTCATGCGCTCACCTCCCTGGGCACCCAGGAGTAGGCCACGGCGCCCGCCAGGATGGCGAGGACGCTCCCCAAGGCCATCCCCCCGTAGACGAAGAACCAGCTCAGGAAGCCCAGAAAGGGGAGGGCAAGGCCCATCGCCTTACAGACCCCCTCCTTGGGATAGGCCAGCAGGAGAACCGAGCAGATGACGGTGGCACCCGCTAGGGCGAAGAACTTGAAGCCTCCGTAGAACCACAGCTGGGGATATCCGAGGATGGGATAGAGGAAGAAGAAGGCGGCTAAAAGCCCCAGGTAGGCCCCCCAGAAGGGCTTTCTGGCCCTGAGCCTTCTCCACCTCTCCCTGAACAGGAAGTACCCTAGGACGGGGGGAATTATGAGGGCTAGGGCTATCCAGGGGGCAACCTCCATGGCGAAGAGGATGGCGAAGAGGAAGGGCAGGGGAGGCGGAGGGGCTATCTTGGCAAGCATGAGGGCTAGGTAAATCAGCACCAGCAGGGTCACCCCTATGGCCACCAGGGTACCGGCCGTCACCCTCCGGACGCGCTCGAAGGGTATGCTCCCCTCCTCTATTCCCCCTATCACCACCGTTCCCACCAGCAGGATGATTAAGAAGAGCACCGTGAGAGTAACGGCCAGATCGAAGGTCAGGAGGGCTCCCACCTGATAGTGGATGAACCATCCTAGGAGCGAGAGGAGGAGAAGAGCGGGGAGAACCACGCGCCTTCGGTTCCAGAGGCCCAGCGTGCTCATGGACACGCTATCCAGCAGGGCACCCGTCCTCTCCCCCAGGGCCCCCAGGGACCAGCGGATCCGGGGTGGAGGAGCCGGGGCGGCCTCCTCCACGGGAGGGGGCGCCATCTCCGCCCTCCTCTCCAGTTCCCTCTCCACCTCCAGCTTCTCGGGCTCGGGTAGCCTCTCCTCAGCTTCCCCCCCGAGCCTTCTTCTCACCTCCTCCACAGACTCCGGCCACCCCACGACCATCAACTTCTCCTTCCCCCTATCCGAAGAGCCGGAAGGAACCCTTCGGGCATGCCTCAGAGAGAGCCGTCACCGCGTCGTAAAAGCGGCTACTGAAAATAGTTCTGGCGCTGAGTTCAGTTTCTCAGTTCTCCCTCTCAAAGGAGGAGGGAGAAGAACACCAGGAGGAAGAGGAAGAAGATCAACAAAGGCCACCGCAGCCAGGCGGGCAGGGGGGAGAAGAGGAGGAGCACGACCAGGAGAAGGAGAAAAACGTTGAGGGTAGACTTGTGGGTTTTTATCCTCTCCCCCCACCCGGGCTGGGGAAGGGGCTCCGGGAGGGAGACCTCCCGGGGGGGCAGCTTCTCCAGCTTCCGCAGGAGTTCCCCCCTCCAGTCCTCCTCCTCCACCCAAAGGACCGCCCGGACGAGGGGGGTCGGGGTTAACCTCCTCCTCACCTCCTCCAGGCTCTCTTCCCATCCCATCGGCTCTCGGAGAGGGGTCTGGAGAATTCGCTAAAAGAGGTTACTGAACTTAGTTCTGGCGGATAGTTCTGAGGCTGGGGAGCTTTACCCCGTGCTCACCGGCGGCCGTGTTGGGTTCGGGTGGCGGCGACCTGCCATGGCCTCACGACCGCCGGTGAGACGAGGAACCAGACCCTCCTAGCGGAGGATCGTCAAGAACCGCCCCCTCACCCCCGGCGTCCCGAAGAAAGGTAAAAAGGGGTGGGTAAAAGTCAGCACTGAAGTTTGTTCTGGAAGATTGTTCTGTCACTAAGAGTAGGTGGAAACCTCAGTTCTCGTAAATAGCCTGAGCCCCGGCCTTATCCCCCTCCTCCAGGGAAATCTTGTAGGTTTCCCCGAAGTCGGCGTAGCCGTACATGGTCATGGCCCAGTACTGGGGATCGTACAGGTCATCCAGGCCCGTGAAGTGGCCGGCCTCGTGGGTGGCTATGTCCTGCAGATCGAAGGCACCCGCCAGCTGGTACGTCAAGCCCTCCCCGTCCGGGTCTATTCCCCAGCGGTAGTAGGAGTTGAAGACGATGTCGGCGTCCACCAGCTCCCCCGTGTCCGTGAGGTACCAGAGATAGGTGACCGCCACCACCCCTTTCCTCAGCCTCCCCCAGGTCACCACGTTGCGGTAATCGGGCCTGCGGGTACTGGCTCTCACCCAGTTGTTCACCGAGAGGCTGTTGTGGTACAGCTCCACTGCCACCGCGTCATCCCAGTTTTCGAAGGCCCTCCGTATTGCCGCCACCACCTCCCCCTGTTTCAGCCCGTAGTATCTCACCGCGATGGAGGGGTTGATGATGTAGGGCACTCCATTAGGATAGCTAGAAAGGTTCCAGAAGCATCCGAGGAGGGCGTAGGCCTGGTTTTCGTTGCCGGGAAGCTCGACCACCCCCGAGGACTGGGAAAGCCTTCCCTCCCCTACGTACCTCACCAGCACCACCCTCGTTAGGTTTCCGAACCGATCCACAATCTTGTGTCTCCCCATCCACGAACCGGGGAAGGGCTCCTCCTCCTGGGGTGAGGCTAAAACGGGAGCGGAAAGGGCCAACACCAGGAGAACGGCCAGCACCCCTGCTCCCAGCTTCATCTCCTTTTCTTCTAGAGGAGGAAATATATAGGAAACGTGACACGCTTTACCTTTTCATCACCACTTTCCCCACCGCTTTCATCCTGTGCTCGTATCTCACGGGCCCGTCAAGTACTAGGAAGAGGCGCTCCTCTCCCTCGGGAGCCCTGACCCCCAGGATGGGCTTCCCCAGTCCCTCGGCTATCTTGGCCAGATCCTCCATCCTTCCCACCACCACCCTGGTCACCCCCGCCGGAACCTCGGGCTCCCTGTCCACCTCCACCATCAGCTCCCGGAAGGGTTCTATCACCTCCTCCACCCTCTTGGGCTTTTCCTCCGAGAAGTAGGCCCATCCCGTGAGGAGGGATCCCACCAGGGCCAGAACCACCAGCACGTAGGAGATCCTCCTCAGAGTCTTCACCTCCCCCCTGTAGAGGATCTCGGAGCGAACGAGGCTCCCCTCCTTTCTCTCCTCCAGTCCCTCCGCGGTCACGTACTCCCCCTTGCTGGGATCCCTCACGAAGTGGAGGGTGAGCTGTGGGGAGAAGGACTCGTCCACTGTTCCCCTTCCCGTGGTGGCCACCGTGTGGATCACCGTTTTGATCCCCACGTCGTAGCTCCTGGAGGAGGTGCCGGTCTCCGCACTTATCGCCCTCACCCTCTCCTCCAGCCAGGAGGGATCCAGGTTCAGGCCCGCGGAGAAGCTCAGGATCTTACCCGAAGCCTGAACCGAATTCTCCAGCCAGACATAGCTCTTGCTCCAGGCGGGGGTGGAGAGCACCACCTCCACCCGGTAGGAGGAGGAGAGGTCACCGTTCTCCGTAGAGAGGAAGGTGTAGCGGAAGGTGAGGGATAGGTTCTCCAGCAGGGGGAGGTAGATCGTACCCTCCCCCGGGAGGAGCTGCATGCGGTTGTCGTAGAGCTCATTGGGCTTTAGGTTCGCCACGTAGCCGTACTCTCCCCGGTGCTGGTAGCTGAGGAGGGGCTCGGTCCGGTTCTCCCTCTCCGGGAGGGAATGGGAATAACCCAGAAGCACGAGGGAACCCAGCAGCAGGGGCAGGAAGAAGAGCAGGAGGATCCCCGTGTTCAACCTTTTCGGTAAATGGCGGAACTTCACCAATCTCTCCATACCCTCCTCCCTTTAAATAAGAGCAAACCTCCTCAACCTTTTCCCAGGCAGGCCCAGCACACGTCGTCTATGGTGATGGAGAGGGCGAAATCTTCACAGGAACAAGTGCAACTCTTAACCTTAATTACCGCCACCAAGCTCTCACAGGGATCGAGCTGGATGGGGGGTCTGCGGGGGCACCATAAGTCTAGCCAGCAATAGCACTTCTCCTGGTCCCCTCCACCGCACAGACAATCCTTCCACCAACCGCACCCTCCCTGCACGCAGTCACCCCCATAAGGGCCAAAGAACCACTCGTAGAAGTAGAAACCGTCCTCGGGCTGGTACTGCAACCCCTCAAAGAACATGGGCACGGTTTTAGAGTTGTGGATCTTGAGCACGACCCAGACCGTATCACAGGGATAGGTGTACCGATAGCGGAGGTAAAGGGTGCGGTTATCTTGGGAAAGCCAGGAGCTCACCTGCCAGCAGGGGAAACTCCAGACCTCGTAACACTTTATTTCTAACCCCCAAGTTCCCGTCTCCACCGTTCCTGAAACGTAAAGGGGCTCCCCCCAGTGGGCATAGGCCACTCCCCCCGCCGCCAGCAAGAGCAGGAGGAGGGAGAAGGGGGCGCCCCACCTGCGGGAGGAGAGCCCTCCCCGGCCCCACCTCACCCGCCTTCCCCTCTGCCTGCGTCCAAGGAAGACCGGAACCGCCAGAAGGGGAAGCGAAAGTACCAGGCCCAGGTGCTCCCTCACGAAGGACCAGAAGCTCACCATCATCTCCTTCACCCCTATCATCAACCACCCCACCCTGGGCAGCTGGAGAACCACCTTTCCCATCAGCTGGGAGGAGGAGACGGGGGTAGGATCGGGTGAGGAGTTGGCATCCCCCTTGGTGATGAAGGACCAGCTTCTCCCCTCCCGTCTCACCTCCACCACCCTGTGGACCACCGCCTCCCCGTTCCTCCAGAACTGGATCACGTCACCCGGCCTCACGGAGGAGGCGGGGACCTCCCTCACCAGCACCATGTCCCCCACCTTCAGGCTAGGGCTCATGCTCCCGCTGAGGATGGTCGTGGCCCGGAGGCCCAGAAGTCCCGTGGAGGCCCAGACCACCAGAACGCAGAGGACCGAGGTGAGGATCAGACCCTTGGCCTGAGATTTCCTGGCCCGGCTGAAGCCCTCCACCTCGGAGATGAAGCCCAGCCTGCGCAGGGTGAAGGGGGAGGTGTAGAGGTTGATGGAGAAGAACCCCGCCGTGGGGAGCATCACCCCCAGGAGGGCCTCCAAGCCCCAAGAAAGGCGGGGGAGGATGGGGCAGAACCACCAGAAAGAGGTGAGGGGAAGGCGGTAGGCCAGGGAGGCCACCGGTCCCCCCAGAAAAGCCAGGTAGGTGGCGAGAAGGCTCTCCGCCAGGAGGGGGAGGAACCCGGTCCCGAAGAACTTGGTGACCGCGAGAGGGTTACTGAGCCCCAGGAGCTTGGCCAGGGGTATACCCAAGAGGGCGTAGAGGAGGGTGACCAGCCCCAGGACGAGGAAGGGCCTCCTCCCGCCGAGGCTCTTCACGAGGTAGGCCCTGGAGAACTCCATGCCCAGAAGGGTGGAGAAGACTAGGAGGAAGTTGGTGAGTAGGGAAGGAAGGGCAAAGGAGTAGGGGCTTCTCCCGAAACCCGTGAAGAGACCCAGGTTGAGGAGGATTAGTACGTAGAGGATGGAGAGGCTCGCGGCGACGAGGGAAACTCGAGCGTTGAACCAGGATCTTATCCCGGTGAGGCCGCAGGCTTTGAGGGCGAGAAGGGCCAGAAGACCCCAGCAGGCGGAGGGGAGGAAGTAGGCCATGAGCCCTCCCGGGCGGAGGAGGTTGAGGAGGAGGTAATTGAAGAGGGCCAGGGCTAGGAGGATCGCCGCCCTGCCTTCCGCCTTCCTTCCCATCTTCATTTTCATCACGATTTTTTGGAAGTTGATTTTTTCAAAAAAAAACAAAAAACAAAGGTTGGTTTGGTTTCCCCGTTCACAGCTGGTAGACCACCTGAACTTCGACCCAATCGTGCCAGGTGTAGGCTCCACCGCCGTCCGTGGCCTGGAACCTCACCCTCAGGTTGTTGACCTCGAAGGCGTTGTCAATGCCATAACCGGTTTTAAGATCCAGCGTCACGATGGTGTCCGTGTTCGGACTCGGTAGCGGAAGGTAGTAGTACGAACTCCAGCTGGAGCCGTTCCAGATGCTCAGCCTAGCGTTGTCCACCGTCTGGGGACGCTGCCACTCGAACTTGAGCACCGCGCTGAGCACCGTAGCTCCGGCTGGGATGTTGTCAAAATCGAAGTCGATGTAGTGGCTGTCATATCCACTTGGCCAACTGGCTTTGCTCCTGTAGCGGTTGTCATCGCTGACTGCAAGCTGGGCTAGGTTTTCCGGAGGCAAACTCCAAGGTGAGTCCGAGGAATCCCTCACATAGTTAGGATGAAGTCCTACTGAATAAGTAGCAGGTTGCAGGTTCAAGGTCACATTCACAGTCTGCGGGCTGTTCGTCGAGTTGGGGTCCGAGACCGTAATCGTAGCATGGTAAGTCCCCGCTGGAAGTCCACTTATGTTCACGCTTACCGTCATGGGCTCGGAAGCTCCCCCTCCTAGGAGGCCGCTCGTAGGACTCTCGGAGAGCCAAGCGGCATCGTCCGCGGCCGTCCAAGATAGGACGCTTCCGGCGGGCCCGGTGTTGGAAATGGTCACGGTCTGCGGTGAGGGATTGGATCCTCCCACCACGGCATTAAAGGTCAGGCTCGTTGGGTTAAGTCCTATCGTGGGCTTCGGGTGCTCGGAAAAGTTGTACTGCACCGCTATCAGCCGGATGGTGAAGGCTAGGGATGCACCCTTAGGCGCCCCCTGCAGAACATGGACCCAGAAGCTCGTCTCGGGTCCGTCTCCACCGGGCTCCAGCTGAAGGCCGAAGATGTTGGCCTTCCACCAGATCTCCAGATCGTTCTCTCCATCACCGTTAAGATCCAGTCTGACCTTCTCGTCATAGTCCATCACCACATGCCCGTCGATGAGGGCCTTCTCTATGATGAGGGGCACGCTTCCTGTATTTATGAAGTAGACACTTATCGAGTTGAAGTAGCTCGGGTAGACGTTGTTGAGGGTTACTTCAATCACGTGGGGATCGCTTGTTATCACTGCCGTGGTGTAACCCACGTCTTTGTCCCCCATCCAGAAATAGGGTGAGGGGCCTTCGAAGTTGTCGCGGCAGTGGTAGTCGGGCACGCTGGCGGATGGCCCGGGGTCGAGGTGGCTCACGGCTGTGAACTGCCAGTCCAGCTCCCCCGTGGCCACGCTCCCCACGAGCAACAGGGGTTCTGACCAGTGGGCAAAAGCTACGCCGGTCAGAAGCATCCCCGCCACCAGCAGTATCGGCAGTAATGCTAGTCTGGTGTTTTTCATCAGTCTTCCTCCGTCTGTCGCTACTTGCCCTTAGGGGTAGTAGTTCCACTGCACCACGTTGATTGTCACGGTGAAGCTGTAGGTCTCGCCTTGTCCTGCATCCTCATCCAAGTGCAGGTGTAGCAGCCCGTAGGCCGTTTGGCCCTGATGAAGCTGCGTACCCTCCGCAATCACCGGTTCTTCTCCATGCGCTGGGTCCTGAACAATTTCCAGCGTGGTGTTTTCGGGCAGGTCACCCCTATAATACTCTATGCTCTGGATGATCAAGGGCACGCTACCCACGCATTGGAGATCTATGGGTAGGTAGTAATGGATACACGGATAAGCGTTGCTAACGGTCACCCTTATGGTTTTTTTGTCATCGGAGAGGGTACCGGAGATGGAGCTCACATCCTTCCCTGGGGGTTCGCTGTCACAACCCATATCCACGCTCAGCTCCGCACCGAAGGTTCCGGTGTTCACCGTACCGTTGATGTATAGGGTATCCGTCCAGTGGGCGAAAGCCACTCCAGTTATCGCCAGAGCCAGCATCAACGTTCCAAACATTCCCATCACTGTCTTCATCTTCCATCACCTCCTTTTTCGGCTGGGGCTATCATCGGTCGGTCCGAGAAAGGACCTCCCTTTAACGGGGGCTCCCCTTTTAGTCCCCCGGGCCTCCACGGTTCTTCCGTACATGCCGAGAGGAAACCCCAAAGCGGGAGTAAAAGCGACCACTGAAAATAGTTCTGATTTTCATTTCTGGCTTTCAGTTCAGTTCTCTTTTAAGAGTCCCACCTTCCCAGCTTCCTCGTGCCTGGGCTCGAGGAATCCTTCGAGGAGGTCAAGAGGAGGCTGGGGGGGAAGTGGGGGGAGGAACTGGCGGAGGAGATCCTGGGAATCCTGAGCGACGGGACCTCCCACTCCCTCAAGGAGCTTTCGGAGCTGACCAAGGCCTCCAAGGAAAGCATAAAGGCTGTGCTGCAGCTCCTGGAGGAGGCGGGGTTCGTGGAGAGGGAGTACCGGTTGACGGGGTTCGGGAAAAGGATGCTGGCGACCCAGGGCTAGCTCAGCAGAAGACCCTCCTGAGCTCCCTGAGCTTCTTCAGCACCTTCATTCCTTCCTCCGTGATCTGGTAGACCCTTCGGGGACTCTCCCCACCGTCCACGCCGTCGGTCCTCACCCCCAGCAGTCCCCGTCCCACCAGCTCGTCGATGTACTTCTGGGCCAGCCCGAAGCCCAGGTTGGTCCTGTAGGCTATCCCCGTCTTCGTCACCTCCCCCATGCATGCCAGCTCCAAGATTTCCCCTATGATCTCCAGCCTGTTCCTTCTTCCCTTCATCCGCTTCTGCTTCCTCCCCCCCATCCCCTAAAAAAGGACCGTAGACCTCCTCTCCCAGGGGACCACACGTGGGTAAATTTCGAAACATCAAGCCTTTTTTCGTCCGCACCCTTCCCCTTGTTCCCTCCGTCCTCTCTCTTGCTCCCGTATGTGTCACCAAATTGTTTAAATAGGGGCACGAGAAGATACCAAGCGGGGCGGGGAATGAAGGTGGGGGGTCCCAAGCATCTACCCATAGGAACCTACCTCCCGGGCAGGAAGGTCGTCGAGTACCTCGTTCTCACCGATGACCTGGTGGGCACCCTAGCCGAGATCACCTGGAGGGCCAAGGAGAAGGGGGTGGAAATCGTGGCGGGGAACCTCACCACCGAGCCCCGCTCCCCCCTCAGGCACTTCTCCTTCTTCGCCGATCTCACCCACTCCGAGATCACGCCCGAGGAGTTCGAGAAGGAGCTGCTCAAGGTGGAGGGGGTGAAGGAGGTCTTCTCCCAGCCCGGGAGCTCCGAGGGCCTGCTGGTGGACAGGCTACACTTCCCCCTCATGGTGATGGAGGAGAGGGCCATCACCCTCAGGGTGGAGACCTTCGGGGACCTCCTGCAGGGCTTCAACCAGGCGGAGAACTACAAGCTCACCTTCTTCAGGATGGGGGTCAAGACCGGGCTCAGGAAGGCTAGGAAAATCTCCCAGCTGGGGCTCAGCCCGCCACAGGCCCTGGAGCTGGTGCTCACGGAGAGGATAGCCAAGGGCTGGGGCATCCCCACCCTCAGGAAGTTCAACGGGGAAACGGTGGAGGTGGAGATGCAGGACCTCTTCGAGTGCCTCCCCTTCAAGGGTAAGGGAAAGGAGAGCAGGAGCCAGTTCTTCCGGGGCTACCTCTCCGGGGTGGTCTCGGGCCTGCTGGGGAAGGAGGTGATCATGGAGGAGGTGAAGTGCCTGGCGAAGGGGGATAAGTGCTGCTACTTCGTCTCCACCCCGGGCTCCCTCTCGGAGGTGGGGTGCAGGCCGCCCGAGACCCCCCAGGCGAGGGAGGAGCTCTTCGGCATCATCAAGGAGATTTTCGGGGAGGAGCTGAAGTTCAAGACCCTGAAGTTCCTGGCCAGGAAGGAGGTGGCCTCCATCAGGGAGATCGCCAGGAAGATCAACATCGCCCCCAAGAACCTCACCAGGCACCTGAACCTGCTCCTACAGAAGGGGGTGATAGAGACCGTGTACAGTGGAAAGAACATCAAGCTCTACAGGCTCTCCCCCAAGGTGCAGGTGCTGGGCCAGTTCCTCCGCAGCGACCTCTGATCGGGCCCACCCCGAGCCCTTTTTTTACCCGCCAGGGAAAGGGAACCGATGCTCAGGACCCCCCTGGTGATCGTGAACTTCAAGGCCTACGCGGAGGCCACCGGGAGGAGGGCGGTGGAGCTGGCCAAGATTCTCTCCTCCGCCTCCAGGGGAACAGGGGTGTGCGTGGCCGTGGCCCCCCAGGCCCCCGACCTGAGGGAGGTGGCGGGGGTGGGGCTTCCCGTCCTGGCCCAGCACGTGGACCCCCTAAGGCCCGGGGCGCACACGGGGTGGATCCTGCCCGAGGCCCTGAAGGAGGCGGGTGCGGTGGGCTCCCTGGTCAACCACTCCGAGCACCCCCTCAAGCCCGAGGAGATCGAGAGGTGCGTGGGTCGCCTGAGGGAGGTGGGGCTGGCGAGCGTGGTCTGCGCGGCCGAACCCGAGCTGTGCAGGAGGGTGGCCTCCTTCCGTCCCGACTTCGTGGCCGTGGAGCCTCCCGAGCTCATAGGAACCGGGAGGGCCGTCTCCAAGGTGAGGCCCGAGGTGGTGAGCGAGGCCGTGAGGCTGGTGAAGGAGGTGGACCCCTCCGTGAGGGTACTGTGCGGCGCGGGCATCTCCACCGGGGAGGACGTCAGGAAGGCCCTGGAGCTGGGGGCGGAGGGGGTGCTCCTGGCCTCCAGCGTGGTGAAGGCCAAAGACTGGAGGGCCGCCGCCGAGGACGTGATAGGGGGGGCCAGGAGGGCCTAGCCCTCCCTCACCTCGAAGGGCCTGTCCCTCCTGGGATCGGAGAGCTCCTCCTCCCCCATGGGATCGGGGAAGGGAACGGAGAGGCGGAGGATGGGCTGGAGCCTGCGGTCCAGCTCCCTGGCCAGGGCCAGCATGCGCCTGACCTTCCTGCGGGAGGAGAAGTGGGAGGCCAGGTCGAACCTTGACTCGGAGAGGAGGATGACCACCCTCCCGAAGGAGAAGCGTCCCGTCCTCCCCCTCCTCTGGATGTACCTTATCTCCGAGGGGACGGGCTCGTAGAAGATCACCAGGTCCACGGAGGGGATGTCCAGTCCCTCCTCCGCTATGGAGGTCCCCACCAGCACGCGCGTCTCCCCCCTCCTGAACCTGTCCAGCACCTCCAGCTGCTCCCTCTGCCTCAGCCCCGCATCTCCCCCCCTGCTGGACTGCCCCACGAACCTCTCCACCCTCACCCCCAGGGAGCGTGAGAGGTAGTCCACCAGCTCGGAAGCCGTGTCCCGGTACTGGGCGAAGACCAGCACCCTGGAGGTCGGGGAGGCCTCCAGCTGGGCCCTGATCTCCTCCAGCAGCCTCCTCCTCTTGGGGTGCTCGGGAAGGGGGGAGTCCAGGAGGGCCTTCAGCCTCAGGTACCTGGGATCCCTCAGGAGGAGGGCGTAGGTCCTCCTCTGCCCGCTCCTCCCCTCCACCCTCCCCAGGAAGGAACGGAGGACGGAGGGTCCCTGGGACTCCAGCAGCTCCAGGGCATGGGAGAGGGTGAGGGAGAGGGAGTAGTGGCGGAGGGCGGTGAAGAGGGCTCCCCCCCTCTCCCTACCCATCCTCCTCCTCAGCTCCTCCCCCAGCCCCAGCAGGATCCTCCTGGTCACCCTGCTGGGGGGAACCCTGAGGTACCCGTGCTCCCAGAGCCACCTGATCCTCTCCTCCCTCATCTCCCTCAGCAGGGAGGAGAGGGGGGAGTACTCGGGGGGGAGGGGGACCCTGCACCAGTTCACCTCCACAGGGTAGACGTAGGGGTTCACGTCCGCGTCGAACTCGGTGCGGTACTCCACGTGCTCTATGCCCAGCGCCCTGCAGATGGCCTCTATCCTCTCAGGGGAGGAACCGGGGGAGGCGGTGAGGCCCAGCACCAGGGGATGGGGGCACTCCACCAGGTACCGCTGGGCCACCAGGGTGTAGGCGTAGTCCTTCACCGCCCTGTGGCACTCGTCGAAGACCAGCAGGAGGAAGTCCCTCAGGCTCAGCCTCCCACCCTCCAGATCGTTCCTCACCACCTCGGGGGTGGCGAAGAACACCCTCCCCTCCCCCCAGGCCCTCCCCCTCTCCTCGGGATCCACCCTCCCCGTGAGCACCCTTAGCTCCTCCGGAAGGAGGCGGACGAAGGAGACGAAGCTCCTGGCGTGCTGGATCACCAGGGGGCGGGTGGGGGCCATCACCAGCACCCTCCCCGAGCGGTGGAGGTGGAGGAGGCGGACCGCCAGCAGCGTGAAGATCACCGTCTTCCCCAGGCCGGTGGGGAGGACCACCAGCGTGTTCCTTTTAATGGCCTCCTCCACGATCTCCTCCTGGTACCTCCTGTACCTGAGAACCCCTGACCTCAGGAGGGGATGCTCGAAGAACTCCCTCAGCCCCTCCTGCATCTTCCCTCCCTCCTCTCCAGCCACTCGTCCAGCGGCTCCCCGTCCCCCCTCTCCAGCCTGTAGCTCTCCCCCCCGCTCCTCCTCAGCTCTCCCGGCTCGCACACCAGCGGGGAGGTCCTGCGGAAGCCGAAGCAGAGGAGGGGTCTGGCCCCGAAGCCCCTCGCCTCCCTCTTCAGCTCCTCCACCTCCGAGAGGGGAACGTAGAGGCGGTCCCCCATGGTCTTCTTGCAGGAGACCAGGAATTTGGGCCTCCCGTCCTTCAGGATGAGGAGGTCGTAGGACCCCAGCGAGCTCCCCGATCTCTTCCACTCGTATCCCCAGCGCTGGAACCTGTAGGCCACCCTGTACTCCCACCTGGTTCCCCTGCCCTTGGGGGTGACCATCCTCTCACCCTTCTTCTCTTCCTAAAGAAGAAAGCGCTTCCCCCAGCGTCAGGAACTCCACCCCCTCCCTCCTCAGCTCCCCCAGCAGGCTCCTCAGCTTCCTCAGGGAGGCCTCCCCGGTGGAGAACCTCAGGTCCCACCTCACCCCCTCCATCCTCACCGCCTCCCAAGCATGGTAGTCCAGCACGGTGAGGGGAAGCCTCCTCACGCAGAACCTCAGGATCCTGCGGGAGAGGGGGAGGGGAAGGCGGAGGGCGCTGGAGGGGAGGGTGTTGGGGAACTCGGGGAGATCCGGCAGCCTCAGTCCCGGATAGAGCTTGTACACGGCTAGGGAGGAATCGTAGAGGTAGCCCAGCCTCCTCACCTCCTCCAGCACCTCCGCGGTGGGCCTGAAGTGGGGGGCCCTGAAGCCCACCGGCCTGCCCCCCCTCCTCCTCATCCTCTCCGTGGCCTCCCTCACCCTCCTCCTCCCCTCCCCGGGGGGGAGCCTGTCCAGCCTCTCGTGCCTGAGGCCGTGGCACCCCAGCTCGTGCCCCCTCAGGTCCCGGAGGGAGAACCTCTCCGCGGCCTCCGCGGTGCAGAAGAAGGTGGCCGCCACCCCCTCCTCCTCCAGCGCCTCCAGCAACCTAGGCAAACCCTCCTCCATCCCCCTCCAGCTCCGGAGGAAGGGGGGGGCGTCCTCCTCCAGATCCACCGTGAAGGCCGCCCTCAAGCTATCTCCTCGTACACCCCGAGGGTGAGCCTGGCCGTCCTCTCCCAGGTGAACCTCCTGGCCGTCCTCAGCCCCCCCCTGCGGAGGGTCCGGACCAAGTTTCCGTCGGAGAGGAGCCTGGCCAGGGCCTCCCGGAGGGAGGAGGGATCCCCGGGCTCGAACATCAGGCAGTTGTACCCGTCCCTCCCGAACTCCAGGATTCCCCCCGCCCTGGGGCAGACCACGGGGGTGCCCACCGCCATGGACTCCACCGCCACCAGCCCGAAGGCCTCCACGGAGGAGGGGAGGACGAAGAGATCGGCCCCCGCCATGAGACCAGCCACCTCCTCGTGCGGGAGGGGGCCCAGGAACTCCACCCTACCATCCAGCCCCTCCTCCTCCACCCTTCTCCTCATCCCCTTCTCCTCCGGTCCCTCCCCCGCCACCGCCAGCCTCAGCTCCGGGAACTCCTCCGCCAGCTGCGAGAAGGCCTGAAGGAGGAGGTAGGGTCCCTTCCTCTTCACCAGCCTCATGGCGGTGGCCACCAGCCTCTCCCCCTCCCCCAACCCCAGTCTTTTTCTGAACTCCTTTCCATCCACCCCCTCGTGGAAGAGGAAGGGATCCACGCCGTTGGGCACCACCTCCATTTTCTCCCCGGGCACCCCCAGCGAGGCACAGAAGTCCCTGGAGGCCCCGCTCACCGCTATCACCCTGTCCGCCTTTCGGAGGAGAAGGGTGAGGGGGAGGTGGACCGCCCTCCACAGGCCGGAGGAGTGATGGACGGAATGGCAGGTGACCACGGAGGGAAGGCCGGCTCCCCTGGCCAAGCGGACCGCCGCCAGCGAGAGGGGGGAGTACATGTCCACCCCGTG
>Ga0197143_1001659_pt1 | contig 18290 bp, 16 predicted proteins | sample GBS70_MetaG_FD_148603 | JGI IMG/M metagenome (GOLD analysis project Ga0197143, IMG submission 148603) | Sediment microbial communities from Great Boiling Springs, Gerlach, Nevada, United States - GBS 70_MetaG | ecosystem: Environmental > Aquatic > Thermal springs > Hot (42-90C) > Sediment...
TCTTCGCTGAAGGTGGACCTCGTAGCTCACCTCTTCGCTACCTTGCAACCAGAGCAGGCTCTCGTTGCCTCCTTTCTCGACCGAACCCCAGTGTACGCGGTCGTGGACCTCGACGAGCACCGGCTCTCTGCTCGAAACCCGCAGCTTCACCTTAACCCGGTCGCCCGCGACCGCTCTGGTCTTCTCGACTTCACGCTCCACCTTCAAACTGGCCTTCGGGTGGAAGAGGCCGGAAAACCCTGCCATCAGGGCGAGTGGAACCGTGAGAGCTAGGGGTCTCAGGTTCTCGAGAGCGGTCGCTAGAAGCAACAACGCGAGGGCGAGCGTGAGGTACAGGTTGCCCTTAGCGGTGACCCTAGTAGCCTTTCGGCACCGGGACTGCGGAGACCGCATCAGCGATCACACTCTCCGGCTCTACACCCCTCACCCACTGCTCGGTCTTCAGGACCAGCCTATGGGCTAGAGCGTCGGCAGCCAGCTCCTTAACGTCGTCTGGGATCACGTAGTCCCTCCCCCTCAGCGCCGCCAGAGCCCTCGACAGCTTCATCAAAGTCTCGGCCCCTCTCGGGCTAACGCCCACTTCGACGCGCGGGTGCTGTCTCGTCGCCCTCACAACAGACACTATGTAGCGTAAGACCCCCTCGTCGACGTGCACTTTTTCGACCGCCTTCTGCATGCTCAGCACGTCCTCTCGGCTGGCCGCAACCTCGACGCGTATTTCGTCGCTTCCTCTCGCGATCCTGCGCCTCAGTATCTCGACTTCCTCCTCCTCGCTCGGGTAACCCACCCTCAACCTCATCGCGAACCTGTCCAGCTGCGCCTCGGGTAGCGGGTAGACGCCTTCGAACTCGATCGGGTTCTGCGTCGCGATTACGAAGAACGGCTCTTCGAGCTTGTACGTCACGCCGTCGAGCGTCACCTGGCGCTCCTGCATCGCCTCGAGCAGCGCGCTCTGCGTCTTCGGAGGTGCCCTGTTGATCTCGTCGGCCAGCAGGATGTTCGTGAAGACAGGCCCCCTCCTCAGCTCGAAGGAGCCCGTCCTCTGGTTGAACACGTAGGAGCCGGTGATGTCGGCGGGGAGCAGGTCGGGGGTGAACTGGACGCGCTTGAACTCCAGGCCCAGCGCTTGCGCCAGCGTCTTCGCCATCAACGTCTTCGCGAGACCCGGGTAATCCTCGATGAGCACGTGTCCTCTAGCCAGGAGCGCGACCAGAAACTTCTCCACCACGCCGCGTTTCCCCACGACGACCTTACCAACCTCTGCGAGGACCCTGCTACAGACCTCGCCTACCTCCTGCGGCTCCATACCGGCGCGCGTCGCGAAACCTCGGCTTTTATCTTTTTGCTCGCAACCGCGGGTTGTAGCTTTTGTGCAGTTTTATTAGAGCGAACCTGCGCGGGTGGGCGTGGTTCGCGGTGTTTCGGTCGTAACGGCGACCTACTGCGAGCGGGAGAACATCCGCCCGCTCGTCGAGCGGGTGCGCAGGGCTCTCGAAGGCGTTGAGCACGAGATTATCGTGGTGGACGACACCTCGCCTGACGGCACGTACGAGGAAGCCGCGAAGTGGGCGGACCGCGTGCTCCTCATGAAGAGAGCTGGGCAGACACGGTGCTTGCTCGAAGGGATCGATGCTGCTAGGTACCCGGTGGTCGTCACGCTGGATGCAGACCTCGAAAACCCGCCTGAGCTCGTCCCGGCGATGCTGAGGGTTTTCGAGGAGCTGGGCGCGGATCTGCTCGTCGCGTCGAGGACCTTTATCCCGCGCGTCTCCGAACGCCTCGCCTCGGCGACTGTCGGGAGAATCGTAGGCGTGAGGGATGTGTTCTCCAACTTCCGCGTATACAGGCGCGACCGTTTCGCCGGGTACAGGTTGAGGATGGGTGAGACGTTCGGGGGTGAGCTGCTCGCCTACGCTCGGCTTAGCGGTTTCAAGATCGTGGAGTACCAGTACGAGCCTCCGCCGAGAAGGGCCAAGCCCAGGATCGGTGGTAGTTTCAAGGCTAACGCCAGGATCCTAAAGGCCACAGCCAAGATACTGGCTTGGGTGGCTGTCCAAAAGCTCACCAAACAAGGAAGAGAAAGGCAAAAAATGAGTTAATTTAACTGTATTTCGGTCCCGGAGCTACCCGAAGGTTACTGTAACACGCTTCCCGGTTTTCGCCGATTCGAGTATTGCGTCCATGATCACGTTGCACCGGTAGCCGTCCTCGAAGGTCGCGCCGATTGGCCCTATCTCCTCGTCGTTCACAATAGCCTTAACGAAGTGGTACACTTCGTTGATGAACGTGTGCTCCCAACCGATGATGTGGCCCGACGGCCAGTACCTATCGATGTACGGGTGTCTACGCTCCGTCACGAGGACGTCGGCCCAGCCCGTCAACCCCTTGCCCTCCCACTCCCTCAAGTAGACCCTCAGCTCGTTCAAGCGCTCCAGGTTGAACTCGATCGAGCCGTTCTCGCCGTTGATCTCGAAGTTGTTGTAGTTCTTCCTCCCGGTCGCGAACCTGGAGGCTTCCAGCGTCCCGATCGCCCCGTTCTCGAACTCGACGGTGGCGGCGAACGCGTCCTCCACGGTCACTTTACCCTTCTTTGATGGGTCTTCGGGAAGCGGGCGCTCCTCGATGAACGTCTTGACCACACCGGTTACAGCCGATACTTCGCCGACGATGAAGCGTGCTAGATCGATGATGTGGCTGCCCAGGTCGCCGAGCGGCCCGCTCCCTGCCTCCTCGGCCCTCAGCCGCCAGACGAGCGGGAAGTTGGGGTCGACAATCCAGTCTTGAAGGTAGCGCGCCCTGAAGTGGTACACCTTCCCGATGACCCCGTCCTTGACGAGCTGCCTCGCCAGCTGGACGGCGGGGACGAACCTGTAGTTGAAAGCGACCATCGTTTTCACTTTGCTCCTTCGGGCAGCGTCCCTCAGAACTCTCGCCTCCTCCGCGTTCCTCGCGAGGGGTTTTTCGCAGATCACGTGCTTCCCCGCTTCGATAGCTTCGATCGTTGGATCAACGTGCATGTTGTTGGGCAGCGAGTTGTCGACTATCTCCACCTCGGGGTCCCTGACGGCGGCGCGCCAGTCGGTCGTGTACCTTTTGAACCCGTAGTTCTTCGCAGCCTCCCTAACCCTGTCCTCGTGCCTCCCGTAGATGACGACGAGCTCGGGTACCGCGGGCGGCGGGTAGAAGAAGTGGGGCATGCTCTTGTACGCGTGAGAGTGGGACTTACCCATGAAGGCGTAACCGAGCAGCGCTACCCCGATCCTGCGGGGCTCGCTCACCACCACGGCTTCACCTCGGGCGGCTTCACCTTGACGAGGGGTTTGAGGAACTGGATCGCCTGCTCGACGCCCGAGTCCCTGCTGAAGCAGGGGTCCTCGTGCTCCACGCTCAGCACGTAGTCGTAGCCAGTCTCCAGAAGCGCGGTGATCACCCTTCGCCACGGTACCTGGCCCCAGCCGACGGTCCTGAACCTCACTGGCCTCGCCACCCTGTTCCAAGGCCCGTACGCTAGCACTCCGGTTCTCATGGCGGCGTGGGGCACGACCTCTACGTCCTTCGCGTGGACGTGGAAGATCCGGTCGTGCAGCTCGTAGATGAAGAGAGCTGGGTCCATCTGCTGCCAAAGAAGGTGCGAGGGGTCGTAGTTGAAGCCCAAGGCGCTGTGGCCGCCCGCCGCCTCCAAGAGCTGCTTGGCTGTGTCCAGGTTGTAGTTCAGCTCCATCGGGTGCGTTTCGAAGGCGATCTTCACCCCGTGGTCCTTCGCGTAGTCGAGGATGGGAAGCCACCTCTCCTTGAAGAGTTGGAAGTACCTGTTCCAGATCTCCTCGTTCGTCGGCGGGAAGTTGTACCACTTGCCCCAGTCGGGCACACCTGTGAACGAGCAGACCACCGGGACGTCGAGAGCGTGAGCTGCTTCGATCGTCTTCTTCATTCTCGCCGCCCCGTACTTAGCCTTCTCCTCAGGCGGCCCTTTGAACCAGATATCTGTCGACTCGTCGTGGGGCCCTAGGGTCAGCTGCCCCTCCAGGTGGTTGCTCAAGGCTGAGATCGTTAAACCGTACTTACCGATCAACGCCTTAACCTCGCCTGCCCCTCCGGATACCACCTTATCGATGTCTATGTGGTTGGAGCCCTTCCAGCAGGCTAGCTCAACAGCCTCGTAGCCGAGCTGGGAGACGTACTCGAGGACTTTCTCGAGCGGACGGTCGTTGTAGAGGACCGTAAAAATCCCAACTTTCATGATTGTCCGCCCGCGGGATCGAGGGCGCTCTCGTATAAGTGGATTGCGCCGCGAACCTCAAATAAAACAGTGTACAGAGCTTCCCGTGAAGGCGGTCGTAACCGGCGCTTCTTCGGGCATCGGGAAAGCTTTGAGCGTTGAGCTCGTCAAGCACGGTTTCGAAGTGCTCGGTGCGGCGAGGAGCGAGCAAGCGCTACATGCCTTGCAGGAGGAGCTCGGCCAGCGCTTCCGCTACGTGGTCGCGGACCTCTCGAAGCTCGAGGGGGTGGAGCGGGTGGCTCAGGCGGCACGCGAACTGGGCTCGGTGGACGTCCTCGTGAACAACGCGGGCTTCGGCCTCTACAAGAGGCTGCTCGACCACACCGACGAGGAGCTGGCGGATATGATCATGGTCAACTGCGTCGCCCCCATCGCGCTGGTGAGGAAGCTTGTAACCCTTATGCGCAGGGGATCGTTCGTGGTTAATGTGGTAACAGCTGGGGTGCACGTGCTGATGACCAAGCTCCCCGCCTACGGGGCTTCGAAGATCGCTCTCCACTACGCGACGGAGGCGCTGAGGAGGGAGCTGAAACCCCTAGGCATCAGGGTGGTCGCGGTCTATCCCGGCTACATTGCCACAGCCTTCCACGAGAGGGCTGGTGGCGCACCCTCTAGAGTGAAGCCGATCCAGCCTGAGCGTGTCGCCGAGGCTGTGGTAAAAGCGGTGCTCAGCGGGAAGGAGCGCGTCTACATCCCCGGCTACGCCGCCTTTCTCAGGGTTTTCGGTCCCCACCTGCTGCCTTTAAGCTAGGGCACGGAACACCGTTTTTAATACCGGCCAGGAAGGGCTACGCGTGACGAGCATGGAGTGGGCTGAGTCGGCTTACCCGGATTTGAAAGATGCTGACAAGGAAAGGACTGTGGTGGTTTTGCCTGTAGGCTCTCTGGAGGTTCACGGGCCTCACCTGCCTTTAGGGTTGGACACGCTGGTTATTCACAGGGTCGCAGTGGAGGCTGCGAAGAGGTCGCCGCCCGCCATCGTGCTCCCGCCCCTCTTCTACGCGTACGTGCCCGAGAACAGGCACTTCCCGGGTGCGATCTCGCTGAGCGGCTCTACGTTCCTCAAGCTGCTCGAGGAGATCTGCGACGAGGTTTACAGGAACGGGTTCAAGCGGATCCTCCTCCTCAACGGGCATGGAGGTAACCGGAGGCCTTTGTCTTTCTTCGTGAGGGAAATGCAGGAAAAAGGGAAACGCTACTTACTCTACGTCGCGGTAGAGCCGATGGAAGGTCTTGAAAAGGTGATCGAGGAGATAAGGGAGTCATGGCCTGTGGGACACGCCTGCGAACTTGAAACGAGCTTAGCACTCTATCTTTTCCCCCACCTTTGCAAGATTGAGCGCGTGAAAGGGCCTGCGAAGCTGGGACCAGAGCGTGTTGTCGAAGGTGCGCAGACTATGGCCGACTGGATAAGCTACGCGGTTGAAGGTTACGTAGGAGACCCTAGAGTTGCGACGCCAGAAAAGGGGCGTAAACTCTTTGATGCTTGGGTCCAAAAAGTGGCTAAATTAATCGAGAGAATCAGAAGGGATGAACTCTACGAAAGCATTCTCAACGACTTCTACGCAAAAGCAAACTATCGCGGTGAAACGGTTTAGGGAAAGGAGCTTAACGCGAAACGGATGCTAAAGTGTGGGTTGACGAAGAAGCCAGGTACCCTTTCCTTACGATCGGCTCGGCTTTTCTTTCACTGCCATCAGAGAACTCAGCCTTTCAACATCTAACACGCTCATTTCCTCCTGCTCGCTACCGAACTCATAAACGAGCGATACAACTTCTACCTGAGAGCTACCTTCTTAAGCCTCAACAATCTTACTAACAGGAGCCACTTTGAGGAACTCACATCGCATTGACGTTAGAGGCATCCTACATAAGTTAAAGCGAGCGCTCGCTATAGCCCTCACGTTAGGAGTGTTACTCTTCGCGCTGCACTCTGCAGAGCAGTACATCCTCGCACTGCTGGGGTTGGTTCTACCGGCGGAGCTGGCGACCGCCGTGTACCTTTCCATCTTCGGAATTACGGCTCTGTTTTTCTCCTACGTGCTAGCGCGAGTCTTTTACAAGTTCGGAATTCTAGCATCCGCAGCTATTGCGAGTCTGAGCCCGAAGCTCAAGCCCGTGGGTTCGCTAGTGCGCCTTATTTTCACTGTAGCGTCCTTTATCGCCTTCGCCGTAACCCTCCTCGGATTTCTCTCGCTCCGTGTGTCGGCCGCTGCCGAAGTTGTGGAGTGGCTCGCCTCAACCTTGGGAGGCTTCTTTTCAATGCTCATCGCGCTGATCCTGGCATTCCAGGTTAAGGAGATAGTTGGCAACTACCTCGCTTGGCTGATCATAAAGTTCGGCGACTTGGTGGAGGAGGGCGACTTCATATGCTTCAACGGAGAGGTTCTTAAGGTCGTTAGAGTAGGCGCTTCCCACACCCTCCTTGTGAATACGTTTGACGAGGAAGTATACATTCCTAACCTCAAGTTCCTCCTCGACGTTTACAAAAAGCCTTTCAGCCGCAGGACGCGTAGGTACCTGGAAGTCCACTTCACGCTCCCCTACAGCTACCCCTACAGGGAGGTTGCCGCTCGCGTTCACAAGGCACTCCAGAACCTCGACAGCCCAGAAGCCCCCGTCGCCAGCTATAGGCTTCTAATCAAGGAACTCCATCCGTACGCGGTTATCTACGAGCTGAGGGTTAAGCCCAGCAAACCCCTGTTTCCGTACACCTTCAACAGTGAGGTTATGCGCGTCCTTTTCGAAGAGTTCGGGGATGCTCTCTCCACCCCTACTCTTGTGACGCTGTCCGACAGGCACAGCTCTGAGGAAATCAAGGGTAGAAAACTCTCCTCTCCCCCCTCGAGTGAAGGATGAGCTCACCCACCTCCCTTATCGCCAATTTGTAGTACAGCTCCAGCGTCTCGAGAGTGGTTCTCACCCGCTTGTCCACCTCCAGCAGGAGAGCGTTGTAGCAGCGCCTCCCTCCGTAGAGGAGGGCAAGGTGAGCTAGTACCGCCTGCACGATCCTGGGTATAGGGATCGCAAACCTACTACTGCCGGCAGGCTGGGTCAGTTCGCGGGCCACGATGTCTACCCTCACTGGATCGTCGCCAGCCGCGAAGACCGCGTAGGTAGTGAGGACGGGAGGGTAGCCCCTCAAGGCTCTCAGCAGAGATTTGACGCGGGTACCGAAATCCGGCTGCCCCGCCGCTTTGTCGAAGGCTCTCGCAAGCTCTCCCTCTAGCTCTTCGTCGCGCGAGCGGAGGAGCATGTCGGTGATGCCCGTGGATACTCGCTCAAGAGTGAGAACAAGAGGAGAGGTGAAGCCAGTGCCCAATCCGATAGCTGCGATGATCTTCGAATCGGGAACGGCGCTCCTTGCCTCTTCGAACATCTCGAGCACGCGGGGATCCGAACCCTCTTTGACCAGCGCTCTCACGCCGTTCAGCGCCTGGGACGGCCTCCTCCTCAGCAGCCTCCACAGCTCCATAACCTTCTCTTTCAGCTCGGGCTCACAACCGGAGAGCAGCAGAGCCAGCTGGGACAGCAGCAACTCCTCCTTCAAAACCGTCGAGCGCGAATCCTTGCTCACACCCACTAAAACCGCGCCGTTTTCGAGCGCACTCGAGAGGAGCTCGCTGTACGTCTCCACGTACTCCAGCATGAAGTCCTCCCTGCCCTCCACCTCCAGCTCGCGGATCACGTGGATCATCCTCCCGTAGAGCGAGCCGTCGACCAGCAGCAGGTCCGCCCCCTCATCCAGCGCCCTGAGCGACACCAGGTGCTCGACGTGCTCCCTAACCAGCCGCTTAAAGTCCTCGTAGTCTCTCAGGTTCCGCGGGAAGAACGCGTCCAACCTCAGCTTCCTCACCTCCCTCCCGCCGGCTTCGAGCGCCATCGCCCGCGTCACCAACAGAACGCCACCGCCCGAAACCTCGATCTCGTCGCTCCCGCTGTCGACTGCGAAAACCCGCTCGAAGTGCTTCTCGGCGGCGATCCCGGCGACCCACACCTTTTTCACAAGATCCGCGTAGCGCGCGGCTAAGCTCTCACCGCCCCCTATGATCTTGAGCACTTCGCTTCTCTTCCTACGCACCTCCTCGACGAAGAGGTCGGCGAAGCGTGGCACAACGCTAGCCAACGCGCGAGGGTATTATAGCTTCCCCGATCAAAGGCGAAAGTAAAGAGGTGAAGGCCGCGATCGTGGTGAGCTTGCCGCCTGGGGGGCTTGCGGTTTAGCCTCCACAAAACTGCAAGCCTAGCGCGCAGGAGAGGCGGTAGCCAACCTTTACCGCAAAGGCTTTCGAGCGTGACGAGTCGAACGGTATTCCAAGGGCTTCTCACAGGGCTCTGGCTTGGTGTTTACTCTTGAGCTTGCTAGGGGTTGCGTTTCAAAAAAGGTTTCACGAAAGGTTTGCTGTACGTGCGCTAAGGTTCTACGTAGCTCCCTGCGAAGAGTATAGCCTTTGTGCTGGGGTCGACTAGGAAGAACGCGAACGGTTTATCTATTTTTACTGTTTTTATCTGTTCGGACGGAACTGCTGTAACTTCGATAATTACCGCGGTTACAGCTGCTGCTTCTGTGCCATAGAGGTCTACTTTAACTCTAGCCCTATGCAGCACCTTGCTTACGTAGGCTTTCTCAGCAAGCTTGCTGTAATCGAACATTTCCGAGAGGTCGGCTAGGTTAGGGTCGAAAACGCTCTTTATCCCCATATCCTGAAGGATGGGAGTTAGCTCTATTATACCGCTGTCTATGTCAAACTTCGGTATTAACAATTTAATATTTTCATCATCTTTATCCAAGACATCTGAGAGTATTTTGAGAAGATCTTTCTCTGAAAGCTTGTTCACGAAATCTTTCAAGGAAGCTTTTTTAGGCATTAAAGCTACGAACTTCGCGTCCGTTCCAACGTAGCTTAAGGCTACTGCGATGTAATCCTCGTTCTCGAGCACTCTGGCTTCGACCGTGCCTGAAAGGTATTCGGCTTGTACGGGTCCTCTTGGCGAGTTGAAGACATCCTCGATTACCGTCTTGAAGTGTGTTGTCCAGTTGGCTTTAAAGTATACAGTATTAACGAGAACGGCTATGGTCAGAGGATCTAAATTTTCAATTATTTTATCTATCATCTTGTTTGTTTTATTGCAGACCCAGGAGTTTATCCTACCGGTAGCGTCTACCACATCGCTGAAGGAGTAGTGTTCGGCGAGATAGTACAGTTTGAGGGTGTCTATGTAGCTCTCCTTAACTGGAATCCCGTTCCTCACCCATACGCTGTTGGCAATCGAGGTTTTCGCCGGCGGCTGGACATTTAGGAACTTTTGAGAGCTCGACTTGAACCACTCCCTCGCGTCAGCCTGCGACGAAAGCCCGAGCGCGCTTAAGATTTCGGTTTTAGAGTCTCCAGCCGCCCCTTCGCTCAGCATGAGCAAAGCCGGGTAAACGCTAAAAGGGGAAAGCGCGGTGTTTCTATCTCCTAGACCAGCCATGAGCGAGAGCTTTAGCGCGAAGCCAGTGTACGACTCGAGCGGGCTCGCTTCAGCCGGAGCGATCGGCCCGACAATCGGGATCGCATACCTCTCAAACACGACCAACGCGCCCGCTAGGGCGGCCAGCAGTAGAGCCGCCATCACAAGTTTTTTCGTCATCGGGAGTGTGCTGCAAGCCTGCCTTATCAGGCTAAGGTGCTGTACGGCGCGTTCAAACAACTGAACATCTAAACCGAAGGTAGCGGGAAGTGGAGCAATCCCCGTTCTAGGGGGCTTGCTGCGCGCGGCTCGCAAGAAGCCCCCTCTCCAAGCTTCAGTGATCGGAAAAGGGCTTAGCGGGCGTTTCCGTGCGCTCTCCCCGAGGTAACCAACATCTTCTTGTTTGCCTGCTCAGCGCGCGTTTCTGGCTGCTAGGTTTATTTGCCCCGAATCTAGAAAGCGGATGTGAATGATCTCGGGGAGCGGCTTCTTCGCGAGGCCGATGAGTGGCGCGGGCTTGCTGGCTTGAGGCAGGTTGGGAGGATCGTTGAGGAGGCCACGCCTGAGAGCTTTATCTTCGTCTCCTCGAAGTATGGGTACCCGCCGAAGTACGAGTATGTGGTCGTCCGCTCGAGCGAGCTCGTGGGCGGCAAGGAGAGGGAAGTGCTGGTGCTCTGCCAGGTGACGGGCATCGCTTCGAGGAGTTCCGCTTACACTTCGAAGCTCGATCTCGACGCGCTGGAGAGGGTGTACGCGGCGGGCATTGATGACGCGAACGTCCTCTGCACGGCTAGGGCTCTCGGCTTCATGGCCGAGGAGGACGGCAGGAAGGTCGTGCTGATGCCCCGACGCGCGCTTTTCCCTGGAAACCCCGTGTACTTGGCGCCAGACCGGCTGGTTCGCGAGTTCTTCAGCTACCCGCAGGATGAGGGTCTCTACATCGGCGACCTTGTCTCCAGGAGGAGCGTTCCCGTCCACCTTTCAGTCAACGGGTTCAGGCGCCACGTGGCAGTGATCGCACAGACAGGGGCCGGGAAGTCGTACACTGTGGGCGTGATCCTGGAGGAGCTGCTCCGCTTGGGCGCTACAGCCGTGATCGTCGACCCGCACGCCGACTACGTGTTCCTGAGCAGGACAAGGGACATGGGAAGGCACGATCACTCAGACCGTGTTCAGGTCTTCAAGAACCCGCACAGCAGCGGCAGGTACAGCAGGGACCAGCTGGATAACGTCCACGACCTGACTTTCAAGTTCTCCGAGATCGAGCCCGACGAGCTGGCGAGCATCGCCGGGTTACCCGAGCAGTGGGCGAACGTCCGCGCTGCGCTCAGGGAGGCGGTTAAGGAGCTGAAGGAGAGTACGCCTGACTACACGCTGGAGGGCCTCCTTATCAAGCTGGAGGCGAAAGGCAAGGCCGGCAAAAAGAGCGTACACTTCGCTAGGGCGTACAACCACCTGAGGAGGCTTCTCGGCTTGAGGGTTTTCGGCTCCTACACAACCCCAGTAAAGGGCGAGATCCTCAAGCCAGGCCACGTCTCCGTTCTCGATCTCTCCGGCTTGAACGAAGCGAGCCAGGACTACATCGTGAGCAGGGTTCTGAGGGAGGTCTTCCGGCTGAGGCAGGTGGGCGAGTTCCCCCACCCTGTCTTCGTCGTCATCGAGGAGGCTCACCGCTTCGCCCCCGGCGGTCGCGAGAAGGGCTCCACGCTTTCCTCTGACATCATTAGGGCGATCGCGGCTGAGGGCAGGAAGTTCGGAGTCTTCCTCATCGTAGTCACTCAGAGGCCGAGCAAGATCGACCCGGACGTGTTGAGCCAGTGCAACAGCCAGATCATCCTCAGGATCACGAACCCGCTCGACCAGAGGGCGGTGGCGGAAGCGAGCGAGCGGCTAGGGGCCGAGCTCATGCAGGACCTCCCCGGCTTGAACGTGGGGGAGGCGGTGATCGTGGGCGAGCTAACGCGCGTGCCGGTGATCGTCAAAGTGAGGAGGAGGGTCACGAGGGAGGGCGGGGCGGACATCGACCTCGTCGAGGAGCTGAGAAGGGCGAGGGATGAGCTGCAGCTTGCCCCGCGCGTGTACTCGTCCGAGAGCCTGATCTCCGAAGTTTAGCCTAGCTCCCGCGCTTCCATCCGCAGAGGGCGTTCGCGCAGATGATGCCTGAAATCACGATGGTCTCGACGCTGGGAAGGTCGAAGCTCTCTCCGGGTACAAGCTCCATAATGGGCGTTTTGAAGAAGCACGTCGCTCTAGAACGCATTTAAATCCCTTTCCTTCGCTGAGAAAAACCGCTGTGCGAAGAAATTTTCCCTAACAGTTTTATCGAAATGAGCCCTTTGGGGTTCGTAAGGAAGGTGCGAGCACAAATGGCGCTTGCTCTCAAAATCCCCTTCGATCGAGTTAAACTTATATCGGAGGTTTTACTTCAGGTTACTGGTGAACCCAGCTTTGAGGGTTGTCCTGAAGGTGAGGAGGAAGGGTGTGATCGTCCTGCCGAAGGCGCTCCGCGAGGCGGCCGGCATCGAGGAGGAAAGCGAGGTCGTCGCTGAAGCCAGCTCGGGCGCGGTGGTGCTGAAGCCGCTGAAGCTGAGGGAGGTGGACGTCGACCCGAAGCTCGTCGAGGAGATCCTCCGGGAGGAGGGTGAAGCGGAGGCGAGGAAGCTGCATGACCTCCTACGTGGTTGACTCGAGCGTCATCCTGGAGAGGATCATAAGGTCGTCGCCCTATAAAGCGAAGGTGGAGCGGCTGTTCAGCGAGGCGAGAGGCAGAGTAAAGCTCTTCGTCACGCTACCCACCCTCAGCGAAGTGCTTTACGCCGCATCTCGGATCTACGAGCTTGCAGGGGTCGAGCAACCGAATGAGGAAGCCGGCACGCTAGTGGAGTGGGTGAAAACAAGGTGCAGGGTCGCCGCACCAGGCGAGAACACCGCCATGAGAGCAGGGGAGCTCAAGAAGGTGCTGAAGCTTGCGCTCGTCGACTGCTACGTGATAGCCGCCGCAGAGGAGCTTGGCTGTAAAGCCCTTTTCCTAAAGCGAGAGCGGGAGATGCTCGAGAGGGAGGAGCTGCTAAAACGGTTGCCAATAGAGTTCCTGGCGGAGCGTGATATCTAGCGAGCCCGAAAGCTGGCAGTCGGGCGAGCCTTCTCTCCGCGCGTTAGGCGGAAAAAGGGATACCGGAAAGAGCGAAGTTTGACTATGGAATTTCGAAAGATTGTTTCCAGCGAGAGCATGGGTAAAGTTAGCAGTGGCTCGGGGATCTCGGCTCTCGAGCTTTGCGCAAGCGTCAGCGTTAAGAGCCGCCGACTCCCTCGCTGGGCGTGGTGGTGGTCAAGCTTTTGCATACAGCCGACAACCACCTCGATCCGAAGCTGTCCTACCTAGGGGCTAGGGCGATGGAGAGGAGGGAGGACTTCCTCAGGGCCTTCCGTCGAGCTGTCGAGTTCGCGCTGGAGCGTAAACCCCACCTCTTCCTTGTAGCTGGCGACCTCTTCGACTCGGTAAACCCGCGGAACCCGGTTAGAACGCAAGTTATCAGAGCTTTCCGGAGGCTTCACGGTGAGGGTGTTCAAGTGGTGGCGATCGCCGGCAACCACGATATGCCGAGGAGCGTGGAGGAGGGGATGTCGCCGCTGCACGAGCTGGAAGCGTCCGGCTACGCGCGCTTCCTCTCCTCACCCGAGCGGCCGGAGGTCGAGCACGTGAAGGTGGAAGGATTGGACGTGGCGGTAGCCGGCCTATCCTTCAACCCCGCCGTACCCCCCGAGGACAACCCTCTTCGGTACGCTAAGGCTAAGCTCCCGGTTGAAGGGGATGTGAACATCGCTTTGCTCCACTACAACCTTGCAGGCGTTGAAGCGCCGCCCGCGTGGAAGGCGCCTTCGATCTCTCGGGATGACGTGCCTAGAGGTTTCTCCTACGTGGCTTTGGGCCACGTGCACTCTCGAGCGGTCATCGACCTGGGCGGCGCTGTAGCCGCGTACCCAGGCAGCACGGAGCGGAGGAGTTTCCTCGAAGAAAGCGACGCTGCTAAAGGCTTCCTCTGGGTCGAGATACCGCACGGCGGCAAACCCAAGCTGGAGTTCGTTGAAACTCCTTCCCGCCCGCTGAAGACAGTCGCGGTCGAGGTCCCGCCTAGCGTTGACGATCCCGTTAAGCACGTGCTCTCCCTCCTCCCGCCCTCGCAACCCCAGCTGCTGCTGAGACTGGTGGTCTCCGGTCTCCTACCGATCCGGAAGGTGACCAGGTACAGCAGGGCGGAGCTCCTTAAGCACCTGGAGGGGCGCTATTTCCACGTTGTAGTCGACGATTCCGGACTCCGCTGCACTGTAGAGGCTCCGCAGCAGCTGCAAGTTCAGGTTAAAAGCCCGATTGAAGCTTTCAGGGAGGAGGTCGCTGCTAGGGCTAAGAGCGCGCTCCTCGAGGAGGATCGGCGAGCCTTGGAGAAGGCGCTCGAGCTCGGTGTGAGGGCTTTGGAAGAGGTGGGAGCTTGGTAGTGCTCGTGAGCTTGAAAGCGGTAAACTTCCGCAGGCTCAACATCTCCGACCCCCTTCCGCTCCCGAAGGGTCTCGTCGTCGTCCGCGGACGGAACGAGGCTGGCAAATCCACTCTGCTTGAGGCGGTGCTTTTCGGGCTCTATGGAGACCACCGATTGCTTAGCGCGCTTAGAGGTAACGCAAGGCTGGAGGACGTGGTGAACCACAGGGCGAATAGGGCTTTCGTCGAGGTTGTTTTTGAGGTCGACGGCAGGAGGTACAGGGTTGAAAGGGTTGTCGAAAGGGAAAAGGGTGGGGGGAGGCAAGTCGATGCGCGGCTTGTCGAGATCGTCGACGGGAGCGAGAGGCTTCTCGCCGTCGGGGTTGCCAAGGTGAACGAGGCTGTACAGAGGCTGTTGAGGGTTTCGTGGCAGGAGATGCTGGCGACGAACATCATCGCCCAGAAGGATCTCGAGAGGATAGTGGATATGGAGAAGGCGGAGAGGGACAGGGTGGTTAACATGCTCATGGGCTTCGAGAGCTACAATAGAGCTGCTGACAAGCTGGACGAGGAGCGGCGGAGGCTGCAGCAAGAGCTTGAGCTCGTTAAAGGAGAGCTCGACGCGACGAGCAAGCGGGTGAAGCATCTCGAGGAGCTCGCTGGGAAGCTTGAAGCCTGGAGGAGCGAGCTTGAAGGGGTGAAGAGGCGTGTTCCGGAGTTAGAGTCGAGGAAGCTGAGGGTCGAAAAAGCCTTCAAGTACCTCGAGCAGCTCGAAGCCGCGCTGAGGCGGAAAGCGGAAGCTAGAAGGCGGCTTGAAGAGGCGCGAGCTAAGCTGGAGCAGGCGAAGGCGGATCTCGCGAAGCTCGAGCGCGACCTCCGCGAAACCGGTGGAATTCTACGGGAGAAGCGGAGCGAGCTCGCAAAGCTCGAAGCTTCGATCAAGGAGCTGGAGGGAAGGCTGGGCGAAGCTGAAGCGCGGTGGAGGAGGCTGCTGGAGGTGAGTTCTAAAGCTAACGAGCTATGGAAAAGCTACAAGGACGCTGCGAGCGATCTGGAGAACCTGCAGCAGCGGATTTCGCACCTCGAGAACAGGCTTGAAACTTTTCAGAAACTGCTGGCTGAGAAGGATAGGCTGGATAGAAGGTTGAGAGAGTTAGCCGATCGGGCTCCAAAGCGTCTACCGCGCTGGAGTGTGGCTGCAGCTCTCATCGCAGCCCTCGCGTCGATCGCCCTGATTCCCCTAACCGGCCCTTGGGCGCTGCTCGGCTTTACGGTCGCGGCTGCCGCCCTCGCTCTCGGAGCGCTTCAGCGTTCTAGGCTCGTCGAGGAGCTGAGGTCAGAGGAAGCCCGTACTCGAACCGAGCTTTCTCGAATCGAAGCGGGTCTGGCGGGGCTCGAGAGGGATAGGGAGGAGCTGGAAGCCCTTAAAGCCAGAAGGGACGAGCTTCTGGAGCGGTTGAAGTTTCTGCTCTCCCAGCTGAGCGGAGCTGTTGGAAGCGAGTGCTCCGAAAACCCGGAAGCGTGCGTGAAACTACTCTCTGAAGCTGCAGAGAAGGCGCGCGCCGAGTACGAGGGGGCATTGAAACTCTCCAGCGAGTCTAGGCAGAGGATTTCGAGGTTGCGAGCGGAGATCGAGGGTTACGAGCGCAGGGCCGAAGAGCTCGAGCGCGGCTCCGTCGAGCTACGCGGAGATATTCGAAACCTGGAGGAGGAGGTTAGGAAGTTTGAAGTCGAGTACGCTAGCGTCGAGGTGCCGGAGCCTCCGTTAAAGATCGAGGGGCTCGAGCTCCCCGTATCTGAGGATAGGCTTGACGACGTTGTCTCCCTGAGGAGCAGGTACGCTCAGCTCTACGCCGAGGTTTCAGGCGAGCTCGCGAAGGCTGTTTCGAAGATCAACGAGCTTTCGAAGGCCATAGCGGACACCGAGAAGATGCTCGAGGAGCTACCCACGCTCAAGGTTAAGGTGGGCGAGCTCGAGAGCCGAGCGAAGGAGCTGGAGATGGAGGTTGCAGCGAGGAGGGCGGCGGTCGAGGCGCTGAAAAGCGCTTCGGCCAAAGTGAGGGCGGCGTTCGCCCCCAGCGTTGAAAGCAACATGAGCTGGGTCGTCTCCCACGTGACGGGAGGCAGGTACAAGGCCGTCCGCCTCAACCCGGACACCTATGACGTCGAAGTGTACGACGCGGAAGCTGGCAGGTGGCTTCGCCGCGACATCTACAGCGGCGGCACGAACGACCAGTTCCTGCTGGCGATGAGGATCGCCTTCGCCCTGTCTCTCCTGCCAGCGGCGAAGGGCGCGTACCCGCGGTTCCTCTTCCTCGACGAGCCGCTCGGCTCCTCCGACGAGGAGAGGAGGGGGAGGATCGTCGAGCTGCTTGCTAGTGAGCTCACCCGCTTCTTCGACCAGATATTCCTGGTGACGCACGTCGAGGTGGAGGAACCGCCCGGCTCGACCGTGATAACGATCGATAACGGCGCGGTCCAGCGCGTTCACACAGTTGGAGCCAGCGAGGCGTCGGGCGGCTAGCGCAGCTTGAGCCAACGGCGCCCCAGCGAGCCCGATGCTGAAACAGCCTTTTCGACAGCTACCGAGAGGGCGGCGTAGATTGCCACGAGCGCCGCGGCCGGCGTCCAGAAGTCGAAGTACTTGGAGTTGTACGTTCTAGCGGCAGAAAGTAGCTCGTACACCCCGACCAACCCAGCCAGCGTCGTGGATTGCAGCAGGTAAACAGCTTCGTTCGCGATCGCGGGAAGAGCGGTTCTCAGCAGGTGCGGCATCACCACGTACCTCACCACCTGCAGCCTGCTTGCGCCGAGGCTTTGGGCGGCGAGGATTTCGCCTTCAGCCGATGAGAGTACTCCAGCCCTCACGTACTCGGAAAGATAAGCCGAGGAGCAGAGGGTCAGCGCTATGGCTGAGGCGGCTTGCGGCTGAAGGGGCAGGCCGAGTTCCGGAAGGCCGTAGGTAAAGGCGTAGAGCAGCGCGAGCAGGGGGATCCCCCGCAGCGCGTCGGTGATAGCGTCTAAAACGGCGCGCGCCCACCCCGAAGAGCACGCCCGGTAGATCCCCAGGAGCAAGCCCAGAGCTGCGGCCGGGGGCAGGGAGATCGCCGTTAGCGCCAGAGTGTTTAGAAATCCCTCGCCCAGTAGGCTTAACAGCTCGTCCACTGGCATGCGACCACCGCTTTCCTCACCTTCTCGAAGCGTAGGCTTAGGGCCCGGGCGAAGCGCGCCGCCTCCTGGTCGCCCGCTTTTTCCGCCAGAGCGGGGAGCTCTTCCAACCGCCCGCGTACCACCACTCTTCCCTTAGACATAAGGTATACTTCAGCGTCGAGAGCCGCTAAGAGGCCAACATCGTGGGTGACAACGAGGCTAGTCACACCGTTTCGAGCTAGTTCGACTATGGTTGCGACCACTTCCTCCGCTCCAACAGGGTCCAAGCTTGATGTGGGCTCATCGTACAGAATCACTGACGGCTCCATCGCCAGCGCCCTGGCTATAGCGACGCGCTGCCTTTGCCCACCGCTCAGCCGCGCCGGGTAAAGGGTCCAGGAGCCTCTGTCCAACCCCACCTCTTCAAGCGCGTTTACAGCCAGCTTCTCCGCCTCCGAGCACGCCATCTTCTTCACCTTGTAAGGGCCGAAGAGCACGTTCTCGAAAGCGGTCATATGGCTGAAAAGGTAGCTTTCCTGGAAGACCAGAGCGACGCGCTGCCTGACAAGCTTCACATCCACGCCAGGAGCGGTTACCTCCACACCCTCAAGGTAAATCGAGCCGCTGTCGGGGCGGAGCAGAAGGTTCAAGCACTTGAGAAGTGTTGTCTTACCAGAGCCATTGGGTCCGATGAGCACTTTCACTTCGCCTTTACGCAGAGAGATCGAAGCCCCGTCTAGCACCTTAAGACTGTCGAACTCCTTGACGAGGTCGGCCGCCTCGAGCACTACCTCCACAGCTCAACCACCCCCGCGCCCAGCGAGCCGGGTACTGCTAGCCTCCTGTGCAGGAGCCTGGAGAAGCGCAGCACCGCCCACGACACAGCGTAAACGAGTAGACCCGCTGCCAGTATCCAAACGAGCGAGTAGCCGG
>Ga0197143_1001661_pt1 | contig 18271 bp, 14 predicted proteins | sample GBS70_MetaG_FD_148603 | JGI IMG/M metagenome (GOLD analysis project Ga0197143, IMG submission 148603) | Sediment microbial communities from Great Boiling Springs, Gerlach, Nevada, United States - GBS 70_MetaG | ecosystem: Environmental > Aquatic > Thermal springs > Hot (42-90C) > Sediment...
CCTTGACGGCATAGCCACATAAAGCCATAGTCAATCCCTGATTTATAAGGGATTTTTCCCAGCAAAGCCTTACCCCAAAGCCCAATAGTGTCTGGTGCGTTGTGGTTATGAGTGCTTGCAACTATAATCACTGGATGTTTTGCCTTGTATCCAGGCATTACCTCTTTTCGCAGCCTGTTTTTGAAATCTTGGATGTCAGGATAAAGAATGCCTATCACATCGACAGAAGCAAGAACGACCTCTCTTCCGTTTAGTTCTAAACATATTGCCCGTGCCTCAATAGGGTCTAAAATCCCTGTAGCCCTCCTTTCAGGGGCAAATCCTGCTAAAAACAAGGTTTTCTCGAACCCTTGTGGGGTTATATCAGCCTTTGCGAATCCACAAAGAAGTTGGCTAGCCATAGCTACCTCCGCTCTTTCTTCAGATATATCCGAAGGGGCGGCGCATCGGGCAATAACGAAAAAGATTCCCCGTAGCGCACGCGGATTGCTGTGCGCCTCCCATCCAAATAAACGCCCCCCTCCATCATCCTCGATACAAACACAATTCCCTCTTGTCCCACAAAGCCGTGCAGCAGTTTGTAAGGCTTCGAGTTTGGCGTTGCCTGCAGAAATGGCTCACGGACTATAAACTGAAGTCTCTTGTCCTCGAGGTTCATCCTTTGACCACCTGCAGACATGATCGCGCCAGTTGCTCCCGCAGCAGTCGAAACCCAAACACCAGATGATTTCTGCTCTTCCTCTTCTTCCCCAACCTTTATCATATATCTTGAAGTTGCTGCTGGCAGCCTGTGGGCGAAAAGGCAGTCATTCAGCGCTGGGAAAGGGTATGAACCTGATTCTGTCACAACTCGAATCCTCGTAAGTTCCATAGGTTCTTCATTGAGTACCCTTTCAAGCGCCTCCTCAAAGCCAGAGGCATCCGTGTAGCAAAAGTGCCCAACGCTTGTAGATGGCGATGAATTGATAGCAAGTATAGGCGTTGAACCAACACGCCTCGCAACATCCAAAACCGTCCCGTCACCGCCCAAAACCACGACAAGGTCAAAGCAGTGGTCAGGTATCCTTTTTAGAACCTTTGGTGCTGTGACATCTAACTTTGCATTCTCGAAAACCTTCCTTATCTTTTCCCTTGACTCGCATGTCTCTTGGTGGCTTTTTATAACCTTCCCAAAAAAGTCAAACCCTCTTGCTTTGATGCTATCCAAGGACTCCCCTTTTTCTACGAGCATCTCCAAAAAACTTTTCTTTTGCCAGAAAAAGACTTTCATGCTTTCCCCTTTTCTGCTGATTCGGCAAACTTCTTCAACTTTTGAAGACAAAGCGCAAAGACCGTTCCCTCAGGGTAACTTCCATCTTCTTGCATCTCTCCTACCTCCATCCCTGACAAAAGCTCTATGACCTCCTCAATCCTTTTTGCGGAATAAATATGAAACTTTTTTGCTCGCACTGCATCCACCACATCCCTTGCAAGCATCAAGTCCTTTACGCACGCCTCAGGTATTACAACCCCTTGCGTCCCTGTTAGCCCTTTTTTCTGACACACCCTGAAAAACCCTTCAATCTTCTCGTTTATTCCCCCAACAGCCTGCACCTCTCCAAGCTGGTTGATACTCCCAGTCACAGCGATATCTTGCCTAAACGGTACACCCGAGAGCGAGGAGATTATCGCGCACACCTCTGCACAAGAGGCGGAATCGCCTTCTATGGTCCCGTATGACTGCTCTACAACTAGATTTGCGGTAAGAGACAATGGGTTTCTTTGGGCAAACCTGTCGCCAAGAAAACCTTGAATGATAAGAACTGCCTTATTGAACACACTCCCAGAAAGTTTTGCCTCCCTCTCTACATTTACTATTCCTGCCTTTCCCTGATATGTGCGAGCGGTTATTCTGAGTGGTCTTCCAAAAACAAGGTCTGCAAAATGATATAGCGCAATGCCGTTTACCACCCCCACTTCTCTGCCCGTGACCGAAACATTTATTCTCTTTTCCACAATCTCTTCAATCGTCAAATCCGCAAGCAAAGAGATGCGGCGATAACGCCTCTCCTGTGCCTCTTCTACATGTTTCTTTGAAATACATGATGCACCTTCCATCCTTGCAAGGGCGTCTGCTTCTATCAATAAGTTCAAAATCTCATTGAACCTAAGAGTAACCTTGTTCTTAGAACCAGCAAGCCTTGCACCATACGCGATTGCAGTTTCCACCCCCTTCCTATCAACAGGCAACAAGTTGTCCCTTTTGCATGTCGTAGCTATGAATCTAGCATATTCTGTAATCGTTTTCCCTGTGATAGGGACTGAAGAATCGAACTCTGCTTTTATCTGAAATGTTTTTTTAAAGTCTTCGTCCAGCCAGCACAGAAGATGATATAGATAGTTCGACCCTATCAGCACGACCTTGCACGAAACAGGGATCGGGTCTGGTCTTAGAGCAGTAGTGGGCAAGAACTGGAATGGCTCACCCATCTCCTCGATCACGAGTTTTTGGTTTCTTAGTACCTGCTTCAAAGCACCCCAAGCGAAAGGGTAAGTAAGAACATCCTTTGCGTGCAACACAAGGTAACCCCCATTCGCTCTCAAAAGTGCCCCAGCCTTTACCATTGTGAAGTCCGTGTAATAGACGCCATGCTCTACCCTACGCTCAAACTTCCCAATCAGATTGTGATAGGTAGGCACCTGTTCCACAACCACTGGAGCGCCACAAAGCTCGGAGTTATCAACAAGCACATTTACCTTGTATTCTGTCATGTCATCCCCCCTCCCCTTCCGCTTACCCTTATTTTCGTCTGGCAAAAAGCGGAGAATGTTTTCAACCATATGGGCTTCTACGCTATCTAAGTAGGACTGGACAGCAGGGTATTCCGCAAACATCTTTCTCACATTTGCAATCCGCTTTTGCACCACACTCATCCCCAAGTTCCTTTGCGCCTCCTGAATCCTCTTGTGTACCTGCAACTCTATCTCCCTCGTCCTCTCTAGAAAATTGGAAATAAGTGGTTCGAGCCTTTGCCGTCTTGTCTCTATTTCTTGCCTCTCACTGTCTGTTATCTCCTGATACTCCTTAGGACCGATGGGCTTCCCTTTCAATAAAGGAATAGTCACAAGGCCATCCTTGGTGCTCTTTATAAGAAAACCAACATCCTGCGCCTGCTGAACCAGTTCCATGAACGCACGGTTTTCCATCTCGAGACCATCGTTCAGAATTCTCTGGATGCGCTCCTGATGAACCTTACCATGGAATGCCTTGGGCACCTCTACCTTCAAGTCTTCAACTAAAGCATCCATTTGCTCTTTCAGCTTCCGCCCTTCTGAAGGCTTCAACGAAAAGACTATGGGCCTGTCAGGATACTTGAAGTTGTGCACCATACACCAATCAGGAGGAACCTCCTCCTGTTTCGCTATCCTTGTAAGCACATCTTTGATTATACTCGACTTCCCAGTGCCAGATGCCCCAGCAACATATATGTTGAAGTTGCGCTTCTTTATCCTTAGCCCAAGCTCTATCGCCTCCATCGCCCTTTCCTGTTCGATGACCCCCCCCAATGTTTCAAGGTCCTCTGTGGTTTTGAACTTTAGTTTGCCAAGATTCACGCGTCTTGTCAGTTCCCTTGCACTAAGTTCCCTTATTTTAGATTGTCGTTCTTTCACCTTTCCCATCCTTAAAAAGCCACGGAAAGCCTAGCATATTTTTTGACAAACTCGAAAGCATACAATACGATGATTTGGTTTTTCTTGGAGTTTCGGGCTTGAGAAATGCAACATTTCTTTTGACTTTCACGATGCTACTCGCGGGGTGTGCATCATCGGGCACAGCATCCAAAGAAGATGCGAATATTATGGATAATACCGAAAAAGACAAAGATGCTTTGGGCGATGCTTTGACCGATAACGATCTTTGGGGTGGGGATGAAAATGCTGGTCTGGGGGATGCTGTGGCGAATGAAGATGGCAAAAGTGATGCAGGCTTCGATGCAATCGACATAACAAGTCCTGAAACTTCAAACGACCTTGGCACAAATGATACAGGCTTGGAGACATTGGATGTCAAATCAAGCGATGCACACGATATCTCTGACACAGGCGATGTATTCGTTCCACCTTACGAGGATTGTCCGAATCCTTTGATACCTCCACCACAAAGCGGTTCTTGTAACATAAGTGGTACAGGTGCTTTTATCCTGATTCGTGGGGATGTCTTGAAAGAAAGGAAGATTTTGCACAACGGTGAAGTCCTTATTGATGGGCAAGGATTCATAAGGTGTGCGGGGTGCGATTGTAGCAAGGAGGCAGGCTATGACTCTGCAGTAAGGCTTGATTGTGCTTACGGGCTTGTCTCGCCAGGCCTTATAAACCCTCACGATCACATCACCTATACTGGAAACTATCCTGTAAGAATCACAAATGAACGATATGAACATCGCCATCAGTGGCGAAAGGGGCTTGACGGACACACGAAGATTACTGTTCCACAAACGAGTAACGCGGTTTCATTTGGGGAGCTAAGGCAGGTTCTGGCAGGCACTGTGTCCTTGTTCGGTTCTGGAGGGAATGCAGGTTTTCTTAGAAATCTTGACGGAAATCTAGAAGGCCTGGACCCAGCGCTAAAGGCAACATACGACACATTTCCCTTGGGAGATTCATCAGGGGTCATGCTCACGGATAGTTGCGCTTATCCTGATATTCAGTCGGAAGAAAGTGTGGCTTTGATGCACGCATATGTGCCACATGTTTCTGAAGGGATAAACGATGCAGCGAGGAATGAGTTTTTGTGCCTAAGTAGAAGCACAAATGGGGGGCAGGACTTGGTGAGGGCAAATACGAGTTTCATACATGGTGTTGGAGTGACGCTCGAGGACATTCGTGAGATGGCGAATGACGGGACTGGGCTTGTCTGGTCGCCAAGAAGCAATATTGCATTATACGGAATGACAGCACCTATAACTATATACAAAGTGCTTGGTGTAACAATTGCTCTTGGAACTGATTGGACAGCAACGGGGTCTGTGAACATGCTCCGTGAGCTCAAGTGTGCTGATTATTACAACAAGACAAACTTGAATGGATTCTTCAGTGATAGGGACCTTGTGGACATGGTAACCATAAACGCAGCAAAAGTTTTGGGTGTAGATAAAGTTATAGGCAAGCTCGAGGCAGGTTATCTTGCGGACATTGCCATATTTTCTACAAGGGAAAGGAGGGATGAAAGGGCTATCATTGACGCAAATGTACAGGATGTGGTGCTAGTTTTGAGGGCTGGGATACCTTTGTATGGAGACGAGGCGCTTGTGCGTGGGCTTGCTGATGTATCAAGATGCGAGGAACTGAATGTCTGTGGGGTTTCAAAGATGGTGTGTGCAAAAAGGGAAACAGGAAAGACTATAAGTGAACTTGCATCATCAGCAGGAAGTCCTTTGTATCCTTTGTTTTTCTGTGGTGTCCCTGAAAACGAGCCAACTTGTGTGCCATTTAGGCAAGGGGAGTTTGATGGGATTCCAAAGGCAAACGATGCGGATGGGGATGGGGTGTTTGACGATAGGGACAACTGCCCATATATTTTCAACCCTCCAAGACCAATGGATAAAGGAAGGCAACCTGATTACGACGATGACGGGGTTGGAGATGACTGTGACCCTTGCCCATTCGATGTAGGTGTTTCTGGGTGTTCAAACCTATTCCTTGATAAGGATGGAGATGGAGTCGCAAACGATAAAGACAACTGCCCTGATGTGTACAATCCAAATCAGGAAGATAGCGACATGGATGAGATTGGGGATGCCTGTGACCCATGCCCAACAAAACCTAACCCAAATGGAGCACCTTGCGATGTGACGATTTGGGAGGCAAAAACATTATTTGTGCCTCTTGGGACAAAGGTACGGATACAAAATGCCCTTGTCACTGGGGTGGGGCAAAAGAATGGAAACAAACTTGGGTTTTTCCTTCAGATGACGCCTAGCGATCCTGGGTATCAAGGTCCAGAGTTTTCAGGGATCTTTGTGTATTATCCAGCTGGGGCGCAACAGGTCGAGCCGTCCAAAAGGGTAACTGTGGTTGGGGTGTTGCAGGACTATTATGGTCAGATTCAGGTAGCACAGGTTTCAAGTTTTCAAATCCTCTCGAGCGACGCGGTGGTGCTTGAACCCGTAGTAGTTGAGCCAGCAGAGGTAAGCACGAATGGCCAAAAATGGAGGAACTATGAAGGAGTTTTGGTTCGTGTGCTCGATGTTACTGTGACTGCAGTTGAACCTCCACCAGGTCCTGGGGATAATGCACCAACCTACGAGTTTGTCGTGAACAATAGCCTGAGGGTTGATGACTTCATCTTCCGCATTGACCCGTTGCCGCAAATAGGAACAAGATTTTCTTCGATTACAGGCATACTGCGTTTTGCAAACGGAAACTCGAAACTAGAACCAAGAAGCCTATCGGATTTCGTTTTTTCGCAATGAGCCCCACTTATATACTCGGAATTTCTGCCCTTTATCATGACTCTGCAGCTGCGCTTATAAAGGACGGAGAGATTGTTGCCGCGGCACAAGAAGAAAGGTTTTCGAGGGTCAAAGGGGATCCTTCTTTTCCTTTGAGGGCAACAAAGTACTGTTTGAAAGAGGCTGGCATTGAAGCAAAAGACCTTTCGTACTGTGTCTTTTACGAGAAGCCTCTGTTACATCTCGAGAGGTTGCTTGAGTGTGCCATCGCCTATGCCCCGAAAGGCTTTTTTATGTTCGAAAAAGCAATGAGGACATTTATGGGGACAAAGTTGTTTTTGAGGCGGGCAATAAGAAAATCTATTGGATACAAAGGGGAGGTTTTGTTTTGTGAACACCATGAATCACACTCTGCTAGCGCCTTTTATCCTTCGCCCTTCGACGAGGCTTGCATCCTTACGATAGACGGGGTCGGGGAGTGGGCAACTGCCACTATTGGCGTCGGTAAAGGGAACAAGATAGAAATCCTAAAGGAGATGCATTTTCCCAACTCTCTAGGCTTGCTCTATTCTGCAATCACTGCATATCTGGGTTTTAGGGTGAACTTCGATGAATACAAGGTAATGGGTCTTGCACCCTATGGGACACCAAGATATGTGCAAAAACTTTTGGACCAAGTAGTTTCACTAAAAGAAGACGGGTCTTTGTGGATAAACACAGAATATTTGCCATACCCTTACGAGTGCAGAATGACATCAGAGCGGTTTTATCGTTTTTTTGGCGCGCCTCCGAGGAAGCCAGGTGAAGAGATTACCGAGTTTCACATGGACATGGCGGCATCCTTGCAAAAAATCACAGAGGAAGCGGTTTTGAGGATGGCTTTGTACGCAAAGAAACTTACTGGGCTTACAAGGCTCTGTATGGCTGGGGGGGTTGCTTTGAACTGCGTTGCTAATGGTAAGGTAATAAAACATTTTGACGATATCTTTATCCAGCCTGCTGCATCAGATGCGGGGGGGGCTTTGGGTTGTGCGCTCTCAGTCTGGCATTCGTTCCTCGAAAGGCCTAGGATTGCCCAAAAGATAGATGCAATGAAAGGGGCTTTTCTTGGCCCTTCTTTCAAAAAGGAAGAGATTGAATGGGCGCTGAAAAGTTCTGGCGTTGTTTTTGAGGTTTTACGAGAAGAGGAAGTGCCAAAAAAGGCATGCGATATCTTAAGTCACGGGCTTGTCCTTGGGCTTTTTGCTAAAAGGATGGAATATGGGCCAAGGGCTTTGGGCGCACGCTCTATCCTTGCAGACCCCACACTCCCCGAGATGCAAAGCAAACTAAACCAAAAAATAAAGTTTAGGGAATCGTTTCGCCCATTCGCTCCAGCAGTCTTGCTTAGCGAGGTTAGCGAATATTTTGATTTTGACAAGCCATCTCCATACATGCTTCTAGTAAGTCAGGTGAAAGAAAAACATCTTCTTCCACTAAGCGAAAAAGACAAAGAGGCTAGAGGGCTTGCAAAACTAAAGGTGGTTAGGTCCTGTATCCCTGCTGTAACCCATGTTGACAACTCTGCTAGGCTTCAAACTGTTGACGAAAATAATCGGCCTTTGTTCGACATCATTCAGGAGTTTTGGAAAAGGAAGGGTGTCCCCCTTGTCGTCAATACTTCTTTCAATGTAAAGGACGAACCGATAGTTTGCACGCCCGAAGATGCCATAAGATGCTTCGCAAAATCCAAGATGGATGCAATGATAATCGAAAACTTCCTTGTGCTAAGAGAAAAACAAAGGGAAGAGGACTTGGAAAGGATTAGGAAAGAACAGGTTCCGAAAGAAAAGAAAGAGTTCAAGGGATTGAGGGGGTTTGGAATCTCGCTTGCAGTTTTTGCCTCGCTCCTTTCAGGTTTGTCATTTTATAAAGACTTGCGATCTCTTGGAACTTTTTTGGCTATCCTCTCTGGGGCGATATCAGGCGCTACTTTGATTCACCCTGCCCTTTTTCTTCCTCTGTTTCGAGGCTTTGAGGCTATTTCAAGGTTTTTGTCACGAGTCTTTTCCTTTATTGTTTTATTCATCACATTTTTCGCTGTTATCTTGCCCACACGCATCTTCTTTTCAATACTTGGAAAGCCTCTCTCTGCCCTTGAACCCAAAGACAAGCCAAGTTTCTGGCGTGACAAACCCTCAGACAACCGTGGTAAAGAGCGCTACAAACACATGTTCTGAGGCTACATGATTGCCTTGTTTTCCAATAACTCCGCGATATCCAGGGCACGGAGTTTTTCTTCTTTTCCTGTCTCGGCTATCGCATCCCTTAGCATGGAAAGGCAGAATGGACATGCAGTAGCGATGATGGGACAGTTTGCTTCTTCTAACTGGCTAAGCCTTAGCCTGTTTACCCTTTCGTGATGCTCCTCTTTGAACATAAGCCCCCCGCCTGCACCACAGCACATCCCATTTTCCCTGCTCCTCTTTATGTCTTTTACCTCTATGTCCTTGCAAAACTCTAGCAATGCCCTGGGCTCATCATAGATGTCGTTATATCGCCCAAGATAGCAAGAATCGTGATAAACGACCCTTGTTGGCACCTCTTCTGGCGCCTTCAAAGGTATCCTCCCATCCTTTACCAGTTTCAGAAGAAAAACCGAATGGTGCACAACCTCGAACTTCCCCCCAAGCTGCGGATATTCGTTCATGAGCGTATTCATGCAGTGAGGACAAGAGGTGATGACCTTCTTCACCCCGTATGCCTTCATGGTCTCTATATTTGCTTGGGCCTGCAACTGGAAAAGATATTCGTTACCAAGCCTTCTTGCAGGGTCTCCACAGCATTGTTCTTCCCCCCCAAGCACTGCGAAATCAATGCCTGCCTTTTGAAGTAGTTTTATCACAGACCTTGCCACCTTCTGGTTTCTGTCGTCGTATGAAGCGAAACAACCAAGGAAATAAAGGTATTCTGCATCACCCTTTTCTGCCAAACTTTGAACCCCTAGCTCTTTCACAAAACTACCCCTATCGGAAGATGCAAGCCCCCATGGGTTCCCTTTGTTTTCTAGGTTCTTCATGGTTGTCGTGATCTCTTTGCTCATCCTTCCTTCCATAAGGGTTAGATAGCGTCTGAAATCAACAATCTTGTCCACATGTTCTATCGTGACAGGACAGTTCTCTTCGCAGGACCTGCATGTGGTGCAAGACCATATTACTTCTTCAGTAATAGCGTCCACAATGGTCGGTGCGCCTTCTGCGACGACATCTTTTCCTTCAATAATCTCTTTCTCGTACTTCTTCACATAATCACGCACCCCCCGAATAAGTTCCTTCGGGTTCAACGGCTTTTTGGTCAAGTGTGCTGGGCAGTTAACAGAGCACCTACCGCATTCAGTGCATGAATAGCCATCAAATATCTGTTTCCAAGTGAGCTCTTGTGGCTTTGAAACGCCAAATGTCTCTTGATTTTCTATGTCTAAAATAGGTCTTATGGCACCTTTTGGTTCTAGCTTTGCGAAAAACACATTTGGAATGGATGTAATGACATGGAAATGTTTGGAGCGTGGAAGTTCATTCAAGAAGAATAGCAAGGTTGCGATGTGGATCCAGAACATACCAATGCCAAGCGCTTTGAGTGCACCAGGCGACATGCCCCCAAGCATATTTGCCACAAAAGAGGAAATGGGCGAGTACCTTGCCTCTTCTGCAATATGTGGAAGGTTAGAAGCAATCCTTGCCCCATCGTAAAGATAGTCTGTAACCATCAAGGTGGCAATCAAACCAAGTATTAGATAACCTGAAGGGGTTATTGTTAGCCTCTCAGGCTTGACTACAAGCCTTCTGAATGCTGCGTAAGCGACCATAACAAGAACTACGATCTCGGTTATATCCTTTAGCCATGTATAGGCGTGTTCAAGCCCTTTCCAGAACCAGAAAATAGAGAAGGCGCTTTCAAACACCCCGCCATCTGAATATGCCCTGCAGATGAGGCTTAGGCTACGGAACAGCAAAATAAGGAATCCCCAGAAGATAAAAGCATGCATTATACCTGCTGCCTTCTCTTTGAATAGTTTCTTTTGGGCAAAGGCAATCCTTATCACATTCTCTATCCTGTCCTGAACCCTGTCCCATCGCACCTCTGGTTTTGCCCTAAGTAACACCAGGATCTTTACGCGCATGATCTTGCAAAAGAAATAGAGCGCAACAATTAGCAACAGAGTCATGAACGAAGCATCGAATATATGCATCACCGCCTCCTACAGAAAAGCACTATCCAAATTACCGCCTTTTTAGTGCAATCTCAAAGACCTTTCCCCCTAGATCGAGCACCTTTTTTTCTCGGTTACTTCGAGGTAGCTCTTTGGGCACTTCACAGGGCTCGAAAACCTCGCCTTCCAAAAACACTTGCTCGAGTTCTTTTATGTATTCGGCGACATCGCTCTTGATAACCAAAGTCCCGCCCTTTCGTAGCACTGATGCGATGATCGACTTTGTCTTTGCACCAAAACGTCTTTCCGCATGTCGTTTCTTCCACCATGGGTCGGGAAAAAGGATATAGACCTCACTCACACTTTCTTGGGGGATGAGCAAAGGGATGGTGAGCCTTGCATCCCCATAGACGCAAAAGCAGTTTGAAACACAGTGCTTTTCCGCACGCCTGAGCGTTTTTATGCAATATGACAGCTTGGTCTCGAAACCTACGCAAACCGCATCTTCTCTTTGTTTTGCCCTTTCGACTAGGAACATCCCCTTCCCACATCCGATGTCAAGAATAAGGTCTTTGTGAGCGATTGCCTCTTTGAATGCCTCGATGTGTTTTTCATCTGCAGGGTTATAAAGCCCGGAAGGCAGGTCGCAATGAGGTAATCTTTGATATTTCAGCCTTAGACTGCCTCCAACTGGATTGTCAGGGCTTACATCTTCGAATACAGAAAACTGCTTTTTCGGCATCTTCAGAGTCGCTCAATCGCCACTTTCGACCTCTATATTCGCTGCACCGAACCGCACCACATCGAATTGGCTTAGCACCCTGTAAGACCTCAAAACCGCCTCCACCTCGCCCGCAATCTCGCCCTTTGCGTGAAGGCGATACGGATGTTCTGGAGTATATACGGAAATCTCGAAATGTTCGGGTCTTTTCTTTTCATCTGAAGCAAGTCCTATCGCCTTTGCCCCTTCTGGCAAGTTCTCTAGTGTCTCTTTTACCTTGAGCCCAATGGCTTCGTTATAACACAAAATCTCGAAGGGATAAGATAGTGACTTCAAAAGATGGATACCTGTTGTCTTTACTCTTGATACTCGAGAAAGCGCCTCTTTGACAAGTTCCGATTTTTCTTCGGCAACAATTAGAAGATTACTCTCTCGCTTAATCCCCAAGAACTCGACCAGTTTTTCCAAAAACCCCACATCTTCAAGACCATGTTCTGAACCAAAAAACACCCCTTCCATTGACTCATTCCTTGCCGAAAAGTAGCCTTCAAGCGTTCCCCTTAGAAAATTTTCATCGCCCTCTATTTCAAACAAAAAGAACCTTTTTGCCATCCGCTTCTCCCAAGGAACGTCGGAATGTCACAATACCACAGTTCGGTTCAAAATACAACAGCCTCCTTGGTTCCACCCAATACCTTTCGGGGAAATCGTCAGTAAAGTGCTTTTGGTCATACTCCAAGACCAACACACCTACCTCTAAATGTGATTCAAAGCCTTTCGGATATCAGTGTAGCGTTTCTTACATGTTCACGAGTTCACGACCTTTTGCTCAACTTCTCGGTATGTGCGTTTGCCCTGTAACGGTAGGGAAAAGCAAAAAGAAATTCGTTAAAGAGCATTGACCGCATAAAGACATAAGTGTAATGGTTTTTTGACCCTTATCGGGAAGCTGTAAGATGGAACAGCCATTGAAAAAAACCGCTTTGTATGAAGCCCATGTGAAGGCAGGGGCGAAGATTGTGCCTTTCGCTGGGTTCATGATGCCTTTGGAGTTCGAGGGGATTTCAAAGGAACACATGAGGGTGCGCACAAAGGTGGGAATCTTCGATGTAAGCCATATGGGAGAGATCCGCATAAAAGGAAAGGATGCTCTGCCTTATGTGCAAAAAGTTATTACAAACGATTGTGAACGTCCAAAGCCCGGGAAAGCGGTCTATACCCCAGCTTGCTTGCCTTCAGGGGGAATAGTTGATGACATGATAGTCTATAAGTTTAGCGAGAATGACTTTTTCATTTGCGTCAACGCAGCGAATCGTGAAAAGGACTATAACTGGTTCATAAGCAACAGGGGTTCTTACGATTGCGAGATATTGGACCAATCAGACGAATACTCACAGATCGCAGTCCAAGGCCCAAATGCGAAAACGCTTTTGTCTCGCATCTTTGACAGGGAAATTCTCGAAATGAAGCCCTTTTGGTTTTGCTGGAAGGAGTTTCAGGGCGTTCCGTGCATATTTGCTACAACAGGCTACACGGGAGAAGAAGGAGGCGAGATATATGTGCCGAACGAGGTTGCTCAGGCACTATGGTATCGCCTGCTCGAGGTGGGAGAAGATTTAGGTGTTGCACCGGTTGGGCTTGGCGCTCGGGACACTTTGAGGCTCGAAATGAAATACTGCCTCTATGGGCACGACATTGACGAGACTACAACCCCACTGGAAGCAGGCATAGGATGGACCGTCAAGTTTGAAAAAAAGGATTTTATTGGAAAGGAAGCGCTTCTAGCCCAAAAGGAACAAGGTATTCTAAGGAGCCTTAGCGCATTTGTCGTTGTCGAAAAGGGCGTGCCAAGACAGGGGTATAGGTTACTATCCGATGGCGAGGAAGTGGGCCATGTGACAAGTGGCGCATTTTCGCCGTGTCTAAAAAAGCCTATCGGCCTTGGATACTTAAAGAAGGGTTTTGATCGTATTGGAACGCAAATTTTTGTTGACATTAAGGGTTTTCGTGTTGTAAAGGCGCTGGTTGTTGAAGCGCCATTCTATCGGCGAGGCACTAGCTGAAGGAGGAAATATGTCTGTTCCAAAAGATTACAAGTACACAGAAACGCATGAATGGGTAAGGATTGAAGAGGATAATGTGGTTACAGTCGGGATTACCGACTATGCTCAAGAAAAAATTGGGGACATTGTGAGCGTAGAACTGCCAAAGATAGGAGATGAGGTTGAGGCTGGCGAGACAATGGGCATGATCGATTCGCAAAAAGCGTCTGCAGAGGTGTATGCGCCTGTCAGCGGGATCGTGGTGGAGGTAAACGAAATACTGGAAAGTGACCCAGGGATTATCAACTCGGACCCTTATGAGGAAGGATGGCTTGTCAGGATCGAGATCGAGGATATTGAACAGCTCGACAACCTTATGTCTGCCGAAGACTACGAAGAACATGTGGCACGGCTCATAGAAGAGGAGTAAGAAAAGATTCCACATGAAGTTCACGCCCCATACAAAAAAGCAAATCGAAGAGATGCTAAAGGCGATCGGGGTGTCCAATATTGATGACCTTTTCGCGGATATCCCCGAGGAGGCGAGGGTTCATGGACTCCTCAAGCTAGGAGCACCCCTTGACGAGCGACAGGTCACGGAGTTTATGAGATCTTTGGCTAGGGCGAACAAGACCGTGTCGAATGTGACGAGCTTCCTCGGGGCAGGGGCGTATGACCACTTTTGTCCCGCAGTGATCCATCATCTCTTGGAACGAGGCGAGTTTCTGACATCTTATACACCGTATCAGCCAGAGCTCAGTCAGGGCACATTACAAGCACAGTTCGAGTATCAGAGCATGGTTGCAGGGCTCTTGGGAATGGATGTGGCAAATGCCTCGATGTATGAAGGAGCGACAGCACTAGCAGAGGCTTGTCTTCTAGCAAAAAGATATACCCGCAAAAGCGTGGTGGTGCTATCAAAGGCAGTGCATCCTGAATACAGGCAGGTCGTAGAAACATATCTGGGGAAGGAGTTTGTGAAAGAGGTGGGCTTTGCATTAGATGGGCAGACAGACAGAATGGCGCTATCCTCACTTGACATGAAAGATGTTGCGTGCATCGTCATCCAAAGTCCCAACTTCTTCGGCGTGATTGAGGAGCTCAAGTGCTTTGCAGACATTGCGCATGAAAATGGTGCCCTCCTCGTTGCTACATTCACAGAGCCCCTTGCCTTTGGTTTGATTGAGGCACCGGGCGTGCTTGGCGCAGACATCGCCGCAGGTGAAGGGCAGTCATTTGGCATACCACTTTCTTTTGGAGGGCCTTATATAGGGCTTTTCGCATGCAAAAAGGGGTTTATAAAATACATGCCTGGTCGCCTCGTTGGAATGACAGTGGACAAGAATGGGAAGGAATGCTATGTGCTTACGCTTGCAGCGAGGGAACAGCACATAAGGCGCGAACATGCAACCTCGAACATCTGCACGAACGAAGGGCTTTGCGCTATCGCTGTCGCCATATACCTTTCTTTGCTCGGCGAAAACGGGCTTAGAGCGCTTGCAAAATACAACCACCAACACGCTGAAAGATTGAAAAAAGCATTGGTGGACGCGGGGATTGCCGTTGCCTTTTCTGGCCCAACCTTCAACGAGTTCGTTGTGGACTTGAAGAAGGACGCAACTGAGATATTCGATAGGCTCAAGTCGCAGGGCATCGTCCCAGGACTGCCACTAGCCAGGTTTTATAAGGACTTGAAAAATCATTTGCTTATAACCGTGACTGAAAAGATAGAGGAAAAGGATTTTGATAGGCTTGTAAACTCCCTCAAAAATGCTTGCGCATGACTCGGATCTTGATACAATAGTAATGTTTGGCTCGGAGTGAGACATGAAGAATAGTTATATTCCTCTTGTGATTCTGGCCTTTGCATTGGCAAGCTGTCAGTCCGACGAGATCTATTCTTCGTGCGAGATGAGCAAGCAAATGAAGAGCGACTGCGACACTGCCAGAGCAAGAGACGAGTGCAGCGTGTATGAACTGGAATGCTATGTAGCATGCGCCGTATTGGAACACCCTTCCTGTGTTGAAGGTCCGTGCGTGCTCTATCAATACAGGGAACTCGGAAGCGACGAGTATTACAGTTCAGGTCCTTTCTGCACGAAGGCATGCTCTGATCACAGTGATTGTCCATCAGGAGGCAAATGCCTTCCAATGCTAGGGAAAAAATATTGTGTGCCGAACACTACCTTTTCTGTTCGATAATCCCTGCAAAACGACATAATGGTGATGCCAGTTGCTACTCTTCCTCTTGTACTTACTATCTCAATCAGGTCAGCCACAAAAAGGCCTACATCCCCCCCACGATCCTCCAAACATTGTCTTCCTTAGCGAACTCTAGCCTCGCATGGTCACTTTTTGCAAACCATCTCTCTTTACCCCCATCCATATAAAAAAACTTGTAGTAATATTCGAACTCCGCAAAAGCCCTGTCGCCTTCAAAGTAGATTCGCTTCAAAAAGATGTAGAACTGCACCTGCTTGATGTCATCCCTAAGCATGGGGAAAATCTTACTTTCCAGATAGTCATAACCATAATCGTCCGAGTTATCTCCGGTAGTTCCTGCGTTCGAGTAATACCTTCTAGACACCATTTCTCTTAGTGCGTCTATGTCTCTTCGTTCAACTGCAAGTCTGTATCTTTGAACTAGTTCCGCAATTTCTCTGTTTTCTTTGGTGTCAGGAACCTTCGTGCCGGGGATAAGCCTCTGGGCGCATGAAAAAAGGATAAAAAAACAAAACAGAAACAACCTTTTCATCTCATGTAACCTCCACAACAGCTTGACCATAAGGCAACCATAATATAGCATAAAGGGCGGCTTATTGCCGAAACTTTTACAGGTGCCAGATATGAGTAAGGAGATCAAGGAAGTTAGAAAGCCGTCGAACTTTATAGAAGAGATAATAGAGGAAGACTTGAAATCCGGAAAGTTCGATCGCGTGGCAACGAGGTTTCCTCCAGAACCGAATGGCTATTTGCATATTGGGCATGCCAAGGCTATTTATATTAACTTCACCCTCGCGAAGAAATATGGGGGGACATGCAACCTCCGCTTCGATGATACAAATCCTAGCACTGAAAGTGAGGAGTATGTTAGGGCGATCAAGGAAGACATAAGATGGTTAGGTTTCGACTGGGAGGGGCGGGAGTATTATGCTTCGGATTATTTCGACCAGCTCTATGAGTGGGCTGTTGACCTGATAAAAAAAGGGCTTGCGTATGTGGATAGCCTTTCCGAGGAGGAGATGCGGGAATACAGAGGGAACTATTATAGAAAGGGGGTTCCTAGTCCATACAGAGAGAGGTCTGTGGAAGAGAATTTGGCGCTATTTGAAAGGATGAGGGCAGGCGAGTTCGAGGAAGGCAGTCATGTGCTAAGGGCCAAGATAAGCCTCGATTCGCAAAACATGAACCTTCGAGACCCCGTGATGTACAGGATAAGGCACAGACCGCATCACAGGACGGGTAATAAGTGGTGCATCTATCCGACTTATGACTGGGCTCACGGCCAGTCCGATTCAATAGAGGGGATTACCCATTCCCTATGTACCTTGGAGTTTGAAAACCATCGTCCTCTTTATGACTGGTTTTTAGAAAAGTTGGGGATTCATCATCCAAGGCAAATTGAGTTTGCGAGGCTCAATCTAACATACACAGTCTTGAGCAAGAGGAGGCTTGTTGAACTTGTAGAGAAAGGGATTGTGAACGGATGGGATGACCCGAGAATGCCTACGCTTGCGGGTCTGAGAAGGCGGGGCTTTCCCCCAGAAGCTATCTTGAACTTTTGTGAGAAAATAGGAGTAGCAAAGGTCAACAGTGTAGTAGACATTGGGCTCTTAGAACACTGCGTGAGGGAGGTTTTGAACGCAACCGCTCCGAGGGTCATGGGGGTGCTAAAGCCTTTGAAGCTGGTCATTACAAATTACCCTGACGATAGATTGGAAGAACTGGATTGCCCTTATAACTCTGAAGATGCGTCGTGGGGTTCGAGGAAAGTGCCATTTTCCAAAGTACTGTATGTGGAAAGGGACGATTTTAGGGAGGTGCCTCCAAAGGGATGGTTCAGACTATACCCCGGTAGCGAGGTGAGGCTTAGATATGCGTATGTGATCAGATGCGATGACTTCGTGAAGGACCCTAACACTGGGGAGGTTGTTGAGCTTCGCTGTTCGTATTATGAAGGTTCAAGGGGGGGGAAAGCCCCCGAAGGAAAAAAGATAAAAGGAACTATACATTGGGTTTCAAAGGAACATGCCTGCCCTGCGGAGATAAGGCTGTACGACAGATTATTCGTCAAGGAAAACCCCCTCGAGTGTGAAGAAGGGAAGACATGGCTTGACTATGTGAATCCTCAGTCGTTGGTTGTGGTAAACGGGTTTGTGGAGCCTAGTCTGAAGAGCGCAGAACCTGGATCGAGATGGCAGTTCGAGAGGCTCGGCTATTTTTGTGTAGATTCAAAGGATTCGTCAAAGGAAAGGCTGGTTTTCAACCGTATTGTGTCTTTGAAAGACACATGGGCAAAACTCGAGAAAAAGATGCAGGAAGGGGGTTCATGAGCCACTCGGCGCTACCTTGTCCACTTCTTGCCCCCTAAACAACCTTCAACGCCCTTCAACACTCTTTGCCCCCCAAGCTTCCAAACGAGCCTTCCCTAGCACTCCAGCTGCACAACAGACTAAAACTTATGCATTTTTCATCCGCTTCCCACTTATTATACCCAAAGCTCGCCCATCCCAGCCCACCTCAGGGTGGGCACAGGTCATTGTCCCAACTCAGAGTTTGTTTCAATGAGTAGTGCGGCTTCCTTTCTTTTCCATGTCTCAAGAACCCTCATAAGCCACGACCATCGTAACAGCGTCAAAATTTCAACTTTTTTGGGAGAGCCTTACAG
>Ga0197143_1001663_pt1 | contig 18248 bp, 10 predicted proteins | sample GBS70_MetaG_FD_148603 | JGI IMG/M metagenome (GOLD analysis project Ga0197143, IMG submission 148603) | Sediment microbial communities from Great Boiling Springs, Gerlach, Nevada, United States - GBS 70_MetaG | ecosystem: Environmental > Aquatic > Thermal springs > Hot (42-90C) > Sediment...
CGGTCTTCCCGCAAAATTTCCAACATCCCTAAAGGCTTGGTGATGGGATTGCTCAAGATGCGCCTAATCGCTTCTTCCGCTGATAAATGCTCCTCAACGCCCCCCACTTCCACGCGAGCGCCATCAGACAACTTCTCACCTTCGTCCAAAACCACGATGTTGCCTTTGACCCTCCCTTTCGCCGTCAACGAGCATCACCTTGCTTTGGTCAAACGACGATGTTGACGATTTTGCGGGGGACGATGATGATGCGCTTAATTTCCTTGCCTTCCAAGTGGGCACGAACATTGGGCTCTTGAAGGGCGAGTTCTTTGATAAGGGCTTCGTCGGCGTCAACGGGAACGACGATGCGTCCACGAACCCGACCGTTCACTTGCACGACGATGGTGACAGTCTCTTGCACCAATGCTTCCTCGTCCACTTCCGCCCACGATTGCGTGAACAAACTGCCTTCTTTGCCCAACCGTTCCCAAAGTTCGTCGGTGATGTGGGGAGCAAAGGGATGCAAAATCCGCAGGAACAACTCAACGGCTTCCGAAACTACAATTCGTTCCGTGTCCCGTGCCCCGTGTCCCATCCGTTCAACAAATGGTTGCAATTCGTTAAGCAACTCCATCATGGCAGCAACGGCAGTATTGAACCTGAAGCCTTCAATGTCTTCGGTGACTGCCTTGACAGTCTGGTGGACTTTGCGGCGCAACTGGCGCTCTTCATTTGTCAAGTTCGCTTTCGCTTGCGATAACTTTTCGCGCCAATTGTGGACGAACAGCCCTTTCTGGACGACGCTGAGCACCGTTCTCCAAAGTCGCGCCAAGAAGCGGTAGCAGCCCTCAACACCGACAGGCGTCCACTCAGCGTCTTGGTCGGCTGGACCGAGGAACAAGATGAAGAGCCGTCCCGTGTCGGCACCGTAACGCTCGCAAATCTCTTCGGGCGTGACGACATTGAGTTTGCTCTTGCTCATCTTGTCCTTCGTGATGACCGTCTCGCTCCCACAGACCTTGCAAATAGCGACAACTTTGCCGTCCGTTTCGCTTCGCTCCACTTCCTTCGGTCGACGGTAGGCTTGACACTTGGGGCACCAATAAGCCTCGTGGTAAATCATCCCTTGCGTGAACAATCTCGTGAAGGGCTCGCGGAAGTTGACCAAGCCCAAATCGTAAAGCACCTTCGTGATGAAGCGGGAATACATCAGGTGACCGACGGCGTGCTCAATGCCACCGACATACTGGTCAACGGGCATCCAGTAGTTGACTTTTTCAGGGTCAAAGATGGCTTGGTCGTTTTTCGGGTCACAAAATCGCAAGAAATACCACGACGAGTCTACGAAGGTTGACATCGTGTCCGTCTCGCGCCTTGCTGGTCTGCCACACTTGGGACAAGTCGTGTTGACAAACTCTGGCACTTGCGAAAGTGGCGAACCGCCTTTGCCTGTGATTTTCACATCGCGCGGGAGCAAGACGGGCAATTGGTCTTCGGGCACGGGCACGATCCCGCAGGTGTCGCAGTAGACTATGGGGATGGGCGTGCCCCAATAACGCTGGCGGGAGATGAGCCAGTCGCGCAACCGATATTGGACGCTCCGCTTGCCGATGCCATGTTTTTCCATGTAGTCGGCGATGGCTTCTTTCGCTTCCTCGCTCCACATGCCCGTGAAAGGACCTGAGTTGACCATTATGCCGGGCTCAACATACGCTTGTTTCATAGTCGCCTCATCCAAGTCGGCGTCAGGTGGCTTGATGACGACTTTGACGGGCAAGTCATACTTGTGGGCGAACTCAAGGTCGCGTTGGTCGTGTGCTGGCACTGCCATGATAGCGCCCGTGCCATATTCCATCAGAACATAGTCTGCCGTCCAGATGGGAACTCGTTCGCTTGTCAAGGGATGGATGGCGAAAGCGTCCAAAAAGACGCCCCGTTTTTCAGTCGTCTCAGCCGTTCGCTCCTCCATGCTTTCCATCAGCAATTCAGCGACGGCTTTCTCAAGTTCGTCTTTTCTGGGCGAACGCTCAATCAACTTGGGCACAAGTGGATGTTCGGGGGCAAGGACGACGAAAGTGACGCCATAAACGGTGTCAATGCGGGTCGTGAAGACCCGAATCTTTTCGTCCAGCCCTTCAACTTCAAAATCAAACTCAACGCCCGTGCTCTTGCCAATCCAATTGCGTTGCATGACTTTCACTCGCTCAGGCCAGTGCTCCAGCAACTCCAAGTCCTGCAAAAGTTGCTCAGCGTAAGCAGTTGTGCGCAAAAACCATTGCTCAAGCCACTTCTTCGTCACGGGCGTGCCGCAACGCCAGCAAACTCCTCGTTCCGCTTCTTCGTCAGCGAGTGTTGTCTGGCACGATGGACACCAGTTGACAGGGGCAGGTCTGCGATAGGCTAACCCTCGTTCGTAAAGTTTCAGGAAGAGCCACTGGTTCCAGCGGTAATACTCTGGGTCGCAAGTTCGTATTTCTCGGCTCCAGTCAAAACTGATGCCCAGCATGTCAAACTGCTGGCGCATCCTTGAGATGCATCGGTCAATCCACTCTGCAGGGTGGTAGCCATATTGGATAGCAGCGTTTTCGGCTGGCAAACCGAAGGCGTCGTAGCCCATCGGGTGCAAGACATTGAAGCCTTGCATGCGTTTGAAGCGGCTGATGACATCGCCGATGATGTAGTTTCGCATGTGACCCATGTGCAGTTCGCCCGACGGGTATGGGAACATGTCAAGGTAGTAGAACTTCGGTCGTGATGGGTCTTCGGTTACCTTAAAGAGTTGCCAATCGTTCCAGCGTTTCTGCCACTTTGGCTCAATCTCCTGCGGGCTGTATCGTTCCAGTTCCTGCATCTGAGACGCCCTCCTTGTCGCAAGTAAGTGTTGCGCCTTTACTAAGTCTTGCACAGCCGTCACAGAAAAACATTTTGGCTCAACGGTTTCCGAAACTGTCATTGTGGCAAAATCGGTTACGAAGGGTCACCCTGATTCAAAGGGGGTGAGTGACGATGCGTTGGCTTGTCGTTTCCATTTTGGCTTTGGCATTTCTTCTGATTGGGTGGACTTCCGCTCAGCGAAAACAGAGTGAAGATGCGACGAAACTGAGCGAACTTGAAAAGCGACTTGCCGAAGTTGAGAAGAAAGTAGCCGATTTGGAGAGGAAGGTCACTGACCTGAACAATCAAATCAAGCAACTGAGAATGCAGCCAAGGGTCTTCATCTCGCCTCTACAGGTCCTCCCTAGGCAAATCCCATTTGAGTGGTTCGTCCCAGAGGAGCAACGAGGGTTCAGTCTCCCGAAGCCAGCCCCACGCGCCTTCGTTCAGCCCTATTACTACCCGTTGGAGGCTCAACCTTGAGCGTGAGGTTAGAATCGTCTTTGGAGATTTCACGCTGCCGAGTTCCGACCTAACCTGAGAAGTTGCTGGGCTGTGCTGGGACTATCAGCATCGGGATTGGTGATGCGCGGAGGATTGCTTCTGTCGTTGTGCCGAAAAGGACTGAATGCAAGAGGGGTTTTCGCTCTGCGCCTATAACCAGCAAGTCAAAGTTCCCTTCTTGGGCGAAGGCAACTATTTGATTGGCTGCACGACCGCTAAGGACTATTGGTTCAACACTGCACTGAGTTGTGACCTCATCTGGAAGCCATTGGCAAAGTTCATCGCGAGCCTTCTCCCTGTCGGTTTCCCCCTCCTCGTCAATGTAAAGGGCGGTTAAGTGGGCTTTGAACCGAGCAGCAATTGAGGCTGCGTAATTGAGGGCGAGTTTTGCTGTCTCGGTAAAATTGACGGGACAGAGGATTTTCGTCAATTTCGGGACTGCTGTTGGGTCATTGACATCAATGAACTCTCGTTCCTTTTGTCGGACGACGAAGACGGGGACTTTCGTGCCCCTGACCACTGCTTCTGTGACTGAGCCGAGTCTGAACCTCTGCCATCCCGTTCTGCCGTGAGTTCCCATAACAATCAATTCAGCCCTTTCAGTTTCGCTGACTTGCAAGATGGCATCAGCAGGATGCCCTTCAACGACGAGATAAAGGATGTTCAGACGCTCAGCGGCATTGCCTAAAACTTGATGCACATAATCGGCGAGGAATTCTTCTGCCAAATGGCGACGCTTCTTCAATTCGCTTAACAAGTGCTCGTAATCGTCCGCCAATATGTAGGGTGGGACTTCAATCCTCTCGGCGTGCATGACGATTAAATCTGCATTGAACTGAAATGCTCCAACGGCAGCGTATTTGAGCGCCAAAGACGAAAGGTCGCTAAAGTCCACTGCCGTCAAGATTCGTTTCGGTTCAAAGGAAAAGGGTCTCATAGTCCGTTCACCTCTTTCCTTTGCCTTCTTGACAGTTTCTCTAACAGCGCTTCAGGGCTTCGTCCCAAGGCAAACCAAAATTGCACTTCAGCGATGCGGAGGTCAGCGTAGGCGGCGATAAGAGCAGTTTGAGCGCTTGTCAATTCGGATAGGGCTGAAAGGAAGTCGGTGAGTGTATTGACACCGTTTTGATAGCCGAGCCTGACTAACCGAACACCTTCTTCGGCAGCAGCGACTGCTTGCTGTGCTGCTTTCACTCGCTCCTTTGCGCTACTCAAATTCAGGAAGGCGTTGGTGACTTCCAAAGCGATAGCGTTGCGAAGTTCAGTGATTGCTGCATCTATTTGCTTGACCTGAGATTTCGCCTGTTCCACAATAGCCCTCGTTGACCCGCCGTCAAACAAGTTCAAAGTCAACATCAAACCTGCCAACCATCGTCCCGTGTCAGGCATTATCGTTTGCCTTTCAGCGTCGTATTGGAGAATCAAACCGATTTGAGGTTTCTGCTCGCTTGCAGCCACCTTAACCCCTTCCATTGCCGCCTTTAACTGAGCCTCTAAAACCAGTATTTCGGGTCTTTGTCTTAAGGCTTCGTTGATTGCCGCTTCTAAACTGGCAGGCAAATCAGGGAAAACCGTCTCGGTGATGGAAGGAAATTCTTCAACCTTCAGGGTTTCGTTGGGGTGCAGTCCCATTGCGTTCGCTAATGCAGCGATGGAAAGCGCTTCAATGTTTTGAGCCTTTGTCAATTCCTCCTGTGCGGCAGCCACAGCAGCCTCGGCTCGTAACAAGTCAGCCTTTGTGGCAACACCCTGTTCCAGCATTTTGGAGATATCGTCCCGTTGGGAACGCAAAGCCTTAAGTTTGTCTTCCATGACTTTGAGGAAGCCCCTTGCTTTCAGCACATTGAAGTAAGCGGTTGCCGCTTCCATAGCGACTTTTTGTTTTTGCCTTTCCAAGTTCCTTTTAGTTGCTTTGACCCCTTCCTCTGCTTGCCTTACCATTCCCTCCAACTTTCCGCTAGTGAACAGGGGCATTTTGACCGTCCATGAAAGTTGAGGGTTATCCTTTTCGCCAAACACGATAGTTCCCATGTTTGAGACCGTGAAGGAAGGGTTCTGGTGCAGTTGAGTGTAACTGGCAATCATGTCCAATCGTGGTGCGAGCCTGGCTTTCGCTTGACTCCTTTGAGCGAAGGCTGCATCAACTTGGGCAGCATGAGCCCTCAAACTTGGATGAAACTTGAGGGCTGTCTCAATAGCAGTTGTCAAGTCAACTTTCCTTTCGCTTTGCGCTGAGACCGAACTCAGTGACAGGACAATGACCCAAAAGGTCAAAACCCATCTCATGACTGTTGTGACCCCCTTTTAAACTTGAGCGGTTTTCCCTTGATGTTGAGCCAGTCGGCGTTTGAGCAAAAAGTAAAGGACTGGAACAGCCATTCGCGAGAGCAAAAGACTCGCAACTTCACCCGCCATCAGCGAAATTGCCAGACCTTGAAAAATTGGGTCAAAGAGGATGACAGCGCTGCCGACAATGACTGCAGAAGCAGTCAGCAACATTGGTCTGAACCTAACAGCACCAGCATCAATGACTGCTTCACCGAGAGGCATCCCTTGCCTCAACCTCACTTCAATGAAGTCCACCAAGATAATGGAGTTTCGGACCACGATCCCTGCTCCGGCGATGAAACCGATCATGCTGGTTGCGGTGAAGAAGGCGCCCATCGCTGCGTGGGCGGGCAGGATACCGATGAGGGAGAAAGGAATTGCCGACATGATGACCAAAGGGGTTAGGAAGTCTTTGAACCAACCGACGACAAGGATGTAGATGAGCACCAAGACCATAGCGAAGGAAATTCCCAAGTCACGGAAGACCTCATAGGTGATATGCCACTCTCCGTCCCATTTGACTGCCCATTTGTCAGTTGTAAAGGGTTGGCGTATGTTCCAAATCTCAATGCTCGTCTGTCGGTTGTCAGGCAACTTGAGTTCTTCCTTCAGCCGCTTGTTGAGTTTCAAGATAGCGTAAACAGGGCTCTCTTCGCGACCTGCGACATCTGCAGTCACATAGACCACTGGCAGAAGGTTCTTGTGGTAGATGCTTTTTGGAGACTGATGCCTCTCCACTTTTACAAGTTCGCTGATAGGGATCATCTGCCCCGATGGGCTCATCAACTTTATGTCTTTCAGTGCCGCCAAACTTGAACGCTCAGAGCGTGGGAACCGGACGAAGATGACGAGGTCTTCCTTCTCTTGAGGTTGGTGAGCCAATCCCACCTTCATGCCGCTCAAAGCAAGGGTCAAAGCGTTGGTGACATGTTCTGTGCTTATGCCGTGCAAGGCAGCCTTTTCCTTGTCAACCGTGAACCTCCACTCAACTTGGTCAGCCTCCATATACCAATCGGCATCCACGACGCCTTCTGTGGTTTTGAAAATTTGAAGGATTTGCTTGGCGACCTCCCTTTGCTTTTCGTAATCTGGACCGTAGACTTCGGCGACAAGGGTTTGAAGGACTGGAGGACCTGGCGGCACTTCTACTACCTTCACGCGAGCACCATATTTTTCGGCGATTTTTTGAACGGCAGGGCGAATCCGTTTTGCTATGTCATGGCTTTGAGATTTCCGCTCATGTTTGGGCAGCAAGTTCACTTGGATGTCTGCGACATTTGAGCCTCTGCGCAAGTAGTAGTGGCGGACTAATCCGTTGAAGTTAAAGGGCGCCGCAGTCCCGATGTAAAGTTGATAGTCAGTGACTTCAGGGACAGTTGCCAAATAGTCACCAATTTCGCGAGCAACCCTTGCCGTCTCTTCTAAAGTTGTGCCTTCGTTCATGTCAATGATGATTTGGAACTCGCTTTTGTTGTCAAAGGGCAGCATTTTGACTGTGACCCACTTGAGCGGTAGGAAAGCGATGGCAAAAAGCAAAAGGGCTACCGTTCCGAAAAGAAAGACGGAACGGATAACAGGACGATAGATCAAAGGGCGCATGACCTTGCGGTAGAACCTTGTGGTCCAACTTTCAGGGGCATGGTGAATTTCGCCCTCTCGCTTGATAAGTTTCAGAGTAGCCCAAGGCGTGACAATAAAGGCGACCAAAAGACTGAAAAGCATCGCTGCCGAAGCGCCGATGGGAATCGGTCGCATGTATGGACCCATTAAGCCCTTGACAAAAGCCATAGGCAAAACAGCCGCTATAACGGTGAAGGTCGCTAATATGGTCGGATTTCCGACCTCGTCAACCGCTTCAGCGACGATTTCCCTGAGGGGTCGTCCCCTGTTCTCAGGTAACCTCAGGTGCCTCGCTATGTTTTCCACGACGACGATGGCATCGTCAACCAAGATGCCGATGGAGAAGATGAGGGCAAATAAGGTCACGCGGTTTAAAGTGAAACCTGTCAACCTGAAGACCAAAAGCGTTAGCGCCAAAGTCACAGGTATCGCTATCAGGACAACCCCACTCTCCCTAATGCCCAAAGCAACGGCAATGAGCAGGGTAACGGAAATGACAGCCAAAGCCATGTGGAACAAAAGTTCGTTGTTCTTCTCAAGGGCTGTCTCACCATAGTTTCGCGTGACCGTCACATTGACATCCCTTGGGATTGTCTTCCCCTTCAGCAATTCAACCTTTTCTAAAACTTGATTTGCCACGACAATGGCGTTAGCACCCTTCCGCTTAGCGACGGTTATTGTGACGGCAGGGTAAAGTTCGCCGGGGCGAGGCGTGAAGTGAGAGACAAGTTCAAATTGGCTGTCTCCACGGTGTTCTCTCTTCCACCAACCTTTGCCCGCTGCGAAAAAGACATAGTCCGAGGGCTCTTCTGGTCCGTCGGAAACGGAAGCGATATCACCCAAGTAAACCGGTCGTCCGTTGAACACGCCGACGACAATTCTTTTTGCATCCTCAGCGTCCTCTATGAACTTGCCGACTTTGAGTCTAAACTCGTAATTGCTTTGAGCGAAATGACCTGCCAGCATTTCGCTGTTAGATTGGGTCAGCGCTTTGATGACCACCATTGGGTCTATGTGGTAGGCACTGAGTTTTTGAGGGTCTAACAGGACTTTAATTTGCCGCCTTAGTCCACCGATTATGGTGGTCTCGGAGACATTGTCAATGGTTTTGATTTCCCGTTCAACTTCAGATGCTATCCTCCTCAAACGGTAATGGTCGTAACCCTCACCCCAGAAGGTCAAAGCCAAAATGGGGACATCGTCTATACTTCTCGGCTTCACCAAAGGCATGGAGACACCGGGAGGAATTTTGTCAAGGTGCATGTAGAGTTTGCTGTAAGTTCGGATCACTGCTGTTTCTTCGTCCGTCCCGACAAAGTATCGGACGACAGCCATAGCCATTCCTTCGCTGGAGGTTGAGTAGATGTATTCAACGCCTGGAATCTCCCAGAGCAACTTCTCCATGGGTGTCGTGACCCGCTCTTCAACTTCTTTAGGGCTCATGCCGGGCGCTTGAACGAAGATGTCAATCATGGGCACCTTGATTTGAGGCTCTTCTTCCCTCGGCAAGGTCAAAACGGCAAACACTCCCAGCATTATGCTGGCGAAAATAATGAGTGGCGTGAGTTTTGATTCACTGAAGTAGGCTGCAATTCTTCCAGAGAGACCCAACCTTTGCTGGCTCATGGACCGAACACCCCTCAGCAAGGTGAAAGGAGACTGTCAATGCTTGACGACGCGGACTTTGGTTCCGTCCCTCAATTTCCCTGTCCCATTGACGACAACGAGTTCACCTTCTTTTAAGCCGGTAAGCACTTCAACTAAGCCACCGGCTTTCCTGCCAGTGGTGACAATTCGCTTAAAGGCAGTGTCTTTCTCAACGACGAAGACCCCTTCCAAACTGCCTTCACGCCAAATGGCTCTCTCTGGGACAAAGAGACCTTTTGACTTTCCTGTTGAGAAAGTTGCCCGTCCGAATAAGCCAGCCATCAGACCTTTGACTTGAGGCAAGCGGATTTTAACGATGAAGGTCCTACTGGTTGGGTCAGCGCTTGGGACGATTTCGTAAATTCGCCCGTCAACGGTTTTGTTCAGAGCGTCAATGGCTACTGAGACCTTTTCGCCTAACCGAACCGATTTAATGTGGCTTTCGGGGACGGTTACATCCAAGCGGAAAGACGAAGGATCAATTACAGTGACGAGTGGCATACCAGGCGAAGCCATGTCACCTGGGTCAACATGGCGTTTGGCAACTATGCCTGAGAAGGGTGCTTTAATGGTGGCATACGAGAGTTGGACTTGAGCAGTTTCAAGGGCAGCATATGCTTGACGAAGTTGGGCTTGGAGGAGCCTGACTTGTTCGGCTTTAATGTCAACTTCCTTAGCGGCAGCGAGAGCCATTTTTAACCCTTCTCTTGCCTGCTTCACCCGTTCCTCTGCTTGCCTGATTTCCTGTTGGCGAGCACCTTCGTAGACGATTTCTCTTTGCTGTTCCGTTGCCCTCAAAGATGCCTCCGCTTGTTTAAGGGCAGCAACCCTTTCGCGGTAGGCAGTCTCAGCCAGTTTCACCCTCTCTTTGGCTATTCGCAAAGCGACTTCCGCTTGCTTAACATTTTCCTCGGCTTGCCTAATTTCTTGTGGTCGGAAACCTTCCTGCATCAACGACATTTGAGCCTTCGCTGCTTCGTATTGGGCTTTGGCTGATTCAAGTTGCAAAACGATTTCGTCAAACTTTTGTTTTGTGATGACACCTTGTTCGGCGAGAGGTTTAAAGCGGTCGTAAGTTGCTTGAGCGACTTTCAAATTTGCTTCTGCTTGTCGCAATGCAGCCTCCGCTTGTGCTTTTTGTTGCTTGCGAAAACCTTCCTGCATCATTGACAGTTGCTGCCTTGCCGCTTCAAGGGCTGCTTCCGCTTGCTTGACTCCTTCGCGGGCTAGTTGGAGTTCAACTTCTGCCATTTTCACCGCTTCTTTTGCTCTCTCGTAAGCGGCATAGGCTTGTCGGACAGCCTCATCCGCTTGAGCCTTCTCTTGCCGTCGGGCACCTTCCCTTACAAGGCTGAGTTGCTCAAGGGCTTGATTGAGTTCAGAACGAGCCTGCTCAATTCTGGTCTGGCTTTGCGTCCTTTGGATGTTCAAAGCAATCAGGGCTTGAGACAGGGCTGCCTTTGTTGCTTCAACTGCTGCTTGCGCTTGCCGAACCTGAGCCAACAAGTCCGAGTTGTCAAGTTGGACGAGGACTTGACCTGCTTTGACTCGGTCACCCTCACGGACATAAACAGCAACCACCTTGCCCATGATTTTGGATGAGACATCCGCTGTCAGAGATGCGTTGATTGTGCCAACAAAGGTCTGGTGTTCGGGAACTTCTATTGCTCTGACCTTGACGACCTCAACTTGAGGCACCGCCTCTTCAGAAAGTCCGAGTTCAGACGGTGGTTTCTCCCCCGATGCAAAGGCAAAATCACGCTTCAACGCTTCCCGATAACCAACGGCAATAGCGAACAGACTTAAAGCGACCAAACCAATTAGCCCCAAAGCCGTTCTCCTCATCGCACACCACCATCCACGATAGATGAAATCGCCTGAGCATCGGTTACAACATTCCCGACAGAACCGTTCGGAGCGCTGAATCAAAGACTTGAAGGGCGACTGCGAAAGCGTTAAATTTTTAGTGCCGCAAGGGAAGTGAGCCGGAGTTTGAGGAGGCGCAAAAGATGAGACGGTTCGTGGCGGGTTTCGTCAAAAAAGTCTTGAGGGACACGCCACAGGTTCAGGAAATTGAAGTGGCGACAGAAGAAGGGGAAGTGGCGAAAGCGATTTGCTATCCTGACCTGACGGGCTCAGTCCGCGAAGGTGATACGGTCGTCCTCAATGTCGTTGCCGTTGAACTCGGTTTGGGAACTGGTGGCTACCATTTCGTCGTTGCGAACTTGACCAGACCTGAATGTGAAGCAACTCAGACAGGTCACATCATGAAACTCCGATACACGCCCTTGCAGTTGAATGTTTCCGTCGCGGAAGAGGAAGGAAGTCCGCTGCGCAACCTGATCATGCAGACTTCCAACTTGGGGAAGTTGCCTGTCATCCTTTGCCCCCTCCACAGTTTCATCGCTCCCGCTTCCGCTGGCGTGAAAGTTGTCAAGCCAAAAGCAAAAGTGGTCTATATCATGACCGACAGCGCTGCCTTGCCTTTGGCTTTCAGCAAACTCGTCCCAACGCTCAAGTCCGCTGAGTTGATTGATGTGACCATCACCTGCGGTCAAGCCTTCGGTGGAGACATTGAATGCGTCAACGCTTACACAGCCCTTTTGTGTGCTAAAGCCATAGAAGCAGATGCTGTGATTGTCGCTTCTGGACCTGGGCATTTGGGAACGGCTTCGCCTTTGGGGTTTTCTGGAGTTGAAATGGGTTGGTTGATTGATGCTGTGAACGATTTGGGTGGCAGGGCAATTTTCGCACCGAGGATAAGTTTCGCTGATCCGAGGATGCGCCATAGAGGCATCAGCCACCACACAATTACCGTCTTGACCCGACTTTGCCACACCAAAGCCACCGTCGTTTTTCCTTTCTTGAGCGATGAGAAGTGTGCGATGATTTTGAGCGAGCAGTTGAAGCATTCAATGATTGCCGAAAAGCACGATGTCGTCTGGTGGGATGGGCGCAAAGCCATTGAACTATTGCGTGAACTGGGAATTCCCCTTGAAAGCATGGGGCGAAAATACGAGGACGACCCAGCACTCTTCCTCGCACCAGCAGCAGCAGCAATTTGGGCGATGACTCATTGAGCCGTAAGCGTAAAGCGTAATGCGTGATAGCAACGAATGCTTCAAGGCTTTTGCTTTGCTTCCCGTTCCCCTTGCTGCTGCAACTGCTCAAACTCAAGGGGATGTTCTTCTTGCAAGTGACGAAGGGAGATTTTGCCTGTCAGCCAAACCCAACTCATCGGGAAGACGCCGGGCTTGAAGTGGACATGGTAAAGGTGCCAGATGATGATGGTCAGGAAAGCCAAGAGCGCCTCGTAACTGTGAATTAGTCGGCAAATGTGCCAGACCCAAAGGGGAAGGTAAGTGAGAGCCTGAGATTCAAACCAAAGAGCCAAACCTGTCAAGACCATGACCGTTGTGCCCCAGACGACGGCGTAATACTCCAACTTCTCAATCCAGTTGAACCTGCCAAACTTCGGCTTTTCGTCGCTGAGACCCAAGTAGCACTTTATCATTTGCCAGATGTCAGCGAAGTCTTTCTTCGTCCACATCATGTGCCTCAATTGTTCCCGGCCTCGCGGTGTGAGCAGGTAAAGCAAATGCCAGACCGCAAGAGCCATCAACATGACAGCGCCAATTCGGTGGATGATGCCTCGCAATTGTGCACTGCCGGGAAAAGCGAGAAACCACCTTGCCCAACCTGAATCAGCGAAACTTAATGGCAAGCCTGAGATGACCAACAGCGTGAAGGAAATCACCAGCACCAAGTGTTGAAGCCGCTCGTTGAGGGTGAAGCGCTCAACATACTCGTGCGAAAGGGGGTCGTTGGGATGATGGGGCGAAACGGCATGGCTCGGGCGACCCTTCAAGTAATTGCGAATGTCAAGGGCGATGTAAACGGAAAAGAAGCCAATGAGACCTGCGATGAGCAACTGGTAAAGCACCTTGATGAGCCAGTAAATGGTGCTTTCAGTGCGGGTGCCAGCGAAGTGGATTTTGCCGAGGGCAACCTTCTCGCCGATGCCCGGATGACAACTGCCGCAAGTTTTGGGCAAATTGTTCGGGTGAATGGGTGAGCGTGGGTCGGTTGAAGGCAAGATGTCATGAGCGCCGTGACAGGAAGCACAGTGAGCGACTTCTGTCACGCCATATCGGTTCATGATGCCGTGAAAACTCGTTCGGTAGGTCGCCAACCTCAAAGTCGGAAGCCCCAGCCTTCTTTGCAGCACTTCATTTTCGTGGCACTTGGAGCAAGTGGCGACTATGTGTTGGGGGTGAACGAGAGAAGTTGGGTCTTGAGGGCTTCGGATGACATGTTCGCCGTGACAGTCAGTGCAAACGGGCGACTCTTTAACACCTTTCGCCCACGCTTGTCCGTGAACGCTCCTACGCCATTCTTTGTAAATTCGTTCGTGACACTGACCGCAAGTCTCAGGGAGTTGGGGTCGGGCGACTTTTGAGTGAGGGTCGGTCGCAGGTCTAATCCCGTGAACTCCGTGACAGTCGGTGCAAACGGCTGGTGGTTTGTCGGGAGCAGACTTGCTGCCTTTGACCATGCCCTTGCGAAGCAACTGACCATGGACGCTTCGTTCGTAGTAAAACAGGGTCTCGCCTTTCGGGATTTGATGCCACTCTACCAACTGAGCATCGCTATGGCAGCGGGAGCAAGTTTGAGGTATGTTGCGACGGTTGACCTGAGAGTTAGGGTCTTTTGCGGGCAGGATGTTGTGGTGACCATGACAGTCAGCACACCTCGGCGCATCAGGATCACCACGGGCAATTGCTTCGCCGTGAACGCTGTCGGCATAGGACTTGAAAATCCTTGCTTTGAAGCCCGGAGCCCGAGGCAACTCTCGCTCCAAGTGACATCGCCCACATTCAACTTTTTGAGTGTGTCTGGGATGGGGCAATTGGGTTGGGTCAATGTCATTGTGGCAATCGGTGCAACGCAACTTCCCGTGAACGGATTTGCGAAAGGCTTTTTCGTCAACATAAACGCTTCGCTTGCGCCCGCGAACATCAAAGCCGTAGATGTCGGGATTGCCATGACACTTCTGACAAGCCCTGATTTCCTGCTCAGCCGTCAACTTGATTTGAGGGCGGGTCACTCTGACCCCTTGCCCCCAAACGATTGCCAGAAGCCAAAAGACAAGCAAGACACTTGTCAACGCAATTTGACGCATAACCTAACTTGCGCACCTCCAGAGAGTGCGTTTTGAAAGTCCAACTTCCCTTCCACGCTACGGTCTTTAGCCTGTAGTCAATGGCGCAACCGAAACAAACCATGCTACGGGCTTTAGCCCATAAACCTGAGCGTCTACTTTAGTCGGCGAAATAAGCGGGAGGGCGAGACTCCTGCCGAGCCGAAAACGGCAGAGATTAGCGACTGGCGATTGGTTGAACGGCAGCGAATGGCGAATGGTTTTTTCTGTAGGGCAGTGCTAACGCACTGCCGAGAAATTTCGGCGCTAAGCAACCGCACCGCGAACTCGGCACTGAGCGTCACACCTTGCACTTCGCACATCACACAAATTGGGCTCATCGGGAGGCTCGCCCTCCCATTTTTGCACCCTTGCACTCTTGCACTCCTACACGCTTGCACGCCTGCACTCACATTGGCTTAAGCCAGTGACATGGGCGGTTTCAGGACACTCGCCTTCAGATTGAACCTATCTTCGCGAAGTCGTGGGCAAATGGCAAAGTCGGCAGTATCTGTCAGCGTGGCAAGATGAACAAAGTTGCCGCTGAAGTTGCTGGACGCTTTCTTTGCCTTTGATGCCCCTTTGTTTCGCCAATTCGCCGTGAGTTTTGACGAAATTGCGGGGGTGGGGCATCGGCAACTTGTGGCAGTCCATGCAAGCGTTGCGACCGTGGCAGACTTGACAACTGATGCCTCCGTCGGTAATTCGCTGTGGGTGAGTTTGTCGGAAATCAGGTGTGTGGGAAGGCGGTCGTTTGCTGTGGCACTGACGGCATTCAGGTTCGTCCCAAGTGTGGCATCTTTGGCAAAGTGCCATGTCCTTTCTGGCTTCACGGACATGGATTTTGACGAAGTTTTGTGGGTGAGGCATATCAGTGCCGTGACAGTTGGAGCAGAATTCCTGCTTGTGGCATGTCTGGCAACTTTGCAACCCTTTCCTGAGTGCTTCCTGAGCATGTCCGCTTTTAACTCGTCCCCCGCCCCGCGTCCCTCGCCCCAGCACGAAGTTCGGCTGCTCGTGAGACTTGGGCTTGGCGCCGATGTGGCAGTTGTCGCAGAACTGTTTCGTGTGGCAAGTGGCACATGCTTGCTGGTTCGTCCTGCGAACGATGGCGTTTTGAACCGTTTGTCCAGTCCCAAGTCCCCGATCCCCAGTCCCCACCAATTCGCCGTGCCTTTGCAGGAAGTCAGGTGCTTTGTGGCTTTCGGGCAAAGCGCCTCTGTGGCATTCATCGCATGACTGTTTTGTGTGGCAGTGATAGCAAAGTTGGTGCATTGTCAAGCCAGACCATTTTTTCGTTTCACCGAATTTGACCAACTGACTGCCATGACCTTTTAGCCATTTCGTGTCGTGGCGCATGAGTTTGTGGCACTCTTCGCAGTAATCGGGCGTGTGGCAAGCGTTGCACATTGCCGGTTGCTCTGCAGCGTTACCAAAGTGGAACTTGAGCCATTGTTCATCGTGAGAAGAAGGTCTTCGGTTCTGGTGGCATGCTTGACAGAAGAAAGGTTTGTGGCAGTCACCGCAACTTGCAGGGTCTTTTCGGACCTCAAACTTGTGGTTGGCAAACCAGTTTTCCTCAAAGTGAGACGGTGGCTTTTCGGGTTCAACGGGTGGGATGGGTGGCATTTTGGAGTTTGGACCGATGCTGACGATGTAAGCGACCAACGCTTTCATTTCCTCCGGCGGCAAATCGTAGGAAGGCATGACAGTGTGGGCGTTGAAAGCACCAGGGTTTCTCAAAATCGCTTCAACCTTCTTTGGGTCTCGCTTTCCACCCAAGCCCAAGTCAGGACCGACAGGACCTCCACCACCGTTGATGCCGTGACATGTGTAGCACCGTAGTTCAACAAACAGTTCCTGACCACGCTTCGCCAAGGGTGAAAGTTTTTCAGGATGAGGCAAAGCCTCCATGCCTTTGATGTTCAAAGCGACGATGGCAAAGAGAATGACCAAACCCGTCGTCACCGCTGGCAGACGACGAAGGGGATGTCGTTCAGGGTTTCGCTCAATGAAAGGAACGATGAGCAAGAGGATGACGAGAAGTGTCGGCAAAACGAACGAACCGACAAATTCAAGATGAGGCGGGAAAAGTTTCAACAACTCGTGAAGCCAAAGGACATAAAAGTCAGGATGGGGCTTGTAGGCAGTGTCAAGGGGATTGGCTCTCGGTTCAAGTGGTGCGGGGAACTTGGCTGAGAGCCAGAACAAAAGCGCCAACAACAAAATCGCACCGACAGCGATGCGGGCTGTTTGGTCAGGATGAAGCCTTTGTGTTTTGGGAATTTCATCTTCGTGCCCGACTTTGACCCATGCAGGGGTGACGCCCAAGACATGAACCTGTCTTATGTGCCAAGCGACGAGGATGAAGACCAAAATGGGCAAGACGAAGACATGCAGCACATAGAACCGCATCAGCGTAACTGCGCCAAGTTGTTCGCCGCCGCGAAGGAAGTTGGCGACTGCGTGACCGATGATTGGGATGCCCTCAGCAATTTTCAACCTGACAGCGGTGCCCCAATAGGCTTTTTGGTCCCAAGGCAAAGCGTAACCTGTCAAGCCGAAGCCGATAACGCACAAAAGGAGCAAAACACCGCTCACCCAAATCATCTGTCTCGGCTTTTTGTATGCGCCCCAAAGGAAGACACGAACGAGGTGGACGATGAGCAGGAGCACAATTATCCGAGCCGTCCAATAGTGAAGCGCGCGAATGAACTTGCCGAAGGGCAGATAGTGCTCAATGTATTGAACGGAAGGGTAGGCTTGGTCTGGGGTCGGGCTGTAGTAGAACATCATCGCCCCGCCCGTGACGAACAAAATCACCAAACACAAAAGCAACAGAGCGCCGAAGATATGTCCCCAACCGACGGTAGCAGGCAAAGGTTGCGACCAAAATCGGTTCCATGCGCTGACTAACCCTGTTTCCCTTTCAAGCCATTCAAAAAAGCGACGCAGCATAGCGCCACTCCTTTCGTTGCCCTTTCAAGTAAGCGTTCGTCTGTCCGTGATAGACGCCCAATGCAGAAACTTCAAGTTTGCAACCGAACGAAAATTTCGCCCCCTTCAATTTTGTGCGGGAACTCGTCAAGGGGGCGAGTCGGCGGTCCAGATTTAACCGAACCGTCAATGGCGAAATAGCCATCATGGCAAGGGCAGAAAAAGGCTTGCTTGCTCCTCTCCCATCGGACAGCGCAGTTTGCGTGAGTGCAAATGTTGGACAGAACCTTGACCTTGCCGTCGCCCGTGACGACGACATAGACTGTGGTCCGTGCAGTCCTGATAACCCAACCGTCGCGGCGTTGGTAACTCAAGGTCACAGCCTTGGGCTCGTTGGGACGAAATTCAGAAATGTGACCGATGCGAATCCAAGGTGCCTTTTCTCGCCTGAACGCAGGGACAATCAGCATCACAAATGTGGGAACGCTCAAAGCAACTGCCGTGACACCCGCAGCCATTTTGACGAAGATATCAAGCCATTTTCGCCGAGTCATTTGCTCTCCTGCCATAGCCATCACCGAGCCGATGCGGCGATTTTCAGACTTGGAGAAGCAATTTGCTGCATCCGAAAAATTTAGCCGCACCCGAAATGTTTCCTGTCAGGTCTTTTCCCTGAACCTGTGCGAACCGCAGAAATTTTAGCCTGAAGAAAATGGCAAGTGTGGTAGGCAGTCGTTTAACTTCCGTCGGGGATAAGCCCCGATGCCGCATTCGTCATTTCGTTGCCATTTCACCATTCGCCACTCGCCATTAGCCGTCATTTCGGCTCGGCAAAAGCCTCACTTTCCATCCCTTTCTCGTCCTATCAAGGTCAGCGCTCGGTCTTTCGCCACTAAATATGGGGCTGATGGAAGGTGCTTAGCACGATTGACGCAAAGGGGTGAGAAAGTGCACTATACTTGAAGGGTCGGTTCAGTCAAGTTGAATTCGCAACCCATAGGCGCTCAACTTTTGAGCAAGGGTGACAGGACCTCATGGGGCGACGAAGTTTTCATCGGTTCAACCCAACCATTTCGGCTCCGAGGCTTTTGGCGGGTCGCGATGTTCGCCAATGGGTGCGGGAGTTCCTTGAAGGAATGGGTGAACCCGAACCTCA
>Ga0197143_1001664_pt1 | contig 18240 bp, 14 predicted proteins | sample GBS70_MetaG_FD_148603 | JGI IMG/M metagenome (GOLD analysis project Ga0197143, IMG submission 148603) | Sediment microbial communities from Great Boiling Springs, Gerlach, Nevada, United States - GBS 70_MetaG | ecosystem: Environmental > Aquatic > Thermal springs > Hot (42-90C) > Sediment...
GCCTCCGCCGTAGGCGACGACGACGATTACGATCCTACTACTAACCCTTCTGCGTCGCTCGAAATCTGGATCCACCTCGTCGTGCCGGGGACGCAACCGTCGGCGGGAGGCACGCTCGATGGCAGCGATATTCACGTGTACATCGGGAACGCGGACGACACCCTTCCCGCGACGAGTGCGGTCGTGACGCTCAGCTTCGGGTCAGAGATCACCGACGTTACCGTCACGTCGGACCCCACGGGGTGGGACTGCTCGGCTAGCGGCAACACGATCACGTGCATTACGGCGCCGACGACCACCATCCCGTCAGGAGCCGGTGTCCACCTGTTCGATGGGAACGGGGACCTGTCGGTGACCCTGACGGCGAACGCCGGTGAAGATGGCCGCACCATCACGGTCAACGCTTCGGTCACGCTGTACTATGGCGCCACCACGAGGACGGAAGCGACGACTGAAACATTCAGCCAGGGAGGCCTCGACCTGGAGGTGTCCGGCTCGGCTGACCCGTTGGTGGTTGCCAGTACTGGCGGACTGGTAATGTACACCTTCACGCTTGAGTCCACTTCCTCTCCGACCCTCGGCAACGTCGTCGTGACCATCGACGCGCCTGCGGGCACGGCGCTGGCGCTTGCAATCGGTGGCGACGACTTTACGTGCTCGGCAATCGACGCGGACACCGCGCAGTGCACTGCATCCTCGGTAACCTTGAGCACGACGCCGACGAAGGTGGCGGACGTCTTCGTGTCGGTCCCGAAGAACGTCACGAGCCTGGTGCTCACCCAGACCGCGTCGGCCACAGCGACGTTTGATTACGGCTCGGCCTCGGGCTCGCGGTCGGGTGCCGGCACCGCCTACCAGTTCGCTGGCCCCGGGACCGTTACCTACAACTTGGTGTTCGGTTGGAACCTCATCACCTGGGCCGGCGAGAACGAGGTGCCGATCGACTCGCCGAACGGCCTGGGCAGCATCCTCGACAACATCAGCAGCGTGTACACCTTCGAAGCCCTGACCCAGGAGTGGAGGTTCTGGTTCCCGGACGGTGGGCCGGTGAACACCCTCGCGACCCTGCAGACCGGCACGGCGTACTTCATCTACGTCACCGCTCCGGGCGGGGTGACCTTGACGGTCCCGGCCGGACCGTAAGGGAAGGCTGAGCGCCCTCCGGGCGGGGCGGGGGCTGGGACCCCTGCCCCGCCCAGGGCGGGGGCGCATCCACCGCTGCGGAACACGGGACGTACGGAAGGAGTGCAGAGCATGGAAGGAATCGCACGGTACGGGAAGGCGGTGGCGGTCCTGGCAGCGGCCCTCGGACTCTTCGCAGCCGCATGGCTCGCAGGCGGGGCCGCTCACGCCCAGCCGATACCCCCGGCGGTGTACGCTGGTTCCGTGACCCTGAACGGGGCGCCGGCTCCCGCGGGGACGGTGATCGTCGCCTACATCGGCAGCACCGCCTGCGGGACGGTCGTCGTGACCACGCCCGGGCAGTACGTGCTCCAGTGCGCTGGAGGCAACCCCGGCGACACGGTCACCTTCACGGTGAACGGCCTGCCGGCGGGGTCGGCGACGTGGAACAACACCGGCCTGAACACGGTGAATCTGGCCGCCCAGGAGCCGACGCCCACGCCGACGCCGACACCCACGCCGACGGCCACGCCGACGCCCACGGCGACGCCGACGGCGACACCCACGCGGACGCCCACGCCGCGGCCGCCGGCAACGGGCGAGGGCCTGGCGGCGGGCGGTAGCTCCGCGGGCGGGGCGCTGCTCTTGGCGGCGCTGGGCCTGGCGGCCCTCGGGGCTGGCGCCGCGGGCGCCTACGCGCTGCGCCGCGCTCGGTAACGCCCTCATCCCCCTGCCCCCTCCACCCGCCGACGGCGGGAGGAGGGGGCTTCCCTTTTCCCCCACCTAGGGGCGCTTCGCGGGCGGGATAGGGGCGGTCGTTCTCGCGCCGCTGGGCGACGAGGGCGGCTCGACTCCGTCCGGGCGATGCTCGCCTTTCTCGCGGCGCTCCTTCCGCCGCCGCTGGCGGACGAGGGCGGCAGAGACTCGCCACGTCCCCCCGCCCTGCCGGCTCCGGGGGCGTCACCGAAGGGAGATGGGGCGCTCCCGCGGTTCTCCTCGGCGGGTGATTCCGAAAAGGGCGGGCGGCGTCCACCCCAGCTCCCCGGTCCCCCGGCCGAGGAGGCGAGAAGGGCTGACCTCGCCCTCCTCGGGCCCTTCGCGGGCGAGGGCTCGGCCGTCGGCTCCCCGCCGCCCGCTCGCAGCCGTCTTCGAAGGGGGGAGGGGGTTTCCGTTCCACCGGCGGGAGGGTTCGTGGGAAGAGGGCCCGTCCTCGGCCGAGCGTCTCGAGCGGCCAGCGGAGAGGGTGGGTGACCGTATCCCCGCTCGGGTGGTGACCGCGGCGAGGGTCTCGGCCCTCGGCGCCGGCTCCCCCGTTCGCGGCCGTCCTCGACGTGAGAAGGCGGTTCCCGTCCCCTCGTCGGTGGTTCGGCGCGGGTCGTGGTCGGCGCTCGGTCGGGCGTCGCTCGTCGCCGGGCTCCGCCCGACGGCAGAGGGGCGTTCGTCTCCCGGCCCGGGCGCTTCCCGGGCGAGGGCACTGCGCTCAGGAGGGATCTCCCTCGCGGCCGTCACCGAGCGAAGGTGGAGGGTTCCCATCTCCCCTCCGCCGACCGGGGGAAGGGGTGTTCGTTCTCCCCGCCGGGACGCCTCGTGCGGAAGGGCGGGGTGGTCGCGGCCGGCCGTTCGCCGTCCCTGTCCGTGGCGGAAGGGAGGAGGCGGGTCGTCGTCTTCCCCGGCTCGGGAGGCCGCTGGGGGCGGTCGCCCGTCGCCGCTCCCGCGGTCCCGCGTGGCCGGCGCTCGCGGACGTGTGCCCGAAGTGGTTGGGGGAGGCGGCGGTCGGGTGCCGTTCGCGGCTCTCGGCAGGACCGGGAAGGGCTCTGGCCCCGGCGGTTCGAGGGAGTCGAGGGGACGGGGCGAGGGCTCCCTGGCGAAGCGGGGAAGGACGGTCGATTCTCGGGAACAGGAGGGTTATCGACCCGAGGAGCGCTCCGTGCAGAAGATCACCGTCCCGCGCCTCGGCATGTCCTGCCCCGGCGGGCTCGTCGCCGAATGGTACGTGCCCGACGGCGGCACCGTGGAGGAGGGCCAGCCGCTCTTCCGCCTCGAGGCGGAGTTCGCCGCCATCGACGTGGAGGCGGAGTGCGCCGGCATCGTCCGCCACCGCGTCCCCGCTGGCATACCCCAGTTCTCGGGGGACATCGTCGGGGTGATCGTCGCCCCCGGCGAGCCGATCCCGACCGACGAGGAGCTGGCCGCCCTCGACGCGCCCCGCGGCGCAGAGCGCGCCGCCGGCGCTGAAGCGAGCGCGGCGAAGGGGAAGGGCGGCGCCCGGCCGGACGTCCTCCCGCCCTACGAGCCGCCGCGGGAGCCGGTGCCGCTCCGCCCCCGCCGCCGGGCCGAGCCGGCCGAGGTGCGGCCCGGCGGCCTCTGGGAGGCGATGGCGGGCGGCGCGATGCCCGGATTCGCCTGGGAGCCGGAGCCGCCGACGGCGCGGCAGGAGGCTGCCCCGCCGGCGGGGGCCCCGCCTCCGGAGCCCCGAGCGGTGCCCGCACCCGACGCGGCGGCACCGCCCGCACCCGAGCCGCGCGCGGCGGTCGAGGAGGCCGAGGAGGACCTCGCGGCGGCCGGCGAGGCCACCCGCGAAGGACGGCCGGCCGGCCGGGAGGCGGCGGTGGCGACGGCGCCCGAGCCCGCCCCCGCGCCCGAGCCGGCACCGGCCCCCGAAGAGGAGGTTGTGGCCGCCGCTCACGGGGAGGAGGAAGAGCCGGCCGGGGAGGCCGCGCCGCCACAGGGCCCCGAACGGGGGACGAGGGCGGCCGCTTCGGTCGCGCCCGTGCTGGAGGGAGAGGCGGCGGGGGTCGCGCCGGCTGGGGGGCCTGGGGAGGGGGCGGGTTCCCCGCTGACGGATGGGCGGGGCGTGGGGGGAGAGCCCCCGCGCCCGGAGTCGCGGCCGGCGGCGGCGCTCCCCTGGGTCGCGCCCGGCGGGCGGCACGCGGTCCGCGCCACCGTGGCCCTCGACGATGCCCACCGGCTGGTGCGGGCCCTGCGGCGTCAGGGGGTCGCTTCGGCCACGGTGGAGTCGCTGGTGGCGTGGGCGATCGTCCGCGCCCTGGCCTGCGAAGGGGCGGCCCAGGCTGCAGTGGCCATCCACTGGCTCGCCGACGGGAGCTGGTCGGCGTACGAGGGGAGCACCCGCCAGCCGTTGGCGGACGTCGCCGCTGCCCTGGAGGGGCGGGGCGCCGAGCCGCCGGAGGTGCGGGATGCGGTCATCGTGGCCACGCGGGGCACGTCCATCGAGGAGGTGTGGGCGGGCGGCGAGTTCGGTGAGGTGCCGGTGGTTGCCCTCGGGGCGGAGCGGTGGGAGCCGGTGCGGGCCCGCGGTGGCGAGCTACAGTGGCGCTTCGTGGCCACGGTCACCCTGTCGCTGCCGGCGGAGGCGCCCCTCGCCCAGGCCGCCGCGCTGCTGCGGCAGGTGGCCCGCTCCCTCGAGCGCCCCTTCGAGCTGCTGGTAGCGTGAGCCGGGAGGGTAGGATGGCGGAAGGAGATGTGCGGACGATGACGGCGGTCGACCAGCGCACCATCCGGGCGTACGACCTCGGGCTGACGAACTTCGAGGACGTGCACCGGCTGCAGCAGCGGCTCCACGAGCAGCGGCGGGAGGGCCGGGGTGCCGACGTGCTCCTCCTCACGGAGCACCGACCGGTCATCACCCTCGGGCGGAGCCACCCGGTGCCCAGCCTGCGGGTGGACGAAGCGGTGGTACGGAACTACGGCATCGCCATCGTCCCCACGGAGCGCGGGGGGAACATCACCTACCATGGTCCCGGGCAGCTCGTGGCCTACGGCATCGTCGACCTCCGCGCCTGGAACATCAGCGTCGTCGATTACGTCTCCGGCCTCGAGCGGACGGTGATCGGCGTGCTGGGCGACTGGGGCATCCGGGGGGAGCGGCGCGAGGGGATGCGGGGGGTCTTCGTGGAAGGGCGGAAGGTCGCCTCGGTGGGCATCTACGCCCGCCGCTGGATCACCATGCACGGCGTCGCCCTGAACGTGGACCCGGACATGGGGCACTGGAGCCTTATCAACCCCTGCGGCATGCCCGACATGGAGGTGACGAGCCTCGCCGCCGAGGTGGGGAAGGCGGTGCGCATGGCGGAGGTGAAGGAGTCGTTCCTCCTCCACTTCGGGCGTGTCTTCGATTGCCGGGTCGAGGTGGCGGAGGTGCGGCGGAGGGCGGCGCTCGGCGGCGCGTGAGGGGCCGGCCTCGGGGCGTTCCCCGATTCTTCCTCCTCGGCGGGAACTTCGGCGGGCCTCGGGGCGTTCCTTCGGAGGGAAGCCGCCGAAAGGACGCTGCCATGGCCGACCTGATGCACGCCGCGGGGCTCTTCGCCGCCGTCTACCTGGCGCTCATCCTCATCCGCTTCGCTTGAGGAACCGACCGGGACGCTGCCCCTGGGGCGCTCCCTGGGCAGAATGGAGGCGGATGGGGACGATCTTCGACGAGCTGGTGGCCGAGTACCCGGTCTGGTGGATCGACGTTCTCGGGGAGCACAACCACATCGGCGGCATCGAGGCCACGCGATGGCTGCTGGCGCGGGCGCGGCTGTCGCCGGGGGCGGCGATGCTCGATGCGGGGGCGTTCGTGGGCGCGGCTGCCCGGCTCGCCGCCCGGGAGACGGGGGCCCGCGCGGTGGCGGCCGACATCAACCGCGACTTCCTGGCGGCGGGGCGCTCCATGCCCGGGGGCGAGTTGGTGGAGTGGGTGACGGCCTCGAACGCGCGCCTGCCCTTCCGCGACGGCAGCTTCGCCAGCGTCTGGTGCCTCGACAGCGCGGTCGTCCCGAAGGAGCTGACGCGCGTGGCCGCGCCGGGCGCCACCCTCTGCCTCTGCTGCGAGGTGCCGGTCGACGGCCGCGGGGGCATGGAGGCGTTCCTGCAGGAGTGGGAAGCGCTGGGCTGGCGCCTGGTCGCCCACAAGCCGCTCAGCCTCGAGGCGACGGAGGCGTGGCGGCGGGCCGAGAACCTGCTGGTGCGCCACCGGCCCCGCTTCGAGGAGCGGTACGGGAAGCGGGGATACCTCTTCGCCCTCGATACGCTCGCCGACCTCGTCCGCGCCTACGAGTACGGGGAGCGGGGGCACGGCCTCTTCGTGTTCGAAAGGACGGGGCGGTGAGCCCTTACGCCTGCGGTGTCCCCTCGGCGGGCCTGCGGAGCCACTCCGTCCAGGCGTAGGCGGCGAGGGCGGCGACCACGGTGAAGCCGAGGAGCACGCCGGCGAGGATGGCCAACGCGTCGCGGAGGGCGTCGCCCTTGCCGGCGAAGGCGGCCCACACGTCGGCGCCGGTGGCGACGAGGAGGAGCGCCAGGAGGGCGAGCGCCGGGGCCGCGGCGGCCCACGCCCGTCGGAGGAGGAGGGCGGCGAGGGCGATCCCGGCTGCGGCGTAGAAGGGAGCGGTCGTCGGCACGACCCAGTCGCGGTGGGTGTGCCAGCTCGCCCGGGCTTCGAAGGCGAGGGCGATGAGGCCGAGGCCGAGGGCGGTGCCGAGGATGAGCGCGGCGTTCGCCCGGAGCAGGTCGCGCCAGGCGAGCTTCGGAGGGGCCGGCTTCGCCTTCGGGTCGTGGAGGGCGTGCTCCTTCTGCGGTTCGAAGGGGGCGGGAAGGGTGAAATCGGCCATCGCCCGCCGATCTTCGCCCGAAGCGCGCCGGAGGGCAAGCGGCGTCAGGGGACCGAGGGGAAGAGGAGACGGGCGAGCTCGGCGAGGGCGTCGACCACCGAGGGGCCGGGCGCCCGGAGGAAGCGGCGCACGTCGAGGGCGTAGACGCGCCCCGCGGCCACGGCGGGCACTCCTGCCAGGGCGGGGTCCCGGAGGACCCAATCGGCGAGGCTGTTCTCCCCGGCGGGGATGACGAGGATGACCTCCGGCCCGAGGGCGGCGGCGTCGCCGGGCGAGGTGGCGGCGAAGCCGGGCAGCGGCGCGCCCGGTGGGGCGTCGGCCATCACGTTCACCGCCCCGAGGTAGTCGAGGAGGTTGCCGATGTAGGTCTGCCGGCTGGCGGCGTACAGGTCCCGCTCGGCACCGGTGAGGACGAGGACGCGGGGGGCCCGCTGGTCGGCGACGCGCGTGCGGATGGCCTCCGCCTGGCGGCGGATGGTGTCGGCGACCTGGGCGGCGCGCTCCTTCCGGCCGAGCGCGTCGCCCAACGCCTCCAGCGCTTCGAGCACGTCGCCGTAGCCGTTCACGTCGACGAAGAAGGTCGGGTAGGGGAAGGCGTCGAGGTCGCGGACGAGCCCGGAGTGGAAGCGGGCGTCGGCGATGACGAGGTCGGGGGCGAGGGCGGCGATGGCCTGGAAGTCGGGCGAGAGGGTGCGGCCGATGGCGGTGCCGCCGCCGGCGGGCGGGGCGTCGCTGGTGGCCGCCACGGGCTCGAGGCCGAGGGCCGTGAGGAGGTCGTAGGCGGTGGGGCTCAGGGCGACGACGCGTCGGACCTCGGAGGGAAGCCCGACCTCGCGGCCGAGCATGTCGCGCACGGTTCGCGCCGGCGTGGCGGTCGCCGTCGGCGCCGCGACGGTCGGGGTGAGGGTGGGCCGCGGGGCGACCGGCGGGCCTTCCTCGCCACAGGCGGCCGCCGCGAGGAGCAGGATGGCCGCGGCGAGGGGCGCGAGGGGCCTCACCGCCCGCCCTCCCCGACACAGCCCGGCGGCGGGAGCAGCCCCCAGGCGCGGAGGAGCCGCACGGCAGGGGTAGCCGGCAGGTCGGCGAGCTCGCGGAGCGCCGCCAGGGCCTCGGGCGTGTCGAGGTCGAGGGAGAGCCAAGGGTCGTCGACCAGCCGCACCGCCATGCCCGCCCCTCGGGCCGCCTCCGCGTGGCGGCGCCCGCTCTCGGGGCCGTAGGCGAGGGGGAACCGTCCCGGCGGTCGCAGGAGCATCGCGTTCGTGCCGCCGTCGCGGCTCACCGCCAGCGTGGCGGAGGGTGGGGGCGGGGCCTGGCTCGCCAAGGCGGCGAAGGGTGCGCCGGTGGCCAGGGGGAGGTCGGCCAAAGCGATGAGCAGCTCGCCGCCGTCGATGAGCTCGATGGCGCGCTCGAGCTGCGCGTTCAGCCCCTCCACCTCGGGCGTCTCCTCGATGACGGTCGCGCGGTCGGCGCAGGCGGCGGCCACCTTCATGTCGGAGGTGAGGACGAGCGGTTCGAACCCCGCCTCGCGCAGCGCTTCGAGGACGCCCTCGAGCATGGCGAGGGTGAGGGCCTCGCGGCGGTCGGTGTCGAGGAGCGACGCCAGGCGGCCCTTGGCTCGGGCGAGGGGTGCGACCGGCACGAGGGCGGGCGTGCTCATGGGCGCCGGGCCTGCCGGGCCGCCTCGAGGGTGGCGCGGGCGAGGGCGGCCTTGGCGGCGTCGTCGGTCATGAGGGTCGGTACGGCGGCGCACCGCATCCCGAGGGCTTCGATTGCCGGCGAGAGGTGGGCGTCGGCTTCGTCGATGACCATCACGTCCACCAGGCCGCGGTACAGCCGGGCGACGCCGAGGGCGGACACCTCGTGGCCCAGGGCAGCCAGCATCGCCGCGGCCGGCCCTTTGACGGCCTGGCCGGCGATGATGGGGCTGACCGCCGCCCGGACGGCGGCGGCCCCTGCGATGGCGTCGCGGATGCCGGGGACGGCGAGGATCGGGCCGATGCTCACGAACGGGTTGCTCGGGGCGAGGAGGATGGCGTCCGCGGCGGCGATGGCCTCGAGGACCCCCGGCGCGGGACGGGCCGCTTCGATGCCGGCGAAGCGGATGGCGAGGACGCGCGGCTCGGCGGCGCGCCGCACCATGTACTCCTGGAAGGGAAGCTCGCCCTCGGAGGTGGCGACGCGCGTCTCCACCCGCTCGTCGCACATGGGGAGGATGCGGCAGGGGACGCCCCAGGCGCGGGCGATGTCGGCCACGACGGCGTGGAGCGGGTGCCCCTCGCGGAGGAGCCGGGTGCGGTGGAGGGCCGTGGCCAGGTCGCGGTCGCCCAGGTTGAACCACCGCTCGTAGCCGTACCGCTGGAGGGCCTCCACCACGTGGAAGGTGTCGCCCGCGAGCCCCCAGCCGGTCTCGGGGTTCACGGCTCCGGCGAGGGCGTAGATGACGATGTCGATGTCCGGCGAAACCCGCAGGCCGAGGAAGTCCAGGTCGTCGCCCGTGTTCGAAACGACGGTCACGGCGGAAGGGTCGGTCACCCGGACGAGGCCCTGGAGGAACCGGGAGGCGCCGACGCCGCCGGCGAGGACGACGATCCGTTCGGGCGGAGCCATCGCTCCGCATTCTAGGCAGGCGCCCGCTTGCCCGCCTGTGCGGCGCCGGCGAAGATACGCGGCGTGGCCGCTCCCGCAGCGTTCGACCGGCTCCGGACGGTGGTGCGCCCCGCCCTTCGCCCGCTGAAGCGCCTTGTGGAGACGGCTTCCCTCGCCCGCCTCTGGTGGGCGTACTGGACCGACGGCATCGACGGCGTCGCCATCGAGCTGCGGAAGCTCCGCAGCGGGCATGCCCGGGCGCTGCGCGCGTTCGGGGCGCGCATCGCGCCGAGCGCGGTCCTCGCCGGCCCGCTCACGGTGGTGAACGCCCGGCGCGACTTCTCGAACCTGGAGGTCGGCCCGGGCGCGCACGTGGGGCAGGAGGTCTTCATCGACCTCGCCGACCGGGTGGTTATCGGTGAACGGGCGACGGTGTCGATGCGGTGCTGCCTCATCACCCACTTCGACGCCGGCCGCAGCCCCATCGCGGAGGTGCGGCCTCGGCGGACGGGGCCGGTGGTCATCGAGCCCGGGGCATACCTGGGCGCGGGGGTGACCGTGCTCCACGGCGTGACCATCGGCCGGGAGGCGCTCGTGGCTGCGGGAGCGGTGGTGCGCGAGAGCGTACCGGCGGGGGCGCGGTACCCGCCGAAAGCCGGTAGCGAGGCGCCGTCGTAGCATTGGCTTCGCAGTGGACGTAGCAAAGAGGAGCCTGGTGGCCTTCGTGGCCCGGGTGGCGGCTGTCTTCTTCCTCGCCGCGGTGAGCGCGGTGGCAGCGCGGTCCCTGCCCGTCGACCAGTTCGGGGTGTTCCGGACGGCGGCCACTGCCATCGGGGCGGCAGCGAGCATCGGGGGGAGCTTCGCCGCCTCCCTCGGCTACTTCGTGGCGAACCGGCGGCACCCCGAGGGCGAGGTCGCCTCCAACGGGATGGTGCTGGCAGGCGGGCTCGGCCTTCTCGCCCTCGCCGCCGGAGCCTCGGCGTGGGCGTGGACGTCCTGGGAGCACCGGGACCTGGCGCTGCTCGTCGGGGTGGCCGTGTTCCCCATCGTCGGCCGTTTCGCGGTGGGTGGCGTCTTCCTCGGGTCGGGGCGGATCGGATGGTCGGTGCTCGCAGTTCAGGGGTTCGGGGTGCCGGCGCTGGTGCTCTTGCTGCTGTGGGTGGTCGCGCTGGACCATCGCACCGGCGCGGACGCCCTGGCGACGTGGATCGCGGCCCAGTACGTCACCCTGGGCATCGCCGCCGCCCGTGGCTGGCGGTGGTGGGGATGGTTCGCCGCGCACCGGCCCGACCCGCGCCTGATGCGGGCCATGGCTGCCTACGGCGCGGTCACGGGTCTCGCGGGCGTAATGACGTTCCTTAACTACCGGGTGGACCAGCTCCTGGTGGCCGGACTGGACGGCACTCGGGGAGCGGGGTTGTACGCCGCCGCGGTGAGCCTGGCGGAGGGGCTCTGGATCGTTTCGGCCTCGGTGGCCGTGGCCACCTACGCGCCCATCGGCTCCGGGGAGCGCCAGGAGGCGGCCGAGCTGACGGCGCGGGCCGTTCGGCACACGCTCATCGTCGTGACGCTCCTCGCCGTTCCCTTGGCGGCCGCGGGTGGCCTCGTCCTGGAGGGGATCTTCGGCAGCGCGTACGGAGAGGCGGTCTGGGCGTTCCGGATCCTCTGCGCCGGCACCCTGCTCTTCGCGCCGCAGGGCACGCTGGCGAACTTCTACTCGGTGCAGTTGGGCCGGCCCGGCATCGCCCTCGCGTTGGCGGCGGCCTCCACGGCGATCAACGTCGCCGTGAGCTTCGCCCTCATTCCCCGCTTCGGCTACGTCGGGGGGGCGTGGGCGACGGCGGCCAGCTACGCTGCCGTCTCCGCGGTTTCCGCCTGGCTCTTCGTGCGGCTCTCGGGGCTCCCGTTCCGCTCGCTGTGGCGCCCCGAGCCTGCGGATGTGGCAGCATACTTCCGCCTGGCGCGGCGGGCCGCCGCCCGGGCAGGCCTCGGAGCAGGCACGCGGCCGGCAGGGCAGAACCCGTGATGCGGCTGGCGGTCATTGGGTTGCCGTTCTTCGGGGAGCGCGTGGCGGCGTCGCTCGCGGAGGCCGGGATCGACGCCCGGTTCCTCCCGTCTCCGGTCGTGGAGCCGCGCCGAACGCCGTGGGTGCTGGCAGAGCTCGTGCGGTCCGACCTCGTCTACGCGATCGGCAGCCGCGCAGCGCGCGGCGCACCGGTCGACCTCCTCCTACGGCTGGGTAAGAAGGTGGTGTTGCATTGGGCTGGTAGCGACGTTCTCTTCGCCCAACGCGATGCCGAATCGGGCCGGCTTTCGCGGCGCGTCGCGGAGCGAGCGGTGCACTGGGCCGTCGCCCCCTGGCTCGTGGAGGAGCTGGGTGCCCTGGGCATCGCCGCCGAGGAGCGGCCGCTCCCCTTGCCCATCGCCTGGGGCGAACCCGTGCCCCTGCCCGAGACCTTCCGCGTGCTCGTCTACCTGCCCGAGCGTCCCTGGGAGCCGTACGACGTCGAGGGAACGCTGGCGGTCATGCGTGCCCTGCCCGACGTGCCCTTCCTCGTCGTCGGCGGGTACGTGCCGCCGGCCCCGCTTCCCAACGTCGAGGCCCTGGGGTTCGTTCCGAACATGGCGGAGGTTTACCGACGCACCAGCGTGCTCCTCCGCCTGACGCACCACGACGGACGCTCGCACTCGGTGATCGAGGCGCTCAGCTTCGGGCGGTACGTCGTCTGGACGTACGGTCTGCCCGGCGTCGTGCGCGTCTCGGGGCCGGCGGAGGCGGCGGCGGCGATCGCTCGGCTCCGGGCTGAGGCGCATGGCCTGAACGAACGGGGACTGGAAGAAGCAGCGCGCTATCGGGCGGAGGTGCTCGTCCCCGAGGCGGTGGAACGCTTGCGGAGCATCGTGGGATGAAGGGACGGCTGTGGGCGTTCCTCGCCTTCCGCGACCGGCGCGCCCGAGCGGCGGCGTTCTTCGCCTTCCTCGTGGCCGCCATCCTCTCGCCGAACGTGGGGATGCCCGCGGGGCTGCCGGCGATCCGCGCGGAGCAGCTCCTGCTGGTCCTCCTCCTCCCCTCCCTCGCCTGGTATCACTGGCGCGACCCCGAGGCCCGGCGCCTCAACTTCCTCGACGGTGCCTTCGCGGCCATGGGGTTCTCCTTCGCCCTCACCCTCGTCTACGCCCCGCTTCGCCTGCCGGGCGTGTCCTTCTCCCTTCGCGACCCCTTCGAGCTCGCCCGTTTGGCCGAGTACTGGCTCGCCTACCGCCTCGGCCTCTCCGCCGCGGTGTGGCCGGGCACGGCACGTGGTCTGTTCGCGTTCGCCGGGCTCGCTGCCCTCGGGGGCGGGGCGTTCGCCCTCGTGCAATACCTCGAGCCGGATGGCTTCAACGAGGCGGTCACGGCGGTCTGGACGCCAGCACGCCACCTCGACGCCCTGGACCGGACCGGTCGGGCTGTTGGGACAGTCGGGAACTCGAATTACTTCGGCTTGGCGAGCGGCCTCTTCCTCTCCCTCTGCTTAGCGGCGATCGTCCTGCGGACGGCGAGCAGGCGGTGGGCATGGCTGGCGTACGCTGGAACGGCCGCGGCGGTGCTCGGCCTCGTGCTCTCGCAGTCGCGGACGGCCACCTTCGCGACCCTGGCCGCGCTCGGCGTCGGGTTCGCCGCCCTCGTCCTGACGCGAGGGAAGCGGGCCGCCTACCTGCCCGCGACGGCGGTGGTGCTCGTCGCCGCTGCGGCGTCCATCGCCTTCGTCGAACTCGTGCCGCCCGACTTCGGCAGCTACCACGCCCGCTTCGCCCCGCGCGAGCTCACGGAGGGCTCCTCCCTTGGCATCCGCCTCTCCCGTTGGCGCTCCATCTTCGCCGGGTTCTCCGAGGGGGGCCCGGCGTTCTGCGAAACCGGGGAGGTCCCCGGCATTCCGCCCGAGCGCGGCCACGAGCCTGCCGCGGCGGAGTCCGGGGCCGACGCGGCCGCCCGGGAGCGGGATGCCCGGCGGAAGGCCGACGTCCAGGCCGTCGCCCGGGCGATCCTCCGCTCCTACTGCGACCGCCGCCGCTGGCCCGTGGACGAGCCGCTCGCCGAGGTGCTCGTGCCCCGCTACCTCGCTGCCCTGCCCTCCGACCCCCTGACGGGTGAGCCGTACGCCGCCTACGTCGCCTCGGGAGGGTTCACCGTCGTCGCCCGCCTCGAGGACCCGGGCGACCCCGAGGGCCCGTGGTACACGGTGGGCACGCTCCCGAACATGGTCCTCAACCCCAGCTTCGAAAGCGGCCGGGGCAACCCTGACGGGTGGAGGGCGATCCAAGGCGCCAGCGCGGCCGTGGTGTCCGGCGGACGGTACGGCTCGCGGGCAGCGCACCTCGTCGTCCCTCCGGGCGGGTTGGTTTACCAGAACGTCGTCTTCGAGTTCGCCCTCCACCGGCCGTACGCCGTCGGCATCTGGGCGAAGGCCTCGGGGGAGCGGCCGCAGTCGCTGCAGCTCTACCTGGCGGGTGATTTCGCTGACGGCCCGCGCCGGGACCCCTTCGTCACCCGCGAGGCGGAGATCCCCGCCGACGGCGCCTGGCACCACGTCGGCCTCACCTTCGAGACGGGCTCGGTGCGCATGACGACGTTGCAGGTCATCCTCCGCGGCAGCGGCGGCGCGCCTCTCGAGGTGCTCGTGGACGGGGCGACCCTGAACGAAGGGCCCCTCCCCCTCGCCTTCCCGACCGCGGTCGACGTCGACCCTGCCCGCCTCGTTCCTGGTGACCTGCCGACGTTCGCCGACTCCCCCCTCCTCGGTGTCGGACCGCGGAAGGATATCCAGCTCGGGGCGGTGGACAACGAGTACGCCCTCTTCCTCGACCGGTACGGGCTGGCGGGGACGGCGGCCTACGTCGTGCTGCTCCTGGCGGGAGCGGTCGTCGGCTGGCGGGCGTACCGGCGGTCGGCCTCGACCTGGGGGAGCGCCGCCGGGTTCGCCCTCGCTGCCTCCTTCGCCCTGCTGGCGGTCTTCAACGTGGCGGCGGGCAGCTTCTACCATTTCCAGCTCATGGCCATCGTGTGGGGGTGGGCTGGGGCGGCCGCTGGCTTCGCCTCGGCCCCGTTCCAGCCGGGAGCTGCTCGTTCTTTCGAGCTGGCGGAGGTTTCCCGTGCCTGACCGCCCGCATGTCGCCGTGCTCACCTCGGTACACCCCCCGTTCGACACGCGCGTGTTCTATCGCGAGGCGCGGAGCATGGCTGCCGCGGGTTTCCGCGTCACGCTCCTCGCACCCGGCGCTCCCCGTGGCGAGCGGGAGGGCGTCCGCCTCGAGCCGCTCCCCTCCTGGGGTGGCCGCGCCGGTCGTCCCCTCCGGTGGCCGGTGCTCCTCTGGAAGGCCATGCGGCTCCACGCCGACCTCTACCACCTCCACGACCCGGAGCTGCTGCCCTGGGGCGTGCTCCTGCGGCGGCTCACGCGGCGTCCGGTCGTGTACGACTCGCACGAGTACCTGCGGGAGGACATCGAGAAGAAGCACTGGATTCCGGGGCCGTTGCGGAGGCCGGTGGCGCGCTTCGCAGCCGCCGTCGAGCGCTGGGCGGCCCGTCGGCTCGACGCGGTGGTGGCGGTGACCGAGGAGATGGCCCAGCGGTTCGCCGCCGTCCAACCCCGCACGGTGGTGGTGCGGAACCTACCCGAAGCGCCGCAGCGGGAGCCGGTGTTCGAGGGCCGGCCGCCGGTCGTCATTCATTCTGGATTGATGAACGCGGAACGCGGCCTTGGCATGCTCCACGCGACAGCAGCTGTCGTGGCCGCGCGGTATCCTGCTGCGCGATTCCACATCCTCGGTCCGGTGGAATGGTGGGGTCTCCCTGCAGCGGAACGGAACCGGACGGAATCGGAGTGGGAGGCGGTCGGCGTTCGGTTCCTGGGCACGGTGCCGTATCCCGAGGTGCCGTCGTACCTGGAGGGTGCGGCGGTCGGCTGGCTTCCGCGGGACCCGGCCGCTCGGAACAACCTGCTCGCCTGGCCGAACAAGCTGGTGGAGTACATGGCTGCCGGGCTGCCGATCGTGGCATCGGACCTGCCGACCCAGTCCCGCGTCATCCGGGAGGTCGGTTGCGGGCTCGTCGTTCCGGCGATGGACCCCGAGGCTCACGCGGAGGCGATCTGCTACCTCCTGGAGCACCCCGAGGAGGCGGCGGCCATGGGCCGGCGCGGCTTCGAAGCGGCCCGAACGCGCTTCTCGTGGGAAGGCGAGGCGACGAAATTACAGAAGCTTTACACGTCGCTGCTGGGATTGGGGGAACCCCATGATTGACCGTGGACTCGGAGGAACTAGGATGCGAGCCATGAGCATCAACAGTCGGCGAGTCATCGCGTGGGCGCTGCGTGCGGCGGCCGTGGGCGCGCTGGCAGCGCTCTTCCTCGGACGGGAGCATCCGACGCCCACGATCGCGCTCACCGGGCTCCCTTCGGGCAGCGAGAACACGAGTGTCCACGTGCAGAACGTCGGGAACGCCCCCGCGACGATCGCGATGGACCTGTACACGTCGGGGGGTCTCCAGATCCCCGGGGCGAGCGAGGTCCGGACCAACGTCCCGCCCGGAGGGACGGTGCGCCTCTCGCAGGCGGTGAACTCGGGGCTCGTCCCGGGCTTCCGGGGCGTGGGCGTCGTCTCCTCCGACCAGCGCGTCACCGCCGTGCGGGTGACGGAGGTCATCGATTGGTTCCGCCCGACGGCGAACATGTCCTACTCGATCGCAACCGCCGGCGGCACGGGTGGCCATCGGTTGGCGTTGCCGATCGTGTTCAACGAGCTGCTCACGGCGCACTGGAACAGCCGGATCACGGTCGCGAACGTCGGCACGCAGACCGCGTGCATCCGGGTCACCTACTACCGGATCCCGGGGATCGGCGGTGCGACGCCGCCCGGCCCGGCGCCCGCGCCGGTCGTCGACAACGGCCCCGGTGGAAGCGGCTGCTCGTCGGGCTACCCCGTTCCGGTGGCTGGCCAGATCATCTTCGGGCGTGAGCCCGGCTATACCCGCTTCCCCACCAGCACCGACAACAACCAGATGGCGGCAGTGGTCGAGGTCCTGAACCCGAGCCCGAACAACCGGGTCACGGCTATCGTGGACCTCTACCGGAGCGACGGGAACCGGCTCTTCGGGTCGTACAACGGCCTGGTGGACGAGGGGCCGGCATCCACCACCGACGACGTGGGCACGGACGTCATCGTGCCCATCGCGCTGAAGTCGAACAGCGGGTTCTACTCGGTCATCGGGGTGATGAACCTGGACGGCACGCCCGCCGACGTGAACATCGAGTACTCCGGTCGGCTCTCCGACGGCCTCGGCGCGCCGCAGGTGCGCACCGTCACCCTCTCGAACGTGACGGACGTCTCCTTCCACTCCACCTACTCGAGCGGACCGAATGTCGACCTCGGGTTCATCGGTAGCGCCCGTGTGACGTCCTCGGCGCGCATCGCCGTGGTCGTGGTGCGTGGCAAGCTCGTCTCACCGACGAACCGGGTGAACGAGCCCATCTACACGGCGGTGAACGGCGTGCCCGTCGACCGCGGGGCGAACGCCTGGAGCCTTCCCATCATCTACCGCCGCTTCCAGCCCGGCCCGCCGCCCAGCTTCGGGTACAACAGCTGGATCCAGGTTCAGGTTCCCGACGGGGGCTCGGCGAACGTGACCCTCCGCTTCGTCGGCGACCCGACGTCCGGTTGTCCCATCGGCCCATACCAGTCGACGCACGTGGTAACGGGGAGCAAGGTCTTCTACATGAACCTGGACAACCCCGACAACGGCTTCGGTGGCGTGAACCCGACCTGCTTCTTCGGCGGCGCCACGGTCACGGCCGACCGGCCGGTCATCGTCATCGGCCAGGTCGGGGCGGACAAGTTCCCTGGCGGCGACGCCGAAGGCGTGTACAACGCGATCCCGTACTGATGCCGGTCCGGGCGGGAAGGAAGGAAACGAGCGAGCGCACCCGGGAGGGTGCGCTCGCTTCGCTCCCCCCTTTGCCCGAACGGCCGCTCGTCTCGGTCGTCATCCCCGTACTCAACGAGGAAGCCACCATCGGTGCCTGCTTGGAGGCCATCGAAGCGCAAACGTACGACCACGGCTTCATCGAGGTCGTCGTGGCCGACGGCGGGAGCACCGACGGGACGCGGGCCATCGTGGCCGAGCACGCGCGCGCCTCGACCCTCCGCGCCCTCCGCCTAATCGACAACCCGGGACGAACGACGGCCAGCGGCCTGAACGAAGCCCTGCGGGTGGCGGGCGGGGAGGTCATCCAGCGGATCGACGGGCACACGGTCGTGCCGCCGGAGTTCATCGCCGCGAACGTCCGCGCCCTCCGCGAGACGGGCGCCGCCGCGGTCGGGGGCGTGGTCGAGACGCGCGGGCGGGGGCGCGTGGGGGAAGCCATCGCCCTGGCGATGTCCCACCCCTTCGGGGTCGGCGATGCGCGCTTCCGCATCGGCGGCGACCCCGGCCCGGTCGATACGGTACCCATGGCCGCCTACCGCCGGGCCTGCTTCGAGCGCCTCGGGGGCTTCCCCGAGGCCGACAAGGGTGAGGACGACGCCTTCAACTTCCTCGTTCGCCAGGCCGGCGGGGTGGTCTACCTCGACCCCCGCATCCGCTGCATCTACTACTGCCGCTCCACCTACCGCGCCCTCGCGGCCCAGTACTTCGGCTACGGGCGGGCGCGCGGCCGCGCCCTGGTGGAGCGGCCGCGGTCCGCCCGCGTGCGGCACGTCGTGCCCGCGGCAGCCGTGGGCGCGGGCGGTGCGGTCCTGGCGGCGGCTCCGCTCTCGGCCGCGGCTCGCTGGGCCGCCGGAGGGCTGAGCGCCGCCTACGGGCTGCTCGCCGCCGGGGCGGCCCTCCACGCTGCCGGGCGTCGCCGGGCCTGGAGCCTCGCGCCCCTCACGCTGTTCGCCTTCC
>Ga0197143_1001665_pt1 | contig 18240 bp, 18 predicted proteins | sample GBS70_MetaG_FD_148603 | JGI IMG/M metagenome (GOLD analysis project Ga0197143, IMG submission 148603) | Sediment microbial communities from Great Boiling Springs, Gerlach, Nevada, United States - GBS 70_MetaG | ecosystem: Environmental > Aquatic > Thermal springs > Hot (42-90C) > Sediment...
ACTCTTAATTTTTCAAGATATTCAGGTTTTTCTCTTAATAAATTTAATAAATCTTCAAATTCTTTTATAATATATTCTTTCTCTTTCATAGTTCTTAAAGTTTAAAGCATAAAGTATTTATTTTTCTATATTTTCCCCACCTACCCTATATTCAAGCTTTCGGCCTAAAACTTCGCCCCCCATTAAATCAGTAGTTTCATAAAATTTTTCATAAATTATTGATAATAAAAGACTTAACACCATTTATTGGACAAAGCAAATATCTTCTATATACAAGGTTTAACAACACATAAACTTTAAAATTTTTAAACTTATGATATTTCTTATACTAACTCAAATCCAAGATATAGAAGAACAGATCGAAATTGATTTATTATCTGAAATTGATAAAATTCAAAAACCCTTTTACAATATAGATGATAGTTTATACAAGAACAGAAAATTTGAAATTATTTTAAGACAATATAAAAATCCTAAAAATGAAAAAGAAGAGTTTATATTAGCAGAAGCCTATTATTATCAAAAAAATTATAAAAAAGCGGATGAAATTTATTCAAAAATTATAAGAATATCAAATGATAGTTCAATTATAAATTTATCAAAAAATGCTAAATTATGGATATTTTATCATTTAGGGTTATATAACAATGTTATTGAAAACAATAATCAAGATAGTCTTTTATTAGCATTAGCAAACATAAAGTTAAAGAATTTTTCATCCGCTTATAATATATCCAAGAATTTTAAAAGTGATACATTTTTATTTATAAGTGGATTTTGTGCTTATTTGTTAAAAAGTTATGATATTGCTATAAGACATTTTCAAGATCTATATGAGACTTATCCAAATAGTTCATTTACACCTTATGGAATTTATAGAATAGGAATGATATATTACAGAACAGAATTCTACGATAAAGCGATAAATTACTTTTCAATTCTTGCTAAAAATTATCAAGACTTTAAAAAATATATTAGAAATGCTATTTACTTAAATGCTTATAGTTATTATAAACTTTCAAATTATGAAAAAAGTTATGAATGGTTATTAGTGTTGATAAAAAATTATCCAAATGATGAGGAAACAAAATTAGCAAAAAATTTACTTAAAGAAATTTATATTTTAAGACCTGAAATTTTTGATTCAACTTATGAATACTATGATTATCTAAAAGCATATAAACTATATAGAGAAAATAAGTGTAATAGTGCTATTGAAATTTATAAAGTTTTTTTGAATTCAAAACAAAAAACAATTTTATTTTTCTTTAAAACTGCAATTGGAGATGCATTTTTAAATGATTCATATTTGGAAATTGGAAATTGTTATAATCAAATACAAGATTACAAAAATGCTATTGAATCTTATAAAAAGTGTAAATTAGATGAATGTAAATATAACTTAGCAATTAACTTATATCTAAGTGGTGAATATTCTCAATCAATAAATCAACTTGAAAAATTACTTAAAGATAAGAACTTTATTTCAAAAATTCCTGAAATTTATTATTATATTGGTTTAAATTATCTAAGAATGAATAAAAAGAAAGTAGCTAATGAATATCTAACCAAGGCAAAAAACCTTTATCTTGAATCAGGAAATTACGAAAAAGCTAAGGAGATAAATAATTTAATTGGCAATTAAATGATTCCAAAACCTTTAATTTTTGAAAATAACAAACTATTCATTTTAGACCAAAGAAAATTACCATTTAAGGAAATTTATATAGAAGTTAAAAGTGTTTATCAAATGTCAAATTTAATAAAAAGTATGGCAATAAGAGGAGCACCTTTAATAGCAATTGCTAGCGGTTATGCAATTTTATTAGAAGCTATGAAAAAAAACAATAAAGAAAAATTATTAAAATATATTGAGATTTTGAGAAATTCAAGACCAACAGCAGTAAATTTATTTAATATTTTAAAAGAAATTGAAAAAATTATTTTAAATTCTAAAAACTTACAAGAAGAACTATTTAAATTCGTAATAAATTTGGATAATGAAGAAAAAGAGAGATGTCTTAAAATTGCTCAAAATGGATTAAAAATTTTTAAAAAGAAAAGTTCAGTTTTAACTTATTGTAATACTGGATTTTTAGCAACAACTGGCATAGGAACAGCACTTGGTATTATTTATAAGGCATTTGAAAATAATTTAATTGAGAAGGTTATTGTTCCTGAAACAAGACCTTATTTACAAGGTTCAAGACTTACAATATATGAACTTGAAAAACTAAAAATCCCTTATGAATTGATAACAGATAATTCTATTGCGTTTATTATGTCAATGGGAAAAATAGATTTAGCAATTGTTGGAGCGGATAGGGTTTTGAGTGATGGAACATTAATAAATAAAATAGGAACATTAAATATTGCAATTTTATGTAATCATTATAAAATTCCTTTTTGGACAGCTTTCCCAACTTCAACAATTGATAAAAGTTCAAAATTAGAAGAAGTTATAATAGAAAAAAGAAAAAAAGATGAAGTTATAAAATTTAAAAATTGTTTAATAACTATAAGAAATGTAAATGTCATAAATTATGCTTTTGATATAACACCAAAATATCTTATAACAGGTTATATAACTGAAAATGGAATTTTTAATTAGAAAACTAATTCTTTTGTTATTGCTTTTATCCTGCCAAAAGAATTTAAAAGATATAGATATTTTGGAATACAAAAAAGCGATTTACTTTTATAATTTAAAAAACTACGATTCCTCAATTTACTATTTAAAAAATTTTTTAAGAAAAGTTCCAAGATATAAGGAAATTTCAGACACAATTATAAATGCTCATTTTCTTCTAGCAAAAGTTCTTGAAGAAAAAAAGGAATATGAAATTTCAATTTTAGTATATAATGAACTTATAAAATATATTCAAAAAACTTATAGTTATAATTCAAAACTTGAAAATGAAGTTTATAAAAAGATGGCAGAAACTTACGAAAAAATGGGTCTAAAAGAAAGAGCAAATGAAATAAGAAGGAAAATCAATAATTATTGAATTTTGGATATGTTGATAATCAATTAGGGAGATGAAGTCCCCAGTATTTATCTGGTGGGAAAGATATAAAATATGCTTTTTATAAACTTTTTATTTTATAGCGATAGAAGAAAAGAGCAAACTAAATAAGTTAAGCTTTTTCTCATAGAAAGGTAATATTAAATCTTGTGCTTTATAATTTTGGGTATAATAAGAAGAACATTTTTAAAGGTAATAGCAGTTGTGGGTTTGATGCTCTTGCTCAAACTTCAAATTACAAGTCCATAGGCTATATTGAAGAAACTAAAAATGGTTATGTGGATAGAAACTATAAAAACTATAAAGATACTAAACCTGTCCTAAATTCTCTAAACGGAGTAAAGGTTCTGTATATCTACTGGGGTATCTATGATACTCCTAATAGGTTGTCTTCACTTGGAGCTAGTGTTTACCAGGTCCATGTTAATAATCTTGGAAATATAACTGCAGATTCGTTATGTAGATATGATGTTGTTTTAGTTGATATTCAAGCAATATGGTCATTAGGTTTCTTATCCGCAAATTTACAAAGTTATGTTCTTATGGGTGGTGGTTACTGGATAAACCAACCAAATCAGGCAGGGAACGTACCAACCTTACCTTCTGGATTCTCGGTTTATATCTCAAGTGAATGGTGGGACTGTGGAAATTCAAGTTGCCAAAACTATACGCCTCTTGCTCCACTTCATCCAATGGTGATTATGATATTCAGGGTTCTTGGGGCAGTTCATGGAACATATTAATTATAGACACATCAAATGGTCCTAATGATCCAACGTTAATGGTTGGAAATTACGGAAATGGTAGAATTGTATATACTGATCATTGCTTTTCTTGGAATTGTGTTGATCCTGGGACAAATAATTACCTTGAAAGAGTAACAAAATGGGTATCAAGTGGTTCCTGTGGAACATTTACTCCACTTCCAAGTGATGAAAAAGCCAAATTGCCCTTTGACAAGTTTAATGTAAAAAATGGTAAATTAATAATAAACCTTATCAACGAAAGATATATAAAATATGAAATTTTCTCAATAAATGGAAGAAAATTAGAAGAAAAGGACATAGGACTTATGGAACCTGGAAGATACGAAATAAAGCTTAATTTGAGAAATGGTTTGTATATTCTAAAAATCTATTTTGATAATATAAGCTTTACGAAGGTTTTTGAATTTTAGAAAATTTTAAATAATTTTCTAATATAATCATAGCGGATAAATCGTCATTATTTTTTCCTTTAAATATCTTACTTGTCATTCTTTCATCAAATAATATCACTTCTAAATGAAATTCTTTTTCAATTTTTTCTTTAAAATTATAAACATCTTTTGTAATTTCAAGTTCCTTGCCACTTAATGAAAGTGGAAGTCCAATTACAATTTTCTTTATATCTTTTTGATTTATAATTTCTTTTAACTTTTCAAAAATTTCAGATGTCTTAATAATACCATAAGGAATTACAACTTTATTTTCTTTATCAGTTATAGCTATTCCACACTTTTTCCTACCATAATCAATAGCTAAAATTCTCATATCTTTTTTATCTTACAAAAATAAAATGGCTCAAATTCACCAAACTTCAAATAAATTCCATAATTCAAATAATCATTATAATAATGTTCAAAATTTAAAGAAATTTTTTCAATTTTAGCATTCTCATATTTTTTAACTAAATAATCTACTACGCTTTCATTTTCTTCATAAGTAATTGTACAAGTTGAATAAATTAAATAACCACTTTCCTTTAAACATTGAAAAGCACTTTCTATTAATTTCTTTTGTAATTTTGAGAATTCCTTAACTTTTCTATAATTAAACCATTTAATAACTTCTTTATTTTTGTGTAAAGTTCCAATAGCAGAACAAGGAGCATCGACTAAAACCTTATCAAAATAATTTTCATAATAATTATGAAAAATTTCTCCCTTGTATTGTGTTATAATAACATTTAAACAACCCATTCTATCAACATTGAATGCTAAAATTGATGTTCTATCTATATCAACATCATTAGCAATTATAACACCTCTATTATTCATAAGTTGAGAAATTAATGTTGTTTTGGAACCAGGTGCTGCACATAAATCCAAGATAATTTCATTTTCTTTCGGTTCTAATAAAATAGCAGGTATCATAGAAGACAATTCTTGAACGTATATATATCCAAGGTAATGTTCAAGTGTTTTTCCAATTTCATAAGGGTAGTACTCTACCCTAAAAGCGAAATTTATATACTCAATTTTTGAAAGTATAAATCCTTTGTTTGTTAATCTATTATAAACATCATCAACATCTGCTTTAATTGTATTTATTCTAATTACTGGTCTTAATGGAAACCTTGCCCATTCAATAAATTTTTCAAAATCATCACCATAATGATTTTTTATTATTTTAATTAAATCACTGTTCTTAATATCCATAATGTCTATTTTCAGCCTTTTTTAATCTATCAACGATAGCTCTTCCTATTCCTTTTTCTTCAACAAGTTGAGCAAAAATAATATCAACACTCATCTTATCATAAAAATATAATTTTTCAAATAAGTTCTTTGCAATTTCTCTATAATCTCCACTCTTACTAAAATAATCATAAATAACATTTTCAAAATTAACATTTTCTTTTTTTGCTGTTAAGATAACAACCTTATTATATTTTTTTATTTCATCTTTAATTTCTTCTAAATTTTTAAATGTTTTTAATTTTGTAATTGGAGAATAATGATATTTAAACTGCCCAGGACTTCTTACTTCTTGAGAAATTTTAACATTTTTATTTAAAACCTTTTCTATTTCTTCAATTTCAATAGCACCAACTCTTAAAATATAAACTTCTTCATTTTGAATATAAACAATTGTTGATTCTATTCCAAACTCAGTTTTACCCCCATCTAAAATAATGTCAATATTATCTTTGAATTGCTCATAAACCATTTGGGCATTTGTTGGACTTAAATATCCAAATTTATTAGCACTTGGTGCTGCTATCGGAACATCTGAATATCTAATTAACTTTAATGCAATTTCATTCTTTGGCATTCTAATAGCAACTGTTTCAAGCCCTCCTGTTGTAATATAAGGAACAATTTCAGATTTTCTAAAAATGATTGTAAGAGGTCCTGGCCAGAATTTTTCAATTAGTTTTTTAGCAATATCATTGAAATTAATTGTCAATTTTTCTAACCATTTTATGTTATCAATATGAACAATTAAAGGGTCAAATAAAGGTCTTTCCTTAATTTCAAAAATTTTAATAACAGCATCTTTATTCAATGCATTTGCACCAAGACCATAAACAGTTTCAGTAGGAAATGCGACTAATCCACCATTCTTTATAATTTCACTTGCTTTTCTTATATTCTCTTCATTGGCTTGTAATATCATAATGTTTCTTTACTAACAAAGATTTTAATTTTTGAACCTTTTGGAACTCTGCTATTAACACTTGGAGAAATATCAAGAACAATATCACTTTCAATTCCTCTGACTAAACTATATTCAACCTCTACTTCAAAACCATAACTTTTCAATATATCCTCTGCCTCATCTCTTCTTTTCCCTATAACATTAGGAATATAAACAAATTCAATTCCACTACTAACAACCAAAAAAACTTTTCTATGTTTTTTTACTTTATAATTAGGACTTGGATTTTGTTCTATAATTACACCTTTTGGATAAATGTTAGAAGGTATGACTGTATCAACAATGGGATTTAGACTATATTCTTTTAAAATTTTACTAGCTGAATCAATATTTATACCTATAACATTGGGCATTATAATTTCATCACCTTTTCTTACAATAAAAGGCATAATTAAAATATCTAATAATAACCAAAAAATTATTCCTACAAATATAATTCCTAAGAAGAAATAAAAAATGTTTTCAATAATGTTTTTCATTCATAATCCTTTTTTCTTTAAGTCTTCTGCTTTTTCAATTGCTTTAAGTGCTTCTTCATTTCTTTTTAATTCCTTTAATATATTTGCTTTTAATTCATAAGCTTCTGATGTTTCTTTAAATGATGTGGCCTTTTCTATCCAATTTAAAGCATCTTTATAATTTTTCTTTTCAAAATTTAAAAGGCTTATGAAATATAAAACTTGATATTCATTTGGTTTTATTTCGTTTGCTTTTAAAAGGGTTTTTAAGGCTAAATCGTAATTTTTAACTTTCATATAAGAAATAGATAAATTATAATATGTTTCAAATTTTGTGCTATCGTATTTTAAAGATTTCTCATAATTTAAAATTGCATTATTATAATCTCCAAGTTCAAAATCAATTTCTGCTAATTGAAAAAACATTTCAGGTTTTGTGCTATCAATTTTTATAGCACTTTCAAGAATTTGTTTTGCTTTTTTAAGATTTTCTTTATAATTTATTGTATCGTTCTTCAATAAACTATTTTGTGCATCATCATAATAGAATAACGATAAGAAATACTTTGCTTTTGGATCCTTAGGATTTTTCTCATTATAAGTTTCTAATAGTTTTCTTGATTTGTTTAAAAATTCTAATTTTTTATTTTCGTCTTTTTCCTTTTGAGCTAAAATTTGATATGAACTTGATAATATCTGATAACCATTAGCATTATTCTGATCAAGATTTATAATAAATTCTGAAATTTTTATAGCATTTTCGTAGTTCTCTTCATTATAAAATTGAATAGCAGAATTCGTAATAGCAATAAGCAATTGATCAAAATTCATTAAATTTTGACCACTTATAGATAGTTTTTTCTCAAATTCTTTCCTTTGATAAAATTTTGGATTTTTATTATATCCTTCAAGAAAGAACAAACCAGCATTTTTATAATCACTTAATCTTGTATAAATATAACCTAACCATAAATAAGGTTCTGCATTATTTGGTTCTTCCTCTTTCCACTTTTGTGCATTTTCAAGAGCTTTTTTCCAATTCTCTTGTTGAATATATATTTTTGTTGAAGTAGCACTAACACCTGCATAAGCAAAAGAAGAAATTAAAAATATTGAGAAATATCTCATAGCTTTAAAATTTTAAAGTAAATAAATTCTGCTTTGTCCAATAATTCTGAAATTATTTATTTTACTATATTTTCCCCGCCCGCTCTAAAAATAAGCCTTCGGCTTTAATAAGTAATTTCAGTATTCTTTTTACAAATTATTAATTATCAAATACTTAACACTATTTATTGGACAAAGCATTTATAAACTATTTTAAATTCTCCCTATTTATTTTACATAACTTTGAACAATTTTAATAATTTTTTCAACTTTCTCAAAACCATCGTCTACTGCTTTTTTGCTTTGTAATTCTCTATAATAGCCACCAAGATGAAGGATATTATAAACATCATCAAATAAGGCTAATAATAAATCTCTATCTTTTCCTAAACCTTCTATATTCTTCAATCCTTTATAAAATTCCTCAATCTTTTTAAACTTATTTTTTAATTCTTCATTAGAAACTAAATTTTTAGAAATAAATAATGCCTTTAATGCCTCTAAGGCTCCTAAGTAAGCTGTCCCAGATGCCCTTGATATATACTTTAAATCAATATAACGATTAGCTTTTTTATCAATTCCAGCTTTCTTTAAATCCTCCTTAGCATTCTCTAAATATCTCTTCGCTAATCCTAATCTCTTTAATACTAATTCATCTTTTCTATCTTTCATAATTAAAATTTTAAAGTTTAATTCTGAAATTAAGATACTTTGTCCAATAATTCTAAGATTATTTATTTTTCTTTATTTTTCCCACCCACCCTGAAAATAAGCCTACGGCTTTAAAATGCCCATTTTTCGGCATCGGGGGGCGAAGCCCCCCATTAAAACCCCCGTAAAATAAATAATTTCAGTGTTATTTTTAAAAATTATTGATAATCAGCAACTTATCACTATTTATTGGACAAAGTAAAATTAAGATGGATTGTCCAATAATTCTGAAATTACGATTAGTTCTTATTTTTCCCACCCACCCTAAGATTAAGCCTTCGGCTTATAACTTCGCTCCCCTTAAATCCCCATAAAATAAACAATTTATTGACTATCAATGACTTATCACCATTTATTGGACAAAGCAAAATCAACAAGCCTTCGGCTTATAAAGCTTTGCTCCCCATTAGAACCCCCTATAAAAGTAATAGGAGATGCTGTGTATGACACATATGAGATATTCAATTATTTAAGTGAGTATTTTTTGAGTTAATTTGACAAATTACCCCACTAAAATATCTAATTCCTTTTTATAACTTTCAACTGCCTTTAAAAGTTTTGGATAATTTTTAAGTTTTGGGTCTTTTTGAAGTAGTAAAATAGCATCTTTTCTTGATATTGAAATAATTTTCTTATGTTCATTATCTAATAAATTTGTAAATTTGAATTCCATAATTCCATGTTGTTTTGTTCCTAGTAAATCACCAGGTCCTCTTATTTGTAAGTCAATTTCGGATAATTTAAAACCATCAGTAAATTCAACAATTGCTTTAAGTCTCTTTTCTGCATCATCACTTATATTTCTTGGTGTTATTAAAACACAATAAGCAATTGAATTTGATCTCGCTATTCTACCTCTTAATTGATGTAATTGAGATATACCAAATCTTTCTGCATGTTCAATAATCATAATAGTAGCATTTGGAATATCAATGCCAACTTCTATAACTGTTGTTGCTACTAAAATATGGAATTTTCCATTTCTAAAATCTTGCATATTTTTTTGTCTTTCTTCTCTACTCATTCTTCCATGAATAATTCCTATTAAAATTTCAGGAGGTTTAATTTTATTTATAAAATCATATATTTCTTCAACTGCCTTAACTTGAAGCTTTTCACTTTGTTCTATTAGTGGAGCAACAACATAAGCTTGTTTATTTTTTTCTAAAATCTCCTTAAATAACCATCCATATACGACTTGTCTTTTATCTTCAAAAACCCATTTTGTAATTATTTTTGGACTAAAAGGTTTTTCATCAATAATAGAAACATCTAAATCTCCATAGAATGTTAATGCTAAGGTTCTTGGAATTGGTGTTGCTGTCATTACTAAAAAGTGAGGTGTCCATTCTTTTGATTTTTTAAGTAGTAAAGCTCTTTGATTAACACCAAATCTATGTTGTTCATCTATAATAACAAGTCCAAGCTTTTTAAATTTAACATCCTCAACAATTAGTGCATGTGTTCCAACTATCAAGTCAATTTTACCATCAATTAAATCTTTTAAAATTTTATATTTTAGACTTTGTTTAATATCACTTGTAAGGAGAGCAACATTTACATTAAGTCCAAATGTCCAATAACTAATAACATTATATAATTGTTCTGCTAAAATTTCGGTCGGAGCCATAATAGCTGATTGATAACCATTTTCAATAGCAATTAGTGAAGCATATAAAGCAACAATTGTTTTGCCACTTCCTACATCACCTTGTAGTAATCTATGCATTGGTATTATTTTATTTAAATCATCTTCTATTTCTGAAATAACTTTTTTTTGAGCATTTGTTAAACTAAATGGTAATTTTTGAATAAGTTTATCTGTTAAGTATCCTTTTCTTTCAAGCTTAGGTGCAAATAGTTCTCTATAATGTGTAGATAAAAGTAAATTTAAAAAGAAAATTAGCATTTCTTCATATACAAGTGCTTTTCTTGCTTCAATGGCATCTACAATTTTTTGAGGTCTATGAATTGAATCTAAAATTTTCCATTTATCAGGGATATTTCTAATGTCTTTTATTTCATCTGGTAAGATATCTAATTGTTCTAAAATTTCATTTTTATAGTTATCTAAAACATAGGAAATTACTTCTCTTAGAAATTCATTAGTTATTCTTTCGGTTAAGGGATAAATTGGAATAACTCCAATTAAGGAACTGCTTTTATTTTCCTTTACTATTTCAAATTCAGGAAAAAGAATTCTATAAGAATTTTTAAATTTGTATAATTTTCCTGCTGCTAATATCTTATCACCTTTGTTAAAATAAGATAAAATAAAAGGTGATTTTTTCCAAACAAGTTCAACAAATTCCTTATTACATTTTAAAACAACAATATTTTCATCATTAACATTACCCTTTGAAATTACTTCACCAATAATAGCAATTTCCTTACCAAGGAGAGAACTATCTAAATCAAAAATTTGGTTTCTATCTATGTACTTTCTTGGAATATGATAAATCAGATCTTTAATTGTTTTAATACCTAATTTGTTTAATTTTTTTGCTCTTGCTTCACCTATCCCTTTTAAAAACTTTATATTTGTATTTAAATCCATTTTCTACGCTTTGAAATAAAATTGTAAATTTTTGTTCCAACTAATAGCATAAAAACCTTTATAAACCTTATCATTTTCAATATAAACAACTTCGTTAGTTCTATTATTCGAATCAAATTGGAAGTTTTTTGAAAGGAAATTTATAACTTTAGATGTTGTTTTACATAATTTACAATTTCCATCATAAATTATTAAATTTTTCATTTAGACTAAAATTTTAAAGTGCTAAGCTTTATTTTTTGCTTTGTCCAATAATTCGGAAGTTAAGGCTTAGCATTCTACCTTAAAATTTAACTAAACTCTCATAAATACTTGAAAAAATTTAATTTTTATAAATTATTGATTATGAATAATTTAGGTGGGGTCAGATGGCACATTTAATTTTATCTACAATAGTCATAAGTTGTGCTAAAAACGAATTTTCTGAAATAAATAGTTGTAAAAAATATGCTTTAAATATCCCAAAATCTAAAAATGATAATAAGGGATTACAAAAATTCTATCTTTTTATAGATGGAACACCATCTATGAAAGGATTTATCGCTGTAAATTATAATAATTATAAGTTCTTTTTGGAAAATTTAGAAAACATAGTTTCTGTAATTTATAAACGATCTGATGTTGAATATTATCGCTTTGGAAAACAAGTTTATAAAATAAATAGGAATGAATTTAGGAAAAGTTCATTAGAAATGGGTTTTTACAATGACCCAATTACTTATATAGATGTTGTAATTGATAGTGCTATTAAATGGTCATTTGAAAATAAGCATTATTTAATTTTAACTGATTTATTTCAGCAAGAAGGGGATATAGATAAATTTATTTCAAAAATAAAAGAATTAGCAAGTTTAGATATCTTTATGGGTATTGTTAGCATTGATGCGGATTTCAAGGGTAAGGTTTATGATGTTTCACCAAGTGCTTATTCATTTGATTATGAAGGAAAAAGACCATTTTATTTACTTATGTTTTCAAAGAATTTAAGTGTAATTGATAAAATTATAAATGAAATTTCAAATCAAATAAAAGAAAATGTAAATGCTCTTATAATTGGAAATTACTTATCAATGTCAAATTATATACCAAAAATTTCAGGGAGATATGAAGGTTTTTTTAGAATTTCGGATAGTGTTATGAAAATGAATAAAAGTGAATTAAAAATTCCTCTAAAAATGGAATTTGATATTTCTAAATATTCATTATTACCAAATTTTGCCAAAGTAAAAGTTATTGACTGTGAAAAAGGAAAAGTATTATTAGATAAAAGCTTTTCAATAGAAAATAACATTTTAAATATAAATTTTAAAATTACAAAAAAAGATAAGCCTCACATAATAAATGTAAATGTATATTCTAATGAAATTCCTAACTGGGTAAAGGAAAAAGATATGGATATAACCAAAATAAACATATGGTTAAAAAATCCAAAGGAATTTGAAGGTTCAAAAACCTATAATTTTTATAAGTTCATAAATTCGGCTATAAAGGTATATGACAATGAGATAGTAAGTTTTAACATTTATTTATTAGGAGGTTAGCTTATGATAGCTTTGGTAATTATTATATTTTTAGGAATTATTATGCTTTACTTGCCGAGCTTTCTTTTAATTAATGGATATCTTCTTCTAAAACCTGATATTGTTCAATCTGATTGGCTACCTTATTCAAATTGGATTTCCTGGATAAACTTTGGCATTATTTTTATTTCAATCATACTTTTTTGGATTCTCAGATACAAAGTATACTTGAGTTATGGCAACTCCTTTTTTATCTCTTTTATTATCCTGCTTATTTTATTAATTTTGGATAATTTCGTATTTAAATTTCAATATAAGTCAGACTATATAGAAGATGGTGAATTCTGGTTATCAATTTCATTTACAATTTTAAGTGTTATTGTTTATTTTCTTGGAGTTTTATTATTTAGTGCATTTTTTAGGGATATAAGAAGACCTATGAATCTTGATTCTTTAACATGGCCTTTTCCTTTTAAAAGGAGTTAAATACTATGCAAAGGCAAGATTTTGATTTTTTATATATAGGTGTAGGTGGAACAGGTGCTCGTGTTATGGAAAGTTTAGTTTGGCTTTCTTTTATAGGTTATATAAAAAGGGAACGTGAAATAAAATTTTTGTTAATAGATCAAGATAGGGAAAATGGCAATTTAGTTAGAGCATTGAGAACAATTGATTTATATAATAAACTTAGAGAAAAGATTAAAATAACTAATGAAAAAAGATTTGCTTTATTCGTTACAAAATTTGAAGATATTTACGAAAGAAGATCGCCTTTTGTTCCAATATCTGAAGGAACTTTTGGAGATTTAGTATCTAAGGAAAGAAAAAAATACGAAAAAATTATAGATTTTTTATATACAACTGAACAATTAAATTTTGATTTAAAGGAGGGTTTTAGAGGTCTTCCTTCAATTGGAACATTAAGTATAACAAAAGAAATAGAAGAAAAATATCAATCAATTTTTGGTAATTTAAATAATAATTCTCGAGTTTGTATATGTGGTTCTATCTTTGGTGGAACGGGTACTTCCATATTACCTGTCTTACCAGAAATAATTAAAAAGAAGGAAAAGAGTAAAGGTAGAGAAATTAAAATAATGAACATAATGGTTTTGCCTTATTTTAAAGTCAAGGAGGGGGAGGAAGATAAAATATCTCCTACTGGTTCATCATTTCCTTTCAAATCTCTTCTTGTTTTTGATTATCATGCTTACCTACATAAGAGAAATTTTGAAGGCTTTGAAGGAACAGATTATGCTGGAGTTATTGGATTACCTGATATTTTTCAAATGGACTATGATGAAATAAAATATTCAATAGGTGGTCCTAGTCAAGAAAATCCAGCTCATTTTATAGAAACTTTAAGTATTACTTTTGTTAAAAATTTGACTGAAAAAGAAATACAAGAAAAGAAGCTTTTTGGTATTGGACTTATTGAAGATGATCGACACTACATTTATAACCTATACGAAGATAATGAAGAAGATATCAGAGATTTAATTCTAAGACTTGATTCAGGCTTGCTTGCATCAGTAATAATTTCATATTTTATTAAAAAAAATGAGAAACTTTTGCAGAAATTATTTACACAATTTGAAAAAGATAAGCAAATTGTTTTAAATTTTGCGGAAAATTACATTAAATATTACTTTTCAGTAAGATATTCTCTTCTTTCAAAAAGCAGAAGGAAATATAAGGGTCAAATAGGTGATTATCAAAAGTTCGCACTAGAAAAAATTATAAGAGATTTTCAAAAGAAATTTGATCATTATTTAAGTAAAGCTTATAGCAAGAATAAAACCATATTAGATACTTACGAAAACTTAATTAAAAATATATATGAAGAAATGAAAAAGAATAACAAAATAAAACTATGCTTAGAAAGTTTTGAAAGGGGGTAAAAAACCATGTTAGAGAGGAAACTCGTTATTTATACAAAAGAGGAAGATGAAGAAAATAGAGAAAAAGCTGAAAGGTTTGTTGTTGAAAAAGATTTTAATCTGGTAGATAGGATATTACCAAGCATGATTAGTAAAATAAACTTTAAACAATTTTCATTTAGACAAATAGAGCAGTTATTACTATCGATTCCTACTCCCTGGGCTAAATTTTTCCTATATGCAAAGTTCTTAGAAAGGATAGAAAAGCCTGAAGTTGAAAAATTTTTCTTATATGATTTATTCTATAATGAAATTTCAGGAATTTTATACACAATTGCTTTACATCCAGAAAAGATAAAGGTTCAAAAAACTGATATAGATTATGATAGTTTTATTTTTGAAGATCTTTTATTTAAGAAGTTGTTTGGTGAAGAAAAGGAGATAGAAATTTTGATATTTAAGGATATCCCTATTGCTATTTATAATAGAGAGATGTTTTTAGTACCCAAAGTCGTCTATCATATTAAGGAAAAACAATCAATAACAGTAGAAGTCGGAAATAAGTTATTTTGTGAACACTTTTTAAATCCTATTGGAAAGTTAGAAGAATTTAAACTAATAAGATTTTTAAAATTTATAGAATTTCTATTAATTTTAAAAGAGTACTTAGAATATGGAAAGCAATTTGAAAGATTACTACAAAACCTTAAAAACGAAATAGAAAAAAACAAGGTTCTATATAATGAAGAATTACGCGAAAAAATCAATGAAGAAATCGAAAGTATTAGGAAAATAAAGAATGAAGGAATAGGAAAAGAAAAATCTCCTCTATCCAATATAATAGATATATGGAAAAATCTTGAAGAACAAGTATCAGACTATACCGCTCAAAAGGTATTCGGTGATGAGTATAGTGATAAAATAATAATATTGCCTCGCAGCGATATGGAGAAGAAATCAAAAATTTTATATCCTGGTTATTCTTATACTAATAAAAGCTATATGGAACTTTTACAAAAAAAAGATGAAATAGAAAAAGAAAGAGGTATAAAGTTAATACAAATTGAAAAGTTTTTCTCTAACAATCTTATAAAAGTTGGACCAAATGATTACTTATTGCCTATATTTTATAAAATTTTAATAGAAAAAGTAAATGATGAAAAAGTTATTTATAAAATTTTGGAAGGTATGAGTGTTGAAAATAATGTAATAAAAACAGATTATGGATTAGAAGATTTGAACTTTCAAAAAAAATATAATCAAGTTCATTCACTAGAAGCTGGTGATTTAGTAATTTCTTTATATCCTTGGATGGAAAATATGGATAAATACTACTTATTCTTATATATTTCTGATTCTATTTCTAAAAATTTAATTAATAAAGTAGAAATTTATCCAAATGAAATAATAAGTGATTTTAAGGAGATTACAATAAATGATGATAATGATATAAGAGGTAGAATAATAATTTATGAACTAAAAAAGATTCCTATATTTATAGGCTTTGATGGAAGAGATACAACTAGCATTTACTATATAAACAAGAATTCAATAATAAAAAATACTACTACTATTGATAGTATTACTATCGGAATTGATATAGGAACAACAAACACAATAATAAAATATACGGATAAAGAAGAACAAAAAGATGAATACTTTGAGATTTTTGACTTTGGAATTAGTGATGGACTCTTGAAGATTTTTATACCTTCTGAAAATATTGTACTTAGAGATGATAAGGCAAGACAGCAATTAGAAAGAAAAATTGCGAAAATCTTTATGATAGGTAAAGATCATAAAACTTATCAGGATGTATTTGACAAGGATAAAAAAGGATTTTTTAGAACCTTGTTATATACCTTTAGTAGTGATGATAAACCATTCCTTTCAAACCATATTTACATAGGCAAAGAAGAAAATAATTTAAGAATTATTTCAGATATAAAGTGGAATAGACAATATGAGTTCAAAAAGTACATAAGACAACTAGCATATTTCGTAAATGTTTTTAGAAAGTCTAAGAATGTAAAAGATATTAAAGTTGTTTATTCATATCCTACATCTATGTATGTTGAACTTCGTGATAAAATTAGTAAATATTGGGAAGAAGCTTTGAAAGATAACCAAATAGAGAAGTTTGAAAGTTTTCCTGAGTCAGTAGCTATATTCTATTCCTCTGGTCGTCAGGTCGCTGACCTTGGTTGTGCTATTGATATAGGTGGAGGTTCTACTGACTTTTGTGTATGGTCAAAGAACGAAATAATAGGGCACTTTTCCATAAAGTACGCAGGAGAAGATATAATAATAAGAAGCATAAAGGAAATTACTAACAAAGATGATAGAGAAATAAGAGCGAAATTTGATGAAGGCGAGTTCCTTAGTTGGCTTGAAAATGAAGAAAGAGAAAAAGCAACAAAATTAATAGGTTTATCATATATTTGTCTATTTACAACTATTGGTATGTACTTGTCGAAACAAGTTAGACAAGAAGGTGAAAGTTTTTATGTAGGTTTGCTTGGTAATGGTTCAAGATTTTTAAAGTACGTTTTTGATAGAAAAGAAGACGAAGTTATAGAAAGAATATTAGGAGCTATTATGAAAGAAAGGAAATTTGAAATTCATTTCTCAAAAAAGCCTAAGCATGAAGTAGTTAATGGTCTATTAAATCCATATATTAAAGAAAAAGTAAGTAAGGATGAAATAGACTTTTTTGCGGATATAGAAGGAGAAAAAGGAGAAGAAATAATAAAGAGCTTTTTTGATATAGTTGAAGAAACATTTAAAAAGGCTTTTGAAGAGAGTCTTAGGATAGAATATGATAACGTTTATAATAAGTTTGCCTCAACCATGGCAGGAGGGTATTTAAGAAAAGTTATAGATGATGATGATATAAGAAAGCAGTTAATACAAGCAGGTAAGCCTATAACTTTGCAGTTTGGGGAAATGATAAGAGAAGAATTTGTTAATATCTTAAAAGGAGTGAAAAAATGAGAGGTATAATATCTTCAATTATAAGATGTTTGAGGAGGGAAAAAGGAGGAAAATATATGAAAGAAGATCTTGAAAACTTAAAAAATGAGATAGTTGAACTTTTAAGGGACGAAATTCCAAAAATTCTAAATGATAGTGGCTATAAACCTGATCAGAATAAAATTAAGGATATAATTGATAAAATTGATAAATCTATTGAAAAATTTTTTAACAAAATCTCTAATCAAATTGAAAATGGTAATGAAAATCTGGATAATAAGGTTGATGAGGTGAATAAAAAGGTTGAAAACTTGGCAAATAGTATTAACCAGAAAATAGATCAAATTGAAAATGGTAATAGAAGTCTGGATAATAAGGTTGATGAGGTGAATAAAAAGGTTGAAAACTTGGCAAATAGTATTAACCAGAGAATAGATCAAATTGAAAATGGTAATAGAAGTCTGGATAATAAGGTTGATGAGGTGAATAAAAAGGTTGAAAACTTGGCAAATAGTATTAACCAGAAAATAGATCAAATTGAAAATGGTAATAGAAGTCTGGATAATAAGGTTGATGAGGTGAATAA
>Ga0197143_1001667_pt1 | contig 18231 bp, 3 predicted proteins | sample GBS70_MetaG_FD_148603 | JGI IMG/M metagenome (GOLD analysis project Ga0197143, IMG submission 148603) | Sediment microbial communities from Great Boiling Springs, Gerlach, Nevada, United States - GBS 70_MetaG | ecosystem: Environmental > Aquatic > Thermal springs > Hot (42-90C) > Sediment...
TGACGGAGGAGCCGTTCAACTACGAAAAGCCTTTCAACCACACCCCAATTCAGTTAGGTGTTCACTACTGGTATGTCATTCGCAGGATCAACGCAAGGCGGTTGCCTCCACCTCCTCCAACTGGTGGGCAGGAGACGGCAGGTGCCCGTGAGCCCTTTGAACTGGTCTACAGCCCACCTTCAAGCCCCATCGGTCCACTGACACCACTTGCCCAATTGACAGAAGCGGATTTGATTGAGCCGACGGGAGATGTTGACATCAGTAATGTGACCTTCAGGTTCCTTTCGGCTCAAGGTGCCGACGAATACATCGTTCAAGTCAGCGACAATCCCGGTTTCCCTGCTAACAGAACAGTTCAGATTCCGCTTCCCTACAAACTTGCGAACCCTGACATAGGAGGGCAAGATTTGGTCATTGCAAATCAAGATTTGTCTGGTCGTTTTGGTGCGGGACAAACGCTTTACTGGCGTGTTGGTTACCGTTACTCAAGGGACATTAGTCCGCCAGAGGGTGGTTGGGTGTTCAGCAGGGTTCGTTCCTTCACTGTCCCTGTGACACCTCCGCCTCCGCCAGGTTAATCTGAGAAGTTCTGGACTGGAGGGAGAGGCTGACATGGTGCAGCCGAAATCAAGGCAAGGTGCTAAGTGCGAAGTGCGGAGTGTAAAAAATTGGTGGGCTTGGATTTGGACTGCAATAGCGATTATCACGCTTGTCGCCTCGGGATTTGGACAGAGCCACTGGTGCCGCACGACAGAAGTAACTCGGATGTTGATGCAACATTTCGGCATCACCGAAGAAAAAATCCGTGCCATCGCTGAAGCCCAAGGGCGACAAACAGGCAGGGAATTGCCGTCAATTTTCTACGGTGGCTTGGGGACGAGTTTCTATCCCACATCAGGTTTAGTCGGGACAATCCGAGGGCTTCACATCCTCGTCCGTCCAAATTCCCCCGACATCATGCCAGACCCGGAACATACCGCCGACTACTACCGTCAACTCCTTTTTGACGAGTCCAACCCAAATTCGTTGGCAAGTTTCGTCAAGGAAGCATCATATGGTCGGTGCCGGGTCATAGGCGATTCTTTCGGTCCAATCACCGTCAATGTCCCTGTAGCCACGACAGGCAACATCACTTACATAGCCAACTACATGTCTTACCCTGTGCTTCAAGACATACTCCAGCAAGCCCTTTCTGCCTTGGACAATGTCGTTGATTTCACCCGCTACGACAGCGATAGGGATGGTAGGATAGATTTGCTGTTTCTAACAATCGCTTCCGACCCCGACACTCGTCCGCCAGATGGTAACTTCTTACAAGACCCAACTTATGGTGCTTTCACGGTCGTATGGGGAAAGTTTCGGCGCATTGACCCGACAATTCCGCCTTTCGCCACCACTAACGATGGTGTAGTCGTTGATTGTGCTATTTTCGTGCACGAAGTTTATAGCCTTTACGGCTGTGGTGCATATGCCCACGAGTTCGGTCATGCCTTTGGGCTTCCAGACCTTTACAACCCATACAACATCTTTCAAGTTGACCCAGGTGCATGGTCGCTTATGGCGACGGGTGCTTTCTTCTATCCGGGACGCATAACCATCAACCCAATGCGCCCCGCAGGTCATCCAGGTCACCTTGACCCTTGGTGCAAACTCATGCTCGGTTGGGTGACGCCAATTGAAGTTACCCGTGAACATGGGACGGTGATTATCCCCATCTGGGCTGAGCAACCAGTTGTCTACAGGCTTTGGGCTTTCGGTAGCCCTGTTGCCAACGAATACTTCATGGTCGTTAACAGGCAGTTGAGGGGATTTGACAGCCTTTTGCCGGGCTTTGGCTTGAACATCTTCCACATTGACAAGTCAATTCTCGGGGACTTTGTGCTTTACTTCCAAAACGCAGTCCAATTTGATCCTTCCCGCAAAGGCGTTGATTTGGTGGACGCAGATGGTCGCAATGACATGGACGATGTCCAAATTCAACTTCAAGCCTTTGACTGGACGAGTTTCGGGTTCGCCGGTTTCCAAAAAGGCAACTGGGGTGATGACGGAGACCCGTTCCCCGGCAGAACGAACAAGACCAGTTTTGACCTGCTCAGCACACCCCCGAGCCTAAGTTACCTCGGTGTTGACAGTGGTGTTCGTGTCGTTGACATTCGCCCTTTGCCCGATGGGACGATTCAAGCGACTTTGAGGGTAGCAACTCAACCTCAGGCTGTGATTTTGGGACCTCGTGAGGGAGAAGTGGTTTACACAACTAAGCCGACTTTGCAAGTCCAATTCACTGCACCGTTGGGGGCATATGCTGACATTGACCCATCAAGCATCACCGTTTTGGTCAATGGCGTCACCATGCCCATAACGAACCCTGCAGCGGTCTTTGATGAAGGTCGGCAGACATTGATGTTGCCTCTCATTGACCCGACAGACCCAACCCTCCCGCTGCCAAGCGGAACCCATACTGTAGAAGTTCGCGCCCGCAACCGAGCAGGGGTTGAAATAACGCCAGCGACAGTGACCTTCACAATCTTGCCGTTCAGGTTAACGGCAGCGAGAACCAAATCAGGAATCTTGTTGCCTTTCATGGTTACCCTGCCTTACAACTTCCAGCACGAAACCGTTCCGCCAGAACGGCGCACCCCTGCTTATGTCTTCGGCGCTCCACCATTGATCGCTCGTTGGGGTGTGGTTAATGCAGCAGGGCAGCAAGGATACCTTCGTTCTGGCGAATTTGTTTCGGAGTTGGCACCCGGTCGGGCTTATTGGGTGCTGTTGAGGAGCGATGTAATCTTGGCAATTGATGCCCCCGATGTTGACCGCTCCCAACCGTTCCGAATTCGCAACGAGTCTGTTTGGGACTTTAACGACTTTGATGTCGGTTGGCAGCAAATCGGCAACCCATATCCATTCCCTGTCAGCGCGTCGGCTGTTCAAGTCCTGCTCAAATCAGGGCAAGTCCTCTCTTTGAAAGAGGCTGCAAGGCAAGGAATCGTTTTGAACACCGTCTTCCACTACTCGGTCACTTCTGACCCACCCGCCTATATGGCAATCAGCGTTGAAGATTGGACGCTATCTCCGTTCACTGGCTACTGGATTTACAAGTTCCAGCCTTGTTCCCTCGTCGTTTCCCCAATGCCAGCACCCCGCACTTTGCACCCCGCACACAAATCTAAGCCGATGCTTTCTATTGAAGTTTGGGGCGAGAAAGCGGAACTTCCTTACCAGGTTGCAATCACGGAGGGGACAGAGAAAGTCCCTGCACCACCTGCTGCTCCCGGTGCAACTGCGTGGGCAGGATTTGTCAAGTATGGACAGGGCGAGCCCAATCGCAGCGCCCATTTGCCGCTGATGGAAATTCCTGCTTCCCAAACTGGGCGATGGCTATTGCTCGTCCAGTCATCTAAGCCTAACCAGACAGTTACGCTCCGTTGGCGCTCATCAAGGCAACTTGCATCCAAAGCGGTTTTGGTTGATCCTACAACTCGTCGCTCGGTCAATTTGAGCGGTGCAGGAGAATTGACTGTGGTCACCGATGAGCAAGGCAAAAAGCAACTGCTTTTGAATCTCGGAATTCCCACAGATGTCCCGCTGAGAATCGTTGACCTCAAGGTCACAAAGACGCGGGGCAAAGGTTACATCATTTCCGGTCGGTTGACCTCTCCTGCGACGGTTCAAGCGGAAATCAGGACATTGACGGGTCGGTTAGTTCGCGTCCTTGCAGATTCAAGTGAACCGAAGACGCAAATTCAATTGATTTGGGACGGGCGCAGTGCTGATGGGCAAGTTTTGCCTTCAACGCCTTTGTTGCTGCGCCTATCCGCTCGCGATAACTTGGGTCGTGAAACCCAGCGGGTGGTGGTGCTGAGATGACGAGCAAATTAGTGCGGAGTGCTAAGTGCGGAGTGCAAAGATGGTTGCGAAGTGTGGGGTGCAGGGTGCTGAGTTTACTGGCTATCATAGTCTTGATTGGTCAACCCGTTCGTGCTCAGGTCTTCACAATCGCAAATGCCTATTTGCAAGTTGATGTCAACACCCAAAACGGCAACATGACCATCCTGACTGTCCAAGGCGACCCGACGAACCCCTTTGATGACAACCAAGCAATCACCGATCCAGAGGATACGGCGCTCATTTTGAGGCTTTACAATGTCCCAAACGGTAACGGTGGCATAGGGACAGTTGACTTGGATTTGAGGGCAAGTGGCACAGTAGGGACAATTACTTACGGGCTAAATGTCATTGAGTTGTTCCCCAACATGATACGAACTCGCTGGCTCGTTTACATCCCCGATTTGCTCGGTCAACTGCCACCCGTTGAGAGCCCAAGCCTCGTCGTTGAGCGGGAGTGCGTGATAGTTGGGGACATGGTTGAAATCCGCGTCAGGGTCACCAACAAGGAAAACATCTCCCGCAACATCGGGATAGGCATCATCTTGGACACAGGTTTCAACCCGCCCGGAAACGCAACACAAGATACGCCGGGCGTCTTCATGGTCTCTAATTCGTCTGCCATCATTTACTACGAGCGTGAGTTCACTAAAGCGAAGGGCTTGCCCGACTTCTACCTTAGCCTTCCGCTAACAGCCATAGGGACGCTCAAGGGCACGATAAACGCAGGTGAAGGACCTTTGCCAGACAAAGTTCTGTTTGCTTTGGTGCCGAGCATCCAATCAGCAGCCGTCGGATATGGGTTTGATTACCCTCCGAACCCCTACAATGCTCTTGGCATAAGTATTGACAGCGCTGTTGGTCTTTACTGGAACCGTTTGGCATTGCCGGCGAAGGGGTCGGTTGAAGTCGTCACTCACCTCGGTGTTGACATAGGACCTGGCGATTACCGACGCCCGATGAGTTTGCGGGTTTTTCAACCCGAACCCCTTGATGTTCAATTGGGCGATGACCCATTCACGCCAGAAGTTGAGCAAGCCTATGTCACGCCCAACCCCTTCACCATCACGGCTCTCGTCTACAACTCGCTCTTGACACCCTTGACCAATGTCAGCGTGACTTTGGGCTTGCCTGAAGGATTGAGTTTTCCGCCCGGTGAATCGGCGACAAAGGTTTTGCCCGTTGTGAGTGCGGATGGAGAGCAAAGGGTTTCGTGGCAAGTTCGGGTTAACCCAGGCACAATTGGAGTCAAAGAACTCGTCGTGACTGCTTACTCGCCGCAGGTCGGTTCAAGGCAAGTTAAAGTCCCAGTGGTCATCCCGTTCCTGCCAGTCCTTGAACTCAAGCGTGGCTACAACCTGATCGGCTTTCCCTTTGAGTTTGTCAACCCTGAACCCTCAACGGCTTTAGGCATCCCTCCCGAAGAGTTGAAGATGGCGACTTACGACCCGACCCTGCGCAACTATTTGGTCTATCGCCGCGATTTGCAGTTTAACCGAATTGAACCGGGACAGGGCTATTGGCTCTGGTTGCCCACAGACCGGACATTGACCTTCCATGACATCCGCTTCATTGCATCGGACCAACAAGTTGTTGTCCCGCTTCGTCGGGGTTGGAACTTGCTTTCAAACCCGTTCCCATGGCAAGTGCTGCTTCGTGGGGTTGAAATTCGGTATGGTTCCGACCCTGTGACTTACACCTTTGAAGAAGCAGTTGCTTTCGGTTGGGTCAAGTCCCCAATTTTCCTTTGGCGGAACGATCCAAGAATTCCACCTCATGGTGGCGAGTATGTCGTTCGGGTCGGCTCAGATGTCAGGCTTGACCCCTTCCAAGGTTTTTGGCTCTACAGCGAAATTGACGGTAACATCATCTTCGGCGCTCCCTTCTTCTTTGGCTCATGGCAGATGAGAAGTTTACAGTTCAATCCTGAACGCTCAACGCTCAACCCGCAACGCACAACTTGGTCAGTTCAAGTCATCGCTACAAGCGCTGCAGGCAGGGACAACACGACTTGGCTTGGCGTCAGTGACGGTGCAAGCAACGAACTTGACAGGTTAGATTTGCCGAAAGTGCCGCAGCCACCAGGTTCTGTCCAAGTTAGCAGCGTCCTTCGTGTCGGTCGTTCCGAAGTTCCACTGAGCATGGACATAAGATCGCCTCAGGGCAAAATCGTTTGGACGCTTGAGTTGCTCAACCCTGCAGGCGGTGAAGTCAAATTGCAATTTGAGGGCTTGGCTCAAGTCCCTCGCTCTGTCGCGCTCATGATTTACGACCCCGAAACGAACCAACGATGGTCATTGAGAACGACCCCTTCTCTCACCCTTTCAACCCAGCCCAATCAACCCAAACGCCTGCAACTGATAGCGCTTCAAAGCGACCAGTTGCCGTTGAGAGTGCAAAACCTAAAAGTGACGCCAACGAGAGGCAAGGGTGCACAAATTCAATTTGCCGTGACTATGCCGTCTCAAGTCCAAGTCCAAATCCGCACTTTGACGGGGCGAGTTGTTTGGGAAACTCGCGAACAGGTTGAAAGTGGGCGTTTAGTTTCCGTCTTCTGGGATGGGCGCAGCAATCGGAGTGAAGCGCTCCCATCCAGCGTTTACATCGTCACTGTCCGCGCTATAACAGAAGACGGACGACAAACTCAAGCCCAAACAATTTTGCGGTGGCGGTGAAGGCGGGTAAGGGTTATGCGTTAAGGGTTGCGCGTTATGTGCTGTTGAGTGTTTAATACGCCCAAAGGGCGTGGTAAAAAAGCGACGGCAAATTTAAAAGTCGGTTAAGGAGGGGCACTGCTGATGAGATTGATGCAAGTGCGCCGAAAAAGTTGGAAGACCGATGTCGCGATGCTTTTGACTTTGGTTATGTTGTTCAGCCCCATCCTTTCGGGGCTTGATGCAGCATGGTTGGGCGTGGCAACTAAAGCAGCAGCACAGCAACCTTCCCCAACTCCTTCCCCTGTCCAACCCATTTTGGTCGTTCCCCTTAAAGCAGCAGAAGGTGTCCCAGCAAACATTGCTGGGAGAATGACCTACGCTTTGGTAAGCGAGTTGACGGCAAGTAAGCGCTATTCGCCAACTCGCCTCTCCGTTGAAGACCCCACAATTCAGCGCTTGATCAGTGAAAACCTGCTTTCGCAAGATGCTGTTGCGGCTGTCATAGAAGAGCCGACGCCTGAAGGAATTGCTGAAATTGCCGCAGCAATGAAAGTTCCTTTCGCTGCCTATGGAACCGTTGACAGTTACACCTACGACCCATCCAACGGCGGCTCAGTCAAGGTGCAAGTGACCGTCAGGTTTTTGACCATTGATTTGGAGACCGTTTCCGTCGTTGAGGAGAAGACCGTTGAAATCACCGAGGAAGGCAGCAGTGCCCCTAAGTTGAAGCCAACGCCCGAAGATACTTTGGCTGCTGAAGCGATTTACGACGCCGCAAAGAAAATCGTCGCCAAGTTGATTGGTTTGCCTCCAAAACCACCTGTTGAAATAAGGCGCCCGCCAGCAGTTAACCCCGTCGCTTTCTTACTCGGCGCATTGGTGATTGCTGCAGCCCTTAGTGGTGCTCGTGGCAAGGCAGGTCCTGTCCCTCCCGGTCCCGCTGATGCTCCAAGGAGCGTAAGTGCTGTCCCTCAAGTTGACATAGTCGTTGTATCGTGGCAACCACCGACAAGGGGAACTCCTGTCGGCTACTATGTCTATCGCCAAACCGTTGACTTGGTCAACTTCCAGCCAGTCGGAGGCATTGAACGACTCACCGCCGAGCCCGTCCGCACAACAATTTACGAGGACAAGACAGCCCAAAGGGACAGGGCATACATCTACTCGGTGTCAGCAGTTTACCCGGACGGGCGGGAAAGCGTTCGGATAAGTGCAAACTTAGGTATCATCTCACCAACACAACCTGCCCCTGTAGGGATTGGAGTTCCGTTGCCTCCCGCAAACTTGACAGCACAGGCTCGCGATGCTGCTGTCTTGTTAACTTGGACTGACCTAAACCCTGCAGGATTGGTGGTTGGCTATCGCGTTTACCGAAACGGAGTCCAAATCGCCGACGAGACAACTGTTCGGACAACGACATACATGGACCGAGGTTTGCAAAACAATGTCGTCTACCAGTATGTCGTTCGGGCAGTCAGTTCCTTCGGGCTCTTGAGCGCTCCCAGTGCTACTGTCACTGCTGTCCCTGGTAACTTGCCTCCTCAGGCTCCCTTGAACTTGACTGCAAGGTTTGACCCGACCACGAAGACGGTCACTTTGACATGGCAAGCGCCTCCAGACCCCGATGTGGCGTATTATGAAGTGGCGAGGGTCGTTGTTCCTGAAACCCGCATGACTCGCGGTCTCATTGAGCGGGCGAGGCAACCTGTTCCAACCCCGTCCACATCCCCCACAATCATCCAACGAGTCCTTCAAGCGAACCCTCGCATGCGCCAACAAGCGGGTAGCGAATTTGATGCCAATGTCATCGCAAGTGATGTCAGGACGACGACTTATATTGACAGCGTTGCCAACTTTATGCCAACACCAGAAAATGCGTTGACGAGGTATCAGCATCTGCGTTACGCTGTCCGAGCCGTTGACACAAGCGGTCAAAAGGGTGCTTGGTCAAATGTCGTTGAAGTCACGCCTAACACGCCCCCTCCAGCACTGACAATCCCTCCAAGGCTTATCCCTGGCAACGGTCAAATCATTGTTGACTTGCAACCACTGTTGGAGCAGGCTCAAACAGACCCAGAGTGGCAGATTGACAAGGCTGGAGTTCGCATCTTCAGGGTGACGACAAAAGGTGGAACTTCTGCAACAACTCTGAGACCAATCCACTCTGACGATGTGTTGCCAATTCCAGCCGATGGCAAGTATGTTGACCAAGGTGTCGTCAACGGGACTCGTTACTACTATGCCGTTGAGTTGGTGGACAAACTTGGCGTTCCCGGCAAGCGCTCACCTGAAGCCGTTGCAACACCATTCGCAACGGCGGCACTCACCATCACGCCCCAAGGCAATCGGCGCGAACTGTCGGGCAACGGGCAAGACACCGTCCAGTTGACCATAACTGCCCTTGACGCTGCTTCCCGACCCGTTGCTGGTTTGCCTTTGAAAGTGACCTTGCAAGGCGTCGGAACTTTGACGATTGCCCCTCAATATGACGACCCGTATTCTGCTGACCCAAGCGATGCTATCACCGACGAAAACGGTCAAGTTGTTGCCACATACCAATCTGCAGTCATTTCAGCAGACACCACTGTCACAATCACTGCCGCTCCGAACATTGTCACTGGAGTTTCCCCTGCTCAACTCACGCTGACTTTGCGTGCTCCCGTTGTCGCTTCCGTTGAAATTCAGCCTCAACAGACACAGTTGGTTGCTGATGGGCAGAGTTTCACCCGCGTCACCATAACCGTTCGTGACCGACTGGGCAGCCCGATGCCAAATCAAACCGTTGTCCTTTCAGTGAGCCCTGCACAGGGACGATTTGAGGACTTGAACGGTAACCCAATCACGCAAGTTTCAACTGGCACAACGGGCGTAACGGAAGTCATTTACCGCTCAGGGACTCGCGCTGGTTCAGTGACTTTGACCGCAGCCGTTGGAGCAATTTCAGGGCAAGCAGTCATAACCCTCATTCCCGGCTCACCTGCGACCATTGATTTGGTCGCCACGCCCACCACCGCCCCAGCAGACGGACAGACAGAAATTCGCATAACTGCAACGGTAAGAGATGCTAACGGTAACGCCGTGCCAAATGTTCAGGTTCAATTCAGTTCGGTTCCGCCCCTGAATATAACCCTTACAACGGTGACCACAGACTCTACAGGGCAGGCTACGACAAGTGTAATTGCTCCCACTCAGTCTGGAACTTATACCCTGATGGCGAAAGTCGGAGCCATAAGCAAGTCTATCTCTCTTGAATTCTTCGCTGGGGCAGCGTCAACGATAGCCTTAAGTGCTGAAAGGACTCAACTCCTTGTCACCCTGCCCGCGCGCTATGGTTCAACAGATTATTCAGCCTTATCTCCCTTCTCGCGAACTATCATTACTGCTGCCGTTAGAGACGAAAACGACAATCCTGTTCGTGGTGCCGTTGTCCAATTCCAAACCAACTATGGAATCATCCAAGCAACTGCCACAACGAACGATCAAGGAATCGCTCAGGCTGTTTTCAATGCCCCTTCGGTCGCCCCTCCAGGTCCCGTGACCATTACTGCTCAATCAGGCGGTGCTACTGCTTCGTTGGACTTGACTGTCATACCTGGTCCTCCCGCTAAAGTTCGCATGAGCGCTTCTCCTTTGGCTTTACCTGCCGATGGGCGAACACAGTCTCAATTGCAAATAGAAGTTCGTGACGCAAACGATAACCTTGTCTCAGATGGGACACAAGTTCAGTTAACTTTGAATCCGAACATTGGTTCAATTCAATCCCCTGTTGCAACAGTCAATGGAATTGCCACAAGCGTGTATATTCCGTCCACCCAAACAGGTGAAGTAACGATAACAGCGATTGCAGAGCGTTCCTTTACGCTTGACGGTCAGGAATATCGTTTTGCAACAGACCCCAATGACCCCTACAGCACGGCACGGGTTCGCATCTTTGTTGGAGCACAAATTCAGATTGTCCGAACTGCCCCTAATTTCCGAACAGAAGTTTCTGTTTCGTCTTCACCATCTGATGACCCTGCCCAACGGAAGCCTTTGCGCACTCGCCCTCCTGTAGAGAACACTTCTGACCTGACGCTGCAACTGGTTGACGGACAAGGAAATAACATTGCCACTTCAGGCGTTCAAATAAGGGTTCGCGCTAACGACTCCCAAGTGTTATTGGTGGAGTTGCAAGGTGGTCAGGAGACCGGTAATCTTTCCTTGCAAGAGTTAACTGTTCTCACTGATAGCAGCGGGCGGGCATCTGTGCGTTACTATGCTTCACCTATAGCAGGGAATGTCCAAGTTACAGCGGAATTGCTTGACCCGCAAGGTGTTGCTTTCACGAGCGATATGGTCACCATCACCCAACGCCCCGGTGACCCAGCGATTATTACTGTTCCCACTCCTTCACCTAACCTGATTTTCGTCCCCGGCGCTGGCACACCTATTCAAACAACTATCACAGCCCAAGTCTTTGATGCTGCTAATAACCCCGTTGAAAGTGGCATCTCTGTCAGATTTGAAGCAACTTTAGCGGGTCGCAGTGTCGGTATCTTTACCCCTTCTGCTGCCTTGACGGATAGCAGCGGACGAGCCTCTACGACACTCACATCCACTCCAGATACAGGCATTGTGACAGTTACTGCCACTGCAAGTGTTGCTGGTCAACAAACACCTGCGACAGGGAGCACAACCGTTGGGTTCGTCACAGGTGTTACCGCTATTTCTGTCACTGCTCAGGATTCCTACATAGGTGGCGCACCTGATGATAACATTCCTGATTTTACTACCATCACCGCTCAATTCACTGGAGCCATACCCGATGGAACAAGGGTTATTTTCTCCACCACCCGAGGAACTTTTGACCCTCAATCACCTGTTCCTGTCCGCCAAAAAGTTGCTGCCGTGACAAGAAACACTGCCCAAGTAACTTTGTATGCTGAGGTTGTAACCGTTACCGCTATCGCTAATGTCTCCGTTTCCGTTTTGGACTCTCAAGGGCAAACCGTTTCAGGAGGAGTTGATGTTAATATTGTGCCTGAACCTGGTCCTGTCATCTTAGAACCTATTCAGGTGGCGCAAGATACTTTGGTTGTTTCCACCACAAATAGCACTAACCCTAACCAAAGATTACCTCTTGATCCTAATTTGCCTAACAGCACGACTGTGACCGTTTCTGTTAGGGAACAAGGGACGAACAGACCTGTTCAGAATGCTGTTGTGACTTTAAGTTCTGATGATGCGAATACCCTTTGGGTTGTTGGTAATACCGCAAGATTGACAACGATTCAGGTGGTCACTGATAGTAATGGGCAAGGTCAAGCGAGTTTTTATGCTTCAACGAAAGCACAAAAGGTTACCATTACTGCTGAATTTGACCCTGGGACAGGAATTCAACGCAAAACTGCCACAATAACCCAAGTCCCAGGTCCAGCACTTCTCACCGTAAGGAGTAACTTCACCACTATCTTTGTCCGCTTGCCCGATACTTTTACTACAGCGGATGGACAGGTTCACAATTACGCAAATCTGCCTGGTAATAGCAACAATAAAGCCCAAATCACTGCCATTGTTGCTGATGCTAATGGTAACCCTTATGCTGATATACCGGTCACTTTCTCCGCTACAGACGGAGTTGTTGCTCAATCGGCTGTGACTGATTCTAATGGAGAAGCAGTAGTGGATTACTCTCCACCCGCAGTTATTCCATCCGGCGGTCAAGTTACCGTTGTTGCTCAAGCAACTGTTGGCAATCAGACTCTAAACAATCAGGCAACCTTACAGGTTCGTTCCGGTCCACCGGCAGTAGTTCAAATTGCTTCTAATCCAACTGAGTTACCTGCTGATGGGACATCTACAGCGGTAGTTACTGCTACAGTTCAAGACGCTAATGGCAACCTTGTTCGTGACGGTGTCTCTGTAGAATTGAAGTTGACCAGCCGTCCCGCCTCTGATACTAAATGGTTGCCATCCGGCACTGACACTATTACTCTTAGCACAGTTAACGGTCAAGTTTCCGCAATTTTGGTTGCTGGTTTGAAAGCAGGTGTTGCCGCCGTTCGGGCAACAGCCTCAGAAATTGCTGCCAGCACGACTTACAAATCTTCTAATGTCCCAGACTTGACCATCCCCATTGGTGTTCAGTTGCAGCCAATTCAAATTGACCAAACCAAGGTCTTTGTTTCTAAGGACGAAAATGGTAACCCCTTCCCGCCTCGGGACGGCTTCACTTACGACAATGATGCTGTGGTCAAAGTTAAAGTTCAAACACCTCAAGGACAGGGTGTAGAGAATGCCACAGTTGTTTTGACATCAAGTGACCCTAATACTTTATGGCGAGTGGGTAATGAAGTAACCAAGCAAACTGTTCAAATCCTCACTGACCTTAACGGTGAAGCACAAGCGACTTTCCTTGCATCCCAAAGGGCAGGGACAGTGACAATAACTGCTTCGGTTGGACCTCAAAGCCAACAGATAACCATTGTTCAGCAGGTAGGTCCTCCAGTCGTCAGGATAGTGGCTAATCCTACAGAAATCTTTGTCAGAATGGTTGGTGCTCAGTATGAAATCTTGCCCCAGCAATCTCAAATTGTTGTCTCTGTCTCCGACCCCAACAATAATCCTCATCCCAATGCTGCTGTTCAATTGACGGCTTCTGCAGGAACTTTGTCGGCAACTTCTGGTCAAACTGATGCTAATGGTCAATTCATAGTAACCCTAACAGCACCGAATCAGCCAACTCAAATTTCTCTCAGAGTGGATTCTGCTGTCACTGAACGAGGCGAACGACCTGATCCAGGAGACCCTCTCAACAAATTCACTGAAACTGTCACTGTTAATCCTGGTCCACCAACTCTCCTCGCTTTAAGCGCTGACAGGTTAGTTGTTCAAGCAAATGAATCGGCGATTATAACGGCGACGGTGCAAGACCCTAATGGCAACCCAGTTAGGGATGGCATTAATGTCACTTTCCGACTGACAGCAGCACCTGAAGGAACTTCTATCAATCCGACATCAGGCACAACTACTAACGGGCAGGCAAGCACTACCCTGACAGCAGGCAATGTTGCTGGAACAGCCACCATTGAAGCAGAAGCGGTTGATGTAGTCGTTGGTCAATTCTTCCGTGCCACTAACCGTTTGAACATCGCTGTCGGTGTGACAGTGGCTTTGCAGCAAATGGAAATCATAACTAAGACTTTGGTCGTCTCAGATACTGATGCAACTGACCCAGCATTGCGCAAACCTCTTGACCCCAACAAAGAGAACAAGACAATTGTAAGGGTGCAAGTTTCAGGGACATCCGGCTTACCTATTCCCGTCATCTTGGATTCTTCCGATAGCAAGAGTTTGTGGGTTGATAGGCGAGACACAACTAGAAGAGCACTGAAACAAATAACTCTAACAGTGGATGCAAATGGTGAAGCAGAAGCAATCTTCTATGCCTCCACAACTCGTGCTCTGTCTAACAATCCTATAACTATCAGGGCTTCCTTGGATCCGACCTTCCCCGCAAATCAAACCCTCTCCGATACCATTGTTCAAGAGCCAGGTCCTCCTTCTATGATTGCCTTGACCTTAACAGGGTTCAGCCGCGCTGCGGATGGGACACCCTATTTGACTATCCCATCAACTGGCACTGTTAGTGGAACATTCACTGCTACTGTTACCGACGCTAATAACAACGGTGTTCCTAATGTGAAGGTCAAATTCGCCCTAACCCCTAACCTGAGTGGAGACGAAGGGACATTGAGTTCAAGCGAGGAAACGACCGATATTGATGGTAAGACGCCTGCAGTAACTCTGACAGCATCCAACTTCTCTACAGAAGTGACTTTGACGGCGACGGCTGATGGAGTATCTACATCTCAGAAAATCCGTTACTCTGTTAGCCTAACAGGAGTAAGCATTGTTGGTAGCCCACCACAAATCCCTGACGATGGAGTAACGACCAGCACTATTGTTGTTACAGGCACGCCTGCCTTCCGACAAGGTTTGAAGTTCAAGTTGTCGGCGGATTTAGGAAGCACTTTGACGGCAGATGGAGTAACAGATGCTCGTTCCCTCACCGTTGTAGTTGGAAACAATGACCCAGCAGGAGAAGGGAGCACCGAAGCGAGGGCAATACTTAAAGGACCTCAACCTGACTTGAGCCAGACGACTAACCGAACCATTACCATAACTGCCACCCTTATTGTTGATGGGACACCCAGGGATTTCACAGGGACTATTACCCTACTCCCACGCATCCAAATTGTTAGCGATTTTGGATTGTCTAATAACCCGAATCAATTGGTGGTCTCATCTTCTAACGACCTCAACCCAGCAAACCGAATCTCACTTGACGGTGTAGCTGGACACAATAAAGCGAAACTCCAAGTTATTGTTAACGGTGCTGCTGCTCCTAACCCTCGCTTGGTCGTCATCTCTTCCACCGACGGGTCAGTCTTGTTTGAAGTAGCGAAAGGCGACAATGTTGGTGTGCGCAATTTAGGCAACATTAGTGGCAATCTTGTTCAAGAAGGAGAAAAGTGGGTATACGAAGTAACACTCTATTCGTCCACCCTCGCATCGCCTTCAGTGATAATTAATGTCAGTGTGTTAGGTGTTAACCGCAGTATCTCTTATGAACAATTGCCAGGATTGCCCGCTCAAGTAACAGTCCTGCCTGAAAGATTTGTGATCGGTGTAACAGGACATGCATCTTTGCCGACCAGCACAAATGTCCAAGCCATCGTCCGAGACGCTGTGGGTAATCTGGTAACTACTCCTGGAGTCACCGTTTACTTCACTGCTGACGCTGGTTTGCTCAATCCCCCGTCTGCACCTGCTATCGGTGGTTATGCCATAACAACTCTAACCAGTACTAATGAGACCAGACAAGTAAGAGTTTTCGCACGCGCTGTTGCACCGAGTGGAGCAGAAGCCATTGGGGTCTCCACAGTTGTATTCGCCGTTGGGCAAGTCAACATTATTGAACTGAGGGCAGACCGACCCGCTGACTTACAAGGCAACATCCCCGTCCCAGCAGGTGAAATTGTCCGCATAACTGCTAATTTCTCGCCATCAGGACAAGTGCCCGATAATGTAAGAGTGCAAGTTAGTCTGGTCGGTGCATATGGTATCGTCCAATCTATAAGCCCGACCCTCAACGACAGAACAGAAATCGTTATCGTCAATAACAACACCAATGATTTTGATTCCAATACCCGTGTCCGTGTTTATGTCTATGAGCAGACAGGTCAACTTATTGCCTCCCCCGAGATGACCCTTGTGATGAAAGGTGTTACAACACCGCCCGTTGTATCCCTTGCTACTGACTTAGGTGCCGATAATGTTCGCGATGGTATCCCTGACAACAACCCTATTGTCGTTAGCAACACAAACGACACTAACAAAACACTCCGTAATCCTCTGCCTCCTCACGCTGGCGGTCCGAGCGTGAATGTCACCACCTTGATCCTGACTGTGCGTGGATTGAGTGACGAAACACCAGAGACGGTAGAAATTTCATTGCAATCAACCGATCCCAACGGTTTGTTTGTTTTCCCGACGAACCAAAATACGGGAGAATTAGGGAAACTTCCTCCGAAACAAATTCAAGACAATAGTGCAAACGATAGGGATCCCACTAATGGTGTCATTCAAGTAACAGTGGAATATTATGCTTCCCGAAAAGCCCAAACAGTCATTATCAACGCTGAAGTAAAGCGTGGTGATCAATTGCATGGTCGTGCATCCATTACTATTGTCCAAGACGCTGGTCGTGTGGAGCAAGCCTTCTTCACCGTTGACCCACCACGACTCGCTGTCAACACTCTCTTGAACAGAGAGCCAGTGGAAGCCCGACTGATTGCTACTTTGCTGGACGCCAACGATAACCCCGTCCCCAATGAGCGTGTTTCCTTCGCTATTGAGCCTATTCAGGTCGTTCCTTATGCTGACATAGCAGCCGGAGATAGAACCAATGTCATCTTGACCAGATACGACTTAACATCCTTGACGCAGGTCTTTGATCCCACTGTTGTATCTCCAAGACGCTTCTACCAGACATTAGATCCAGTCCTTTACATAGCACCTCTCTTCCCAGCACCTGCTGATGGTGTGGCAACTGACTTTATGGAGATAGTGAGACCGTTGCCAAGACCGGGGTCTGTCACAGTTGTGGCACAAATTCAGGGCAACACTGTATTTGCGATGGATGACGGAAATGGAAATATCACAGGTCCTTATGTAACGGATGGTTCCGTTGACTACGATACAGGTGAAATCACTATCTCTTACGAAATCGCTCCCGATGCTGGCACATATGTATATGTCATTTACGAAAATGCCACATTTACGGGAAGGCTTGCTCAAGTTCCTGTTCGCCCCTCAACAATAATTGTCCAGACAACCATTGACAACAATATTGAACTTCTCTGGGACACTGGTGGAGGGACTATCTCTGGCAATCGTGGAAGTGGAACAATTGACTACAACACTGGAGATATTACCGTCACATTTGATACTGCCCCAGATGCTGGAGCACAAGTTATAGTCAGTTATGAGTCAGAAAGATTCCGCAATGCATGGGGTAGTGGCGGAGTTCCCTTTACTTTCGCGTATATTGGTTATAGGAGATTTGTTCCCCCGAGTCCAGTTTTTGACCCGACTTTAGAGTCTCCTCCTGCTCAACCTCCATTAGTTTCGGATGGCTCTATCTATCCACAATCTGAAGGGATTACTGACACCAATGGTGTTACTGTAACCTTCTTCCGAAGTTTCAATGTCTCTCAACCTGTGCGATTGAAGATGGTTCCTCAATCTCGCCAAGACTTGATGCGTCGCTTTGACACTTTCTACTATGTGCCTGTCCAACAAATTCAGTATTCCATCCTCCAAGGTGGCTTAGTGAACCCACCAGGTAGCACCCTTACTGTAGAGTTCCGCTTCTTCCCCTCAGGTTCTTTGCCTGTCGGTTCTCGTGTGTGGGTGAGAATTCACGGCTTCGCTCATGACTGGGACGAAGACGGTGATGGAAAGTTTAATGAAGATCCGCCAGGAACTTTGAACCCGGACGACGATTTTGACGGTAGAGTAGATGAAGACCCTAATGAACCACAAAACCCTGTTGATAATGACGGTGACGGAGCACAAGGTGAAGACCCACCAGGAGCAGTGCCTGGAGCAGGTGGTAGAGTCTTAGACGATGATGATGGAGATGGACTTGCAAACGAAGATCTCAATCCTGGCTGGCATGATGGATGGTTCACTGTAGAGGTTACTGAGCCAGATGTCATTCGCCTCTCCATTACAAACTCCACAACGGGTCCAGACTGGGTAGACGGTTGGAAAGTCATTCAGGTCTTTGTTTGGAACAAAGATGGTATCCGAATGATGGCACAAACTTCAGCAATTGAATTTCGTTAATTGAATTTCGTTATTAGTCGCTATTAAGACCATGAAGCGAAAAACGAGAGGGCGTTGTTACTTTGAGACCTGTATTTGCCCTCTCGTTTTTCATTTATGTGATTAAGTTTGCGCTTACGCTTTACGGCTCACGCATTACGCTGTGGCTGAGTTATCAATGACAACAACTCGTTCATGCTGCCGCTTCTAAGTCCCATTAGGTCAAGGGTGACGAAAAGGAAGCCGATTTCCCTGAAACGCTTGATTAAAGCCGACCGAAATTCGGGGTCAAGGAAGCGGTGGAAGTCCTCTGGTG
>Ga0197143_1001669_pt1 | contig 18229 bp, 18 predicted proteins | sample GBS70_MetaG_FD_148603 | JGI IMG/M metagenome (GOLD analysis project Ga0197143, IMG submission 148603) | Sediment microbial communities from Great Boiling Springs, Gerlach, Nevada, United States - GBS 70_MetaG | ecosystem: Environmental > Aquatic > Thermal springs > Hot (42-90C) > Sediment...
CCAATCTATTCCATAAAAGTAGTTCATAATTATCGCTTCTGTATCAGGAACAAGGGTATCCGGAGTGGAAAACCCTCCTCCGAGGATAGAAAATCTCCCTTCCTTTATCCGTAAAATAAGCTCATCCCTTTTTCCATATGGATTTTCCTCATAAAATCTTTTTAAAATGAGCGTTTCTGCAACGGAGTAATAATGACTACTTGAGATAGCAAGAAAATCAAGGGAAGAAAGGAGTATGTTCCTCAGGAAGTTCTCATAGTATTCATCAAATGTCAGAATCCAGTCGGGGTCAATGTGACTGCTCTGCCCTATTATCAAAACCTTTTTAGCATCATCAGGAATTCCCAATTCATGCCTCAGTTTTTTCTCTGCTTCCTCCCCGCAGGAAAGAAAAAAAACAGCACACAAAATAAAAATCTTTATACTTTTCTTCATTTTAAAAATTCTATCAAACAAAAAGAAAAGGTCAAATGGATATCATAATTATGAGCGGAGTTATTGGAGTGAGCTGGGCTGTGCTGCCATCTCATCTTGCCTTTCTGGTCACAATAATGGGTATTATACTGGGGGTTTTGAGTATACTTCTTGGATGGAGGGGTGATAAACTGATAAGGGAAATGAAAGAAATGGTTAAGGAATGGAGGGAAGACACGAATATGAGGTTAGCACAGACCGATAGGATGATTGATGAGGGTTTTAAGAGGAATAAGGTCAGATAATTTTTTTACCACGGTGGATTTGGATTACCTGTGTAAAAGCCTGTGTTCTTTATATCGTGCTTGAATTTTGGTTAGGGAAAAAGTAATAAAGGATTTCAGTATTTTTTTCGTTAATAAATAATAAAATTGAAATTTAATAAATGCTTGACTTTTAAAAATTTTGAGGTTATAATTTAATTATGTGGTTAGCAGTTCTCATGGGTGGAGCAGTTGCTGTAAGCTGGGCTTATTTGCCTTTTGACTTTGCATTGCTGGTTACAATCTTTGCATTTATCATCACGACTATAAGCCTTTATCTCGGATGGAAGATGGAGAAAGAAATCAGGGAGGGATTTAAGAGGTCTGAAGAAGGAAATAAAAGGATGGAAAGAATAATAGAAGAAGGATTTAAAAGGTCAGAAGAAGGGAATAAAAGGCTTGAAAAAATAATGGAGGATGGGTTTAAGAGACTTGAGATATTCCTTAATGAGACAAACAGAATGATTGAGGGAGGTAGAAGGGAGACGAGGGAGATTTTGAGTGAAATACAAAGAACACAGGCAGATATTGCAAGAATCCTTGAAAAGATGGATGAAAGAGCCGCGCAGCGACACAGGGAGTTGATGGGGAGGTAGGAGTCTTCTTCGCTCTTAATTATTCCCCCTCTTTTGAAAGAGAGGGGCGGGGGAGATAGATTCCTTTGTAAGGTAAGAGGAGTAAGGTTGGAATAAGGTCAGATAATTTTTTTACCACGGTGGATTTGGATTACCTGTCCATTTTCCTGTGTTCTTTATATCGTGCTTGAACTTCGGCCATGGTAAAAGGGATGGAGATGGAACAGGAGATCCCGTTGAAAGGGCGTAGATTTTATAATCCGCAGACCCCACAACCACCTCAAGCTTTCCATCGTTTAGTTTCACTTAAAGTCTTTCCTCACATATGAAACAATATCCTTCTAATTCTCTGGCGCAACTTCGGCATAGAGGAGCAGCTACTCCTCGTCTTAAATATTTCCCACATATTGGGCAGTGGTTCCGAAATTTTCTCAAGCATTTGTCACATAATTCGGCATAAGATTTTTCTCCAAAGATACTCCTGCCACACTTAATGCATTTCTTTGCCTCTCTTTCACATATTAACATAATGGGCGCCATTTATTACCTCCTTTCCCCTTTCGGGGCATGTTTTATTCTGGATTTATTAAAATTGATAAATAACCTTTTAAAAATAGACCTGAACATCAAGAAAGAAGATTTTACCTTCTATATAAAATCTCTTTTAACCAATTCCCACAGATTATTTTTACTATTTTAAAAATCAAATGTCAAGCGAAATTTTGAGTGCTTTCTGAAAAACCCTCTTTTTAATTTTAAGAGGATTTGGGCGAGGGTTATTCTGAATTTTCTTTTTTGATTTTTCTACTCCTTAAAAGAATTGGGTTCAAATCCTCTAATTTCCCTTTTCACAATTTTAAAATAAAAAAATAAATTTCAAGATCAAAAAATCTCTCGCTTATAGATGTATGAAAGAGGTCCCATCATAATGGTTAATTACGAGATGTTGAAAAAACTTGATTTCTTTTTTTTCATCGGATAAGTTATAAAAAATGAAAGTCCTTGTGACAGGAAGCACGGGTTTCTTAGGTTCATGGCTGGTTGATGTCTTAAGGGAGAAAAACTACGAAGTGATTGCCACGGATATTCCGGGCTCTAATTTCTCCCACAATATTAATAAGGGCTGTAAGGTAATACCCCTTGACCTTGCTATTGAAGATGTGGACCCCCTTTTTAAAGAGAATCCTGAAATAGTCTTTCATGTAGCAGGCGTGTTTCATCTAAACGCTCCTCCTTCCCTTTTAAGGGCTGTGAATGTAAAGGGCGTTGAGAAAATGTGTTCTGCCTCTTTAAAATACGGAGTAAAAAAGTTTGTATTGATAAGTACAGTGGGAGTTTACGGAAAACCAGCTGTAATTCCCTGTAAGGAAGAAGATCCTAAAAATCCGAGGAACAATTATGAACTTACGAAGTGGCAGGGAGAATGCGTGGCAGTAGATTTCTACGAAAAGAAGAACCTTCCTTTAATCGTAGTAAGACCCACCCTCATTTATGGTCCAAGAAGCAGATACGGGCATGCTATGTTTATGTGCCTGGTGGCTTCCCTTTATATGAGGGGAAGAAAAAAAATCAGAATAATGATAAAGGGAGGACCCAGGGCTCATAGCGTTCACGTTGAAGATGTAGCAAGGGCTACACTTCATGTAACAGAAAGAAATGAAATAGGAAAAGTTTTCAATGTGGCAGACGAAACTCCTGTTACTCTGGAAGAATTCTTCTCAGCATTTCTTGCACCCTATAATATGGAGGTTGGCAGAAGGATAAAGTACATACCGGCTTTGCTAAGGGGAACAATGAAACTTGCCAGAAGAATTCTACCATTAGTTGAAGACCGGTTGAGAGAACGTACATGGAAAGACTGGAAAGAATTAGCCTCACGATACTTCTTCAATCCCATTCTCCTCCCCCAGCTTGATGCTGGATGGATAGACTATGTGGGATGGGACCACGTTTATGACATAACAAAATTAAAAAACACAGGATATCAGTTTAAATATCCTGACTTCAAAAAAGGAATTGAAGAAACAATGAAATGGTATATGGAAGAAAAATGGCTTCCCTCTCCGGTTGAGCCGGTATATCTGGGAAAAAAATAGCAGAGGAGAGAGTTAATAAGAAAAATTTTGTAAAGATGATTTCTTGATTTTTCAGGAAGAACCGTTAATATATAATTGATGTTTGAAGAAGCAAAAATAGATTATAAACTTGTCCCGGAAGTATTCAGAGAACTTTATGTGGCAAGAAAAACAGGCGTGTGTAAATTTACAAGAGGAGAAATTATAAAACACGTGTATTTCATTTTTGGAATGCCAATCTTTGCCACCTCCTCAGATCCAAATGATAGAACAGGAAGACTTCTTATAAAGATGAAAAAAATCACCCCCGAAGAACTTGAACTCGTGCTTGCAGAATCGAGAAGTCAAAACAAAAAGCTTTGCACCTTCCTGGTTGAAAAGGGAAAACTGACCCCTGATGAGCTTATTGAGGTGGTGCTGAGACAGGTTGAAAACATTATTCTTTCCGTTTTTGAGTGGGAGGAGGGAAAACTCGAATTTGAAGAAAAAGAAATTGAAGACGAAGACATTATAACCCTCAATATAAGCGCTGCAAATGTGATCATGGAAGGCGTGAGGACAAAGTTCACTATCCCCAGGCTTAAAAAAGTCATTCAGTCTCCATGGGGTGTTTATAGACTATCTGATGATCCGAGATATAGATTTCGAGAATTAAGGTTGAAGCCCCACGAAACAAAGATTATCTCTTCAATTGACGGCAAAAAAAATCTGTGTGAATTACAGGAAGAATTGAATATATCGGATGAGGACTTTCTAAAATCCATCGGAGGTTTTTCTCTCTTAAAACTGATCGAAAAAGTGGGAGAAAAGGAAGGAGGAAAACTTCCTGATGTGTGGAAAGAGGAATTCGGAGTGGAGAAAAAGAGCGCAGAAGAATACTACAGAGAAGGTATTGAATTCTTTCAGCAAAAGAATTTTAAATTAGCCAGAGATGCCCTTGAAAAAGCGGTGGAGCTCGACCCTACCAATCCCGAATACTTGACCTCCCTTGGAATGTGCTATTCGATCTCTTCAGATGATTACGAAGCCAATTATCAAGCAGCAATAAAGGCGTTCAAAAAGGCAGCGGAACTCAATCCCGCAGACCCGCGGAATTTTTATTATGTAGGTATAATATACACAACCCTCGGAAAGAAAGATGTTGCAATAAAGGCATTTAAAAAAGCACTTGAACTCGACCCCTCTCATAAAGGAGCCATGGCAAGACTTAAACAGTTGATGGAAGAAAATGTTTGAAATTCTAAAATACCCCAGCAAAAAACTCCGGGAGAAGGCAAAAGAGGTCAAAAAAAATGAAGACGTAAGAAAAATTGCGGAGGAGATGCTGAAGACCATGTATTCTGCTCCCGGAATTGGACTTGCCGCGACCCAGGTGGGCATTCCCTTAAGAATAATCGTGATTGACATAACTCCCCCTGAGCAGAAAAAAAATCCCCTCGTTCTTCTCAATCCCGTAATTCTCAAAACAGAAGGAACAACTAAGTTTGAAGAAGGATGTCTGAGCTTTCCGGGTGTATTTGAAGAAGTGGAAAGGGCTTCAAAGGTATGGTTTTCAGGTTATGACCTCAACTGGGAAGAAGTATATGGAACAGCGGAGGGGCTTCTCGCAAGAGCCCTTCAGCATGAAATAGACCATCTTGACGGAATCCTTTTTATTGACAGACTTCCTCCCCTTCAAAAGAAGCTTGCACTAAAAAAATATAAGGAACTCCACTCCTCTATCCAAACCAGATAGACCTTCTTTTCTTCAGGAGTTCATATAACATCTCCTGAATAGTCCTTCTTACCATTTCTGAGAGGTGATTTACCAGAATTTCGTCGTCCACCGCTTCCGGAGGATACTGCGAGATATCAATAATTTCTCCAAAATGAATATACCACTTAGACGGTAAGGGAATGAGTCCTATCGGACCCAACCATGGAAATGTGGGAGTTATCGGAATATAGGGAACGCCGAAAAATCTCCCAAGCCCTTCAAGTCTTGCAATCAAAGGATATATCTCTTCGGAACCCACAACGGCAACCGGTAAAATGGGCGAACGGGTTCTTAAAGCAAGTTTTATAAACCCTCCTCTTCCAAATCTCTGAAGTCTGTATCTTTGTTTGTAAAGTTTTCCTACTCCCTTTACACCTTCTGGAAAAACCAGAACAGCCTGTTCCTTTTCAAGAAGTCTCCTAGCATTGTCGGGATCTGCCCTTACTCCTCCTATTCTCATCATAAAAGTTCCAAGAAAGGGAAAATAGTACACAAAATTCTCAACTAATGGACGAATCTCCCGGTGAGCAGGATGTTCTATCTTAGCAGCATATTTTATCATTGCACCATCAAATGGAAGAGTCCCCGCATGGTTCGCAACGAGAAGGACCCTGCCCTTATTGGGGAGGTTTTTCAATCCTATCACAGATACCCTCCACCATTTGTGATAAAGGAATTCAAAGAATGGAGTAATTTTTTCTTCAAAAACAGGGTCCAGCCCAAACTCATCTACCACATCGGATGTGATCCACATAGAGATTGACCGCCAGAGATTGACATATGTCTGAACTTTGAAAATTTTTTTCAGCCTCTCTATCGCTTTTCCGAAATCAAAGAGGCGCGGTAGAAGGGAGCGCTTTTTTACTCTTTCCAGCGTGGAAAGGGCTTCATCAAACTTTTCTTGATATCTGGAAAAAAATTCGGGCAGAGATAACTCTTCTTCCCTTTTCTTCTTTTCCTCCACTTCCTTTATTTTTTCCTCCAGCAGTTCCAGTCTTTCCAGAAGCCTTTTCTCAAGGAGTTCAAGCCTCTCCTCAAGTGTTATTCCCTTTATTCCATTTAACACCCTTTCCTCTTCTAGTTTTTTTGCCATCTTACACCTCTCTATTATTCTATAAGATGTAACTCTCTTAATCTCTGCATGCCTGCAAAGCTTTCAACACATTCTTTTATCGAATACTTTGGCATAAACCCCAACTCCCTTTTTGCCTTTTCACCATCAGCAACACAAACAAATCTCAAGAAATCGAGATGCTTTCCTCCTATAGGAGATACACCGATGGAAAACAAAAACTGAACAAGGGGAATCGCTATGGGATGGAAAACAGGGAGATTGATTCTTCCAGCAAGTTTTATTACTGTACTGATAGGCAAAACGCCATCTCCTACTATGTTGTAAACACCGTCGCAATCTTTCTCCACTGCAAGCTTCAAAGCATCTACTGCGTCTTCCTCATGGATAAACTGAAACAATGGGTCGTATCCGAGAAGGGTAACCACAAATGGTCTTTTAAGATACTCGGTGAAAAAATTTCTTACCGTTGGTCCAAGGATGATGCCAAATCTCAAAACTGTAACTATTGTATTGGAATTTTTCCTTTTGAATTTCTCCACCATCTTTTCTACTTCTACCTTATCTCTTATATACCTGTAGTTTGAACTTTCCGCAAGAGGATAATCTTCTGTTATAAAATTTGGATTTAATGGATTGGGTCCATACACAAGCGTCGAGCTCCTCAAGATAAACTTTCTTATTCCCACTCGTGCGCAGGCGTGAAGTAAATGCATGGTCCCTATCACCTCAAGTTCATGGGCATATGCACTTCTTCTCATTGGATTCGTAAAAAATGCGCAGTGAACCACCGTATCCACATTATTCGTAGAGAGAATATCCGCTAAAGTCAAATCTACTGTGGGTTCTGTAAAGTCGGTTTTATAAAATAGGACATCTTTTAAAAGAAAAGACGGTTTTTTTATGTCAATAGCAATGATCTTATATCTTGAATCGATCTGGAGTCTCTGACACAGGTTAGCCCCTAAAAAGCTGTTAACCCCGGTAATGGCTATGACTTTCTTTCTTTCCTCTTCCATGGTTTTTTATTCTATATAAAATATGACAAAAAGTCAAACAAGGGAGTCTTCACATATTTCTCTTGAATTTTGCTTTTCATTAAATATATTTTTATTCAGCGAAAAAAAAGATGGAATATTCATTTATACCAAGGTTCATGTTTCTTACAAAAGGAGTAGGAATTCATAAGGAAAAACTTGCTTCTCTTGAACTTGCTTTGAGAAATGCGGGAATAGCGGGATTCAACCTTGTAAAAGTAAGCAGCATTTTTCCACCCGGATGCAAACTTCTTCCTAAAGAAAAGGGGCTTAAATTTCTCAAGAAGGGACAGATAGTTTTTATTGTGATGTCTGAAAATTCATCAAATGAACCCCACAGACTCATTTCAGCATCTATCGGACTAGCAATTCCCAAAAGAAAGGACATCCATGGATATCTTGCAGAGCATCATGCCTTTGGGCAGACCGCAAAGACAGCTGGAGAATATGCCGAGGACCTTGCTGCTTTCATGCTTGCTTCCACCCTCGGACTTCCCTTTGACCCCGAAAAAAACTATGACGAAAGAAAAGAGGTCTGGAAGATAAGCGGGTATGAAGTCATCACAAGAAACATAACACAAACCGCAAAATGCGATAAAAGTGGAAAGTGGACAACCGTGGTAGCAGGAGCAGTTTTTGTCCCCTGAAAGATGAAATTCAATTTTCTCGGCATACAATGTAATTTTGAAGAGGCAGAATATGTGGTGGTTCCCATCTCTTATGAAGCCACTACTTCCTGTTTTGGAGGAACCCATTATGCTCCATGGCGAATTCTTGAGGCTTCTCAGGAAATTGAAGATTATCTGCCAGAACTTGATCTGAATACAGGAGGAATAAAAATCCACACACTTCCCGTTTTTCATCCTCCATCCCTCGTCCCGGAAGAAGCAATTGAACATATTTCGGAAAAAATATCGGAAATTGTGAACGCAAAAAAGATACCCATCATTATAGGTGGAGAACACACCATCGCGTGGGGATGTTTGAAATCTTTTGACGAAGACACAAAGGTGGTATTTGTCGACGCCCATCTTGATTTTTATGACCAATTTCGCGGGGAAAAAATCTGCCATGCTACGGTTGGAAAAAGAATAGCCGAAAGACACAGGATGGTCCATATTGGAGGAAGGACCTACGAAACTGTAGAAGGGGAAGAACTTTCAAAGCACGACGTAATCTTTTTACCCATGAAATCCTTTTTTGATTCTCATGACAAATTCTTCGACTGGATTTCAAAGGGCTCTGTTTATCTTTCCATTGACTTTGATATCTTATCTCCTCAGGAAGGAATAATGGTAGGGAATCCTGTACCCGAAGGATGGACCATAAATGAACTTCTCCATCTTATAAATTTCTTTGTCCTTAATTCTCGTGTCACAGGGATCGACTTCTGCGAGTATAGACCAGCCACAAAAACAGGAGATATACTTGCTTCAAAAGTGATCCAGAAAACACTGGCATTTATGGAGATCGGTAACTCAATAAAGGACTCTCTTACTACTCTTGAAAGATAAATTTTGAGATGATATAAAAGGAGCATGGACAGAAGAAAAGAATTAGAGGAGAAACACAGATTAGCAGAACTCGGTGGTGGAGAAGAAAGAATAAAAAGACAACACCAGGCAGGAAAACTTACTGCAAGAGAAAGGATTGCCCTCCTTTTAGATGAAGGCACTTTCGTAGAAACAGATAAATTTGTTCTCCATCAATGTCACGACTTCGGAATGGAATCACAGAGAATTTTAGGAGATGGTGTTGTAACAGGGTATGGATATATTGATGGAAGACTTGTTTTTGTGTTCTCACAGGACTTCACCGTTTTTGGTGGTTCTCTAAGCGGAAGTTATGCGAAAAAGGTTGTAAAGATAATGGACCTTGCTGCAAAGGTAGGCGCTCCTGTAATCGGCTTGAACGACTCAGGGGGTGCGCGGATTCAAGAAGGCGTAGAAAGCCTTGCGGGATATGCGGAAATATTTTTGAGAAATACCCTCTACTCGGGAGTAATTCCTCAAATCTCTGCTATTATGGGTCCGTGTGCCGGAGGCGCAGTTTACTCCCCTGCCCTCACTGACTTCATAATTATGGTCGAAAAAACAAGTTATATGCACATAACCGGTCCTGATGTGATAAGAGAAGTCACCCATGAAGAAGTAACATCGGAAGAACTGGGTGGAGCAATGGTTCATGCCACAAAAAGTGGTGTAGCGCATTTTACAACCAAAAACGATGAAGAATGCCTTCTCTTAATAAGAAAACTCCTGAGTTATTTACCGAGCAATAATATGGACGACCCTCCGAGAAAGGAAACGAAGGATGACCCACGAAGGGAAGAAGAGAGACTCAAAACAATTGTTCCCGAAGACCCCGCTCAGCCCTATGACATTGTGGAACTCATTAAACTTGTAGTAGATGAAGGAGAATTTTTAGAGGTTCACAAAGATTTTGCGCAGAATATTGTGGTGGGATTTGCAAGGATGAACGGATATCCTGTAGGAATTGTCGCCAATCAACCAGCAGTACTCGCAGGATGTCTGGATGTTGATTCTTCTGTAAAGGCTGCAAGATTTGTCCGATTCTGCGATTGTTTCAACATCCCTATAATCACCTTCGTAGATGTTCCCGGATTTCTTCCCGGCACCCACCAGGAGTGGAACGGAATAATAAAACACGGTGCAAAACTTCTTTACGCCTATTGTGAGGCTACAGTGCCAAAAATCACAATAATTACGAGAAAGGCTTACGGAGGTGCTTATGATGTTATGAGTTCCAAACATATAAGGGGAGATATCAATTACGCCTATCCGACCGCTGAAATTGCGGTTATGGGACCTGAAGGGGCGGTGAATATAATTTTCAGAAGACAACTGGAATCATCTCCAAACCCCGAGGAGCTCAGGAAAAAGTTCATTGAAGAGTACAGAATGAAATTCGCCAATCCATGGAAAGCGGCTGAACTTGGATACATTGATGAGGTTATCTTTCCAGAACAGACGAGATGGAAAATCATAACAGCCCTTGAAATGTTAAAGAACAAAAGATTGACCAACCCTCCTAAAAAACATGGCAACATTCCACTGTAAGAAATTTAAAAAACTCCTTGTAGCAAATAGAGGCGAAATCGCAGTAAGAATTATGCGAGCGGCTAAAGAAATGGGAATAAGAACTGTGGCGATTTATTCTGATTGTGACAGAAAATCCCTTCATGTCCGGCATGCAGACGAAGCATATCCGCTCATAGGAAATACTCCAGAGGAAACATACCTCAACATAGAAAAAATCATAAAAATAGCAAAGGAATGCAAAGCAGAAGCAATTCATCCGGGTTACGGGTTTCTTGCTGAAAACGAGCAATTTGCGGAAGAATGTTCGAAAAATGGAATAGTTTTTGTGGGACCAACTCCTGACACAATGAGAAAAATGGGAGATAAGGTGGAAGCAAGAAAGACGGCAAAGGAAAACGGAATTCCAGTCATTCCGGGTTCTGAAGAGCCGATTTCTGACCCCGAAGAGGCAAAAAGGTTCGCAAAAAATATAGGTTTCCCTGTGATGCTCAAAGCAAAAGCAGGAGGTGGAGGGAAGGGAATGAGACTTGTATGTTCGGAAGAAGAAATGGAAAGTGCTTTCAGACTTGCATCATCCGAAGCAAGATCAGCGTTCGGGGATCCATCCCTTTACATTGAGAAGGCTATCCAGAAGCCCCGTCATATTGAAGTTCAAATAATAGGAGACTCTTTTGGAAATATAGTGCATCTGTGGGAGAGGGATTGTTCTATTCAGAGAAGGCATCAAAAAATAGTGGAAGAAAGCCCCTCTCCCGGTATAGGAGATTCTCTGAGGAAGAAAATAGTGGATGCAGCAGTAAAAATGGCAAAGGCTGTAGGCTACCTGAACGCAGGAACTGTAGAATTTCTCGTTGAAGGAGAAAATTTTTACTTCCTCGAGGTAAACGCAAGGCTTCAGGTGGAACATCCTATTACAGAAAGGATAACGGGTATAGACCTGGTAAAGAAACAATTTCTTGTCGCCTGGGGTGAAAAGCTTGATATTGAACAGGAAAACATCAAAAGGGTAGGACATGCCTTTGAATTCAGAATCTACGCAGAGGACCCGTTCAACAACTTTGCCCCTTCTCCTGGACTTATAAGGGATATAAAGCTCCCCGGAGGTTTCGGAGTGAGAGTGGATTCGGGAGTATATCCCGGATACGAAGTTCCAATATATTATGACCCTATTCTTATGAAAATAATTATCTGGGATGAAACTCGTGAGAAAGCAATTGTGAAGGCTAAAAGGGCTCTTTCAGAATTACATATAAGTGGAATTCAAACGAATATCCCTTTCCACCTCTGGCTCTTAGAGCAACCAGATTTTATAAATGGAAGTTACTGGACGAGATTTATAGATGAAACCTTCCACGGACTGGAAGAAGGAGAAGAGGAAATAGAAAATTTTGTGATAGCAGCGACAATAAAATATCTTGAGGAAACGGAAAGGAAAAAAATTGTCACCGAAACCCTCTCTCCGGTTTCAAAGTGGAAAATAGCGGGGAGGATGGAAGTTGTCAAACGCCTCTGAAAAAAATCTCCTTGTGAAAATCGGAGAAAAAGAATTCAAAGTGAATGTAACCAAGAAAGGAGGAAAATACATTATCTCCATGGGAGATAAAAGATTCTCAGTGGATTGCGAAAAAATAAACGAATGCGTTTATACCATCATTGCAAATGAAAAACCCTTTGAAGCGGAGGTAGAAAGGAAAAACGAATGTTTTAAAGTTTATATAGCGAACCTCTCAAAGGATGTGTTTGTTTATGATATGAAGATGGTTTCTCTGTTTTCAAAAGTTGAGACGGTTGTAAGAAAAGGAGAACATACTGTAAGGGCTCCGATGCCCGGAAAGATTGTAAAGATATTTGTGAAGGAAGGAGACATAGTTAAAAAATCTCAACCACTTCTCACAATGGAAGCCATGAAAATGGAAAACGAAATAAGAAGTCCTGTGGATGGAAAGTTAAAAAAACTTTTCGTAAAGTCCGGACAGGTTGTGGAAAGCAGAGCTGAACTTGCCATAGTCATTGAGGAGTGAACTTTTATCTCAACATCCTCAGTGTGGCAGGGGTCTTTTTCCTTATGTTTCTGGCATGGCTTTTTTCTAAAAACAGAAAGAATCTGAACTGGAGGGCTATTTTCTGGGGAGTGCTCCTTCAAATTTTATTTGCCTTTTTCATATTTTATTTTCCCTGGGGTGCCACCCTTTTTTCCTGGATAAATTCTGCTGTCGTCAAACTTCTCTCCTTTGCCACAGCGGGCACATACTTTGTATTTGGAGTGCTTTCCATTTCACCCGGTCAAACAGGACCTGGTGGAGAGACCTCTATAGGTTTCATCCTCGCCTTTCAGGCACTTCCCCTTGTTATCTTTTTTTCAGCACTCATGTCCCTTTTATATTATTTCGGAATTATGCAAAAGATAATAAAAATTTTTAGTTACATTTTTACAAAACTCATGAAGATAAGCGGAGCGGAATCTTTGTGCACAGCGAGCAATATATTCGTTGGAATTGAATCTGCTTTTACCATAAGACCATACATTGATAAAATGACCTTATCTGAATTATGTACCATCCTTACCGCAGGAATGTCCACAATTGCTTCAACAGTTATGGCTCTATATGTGGGAATTCTTAAGGATACCTTTCCGACGATTGCTGGACATCTTGTCTCTGCCTCCATTCTGAGCGCTCCTGCGGCTATTGTGATGTCAAAACTCCTTTATCCGGAGGATGGACAACCAGTTACCCTCGGGAAGGTTGTAGAAGCCTACTACGAAAGACCAAAAAGCTGGGTTGAAGCAGTAATAATAGGTTCAAACGAGGGGGTAAAACTCTGCGTGGGAATTGTCGCCCTCCTTCTCTCATCTCTCGCCTTGCTCGCCATGCTCAACTGGTTTGTAGGGGTTATTGGAAATTTGTTCGGAATGAATCTCTCCATTGAAAAGATTCTTTCCTATTTCTACTATCCGGTTGTTTTTATGCTGGGGATCCCGGTAAGAGACATTCCATCGGTCGCAATTCTCCTCGCAGAAAGGAACATCGTTACGGAACTTGTATCCTATCAGCATCTCAATCAACTGATTTCTTCGGGGATTTTAACTGATCCCCGTTCAATTGTAATTACTGTTTACTCATTATGTGGATTTGCCCATATCGCATCCCTTGCCATATTTGTTGGGGGTATATCTGCAATAGCCCCTTCAAGAGCAAGGGAGATTGCAAGCCTTGGATTCAGAAGCCTGTTTGCTGCTATTCTTGCATGTCTTATGACAGGAGCAGTCGCCGGGATTCTCTTCACTCCCTATCAGCAAAGGATTCTTTTCAGATGAAAAACACTGCCGAAGGGGGGAGTTGAACCCCCACACCCTTGCGGGTACTGGACCCTGAATCCAGCGCGTCTGCCAAATTCCGCCACTTCGGCAATCTGTTTTTATTATATAAATCCATTTGTTTAAATCAATTTCCTCCTTCTTTCTTCACTTTTTAAGATTGGCAATTATTGATTTTATAAAAATTGTAGCATAGGAGCCGGGAGGGAGGCTGAAGGAAATTTTTTTTACAAACCTTCCCGGATATATCGGGTCCTCCTCTGTGTTTCCTGTAGAGATGTCAAAGGGAAATACCAGAATGTGTCTTTTAAATGTTTTGAACTTTGCGAAATATATTTCCCTCCTGTTGAAAAAACTGTCTTTTATTCCTCTTTCCTTTTTAATCTCTTCGTAGATATTCTTGAATTCTTCGTCATCAAAAAATGGTTTTCTACCCGGAACAGGTATTTTTTTATCAGAACTCACCCAATCGGGGAATTTCTCCCTGTGAAAAGGCAAAAAGCCTATAGAATATTTGATTTCCACATAATCTTTTATGTTTCTCTTTATAAATCTTGAGAGAATTTCATTAAAGAGAAATGATTGATAAACATTTATCAAAAATGTTAATTCCTCTTTATCTATCGTTCTTAAGGCTTTCAAATATGAATTCGTTTCTTTAAAAACCTTCAATACCCTCTTCGCATTTCCCTCCACTTTCTTCTCAATCTCTTCAATTCTTATCTCTCTGCTTTTTAAACTTTTTAGAAGTTCTTTATCAGGTTTTAGGGAGGAAAGAAAATAGAGTTTAAAAGCGCTCTTGAAATCTCCTTTCAGAAGATGTTCAGCAAAAAACTCCCCTGAAAGGGACGACCAGAACCTCTGAGTGTCATAGTAATTGGGAACGCCTATTTTCTTAATTTTTTCAATGGCTGATGGAAGCCCTTCTGCCTCTTCCTTTTTGAGGTCTCTCAGGGTAATTTCAAATCTGTTAAAAGATAAATCCGCAGGAGTTATATGTCGGTTTGACTTCCCCACTTTCTCGCACCTGAATTTTTTCTCAATTATCAATGAAGGAGTGTCTCCCCTCACAGTAATATACTGGGTAGTCAGGGCATGCCTGTCCTTCTGTCCTGCCCAGCTTATATCCCTTATGGGAATACCCAATTTCCTCGAAAGAAAGCGGATCATGTCTCTTGTTGTGAGGTCTGTTTTTGTTACTTTTAAAAGCGTATATTCTCCGTATTTTGTAATGGGGAAGTTCTTTATATGCTCATGGACTATAAAATCTTCTATAAGCCTTCTTATCTTCACGGACTTTTTAATTTTAATTGAAAAGAGTTGATTATGAAATAAAATCAATCCCATGAAAAGAAGAGATTTTTTAAAAATATCCCTTATTTTGCCCGCTTTTGAATGTGCAAAAACAGAAGGCAAAAAACTTCCCTCTTATCTGTTATGTGCTGAGGCAATAGCAGAAGCGCTGTTCCCGGAGGGTAGACCGTTCAATGTGGATGTAAAGAAGACAGATTTTATCAAGAGAATGGAAAAGTCATTAAAAGTTATGCCCCAGTATGAATCGTTCCTCCTGAAAGCAGGGCTTACCATGATTGAATACATGCCCCGTTATTTCAGTTTCCATTTCAAAAGGCTCTCAGAACTCAGCTTGGAAGATAGAAGAAAATATCTGCTCGGCTGGGAAGAAAGCACAATTTCTTTAAAAAGGATAGCCTTTAAGGGAATAAAACAGATCATATGCCTTGTATATGGTTCACTTCCCGAGGTAAAAAAAGAAATAAACTTTGCATATCCCTGTGGTTCTTACGGGAGGACAATCTGGGAGGAATGAAATGATTCATAAGACCCCTTACGAACAAAAAAAAATAGAAATAGAGGGAGATGTCTGTATAATTGGTTCAGGAGCGGCTGGAGGAGTTTGTGCTAAAAGGCTTCAGTCTGCCGGCTTAAAGGTAATAGTGGTGGAAGAAGGTCCATACTTTCAACCCCATGAATTTTCCGATGACCCGCTCACGGGATTTAAAATGCTTTACAGAAACTGTGGAATGCAGTTTGCACAGGGAAGACCGTATTTCCCCGTGCTTACAGGAAAATGCGTTGGAGGAACTACCACTATAAACTCTGCCATCTGTGTACGTCCTCCAGAAGGAATGCTTGTAAAATGGTCAAGAGAGTTCTTCATCCCGACCCTGTCTCCGGATTCCATATACCCCCACGTGGAGACGGTAGAAAGGGAAATAAAAGTCACACCTGTAAACATGTCAGTGGCAGGAAATAACAATCTGCTGGTAAAAAGAGGAATAGAAAGGCTTGGATGGAGAGGAGGACCCATATTAAGAAATGCTCCTGATTGTATGGGATGCGGAGTGTGCATATTCGGATGTCCAATTGGAGCGAAACTAAGCACAGACCTTACTTACATTCCAGATGCTTCAAACATGGGAGCGCACATATTCCCACTTATGAGAGCTGAGGAATTCATCTTTGAAGGAAACACAGTAAAAGGAGTAAAGGGAAAGATCCTCTCAAACAACGGAGAAGAAACCGGTAATTTTGAAGCAAGAGCAAAAATAACGGTGCTCGCAGCAGGCACCCTTATTTCCCCTATCCTTCTTCTAAAAAACGGAATAAAGAATCCTGTGATAGGAAAAAACCTCACTGTTCATCCTGCCACTGGCGTCCTTGCAATATTTAAAGAAGAAGTAAAACTGTGGGAAGGAGTACCTCAAGGATACTACTGTGATGAGTTTATCGGTGACGGAATTTTGATAGAAACCTCGGCGGTGGACCCTGCAATAATTTTTGCATCCATCTCAGGATTCAGAAAGGAAAATGAGAAGTATTTGAAATCCATAAATAGAATAGCACTTGCAGGAGCGATGGTTTATGACCCTCCGTCAGGATATGTTAAACCGAAAAAAGGAATTGAACCTCAGATAATCTATTATTTAAAAGAAGAAACATTTAAAAGGCTATTAAAGGCAATGGAAGCCGTAGCAAAAATCATGTTTTCTGCTGGCGCCGAGATGGTAAAACCCTTTTTCACCACAGCTCCCTTTTTCAACGGCATGGGAAAATTTAAAGAATTTTTAAGAAATGCAAAAATGATGGATATTGAAATGGAAGGTAATCATCCGATGGGAACGGTAAGAATGGGAGTATCTCCGGAGATTTCAGCTGTTGACCCATCTGGAAAAGTTCATGGAGTAAAGGGATTATATGTAGTAGATGCGTCTGTATTCCCGTCAGCCCTCGGTGTAAATCCCATGCTCACAATAATGGCTATAGCATCTCGCCTCTCTCAGGAAATTTTAAAAGAATTTCAATGAGATTCTGACCCCATTTCCTCACATTGAAAACATGCTTCATTGATCTCATTTTCAACCTGAAATGTAAAGTGGTTTATGTGGAATTTTTCTTTAAGAATCTTTCCCGCTGAAATAAGAACTTCTTTCGGATTCACCCCATTTTCTATGAGGATATGAGATGTGACATTTACAAACCCTGTGCTCAATGACCATATATGAAAATCGTGAATCTTTCTCACCCCGGGGATACTCCTCAAGGAATTCATAACCTCTTCAACATTTATTCCTCTCGGAGCACTTTCCGTAAGAATTTCGACCGATTCCTGAATAAGAAAACCTGCCTGGAAAAGAATCAAAATTCCGATAAAAATGCTTATAATAGGGTCTATTAAATAAAATTCCGTGATTCCCATCAACATTCCTCCTCCCACTACCCCGAGGCTTGACAGAGTATCTCCTAAGACATGAAGGAAAGCCCCTTTTATATTTAAACTTTCTCTCTTCCCCTTATAGAGTATAGAACCTACTATCAGATTTACCATAAATCCCACAATAGCAACAGGAAGCATGACTTCCGTAAACACCTTTTCTGGCTGGAAAATTCTTTTATACGCCCTGAGCATCATAAACACACTCATTCCCACAAGGATTAAACCATTAAAAAGTGCCGCAATTATTTCAAACCTGTGGTATCCAAAAGTTTTCTGAAGGTTTCGTCTCCTTCCAGCAATTCTTCCTGCAAAATAACTGATCCCTATTGCCGATACATCAACGAGCATATGAAAGGCATCGGTCATCAATGCCAGACTTCTTGATATATAACCTCCTGCAAGTTCAACAAAAAAGAAAAACAATGTAATAAAAAATGCGGATTTCAGAATTTTTCTTGAACTGACCTCCATTATTTATATTTTCTGCCACCCCATTTCATTATTCAAGCCCATCCAGCCTGAACAGCGAATGTACTGTACATAGAGACCTCCTGAAAAGTGAGGCTATTTTTTGAGAGTTTTTTGGAGGAATTTTTGATTTTTTGACAAAGGGAGATAAAAATTGGGGTAAAGTTTTTGATTTTTCTTGACGTTTGGTTTTTGTTTTGTCTTCTTCTAATTGTGAAAAAGGAAATTAGAAAATTTAAGAGGATAGTTAAGGAGATAAAAAACCTTTTTCCTGTCCGGGGTAGTATATCCTCTTTACATAAAATGTGGTAAGAAGGGGTTACAGGCATATATTGAGGGAAGGACTTCATAAACCTGAAAATTATGGCAAATGGACCATAAATATAGAGATTAAA
>Ga0197143_1001671_pt1 | contig 18228 bp, 13 predicted proteins | sample GBS70_MetaG_FD_148603 | JGI IMG/M metagenome (GOLD analysis project Ga0197143, IMG submission 148603) | Sediment microbial communities from Great Boiling Springs, Gerlach, Nevada, United States - GBS 70_MetaG | ecosystem: Environmental > Aquatic > Thermal springs > Hot (42-90C) > Sediment...
CCCCCTTGCGAGAGCCCCAACTTTTTGCGATAATTGCGCTAACACGGTCTGGCTACTCTCAGAGGTGACCAACACTATGGCTGCATGTGCGATCTGTGGAAAGACCACACGATTTGGCAACCAGGTGAGCTTTGCCGGAAATCGCAACAATCGAACGTTTAAGCCCAATCTGCAAAGAGTTCGCGCGGTGGTCAACGGGCGCACCATGAGGATCACCGTCTGCACACGGTGCTTGAAAGCCGGCAAGGTCCAGAAAGCGATTTGAATTTTCGAGGCCCTATGTGATAGGCTAGAGGTAAGCCCATGAGCAAGGGAGGACGATTATGAATGAGAAGAGTCGGATCTGGCTGACTATCGGGGTCTTAGTTGTCATCGGGATAGCGATTCTGTTGATTGCCCAGCCGTGGCAGCGACCACAACCGTCACCACCGCCACAAGTGACTCAGCAGCCACCGTCAGAACAGCCACCGCTACCACCGACACAGCCGCCGACCGAACAGCCGCCGACCGAACAGCCACCGACCGAACAGCCACCGCCCACGCAGCCCACACCGCCAACTCCACCGACGGAGACGCTTACACCCACCGAGCCAACAGAAACTCCCCCAGAAGAGCCCCAAGTCCAGCCCACGCCGGGGCTGATCACCGAAGTCGTCTTCGTCCAGGAGCCCGATCAGGCCAAAGTCATAGATATGCTCATCGCGGGCCAGATGGACCTCTATGCGTTCGGGATTCGCGACCCAGAACTGGCCCGCAAGGTGAAAGCTAACCCCGTGTTGGGGTATGAGACGTCCTACGGCGGATCGGCAGAGCTGACGCTCAACCCCGTGGGGCCGACGTTCAAGACCGGCGCGCTCAATCCCTTCTCCGTGCCGGCGATCCGCGAGGCCCTCAACTGGCTCGTCGACAGAAGCTATATCGCCCAAGAGATCTACGGCGGTCTCGCTGTGCCCCGCTATCTCCCTATCAATACGGTCTTCCCCGACTACGCGCGCCTAGCGCACGTCGCCAAGGCATTAGAAGCGTACTACGCCCCAAACCCCGAAAAAGCTAAGGCTGTGATCACCCAGGAGATGGAGAAGCTCGGCGCGGAGCTCAGAGATAACAAATGGTACTACAACAACGAGCCGGTGAAGCTCATCTTCATCATTCGCACCGAGGACAAGCGCCGCGAGGTGGGCGATTATGTCGCTACGCTCCTGGAGAACTTGGGATTTACTGTAGATCGTCAGTACAAGACGGCCGCAGAGGCCTCGCCCATCTGGATCGGCAGCGACCCCGCCGACGGCAAGTGGCACCTCTACACGGGCGGGTGGGTCTCGACGGTCATCAGTCGTGATCTGGCAGGCAACTTCGACTTCTATTACACCCCTCGGGGACGGCCCGATCCCCTCTGGCAGGCGTACACTCCCGACCCGGAGTTCGACGAGGTCTCCAATCGTCTCGGCCGTCGTGATTACCAGACCATCGAAGAGCGCCAGGAGTTGATGGAGAAAGCTCTTCGCTTGGCGATGAAAGATTCGGTGCGGATCTGGCTCGTAGACCAGATTGACACCTGGGCGCGACGCGCCGAGGTGCGCTTAGCGTCAGATCTAGCCGGAGGGATGTCGGGCTCGTATCTGTGGCCGCTCACGCTGCGGGTGGAGGGCCGCCAAGCTGAAAGACTCATCTGGGGCGTACCCAGCCTGATGACCGAGCCGTGGAACCCCGTCGCCGGCACCAACTGGATCTTCGATACGATGGTCATCCGCGCGACCGTTGACTACGCAACATTGCCCGACCCGTTCAACGGGCTCTACTGGCCCCAGCGCGTCAAATCTGTAGACGTCTACGTCCAAGAGGGCATCCCCGTCACAAAGACCCTCGATTGGGTCACGCTCACATTCCTCCCAGAGATCACAGTTCCCGAAGACGCCTGGGCCGACTGGGACCCGGTCAATCAGCGCTTTATCACGGTCGCCGAGAAGTACCCCGACGGGGTCACAGCCAAGACCAAGAGCGTCGTCTATTACTCTGAAGATCTCTTCAAGATGAAGTGGCACGACGGCTCGAGGGTCTCTCTCGCGGACTTCGTGCTCAGCTTCATCTTAGCATTTGAGCGGGCCAAGCCCGAAAGCCCCATCTACGACGAAGCGGCTGTTTCGGGCTTCGAGTCGTTCATGAAGCACTTCCGCGGGCTGAAGATCGTGCAGAAAGACCCGCTCATCGTCGAGGTCTACAGCGATCTCTTCTACCCCGACGCCGAGTGGATCGCCAGCTCGCGCGCGGACTATCTCTTCACTTCGACCCCCCTGCAAGCACTTGCTATCGGGATCTTAGGGGAGCAGAACAAAGAGCTGGCGTTCTCCGCAGCGAAATCAGATAAACTGAAGGTCGAACGGGCGAGCTACATCGCCGGGCCGACGCTGGCGATCTTAGAAAAATATCGCGCCCAGGCGTTCGAGCAGAGCTTCATCCCCTATGAGAACACTCTTAAAGAGTTCATCACCCCCGAGGAAGCCAAAGAGCGCTATCGGCTCCTCGGCGAGTGGTACAATGCGCATAAGCACTTCTGGGTGGGCCAGGGGCCGTTCTATCTCGACGCGGTCTACCCGGTGGAGAAGAACATCGTCATCAAGAGATTTGCGGACTTCCCCGATCCCCCAGACAAATGGCTGCGCTTCAGCGAGGCCCGCATCGCCGAAGTTGAGGTCACAGGACCCATAGAGGTCCAGATAGGAAGCTCAGCAACCTTCGATGTCGAAGTGACCTTCAAGGGTGAGCCCTACGCCGTCAAGGACATAGACTTCGTGAAGTTCTTGGTCTTTGACGCCCAAGGCCAGCTCGCTCTCGTAGGCGAAGCACAAGCCGTTCAGGACGGGCTGTGGCGCGTCGCACTCAGCCCGGAGCAGACGGCCCAGCTCGCTGCCGGTGGCAATCGCCTCGAGGTGATCGTCGTCTCCAAGCTGGTCAGCATCCCCTCGACGGGGGAGACGACGTTCGTCACAGTGCAGTAGATAGTTCTTTCACCCTCACCCCCGTCCCCTCTCCCCTCCGAGGGAGAGGGGAGAGGAGGGGTGAGGGGGCTTAGTATGACCGATACTCTCAGAAGGGTCGTCACATACACGGTCTATCGTGTGGTCGCCCTGGCGCTCACGGTCGTCGTCGGGGTTTATTTAGCTATTTTGATCGCCAACATGGGCGGCTACGTAGACCAGATTCGCAAGGCCCAGATAGACGAAGCTATAGGGGCTTCGGTCTTGGGGGATCGCTCCCTGCAAGGGCTTCCCCCAAGCGAGCTGCGCCGCATCATTGACCAGCGCAAGGAGATCGAGTATAAGCGTTTGGGGTTGGATAAGCCCTTCATCGTGCGCAGCTTCTCGTATCTGTGGGACGCGCTCACGCTCAATCTGGGACGTGCGGAGCAGCTCTCCAGCGACTCCGGCTCGCGCCAAGTGCGATTGATTTTGTTAGAGCGCCTGCCGGCGACGCTCTTGCTCTTTGGCACGGCCAATCTCTTGCTCTTCTTCTTCTCGCTCTTTGCGGGGCTGTGGCTCTCGCGGCGCTACGGGGGCTTTTGGGATAAGTTAGTCATCGCCCTGACGCCGACGTCGGCGGCGCCCGCGTGGTTCTACGGGATCTTTTTGATATTGATCTTCGCGTCGCTCTTAAAAGTCTTGCCCTTTGGGGGCATGGTCGAGGCCCCGCCGCCGAAAGATACCCTCCAATACGCGCTCAGCGTCCTCAAGCATATGATCTTGCCCACCTTGGCCCTGTGGCTGAGCTCGATCTTCTTGGCGATCTACTCCCGACGCACGTTCTTTCTCATCTTTGCCAGCGAAGATTACGTGGAGATGGCCCGCGCCAAGGGGCTGCCCTCGGGGATCATCGAGCGGCGCTATATTCTGCGCCCGACGCTCCCGACGATCATCACCCAGTTTGCGTTCTTGCTCATCGGGCTGTGGGGCGGGGCGATTATTCTAGAGACGGTCTTCAACTGGCCGGGGATCGGTCGGCTCACCTTCCAAGCGATCGGGCTCTATGACACCCCTGTGATCGTCGCCTCGACCGTGATCTATGCGTATCTGTTGGCGCTCACGGTCTTCTTGCTCGATATTATCTACGCGTTGGTGGACCCCCGGGTCAAAGTGGGGGCGGAGGGCGGTGCGCTGTGACCGCGCTGCGCACGGGACTCCAGCAGATCCGAAGATACCCTTCAGCGCTGGTGGGGCTGGGGATCATCGTAGGCTTGATCGTCTTAGCCATTGCTGCTGTGCTTATTATCCCCTATGATGAGGCGATCCGGCTCTGGCGCGGCGGCGAGGATATCTGGCAAGAGAGCCCGCGCTACGCCCGGCCCGCCTGGCTCAATCTCTTCTCCGCGAAAAAACTCCCAGAGACGATCGTCCTCAGCACGCTCAGCCCCTCCCAAACTGTCACGAAGATCCGCGCGGACAAGACCGTCACGATCTCGCTCGCGTTTGAGTACCCTTACGATGACTTCCCCAGCGAACTGACGCTCTTCTTCCAAGCTCAATACAGAGAGCTATTGCCCTATGCTCGCTTGAGCTGGCGCACCCCCGACGGCAGAGAGATCTCTTTAGGGGAGCGCAAGCTCTCCGCGAGCGACCGCTACAGCATCTCTCAAGACACGCGCTTAGAGCGACGCTTGGGGAACCGTCCCCCGGAAGTTGGGCTCTTTGCTTCGCCAACGGCTCCCCAACTCCCCCTCAAGGGGCGCTATGAGCTCCGGATCATCGGGACGCTCTTTGAAGAGAACGCTGATATAGACGCCAAGCTCGTGGTCTACGGCAAGGTCTACGGGCTGGCGGGCACGGATCACAAGCGACGCGACCTTATGGTCGCGCTCTTGTGGGGAGCCCCTGTAGCGCTAGCTTTTGGGTTCATCGTCGCCGTGGGGACGAGCCTCACCACCCTGATCATTGCAGCGATTGGGGCCTGGTATGGCCGATGGGTAGACGCGCTCATCCAACGAATTACTGAAGTGAATATTATCTTGCCCTACCTGCCCATCTTGATTATTATTGGGACGTTCTACTCCCGCAGCATCTGGGTGATGATGATCGCCATTACGCTGCTGTCGATCTTCACCGCGGGGATCAAAGTCTACCGCGCGATCTTCTTGCAGATCAAGGAGTCGCCGTACATCGAAGCGGCGCGGGCGTATGGGGCGAGCGATCTGCGCATCATCGTGCGCTACATGGCCCCACGGATCATCCCCATCTTGGTACCGGGGTTTGTCACGCTCATCCCCAGCTTGGTCTTCCTAGAGGCATCGTTGGGGCTCTTAGGGCTCGGCGACCCGGTGCTGCCCACCTGGGGGAAGATCCTCAACGACGCCCAGAACAATGGCGCGCTCTACAAGGGCTACTATTACTGGGTGCTCAGCCCCTCAGTATTACTGATGTTTACGGCGCTTGGGTTTTCGATGCTCGGGTTTGCGTTGGATCGCATCTTCAACCCCAGATTGAGGGAACTATGAGGGAGAAAGCCGAGGTACAAAGTCGAGCGAGCGTGGGAGTGGGGGCGGCGCCCCCATTGCTGCGCGTCGAAGATCTACGATTATACTTTCGCACCACGCAAGGGGTCGTGCAAGCCGTTGATAATATCAGCTTTGTGCTGGAGCGCAACCAAGCTCTTGCGATCTTAGGGGAATCAGGGTGCGGCAAGACTTCTCTGGCGCGGGCGATCTTGCGCTTGCTGCCGCGGAACGTCCACACCTACAGCGGGCGGGTGGAGCTCGACGGCGTGGACGTAATGCCCTGGAGCGAGGAGCGCTTTCGCAAGGAAGTGCGCTGGACCAAGATCTCCATGGTCGCTCAGGCGGCGATGAATTCCCTCAACCCCGTCTTGCGCGTTGGGGATCAGATCGCTGAGCCGCTGATGATCCATCAGGGTATGGACAAACAGAGTGCCTGGGCGCGGGCGCGCGAGGCCATCCAGCTCGTCGGCGTCCCCGTAGATTTTCTCCAACGCTACCCATTTGAGCTCAGCGGCGGGATGCGCCAGCGCGCCGTGATCGCTATGGCGCTGGTGACCAACCCCGATCTCATCATCTTAGATGAGCCGACCTCGGCCCTCGATGTGCTCACCCAAGCGAATATCATGAACGTGCTCAAGCAGATAAAAAGAGAGCTGCACAAGAGCTATATCCTCATCACGCACGATATTGCGACCTCCAGCGAGCTGGCCGATCACGTGGCGATCATGTACGCTGGGCAGATCGTCGAATGGGGCACTGCTGAGCAATTCTACCCCAACCCGCTGCATCCGTACTCGCAGAAGCTGATGGCCAGCGTCCCCAGACTTCGCGAGGAACGGGCGCTCGACTTCATTCCGGGGCGGCCGCCCAGCTTAATCAACCCGCCTCAGGGCTGCCGCTTCGCCGAGCGATGTCCATCAAAATTCTTTCAATGCGAGCAAGAACCGCCAATGATCGAGGTTCGAGGCGGGCGTTTGGTCAAATGTTGGCTCTATCGCTAATATGAGCAACGACGCGCTGTTATCTGTGAAGGATCTGCATACGCACTTTGAGTTGCGCCGCGGGGTGTTTGGGCGGGCGGGCTTCGTCCGCGCCGTCGATGGCGTCAGCTTTGAGCTGCGCCATGGGGAAGCTATTGCTGTCGTTGGCGAGAGCGGCTGCGGGAAATCTACGCTCGCCCGGACTATCTTGGGGCTCTATCGTCCCACCAAGGGTCAAGTGCTCTTCGAGGGGCGCCCGCTCGACGGAGATCTGCGTTGGTACCGCCGCCAGATCGGCTACGTCCAGCAAGACCCTTACGGAGCCCTGCCCCCGTTCATGGACGTGCACCGCATCTTGATGGAGCCCTTAGTGATTAATGGCTTTCAAGGGGACAGGGAGCGCCGCATCCGCGAGGTCTTGGAAGAAGTGAAGCTCACCCCCGTCGAGGATTTTCTCTATAAATTCCCGCACCAGCTCTCCGGGGGCCAGCAACAACGATTAGTCATCGCGCGGGCTATGATCTTAAGGCCCAAGTTTCTTGTGGCCGACGAGCCCGTCTCCATGCTCGATGCTTCCGTCAGAGTAGAGATTTTGGAACTGTTGCGCGGGTTGCAGCGCTCTCATAATCTCAGTGTGATTTATATTACACACGATCTCTCGACGGTGCGGTACTTCGCCGAGAGGATCTTCGTGATGTATGCGGGCAAGCTCATCGAGAAAGCCCCGGTGCAGAAACTCCTCCAGGAGCCGCGACACCCCTACACCCAAGCTCTACTCGCCGCGATTCCCGATCCCGATCCGGCGAACGCCCAGACGTTCAAGAAGATCCCCCCAGGGGAGCCGCCCAGTTTGGTCAATCCGCCGTCGGGCTGCCGGTTCCACCCGCGCTGCCCCGCGTTCATAGCTGGACTCTGTGATAAAGAAGCGCCCCCGGAGTTCGAGCCCTCCGCGGGGCACTTTGTCGAGTGCTGGCTCTATCGCTGATGAGACGGTTCACGCCCCTGCAGCTCATCGTGATCGCCGGAGTTCTGTTAGTGCTGGGCGCAGTATTGCCCTTCTTGATGGTGATAAGACTGATAGAGCCCAGCTTCGCGCTGAGCTTCTTCTCCTATGGGGCATCTCTTGTGGGGTTGGTGATGGGCCTGATCGGCATTGCCCAGTATGGGCATCGCCGCTGATATCAGCTATAATTAAATCAAAGGAGACGAGACCATGAGAAAGAGTCTTTTGGCGTGTGTGATGCTCATCGGGGTTGGCTTACTCATCAGTTGCCAAGGGGTGCCGCCTGGGGTGAAGCCTCCAGAGTCGGGAGAGCAGCAGCCTCCAAAGATCGAAGAGCCAAAGCAGCCGGAGCAGCCCCCTTCCGTGAAGGTCGAGCAGCCCAAAGAGATAGTGGGGCAGATCGGAGCGCTCTCGATCACTCGCATAGAAGTCTTCCCAACGAATCGTATCGTTCTGCGGGAGGGCACGGTCGCGTTCAACGTCTATCTGTACAACCCAAGCTCAAGCGAAGCTACTGAAGAGATCGCGCTTTTTCTTGAGGGGGAGCGCTTAGGCTCTCAGAAGGCTCAGCTCAAGCCGGGCGAGACGAAACATCTGCACTTTCAGATTCAGGGCTTTGCGAGCAGCGGCCCAAAGACCGTCGAGCTTGCCGGACAGAAGATAGATATCACCGTGATCGAGCCGCAACCCTCGCGCGACGGCGTCATTCCCGAGGACGCGAAGGTCGTCAGCGCACCTGAAGGCCTGGCCGAGCCGGGTGTCCCCGGCGGCAAGATCGTCATCGGCACCATCAGTGGGCCAAAGACCCTCAACCCCGTTGTAGCCCAAGAGACCAGCTCGACGGATGTCACAGGCTTGATGCACGCAGCGCTCATCGAGACCCGCTGGGAGGACTATACCCCCGCGCCGGGCTTGGCCGTCGCCTGGGAGATCTCCGATGATAGAAAAGAGCTCACTCTGCACCTGCGACGTGGCGTGCGCTGGTCCGATGGGACGTGCTGCTTCACTGCCGACGACGTGCTCTTCACGGCGAATGATCTCCATCTCAACCCTGAAGTGAACTCCGCGTTTCGGGATCTGCTCTATGTCGAGGGCAAGCCGTTGCAGTTCGTCAAGATTGATGATTATACTGTCAAAGTGATCATGCCCAAGCCCTTCCGGCCCATCTTCTGGTCGCTGACGTTCGAGATCCTGCCCAAGTATAAACTCGCTGATAAAGTCGCGAAACTCAACCCCGGCGCCAAGGGGTACTTCGAGGGCCTCAAGAAAGTCATCGAAGATAACCGCAAGGGTCTACAAAGCGTCTCTGCGGAGAAGCTCGCCGAGCTCGATCGCAGGGTGTCAGCGCTGGGCGATGCTGTCAACGCCCAAGATCTGGGAGAGGTCCAAGCGCGCGTCAGCGCCGTCACGGAGACGCTGCAAGCCCTGCAGATGGCCGTCCCCGACGAGCAAGCGGAGCTCATCGAGGCGCTCCAGCGGGCTCTCGATGACGCTCAGAAAGCCCTCGAACAAGCCGAAGCGGGCAAGTGGGCTGGGGTCTCGCCCGAGCTCTTCAATAATACGTGGAGTCTAGGCACGCCCGCCAGCGAGTTCGTGGGCTTAGGGCCATATCGCTTCGTGCGCTACGACGTAGACCAGCAAGTCGTGCTGGAGCGCAACCCCTACTATTGGAAGGTTGACCCCAACGGGGTGCAGTTGCCGTACTTCGATCAGTTTGTCTTTCTGATTGTGCCTGATCAGAACACGGCGTTCTTGAAGTTCCAGTCTGGCGAGATTGACGTCTTTGGGCCGCGGCCCACCGACTGGCCACTCCTGATGGAAGGCGTCAAAGATCTCCAAAGAGACTGCGTGCAGCGATCGCAAGACGTCACAATCTGCTTCAACACCGTCAACAACTGGAAGCTCCTCAAGAACGGCCCAACTTTTGGAGAGACGTATCTGGCGTTCAATCAAGACGTAGAGAAGGTTGACCCTAATAAGCCCTTCTATAGAGCGTTGCAAGCGGTCTTCCGCAGCGTGCAGTTCCGGCGGGCCATGGCTCATGCTATCGATAAAGAATCGATCATCGAGAATATCTACAACGGGCTGGCGATCCCCCAGTGGAGCCCCGTCAGCATCCCTTCGCCCTACTACGACAAGAGCGAGTCGTTCACCAAGTACGAGTACAGCCTACAGAGGGCGGCGCAACTGCTCGACGAGATCGGCTTGAGAGACGTTGACGGCGACGGGGTGCGCAATATTACTGATGAGTTCCTAAAGAACTTCGCCAACCCCGAAGATCGCCCCACGGACTTAACTCCCTTTGGCCCTGAGAAGGACCGCGAGCTGGAGTTCACGCTCGCCACAAACTCCGGCAATCAGATCCGCGAGAAGATCGTCTCGCTCTTAGTGAACGACTTCGCCAAGATCGGGGTGAAGGCCAACGCTCGCCCTGTGGACTTCAATGCGTTAGTCAATCAATTGACGACGAGCACCTTCGAAGCGATGGTCTTAGGGCTGACGGGCAGCCCCGAGCCCAACAACGGCTCCAACGTCTGGAAGACCAACGGGCGGTTGCACTTCTGGCGCTACTCGTCCAAGGACAACCCTCCCGCATGGGAGAAGCGCGTGGACGAGCTCTTCGATCTGGGGGCGACGACCTTCGATGACGAAGAAGTCAAGCGCATCTACAAGGAGTTCCAGCAGCTCGTCTCGGAGAATTTGCCCTATATTTACTTAGTGAACCAGCAGTTCCTCTACGCCAGCAAGGCCGATCTGGGCAACAACGAGAATTTTAAGCCCAACTGGGGCGTATTGGCCTTTGCTGACACCCTCTGGTGGAAGGACGAGCAACGGCGGAAGTAAGTGCTGTTTTACAGGCCCTCACCCCTTGCTCCCCTCTCCCGTGGATGAGCCACGGGAGAGGGGACGGGGGTGAGGGCCACATGTGAGGCTATGCTCAACTACATCGTGCGCCGTCTGATCTACATGATCCCGACGCTCTTTGTCATCTCCGTCGTCTCGTTTCTCGTAGTTCAGCTTGCCCCCGGCGATTTCTTGACAAAATATAAGCTCAACGAGCGCATCTCCCAAGAGACGCTGCAGAACATTGCCAAGCACTTAGGGCTGGAGAAGCCCTGCGAGCCCCTGGAGGGACAATGGAGCGGCTGCGCGGAGCGTTACTGGCGCTGGCTCAAAGGAATTCTCTTCAGCAGCGACAGCATTGATCCCTCCACGGGGCAACGATGGAAAGTTTGGTCAATAAACACCCAGTTTCCGTTCATCCATTGGAATCCCGATTTTGGGTTCTCGTTCGAGACCAACCAGCCGGTCTCCACGCTCTTCTGGGAGCGCCTGCCCCTCACGCTCTTAGTGACCATCCCCACATTTCTGTTCGCGTGGCTCATCTCGCTGCCCTTGGGAATCTATGCTGCAACACGACAGTATTCTTTGGGCGATACGATCTTCACGCTCTTGGGGTTTGCGGGGCTGTCGATCCCCAATTTCTTTCTGGCGTTAGTGTTGATGTACTGGCTGGTGGTCTCGCTGACGCCCACGCTCTGTAGCTGGGGCTGGCAGTTCTTCTGTCCGGGCAATCCCGGGGCGTCGGTCGGCGGGCTCTTTGTGCAGGAGCACATGGGCGGGTCGCCTTGGCCCTGGGAGTGGTCGCTGAGAAAATGGCTCGACTATCTGTGGCACTTGTGGCCGGCCGTCTTAGTCATTGGAAGCTCCTCTATTGCCGGGCTGATGCGCATCATGCGCGGCCAGATGCTCGATATTTTGGGCTCACAGTATATTATGACCGCGCGCGCCAAGGGGCTGAGCGAGCGCGTTGTGATCTACAAGCACGCGCTGCGCAACGCCCTCAACGTGATGATCAGTATCTTTGGGCAGAGCCTCCCCGGCTTGATCGGCGGGGCTTTGATCACAGCGATCGTGCTCAACTTTCCCACGGTCGAGCGGCTCTTTTACGAAGCCCTGCGGGCCTATGACGATTATCTAGTGCAGACGCTCTTGATGTTCTTCGCGGTCCTGCTGCTTTTGGGCAATCTCCTAGCAGATATTATGTTAGCGTGGGCCGATCCGCGGATTCGGTATGACTGAAAAACCCCTCAGCCAAGGGCAGCTCATCTGGCGGCGCTTCCGCCGCCATAAGCTTGGAACTTTGGGCGGAGCGATCATTGCGCTCTTAGTGATCGTGACGCTCTTTGCGCACTTCATCAGCCCCTATGACTACGCGACGCAACGGCGACGATTTGCGTTCGCCCCGCCCACGAAGATTCACTTCTTCGATAGAGACGGCCGGCTGAGCTGGCCCTTCGTCTACGGGCTCGTGCGCGAGCGCGACCCGCGCGGGCGCTGGATCTATCGCGAGGACACCACGCAAGTCTATCCCATACGGTTCTTCGTGAAGGGCGATCCCTATAGACTCTTTTGGCTCATCCCCACGGATATTCATCTCTTTGGCACAGGCGAGCTTGATCCCAATTCGCCAGGGCAGATCTTTCTCTTCGGCACCGATGACGTGGGGCGGGATCTCTTCTCACGCACGCTCATTGGGGGGTGGGTCTCGCTCTCGATTGGGCCGTTGGCGCTCGCGATCAGCTTGACGCTCGCTATCGTCTTTGGCGGGATCTCTGGGTACTTTGGCGGGGGCTGGGACAACTTCATTCAGAGGGCTATCGAAGTCTTAAACTCTTTTCCGGGGTTGCCGTTGCTGTTGGCGCTCGCGGCGATCCTGCCGCCGGGGTTGCCGCCGGCGATCTCGTTCTTGTTGATTATTATGATTCTCTCTCTTTTGGGTTGGGGAAGCACGGCGCGGGCGCTGCGCGGGCTCTTTTTAGTCTTGCGAGAGCAAGAGTTCGCCTTGGCCGCCAAGGCGATGGGCGCGAGCAACGCCCGCATCATCTTTAAGCATCTCTTGCCCAACACGCTCAGCTATATCATAGTCAGCGCGACGCTGGGCATCCCGGGGCTGATTCTTGCCGAAGCGTCGCTGAGCTTTCTAGGGTTTGGCATTCGAGATCCGATGACGAGCTGGGGGCAGCTGCTCAATCAATTTACCGACAGTACAATTACGAATTTGACGTATCACCCCTGGCTGATGATTCCGGGGTTCTTTATTATTATTGCTGTACTCGCTTTTAACTTTATGGGCGACGCCCTGCGCGACGCGGCCGATCCGTTCTCGGTGCAGGGACGATAAAAAACAAAAGCCCTGCCGAGCTGGGCAGCTCGACAGGGCTCACGTGATTACTTACACTCTTGCCCGTTGGCGAGGCTTTGCAAGCACTGGACCTCGAACGCCCTGCCCAACTGAATCAAGAGGGCTCTTGTGGCAGCGCGGCGCACCCCAGCACTAGCTCCATCAGTTATGAGCTGGCGCAGCTCGGCTTCGGGTTTGTCCGCCCACCGCTCGCTCAGTTCGTAGTAGGCCGCAAGGCCGAATTCTTCATCTCGAGCCAGCTCTTCGAGCTGGGACGCCTCCGCCCCTGCGAGGGCTTTAGCCAACCCACGCTGACTGGCAAACGATGAGTATACGACGATAGGCGCACCCTCGGCATCATTGTAGACTTGATAATCAAGGCCCAGGATCTCCTGGAGCAGCTCTTGGTGATTCTGCTCTTTGGCTTGCTGCGCTACGGTCAGGAGGGCATCTACTTCACTTTGCCCTTCAGAGGGCTCAATGCAGGGCTGGAAGACCCCAGAAAAGACTTGAACCCCTTGGACGTAGGCGCGCGCTGCTGCCAGCTTCGCCCCAGATTTCAAGCCAAGCTGCTTGACATCGGTGGCCAGCTCCAACAACTCATTGCATCCAATGTCAACAAGAGGGCCAAAGAAGGAGTACGCCCCCGGAGCGATCTCGGTGGCGACGACCGCTCGTAATGCTTTGTATTTGCTGCACTCCACGGGAAACTCCGTGGCCCTCCCAGTAGAAGGATCGGTGATCTCCAGCTTGATATCCTGCCCTGCGAGACAGTTGTTAACGCGCTCGAAGCCGATAATGACCCCACGGTTGAAGAAGTTGAACAGCCCGTTAGTCAAATAGATGGAAGCTAAGGCATAGGCCAGCTCCATCTGGCCGGCGCCCTCGGCCTCAGCCATCGCTTTGTAGACGGTATCCAACATAGTGTTCTGGGCCCTGCCCGCACGCTGGAGCAAAGGATTCTTGATCTTAATAGTGGGGGTAACTTGAAATTCCGCAGCAGCTGATGCTACGAGTAATACCTCGCTACGGGCCAGACCGCTAGAGCTGGCCGCCGCGCGGGCTTGAGGCGTTAAGCCGGTCCCACCGACTGCTTCCCAGCCTTGAATGGGCGCCGCAGCAAGCTTCAGCATCCCCGCTGGAGTAACAGCTGTAGTCGAGGCAATGTTCAGCAGCTCCTGGGCAAGCAAGAGCCCGGCGACGATCCGAACGTCATCGTTGGCACTGGGGATGGGTTGGGCTTGTTGCGCCGTCACAGCAGATCCTGATGGCCCCGCTATCACAAAGCCACCAATGACCACAGCCAACACCATCAGATGTATGATTCTCTTCATACTTTGCCAACCTCCTTTGCAGTAATGTAGAGAGCTAGAGCTGAAGCGATGGGGTCTCTGAAATCACTGCTCTGAAGAGCGGATCACCTCCTCAGGCCGACAGGCCCGCGTTCGAGACGCTCAATCTGCCGGCGCGCTAGAGCTACAAGACGATCTCCTACAAGCTTGAGCTGCTCTTCTTCGGGTTTGGCCCGCTCCTCTGGGGAGAGCAGCGGGCTGCGGAAGGCCCCTACGATGACACCTCGTTGCAACGCGACAAACTTTTCATTGCGCAGCCCAGTGACTTCAACCTCGAGCCTGCGCACGACTTCCTTCCGAAAAGCGAGAGCGAACTCGTTGGGCTCATACTTATAAACGAGCACGTCGTCGACCGATCCTTTCAGGGCTTCCTGTATAGCTGTTACTACCTCAACGGGGAGATCCGTGGGCGTGCCAAAACCGATGATCTCCGGAGGGCCAGCGGCAAAGAGTTGAGCTGCGCTCTCCTCGGTGAGATAGTAGAGCAAGACGACTGTCAAGCGAATGGCCTCTTCGCGGGTGCGACCACGCTTTTGAAAGACCGCCGCGGCGCTAATGGGGTTGCCCAGACGCTCCTCGCGCGAGCCCTCCAGACGCCCAGAGGCTTGTAACGACCACGTCCACGGCTGGAACCACGGCGGGGTCAGGAGCCACTGGGGGCCGATCATTACTTCGTTCACATCAGTAGAGGTGAGAAGAAGCTCTCTCAGCTCTTGGAAGATCCGCTCAGCTTTGGTCGGATCAATGGCTGCTTGTTCTTGTTGGCTTTTGACGAGATGCTGCCCCAGGGACAATCCAGCTATCAAGAGCAAGACTAAGCCCAGCCATCGGTGCTTGCGCATGATCTTTTGCTCCTCGCCGTTTAAAGATAGCATAAAATCCCCTCGACTGTCAAGAGGGGGATACAAAAAGCCCAAGATCGACGGATTTTTACGGAGCACTCTCTTTCAGCGCGCTCCACAGAGCTGTGTACTCCCCCCTGGGGTTCCAGAAGAGATAGCCGTGCATACCAAGCTCGCGCGCCGCGCGGATCTGCGCCCGAATGTATTCCTCATACCTGAGATGACTGGGAATACGCATCTCGAAGGCTTGCAAGAACGGCCTCAGCTTCAGATGGCGCTTCAGCCCGCTCTCAAGGGCTTTCTTTACCGTCCCGTAGGGGTCGGAGCGCAGCTCTTCTGTCTCGTAATGCGATGGGTAGACCATCGGCGAGAGCACGTCCAAGAATCTATCGAACGTCTCTAAATGCTGCCCGATGGGGTCTATCTTTTCGAGATTCCACGCCCAGAGCGTCCGCCCGAAGACGTCCGCCGAGAGCCGAACCTTCCCGCGTAACCGCTCGGAGGCCCTCCGTAAAAACTTTTCGATAGCCTCGTAGCGCTCAGCATAGATGGGCTTATACGCCCCACCGTCGGGCCAGCGAATATAATCAAACTGAATCTCATCAAACCCCAACGATGCGACTTCTTCGGCGATCGCAAGATTGTACTCCCAGACGCGCTCATCAGCTGGGGAGACCCAGCGTTGCGGCTCTCTCTCTGTGGGCAGTGCTCCCAGATGCCGCGCGAGCTTGGGATCGTAGAAGACGACTTGTCTTGCGATCAGATAGAAGCCAAGCTGCTTCAGCTTGGGCAGAAGCTCATCGAGCTTCAGAAGATTGGCACGGGCGCCGATCTTTTGAGCGAGAGGGACTTTGGTGTCATACGCGATTGTGCCGTGATTGTCCTTGACGTCTATCACGAGGGCGTTGAACCCGGCACGCTGAGAGTTTTCTATGATCTCTTGGAGTCTTTTCGGGTTGGCCGCGACGACGGCCGGCAGGTAGACCCCGCGAATGTTTGACGTTTCAGACGAGTCAAGAGGGGGAGTCGGCGCTGCTCTCTTACCGATGGGAACGAGCGCTGCTTTTGAGACTGGCTGTGCAGGGCGCTCCGGCTGAGCTAGGACAAATCCCAGCAAAGCCAAGCCCACAAGAACGAGCCCAAAGGCTACGATGTTCCGACGCTTGCTCATGCGAATGTAATGCGAATCTCTTTTCATAGCTTTCAGACCTCGGTGTCAGGGCGGGCCTCCGGTGGGATATAATGTACTCACCCCTAGAAAGGGGGCCAAGGCCGCATGTCCGATCTTGTGGAGAAAGCGCGTCAGCTCTTGGCCGAAGGTGATCTGTGCGACCATTGTCTAGGGCGGGCGTTCTCTCACTTGGGCAAGGGGCTGCGCAACGTACAGCGCGGGCAGGCCCTGCGCACCGTGCTCAACATGGAAGGGCAGCTCTTCCCCGAACGCGAGTCGGCGTGTCGTGTTTGCGGGGGAGTCTTCGCGCAAGTCCCGCAGTGGGCGCAGCGCGCGGTCGCGGCGGTCGAGGGCCTAGAGTTCCGCACGTATCTGATGGGCACGCGCGTCCCCTCAGCGATAGAGAGCGCTGAGCTTGCCCTCAAAGAGAAGTACGAGCTGCGGGGCGAGCCGTTTAAGCAAGAGTTTAACCGTGAAGTGGGGCGGCTCTTCGGGACGCTGCTCGCGGAGCGCGGACGCCCTGTATCTGTAGATTTTCTCGACCCAGAGATTGTCGTGATAATGGACCTAGAGAAGTCCGAGCTGACGGTGCGCATCCATTCGCTCTTTATCTACGGAAGATATAAAAAGTTCGTGCGGACGATCCCCCAAACGAAGTGGCCCTGCCGGCAGTGTCGTGGGCGCGGCTGCCCCGAGTGCGACTTTACGGGCAAGACCTACCAAGAGAGCGTCGAGGAGCTGATCAGCCCCCCGCTGCTGCGCGAGACGCGCGGGGTGGGCACAGCGTTTCACGGCGCGGGGCGTGAAGATATTGATGCCCTGATGCTCGGCACCGGGCGCCCGTTCGTCATCGAGATTAAAGAGCCAAAAGTCCGCACGCTCGACTTAGCAAAACTACAGAAAGAGATCAACGAGAGCGCCGCGGGGAAGATCGAAGTGAGTGATCTTCAATTTGTCAAGGGCGCTGTCGTGGAGCGCCTCAAAAAAATCGAAGCCGAGAAAGTCTACGAAGCGAAGGTGCGCTTTGCTGAGCCGATCAAGCTCGAACAATTCCAAGAAGCGCTCACGCGCTTGCGCGGCGCGACGATTGAGCAACGCACGCCCACGCGCGTCGTCCATCGTCGCGCGGACTTGGTGCGCACCCGAAGGGTGCTCGAGATCTCTGGAGATCTCATCAGCCCGACAGAAGCCGTGATCAGGGTGCACTGCGAAGGGGGGCTCTACATCAAAGAGCTCGTCTCTGGGGATGGCGGGCGGACGCGCCCAAGCCTGAGCGAACTTTTGAGCACGCAAGCAGAAGTCACGGAGCTGAACGTCCTTGAAGTGCGCGGGGATTTTCTGCAAGACCCCTCCCCCAGCCCCTCTCTGACCTAACCCCAATCCCTTTCCTAAGCCCCCTCACCCCTGTGCTCCCCTCTCCCTCGGAGGGGAGAGGGGACGGGGGTGAGGGTGGAGGGGGCGGGGGAGAGGTCCAGGAAAGGGGGCTAGGGGGTTAGGTTCAACCCCGGCTGCGGGGCTAAATCGAAGGGATCGCGCTGCCCAAGCTGTGTGTGTCTAAAGTACGCACACGCGGCGATCATCGCGGCATTATCCGTGCACAGCTCCATCTTGGGGAAGAAGACGTGAAGATCTTTCTGAGAGAGCAAGCGCTCGCGCAACCGTGAGTTAGCTGCCACCCCGCCCACGACAATCACTCTCTTTATATTGCGCTGGCGCGCTGCCCGCAGCGTCTTCTCGACTAAAACGTCCACGACGGCCTCTTGGAACGACGCTGCGACGTCGGCCCTGTTGGCGTCGGGGTGATCGCGCAGATAGTAGACGACGGCCGTCTTCAGCCCGGCAAAGCTGAATTCTAAAGAGTCAGAATCGAGCATGGGGCGCGGGAGCGCCAGGGCTTTGGGATTACCCTGACGCGCGAGTCTATCGAGCGCCGCCCCGGCAGGATACCCCAAGCCCAAGAGCTTGCCGACTTTATCAAACGCTTCACCGGCGGCGTCGTCGCGCGTTTCTCCTAAGACTTCATACTCCCCATACGCACGCACCTCGACCAAGAGCGTATGTCCTCCGGAGACGATCAACGCTACAAACGGCGGCGGTGCGTCGGGGTTCTCAAGATAGTGCGCAAAGATGTGCCCCTCAAGATGGTTGACCCCGACGAACGGCTTGTTCAGAGCGTACGCGATAGCTTTCGCGTACGAAAGCCCGACTAAGAG
>Ga0197143_1001672_pt1 | contig 18228 bp, 23 predicted proteins | sample GBS70_MetaG_FD_148603 | JGI IMG/M metagenome (GOLD analysis project Ga0197143, IMG submission 148603) | Sediment microbial communities from Great Boiling Springs, Gerlach, Nevada, United States - GBS 70_MetaG | ecosystem: Environmental > Aquatic > Thermal springs > Hot (42-90C) > Sediment...
AGCCAAAATCTCCTTTTATCCACCAGATATATGCGGCCAATGGTCAAAGTGATGTATCTTGGGGAGAGATGGGCTGGCGGGAGAAGCTCGCAAGCGGTCGCTTTTTGGTCACTGCGGAGGTAACCCCTCCCCGGGGGACGGACGTGGAGGGGATGGTCCGGTTTGCCGCCTCCTGGAAGGGGCTGGTGGACGCGGTCAACGTGACCGATTCCCCTCTCGCCGCCGTGCGCATGAGCTCCTTCATCGCCGCCCATCTTCTGGAGCGGGAGGCGGGGGTGGAGACTATCTTCCACTACACCTGCCGGGACCGGAACGTCATCGCCCTGCAGGGAGATCTCCTGGGGTCCTGGGCCCTGGGGCTCAGAAACCTCCTGGCCGTGGGGGGTGATGTCCCGGAGAGGGCCCGGGGGGTTTTCGAGGTGGACTCCCTGGGTCTGGTGCGCCTTATCTCCCGGCTGAACCGGGGGGAGTCCTGGGAGGGAGAGCCCCTTAAGGGGGCTACCGGCTTCACCGTGGGGGTGGGGGCTGATCCTCTGGCTCCGGATCTCTCCCGGGAGGTCCACCGGGTGGCCCGGAAGGTGGAGGCGGGGGCCTCTTTCGTCCAGACCCAGCCCATCTTCGACCCCCGGAGGGCGGAGGCTTTTCTTGCCTCCCTTGAGGCCCAGGGGGTGAAGGTGCCCGTGCTTTTCGGGGTCCTCCCCCTTACCGGTCCGGCCCAGGCCCAAAGGATGGCCGCTATCCCGGGCATCCGCATCCCGGAGGAGGCGCTCAGGGCGGTGGAGGAGGGAGGGGAAGGGGCGGGGGTGGCCCTGGCCGGCCGCCTGGTGAGGGAACTCAGAACCTTCGCCTCCGGGGTGCACCTCTTCCCCATGGGCCGGGCGGCCTTGATCCCCGCGGTGCTGGAGCTTGCGGCCGGTTGACCTGAACGCTGACCTGGGCGAGGGGATGGAGGGGGAGGAGGAGCTCCTCCCCTTTCTTACCTCGGCCAGTTTGGCCTGCGGATTGCATGCCGGAGGAGTAGAGGAGATGGACCTCTCCCTCCGGCGGGCCAAGAAGCTCGGGGTAGCCGTAGGGGCCCACCCGGGCTTTCCGGACCGGGAGAATTTCGGCCGCCTGGCTACTACCCGGAGTCCTGGCGCCATCTTCTCCCTGGTCCTCTATCAATTGGGTGCTCTCGATCTCCTGGCCCGCTCCCGGGGGGTGGAGGTGCGGCACGTGAAACCCCACGGGGCGCTTTACCACCTGGCTTCCGAAGACCGGGAAGTAGCCCGGGCCGTGGCCTCGGCGGTCAGGTTCTGGCGGCCAGAGGCGGTGGTCTTCGCCTTCCCCGGCTCCTTTCTCGAGGAGGAGGCCCGCCGGGCAGGGCTACGGGTGGCCCGGGAGGGCTTCGCCGACCGGCGCTACGGCCCGGACGGCCGGCTTATTCCCCGCGGGGCGCCCGGGGCTGTCCTCGAAGACCCGGAGGAGGCGGCAGAACAGGCTTTGTCCTTGGTTCGCGAGGAGGGAATAGACACCCTCTGCGTCCACGGCGACACCCCGGGGGCGGCGGCCTTGGCCCGGCGGGTTAGAGAGAGGCTGGAGGCGGAAGGATACGAGCTTCTGTCTCCTTATCTCTTCCTGCGCTAGCTTCCGGGGCCGGGGACAGGACCAGGGTGTAGCGGCCCTCCCTCTCCTCCACGGAGCAGCGGGCTGGGGCCGGAAGCTGGAGGAAAAGGGCCACCGGGGAGCGGGAAGAAGGCCGGGTGAGTCCCGGGGCCAGGAGGTGGAGGTCCCGGGCTCCTACTGGCAGGTGGTAAGTCCCGCCCCGGCCGACTATCTCCGTGCGGTCCGGAAGCGCCCTGATCCGGATCACGCTCTCCAGTTCCAGGCGGTGGTTGCCCAAAAAGCCACCTCCTTCCGGGAGGCATATTTCGACACCGCTCGCTCCTTTCCTCCGGTTCGCCCCGGCCCCGGGACGGTTAACCACCCGAGGATCTCGCTCTTAGCCCGATACAAAAAAATAGATGGTCTTCCACACCTTCGCCGGAGCGAGAGGGCTGGGGGAGCTAATCTGCCCCCGGGGGAGGCTCGAGGTCTGGGTGGCCTCCGGCTTCTGGGAGCGCCTCGGGGGGGTTTTTCTCCGCCCGGTATCGGAGAAGAGGGGACTTCTGCTTCTCCCCTGCCGGGCGGTGCACGGCTTCTTTCTCCCCTTTCCCCTGGACGTGGCCTTTTTGGGCCGGGAAGGGCGGGTGCGGAAGACAGGGAGGCTTTGGCCCTGGGGGATGCTCGCCGATCCCGGCGCCTTCGCCGTGGTGGAGCTCTGGCCCGGCCTGGTCGGGAGGCTGGGGCTCGAGGTCGGGACGGTGGTTTTCCTTGAGCCCCGGGCCGGAGAAGGTTAAAGCCTCGGGGTTCGGAGATCGAAAAAATACTTGGATCTTTTATGGCCAAGCACCTGGTTTTCTCCGTTGGCGACCGGGAGTTTGCGGTGAGCATCGAGAACACCTGGGAGATCAGGCAGGCGGACAACGTTGTTCCTCTCCCGGAGAGTCCTCCCTGGCTCCGGGGGGTGATGGACCTGCGGGGGAAGGTGATCCCGGTGGTGGACCTGGCCTCCCGCTTTGGCTTTCCCCCCGAGGCCAGCTCCGGGGTCATCCTGGTGGCGGAGAGCGGGGGGGAGAAGGTGGGCTTCCTAGTACGGAGGGTGCTGGAGGTCCTGGACCTCCCCCCCGAAATGGTAGAGCCGCCCCCCGCCGTCTACCAGGGGGAGGGCCGCCGGTTCGTCCGGGGAGTGGTGAACCTCAAGGGGAGGATCCTCATCCTCATCTCTCTCTCTCAGGTGCTGGAGGAGGCGGAGGTGTCCTTCATCCGTGTCTGAGGAGGAGCGCTGCGTCATCGTGCGGGTGGGGGAAGAGCGCTACGCCTTTCCCATCCGCCAGGTGCGGGAGGTGGTAAGCACTCCCTCCCTGACCTTCGTCCCCCGCTCCCCCCGCCACGTGGCCGGGGTGATGAACCTGAGAGGCCAGGTCCTGCCGGTGGTGGACCTGCGGAAACGCCTGAACCTTCCGGAAGAGGAGAAAAGGGAGAGGAAGGTGGTGGTGGCCGACTGGAAGGGGGAGGTGGTGGGGCTTCTGGTGGACGAGGTGGAGGCGGTGGGAGAGGTGGCTGCGGCCGAGACGGAGGAAGAGGTGAGGGGGGAGTCCTGGGTAAGGGGAGTGGCCCGTTCGGGAGGACATCTCGTGGTGGTGGCAGACATCGTCTCGCTACTGGGGGAGGAGAGCCGTGGAATCTCTTAATGCCAGCGAGGAGGAAATAAGGATATTTCTCGAGGAGGTGGAGGAGCAGCTGGAGCTTCTCGAGACCGGCCTCCTGAAACTGGAGCGGGAGGGAACCGATCCCGAAGTCCTGGCCTCCCTCTTCCGGGCAGCCCACACGGTGAAGGGTTCCTCCGCCGCCGTGGGCCACCAGGCCATGGCCGCAGCTACCCATGCCCTGGAGAACGTTCTCGACCGGCTGCGGAGGGGGGAGCTCCATCCCGCCCCGGGCGTGGTTTCCGTGCTCTTCCGCACCCTGGACGTGTTGCGGGAGATGAAGGCCGACCTGGCCGAGGGGAAGGAGTGGACAGGGGATCTCGGGCCCTTGCTCCGCGAGCTGCGCCAGATGGCCGAGACCCCGGGGATCCTGGCTGAGGCGGGGATCTTCTTCGATGAACCTCTGGAGGAAGAGGTGGCGGAACGGCTCCGGGAGGGCGAGGCTCAGGGCCTGGTCCCTCTCAAGGTCACGGTGAGGTTGGCCCCGGAGGCCATCATGCCCGCGGTGCGGGCCTATCAGGCTTACGAGGCCCTGGCTTCTCTGGGGGAGGTGGCGGGAAGCCGGCCTTCCCTCGAGGAGATCGAGCAGGAGAAGGTGGAGGCGGAGGTCGTCTTCTTCCTCCTCACCCGGGAAGCGAGGGAGGGGGTGAGAGCGGCGGCGGCCTCCGTTCCCGAGGTTCTGGGAGTGGAGATAGAGAGGCTAGGTCTCTCTCCCCGGGTGGCGGAAAATCTGTCGGCCGAGGAGCCGGGCTCACCCTCCGGTGCCGCGCGGGAAGCCAGCCTGGGGGGAGGGGCGGCCGGCGATAACCGGACGGTGCGGATAAACGTGGAGGTGCTGGACCGGCTGATGAATCTCGTGGGGGAGCTGGTGATAGACCGGACTCATCTGGCCCGTCTCTCCACCCTGCTCGGGCGCTTCGAGGAGGCGGAGGAGGAGATCCGGGAGCTGGGGAGGCTCTCCGCCCACCTGGCCCGGGTGACCGGCTTCCTCCAGGACGAGATTCTGAAGGCCCGCATGGTGTCCATAGACCGGGTACTGAAGAAGCTTCCCCGGCTGGTGCGGGATCTATCCCGGAGCCTGGGCAAAGAGGTGGACTTCGAGATCCGGGGGGAGGACACTGAGCTCGACCGCTCGGTCATCGAGGTGATCGGGGACCCCATCATTCACCTCATCCGCAACGCTCTCGACCACGGGATAGAGACGCCGGAGGAGAGGGTGAAGGCAGGCAAACCTCCCCGGGGGAAACTCGTGCTCTCCGCCTATCACCGGGAGAACCAGATCGTGATCGAGATCGCCGACGACGGGCGGGGGCTGGACGCGGAGAAGATCCGCCGGACGGCTCTGGAGCGCGGTCTCCTGACCCGGGAGAGGCTGGAGGAGATGACGGAGCGGGAGCTCTGGCAGCTTCTGTTCCTTTCCGGTTTCTCCACCGCCCGGGAAGTGACCGAGCTCTCCGGACGGGGGGTGGGGCTGGATCTGGTGCGCAAAAACATCGAGGGCATAGGGGGGCGGGTGGAAGTGGATTCCCACCCCGGTCGGGGAACCACCTTCTTCCTCTATCTCCCCCTCACCCTGGCCACCATCCGGGCGTTGCTTGTGGAATCCGGGGGCCAGGTCTTCGCCTTCCCCCTCTCCGGCATAGTGGAGACCCTGCGGGTCACCCCCGGGGCGGTGAAGAAGCTCAACCGCCGGGAGGTGATGGAGGTGCGGGGGAAGGTGGTGCCCGTCTTCCGGCTGGACGAGGTGCTCTGCCTCCCTTCCGCAGAGCAGGGGAACGGATCCGGCTACGCTGTCCTGGCCACCGCCGGGGGGATGGAGACGGGCTTTGTGGTGGACGCCCTCCTGGGGGAGCAGGAGATCGTGATCAAAAACCTGGGCGGGTATCTCGGCGAGATTCCCGGTTTTCTCGGGGCCACCGTGCTGGGAGATGGGTCTTTGGCCCTGATCCTGGACGTGCGGGGGCTCCGGGAGCCGCTTCTCAATTGAGGGGGTGAGAGGATGGCCAAGGTCCTGGTGGTGGACGACTCCGAGTTCATGCGCATGAGGTGCCGCCAGCTCTTGAGCGGCCAGGGCTACGAAGTGGTGGAGGCCTCCAACGGGGAGGAGGCGGTGGCCCGGTACGAGGAGGAGAAGCCGGATCTGGTCATGATGGACATCACCATGCCGGTCATGGACGGGATCACCGCCGTGCGGGAGATCAAGAAGCGCGACCCTCAGGCCAGGATCATCATGTGCAGCGCGCTGGGCCAGCAGGCCATGGTGCTCGAGGCGGTGAAGGCCGGGGCTAAAGACTTCGTGGTCAAGCCCTTTCAGCCCGAGCGGTTGGTGGCCACGGTGCGCAAGTTTTTAGGGTGAGCCCTTTGATCCGGGTGCTCCTGGCCGACGACTCGGCCTTTATGCGCCACTTCCTCAAGTCCCTCCTTGAGGTGGAGGGGGATATCCGGGTGGTGGGGGCGGCCCGGGACGGGGAGGAGGCCCTGGAGGCGGTGGAGCAACTGGATCCGGACGTGGTCACCCTGGACGTGGAGATGCCCCGCCTCGACGGCCTGGCCTGCCTTACGGCCATCATGGAGAAGCATCCCCTTCCGGTGGTGATGGTCTCCAGCCACACCCTTCCCGGAGCCCGGACCACAGTGGAGGCCCTGGCCCGGGGGGCGGTGGACTTCGTCCCCAAGCCGGGCCCGGAGCTCGACCGCTCCGCGGTGCACGGGTTTGCCGCCCTCCTCCGGGAGAAGGTGCGGCAGGCGGCCACCGTGGACCGGGCGCGACTGGCCTCCCTTTTCCGGTCCGCAGCCGGATCCCCGAGGAGGCTTCCCCGCTCCGAACCGGTCTCCCCGGGCCTTTCCCGGGTGCTGGTCATCGGCGCCTCCACCGGCGGGCCGGGGGCGCTCCACCGGCTTTTGCCGGAGCTCGGCCCTTCCCCGGGCTGCGGGATCCTGGTGGTCCAGCACATGCTGGAGGGGTTCACCCGGGCCCTGGCCGAGCACCTGGACCGCGTCTGCCCCTTCCCGGTGGCCGAGGCCCGGGAGGGGGCGGAGCTCCGGGACGGGCTGTGCTTTGTGGCCCCCGGTGGCGTCCACCTGCTCGTGGATCCCTCGGGTTGCCTGTCCCTGGACCGATCTCCCCCCCGGCACGGGGTGCGGCCGGCGGTGGACGTGACCCTCGAGTCGGCCGCCGAGTTCGGCCCCTCCGCCTGGGGGGTGATCCTCACCGGCATGGGTTACGACGGAGTGGAGGGAGCGAGGAAGGTTAAAGAGCGGGGCGGGATCATCGTGGCCGAGGACGCCTCCACTGCCGTGGTGTGGGGAATGCCCCGGGCGGTGACGGAGGCGGGGCTTGCCGACTACGTTCTCCCCCTTCCCCAGATCGCCTCTTTCCTCTGCCAGATGCTGGTCCGGGAGGTGCCGGCCGCTGGAGGGGTTTGAGGAGCTGAGGCTGGCCGTCCTCCGCCACCTGGGGGTAGACCTCTTCTCCTACCACCGGCAGCAGATGGAGAGAAGGCTTTCCTACTTCCTTCTCCGGCACGGCCTCCCCGATCTCCGAGAGCTGGCCCGGAAGCTGGGGGAGGACGGAGAGCTTCTCTCCGCCTTCCGCGATTTTCTGACCATCAACGTCTCCGAGTTCTTCCGTAACCCGGAGAGGTTCCGGGAGCTGGAGACCCGCATCCTGCCTCTCCTCCTGAAGGAAAGGCCCCAGCTGCATATATGGAGCGCCGGGTGCGCCAACGGGGCGGAGATCTACAGCGTGGCCCTTCTCCTCGAGGAGCTCTCCCCCGGGGGGGATCACGTCCTTTTGGCTACGGACATAGACCCGGAGAGCCTGCGGAGGGCCCGGGAGGCGGTGTACTCTGACCAAGAGGTACGCTCCGTCCCTCCCCGCCTTCTCCAGCGCTACTTCCGCCGGAACGGCACGGGATCCCGCCGGGACTGGGTTCTCTCCCCGGAGGTGGCGGGGAAGGTCTCTTTCGCCTTTCACAATCTTCTCAGTGACCCTCCCTTTGATGACTGCGACCTCATCCTCTGCCGCAACGTGATGATCTACTTCAACGACGAGGGGAAAGAGAAGGTCTTCCACTCCCTCTCCCGGGGACTGCGCCCCGGGGGCTACCTCTTCATCGGGGGCACCGAGGTGGTGCTATCCCCTGCCCGTTATTGTCTGGAATACGTATCGCCGTGCTTTTACCGGAAGGAGGTGGGGATCTGTGCGCAAGCTTCTGGTGGACGACCTCCGGCCCGGAGCCATGCTGGCCCGGCCCGTCTATGACCTGAGGGGCGTGCTCATGCTGAACGCGGGGGTGGTACTGGACGAAGAGCGCATCCTAACCCTGCGGAAGAGGGGCATCCCGGCGGTGTACGTGGAGGAGCCGGGGCTGGAGGACCTAAAGCCCCGGGAGTTTCTGAGCGGTTCCACCCTGGCCCGGGCCATCGGCATTCTCCGCCCCCTTTTCTCCTCCCTGGAGAAGGGGGAAGGGGAGATCCTCCCCTCCCTGGTGCCCGATCTCCGGGAGCTCGTCGGCCGGATGGCCGAGGACCTTCGCTCCGGCCCTCTGGAGGGGTTGAACCTTTTGCAGGCCGCCCTCCCCGAGGAGTACCTCCTGAACCACAGCCTGGACGTGGCTTTCCTCAGCGGAGCTCTGGCCATCTCCCGGGGGGAGAGGGAGGCGGAGGCGGTGATACTGGGGGGGCTGCTCCACGATCTGGGTCTGGCCATCTCCGGCGCCTGGCGCCGGCGGCCTCTTTCGGAAGAGGGGCGGAGGCAGTACGACTCCCACCCCGTGGTGGGATTCCGGCTCCTCCAGGACATCCGGGAGGTATCGGCCTTCGCCAAGGTGGCCGTACTCCAGCACCACGAGCGCCGGGACGGCTCGGGCTTCCCCTCCGGGGTGGGGGGGGACAAGCTCCACCGGGTGGCGGAGATGGTGGGCCTGGCCGATGCCTACGTGCTGATGGTGGAAAGGGAGGGGTTCTCCTCCCGGCGCCTCCTGCCCCACGAGGCCCTGGAGTACCTCATGAGCGCGGCGGGCTTCGAGTTCGACCACCAGCTCGTGGAGTCCTTCCTCCGGCTGATAAACCCTTACCCGGAGGGCAGCCGGGTCCGGCTCTCCTCCGGAGAGGAGGGGTTTGTGGTGGGCCAGAGCGGTATCCCCACCCGGCCCCTTATGAGGGTCGTAGACGGCGGGGAGTTCAGGGATCTCGACCTGGCGGCGGGGGGAAACCAGACCAAGCTCATCGTGGAACTTCTCTAAGGAGGCGTGGAAAGTGCGCGTGGAGTTCATCAACCCCTTCGTGAGCGCGGCCTACCAGGTGCTGGAGGCGGAGCTGGGGGAGGCTCCCGAGAAAGGAGAGGTGAAGGTCGAAGAGAGCCATCACACCCCCAACGACGTGACGGCGGTCATAGGGGTGGTGGGGAGGGTGAGCGGGACGGTCCTTTACAGCCTCTCGGAGAAGGCGGCCATGGCCATGGCCTCGGCCATGCTGGGCCAGACCATACCGGTTTTTGACCGGCTGGTAGAGAGCGCGGTGGCAGAGCTCGGCAACATGATCTCCGGCCGGGCCAGCGCTCTTCTGGAGGAGGCGGGATACCACTGCCGTATCACCCCCCCGGCCCTGATCATCGGCAAAAAGACCATCATCTCCACCTTCCCCTTCCAGCGGTTGGTGGTCACCCTTCTCACCCGGTTCGGAGAAATGAACATCGCCGTGGCTCTCCGGGAGACCAAAAGCCCGGTCCCCGACCATCCCCTGGGTGGGATGGTGGCCATCTAGGTGGCTCGGGAGCGAGCGGAGGATTTCAGGAGAAGGTGCCCGAGCCCCGCTCCTCCAAGGGCCAGGAGACCCAGGAGGGGCAGGGTGGCTTCTCCTGTTTTGCCGGCCAGCGGGGGGCCGAGGGCCGCTCCCAGAAAGCGCACCGTCCCGTAGAGGGCGGTGAGGAGTCCCCGCTGCTCCGCTCCCGAGAGCCCGGTGACCAGCCCGGAGTAGGTGGCTAGAGCCAGCCCCGTTCCTGCCCCGGCGGCGGTGAGGGCCCCCACCAGCCAGAAAAAGGAGGCGGCTTTCCAGGAGGCTACCCCGAGGGCCAGGGCTAAAAGAAGCATCCCGGCGGTGCTTACCGGGCGGGCCAGTTCCCGGAGACGGGATCCCAGCTCCTTTCCTCCCAGGTAGGAGGTCAGGGCCAGGGCCAGGACGGGGAGAGCGATGACCAGGCCTTTGGCCAGGTCCCGGATGCCGAAGCGGGATTCCAGCACGTCGGTGAAGTGGGTGAGGGACCCGAAGAGGGTGAAAAGACAGATCATTCCTCCGGCGAAGACGGCGGAGATCTCGGAAGCGTTTTTCCGAAGGAGCTGGAGGGAGTGGCGGAAATAGGGAAGGGGAGCTTCCTTTTTCTTCCCCGGCTCGGGGACGGTCAGGGCCACGACCAGGGCCGAAAGCCAGGCCAGGAGGGGATAGAGGAAGAAAGGTAGCCACCAGACCACCAGGGAGAGGGCGGAGCCCAGGATGGGAGCGGCCACCTTCCCCAGCCCGTTGGACGACTCCAAAAGCCCCAGGTGCTTCGGCCTCCTTTCCGGGGGGCTCAGGTCTCCGGCCAGGGCCATGGCGATCTGGTAGGTACCCCCTCCTCCCAGGCCCTGTAGGACGCGGGCGGCGATCAGTCCGGGGAAGGAGGGGCGGGGAAGGGAGGCGGCCAGGCCGGAGAGGAGTCCCCCCAGGCCGAAGAGCAAAAGGGCGGGCACCAGGACGAGTTTCCTCCCCCACCGGTCGGCCAGAAAGCCGGAGAGGGGTATGACCGTCCCGGCGGGGAGGGAGAAGGCGGTGATCACCAGCCCCACCTCGAGGGGGTCAAGGTTCATCTCCCTCTGAAGGGCAGGAAGGAAGGGGATGAGCATGGAATTAGAAAGCACCATGACCAGGGGAACGGTGCTGAGAGCGAAGATGGAGAGCACAAGGCCATCTTCTCTCCGCCGGAGTCCTTTTATGCGCTACCTTTTTCTGGCCCTCTCCCTCTCCCTCCTCTTCCTTCCCTGGCCGCGGGTGCGCCAGGTGGAGATCGAGGGGCTGGAGCTTTTGCGCCCGGAGGAGATGCGGGAGGTGGTGGGGGTGAAGACGGAGCTTCCTCTCTGGTATCTACCTTTATTGAAGGTTAGGGAGCATCCCCGCATCCGGAGTTTGAGGCTCGGCTTCCGCTGGCCCGACACCCTACAGGTGATGGTGGAGGAGAGGAAACCCCGGGCTTTCCTTTCGCGGGAGGGAAGGCTCTGGGAGGTGGACGGGGAAGGGGTGGTCCTGGGGGAGCCCCGGGTTCCTCCGGGGAGCCTGCCGGTGATTACCGGAGAGCGGCCTGAGGAGGCGCTGCGCCTCCTCCGGGAGGTGGGCGAGGCTGCCTCCCGGATAAGCGAGATCCACGTGGCGGCCGAGGGCTTGAAGGTCTACTCCCTGGGTGGGGTTTCCTTTCTCCTCCGGCCCCGGCCGGAGGAGGAGGAAATCGAAGCCTTGCGCCTCTTCCTCCGCTCCCTTCCCCCGGGGGTGACGGCCCTCGACCTGCGCTCCCCCCGCCGCCCGGCGGCCCGCTTTCTGCCCGGGGAGGAGAAGGGAAAGGAGGAGGCGGTGACGAAAGAGTAGCCGGGCCGGAGATGACGGTGGTCCTGGACGTGGGCACTACCAAGGTGCTGGTGGTGGCGGCGGAGGTCTCCGCCCGGGGGTGCCGGGTGGTGGGCTATTCCCGGGTCCCCTCCCGCGGGCTCCGGCGGGGGGCGGTGGTGGACCTGGAGGAGGCGGCGGCTGCCGTCTCCGAGGCGGCCGGGGAGGCCGAGCGTATGGTGGGTTCCCCTCTGCGCCGGGTGCTCCTGGCGGTGGGCGGGCCGCACCTTTTCTCCGTCAACCATCGGGGGGTGGTGGCGGTGGCCAGGCCGGAGGAGGAGATAACGGAGGAGGATCTCGAGCGGGTGATGGAGGCGGCCAGGCTGGTGCCCCTCACCCGGGTGGGAGAAGCCCACGAGGTCATCGAGATCATACCCCGCCAGTACGTGGTGGACGGGTGCGAGGGAGTGAGAGACCCTCTGGGGATGATGGGGTCTCGCCTGGAGCTCGAGGCCCACGTGATCACCGGGATCTCCAGCTACGTCCAAAACCTCTACCGGGTGGTGGAGCGGGCGGGCCTGGAGATAGAGGGGGTGTTCGCCGCCATCCATGCCGCCGGGGAGGCGGTGCTGACCCCGGATGAAAAAGAGCTCGGGGTGGCGCTCGCAGACATCGGCGGAGGCACTACCGACCTGGCCATATACCAGCGGGGGAGCCTGAGCTTTTCCCGCTCCCTCCCTCTGGGAGGGGAGCAGATCACCGGCGATCTGGCCTACGGGCTGGGCACCACCCTGGCCCAGGCCGAGGTCTTGAAGATGGAGTACCGGGAAGGCGGGTCTTCCCCTCTCCGCGTGTCCGAGGTCAGCGGCCAGGGGGTGAAGGAGGTGGCCGCGGAGACGGTGGGGGAAATCATGCGGGCCCGCCTGCGGGAGATCCTGGAGATGGCCTTTGGGGAGTTCCGGGCGGCGGGTTACGGCTCCCTGCCCGGGGGGCTGGTGCTGACGGGAGGGGTGGCCTCCACGGAGGGGATTCTCCCCCTGGCCCGGGAGATTACTGGAGGGCCGGTGCGGGTGGGGTGGCCCGAGGAGGTGGCCGGGGCGGCCGATTCCCTGCTTCTTCCCCAGGCGGCGGTGGCCCTGGGGGGGCTCCGGCTGGCGGCGGCCCGGCACCGGGTGCAGCCGGTGGTGGCCCGGGTGGGAAAGGCGGCGTGGAAGAGGATCCGGGGCTTCCGGACCTGGCTCAGAGAAGTTTTCTAGGGGGGATGGTCTTGGAGATCGCACGAGGGGCAGTGATAAAGGTGGTGGGAGTGGGCGGGGGCGGTTCCAACGCTGTTAATCGCATGATCCGGGCGGGCCTCAAGGGGGTGGAGTTCGTGGCTGTCAACACCGACATCCAGGCTCTGGCCCTCTCCGAGGCTCCGGCGAAGGTGCCCATCGGCACCCAACTCACCCGGGGACTCGGCGCAGGAGCCAATCCGGAGATCGGGGAAAAGGCGGCGGAGGAGTCCCGGAGGGAGCTGGCCGAGGTGCTGAAGGGGGCGGACATGGTCTTCGTTACCGCCGGCATGGGTGGGGGGACGGGAACCGGGGCCTCCCCCATCATCGCCGAGGTGGCTCGGGAGCAGGGGGCGCTCACCGTGGCCGTGGTGACCAAGCCCTTCTCCTTCGAGGGGCGCCGGAAGATGCAGCAGGCGGAGAGGGGGGTGGCCCGGCTCCGGGAGAAAGTGGACACCCTGATCACCATCCCCAACGACCGCCTTCTCCAGGTGGTGGACCGCCACACCTCCATCGTAGAGGCCTTTCGGATAGCCGACGACGTCCTTCGCCAGGGGGTGCAGGGCATTTCCGACCTCATTGCCATACCTGGACTGATCAACCTGGACTTTGCGGATGTGCGCACCATCATGTCCGAGCAGGGCACGGCCATAATGGGGATCGGGGTGGGGAAGGGGGAGGGAAGGGCGCCAGAGGCGGCCAAGAAGGCGGTGTCCAGCCCTCTTCTCGAGACTTCCATAGAGGGGGCGAGGGGGGTGCTCCTGAACATCACCGGCGATCCTACCCTGGCCCTTTACGAGGTCAACGAGGCGGCGGAGATCATAGCCCAGGCGGCGGATCCGGAGGCCAACATCATCTTCGGGGCGGTTATAGACGACTCCCTGGAGGACGAGGTGCGCATAACCGTCATCGCCACCGGCTTCGACCGGGTGCCCCAGGTTCCCCGGGCGCCGGTAGAGGAGATCCAGATTCGGCCCTTCGCGGCCGAGGATCTGGAGATACCGGCCTTTCTGCGCCGCCGGTCGCGCTGACCGGTTTCGACTTTTTCCGCGGGGTCTCCCTGCTACCATGCCCTCATAGGGGGGCCGGGTCCGGCATACCCATAGGGAGGCGTGGTAGGGGTGTCTTCGGCGGAGCTTTACCTTCTCTTCAACTTCATCGCCGACTACATCCTGCTCTATGCTGCCGCCCGGCTGTCCGATTTTCCGGTCTCTACCTGGCGGCTGGGAGGGGGGGCGGCGGTGGGGACTCTTCTCTCCCTCGTGGGCCTAGTCCACTTTCACCCTCTGCTGGTGCCCGGCGGGTTTTTGCTCACCTGCCTTTTTACTTACGGCTCTAGATCCTGGCGCCCGTTCCTCCGGGCTTCCGTATCCTTCTTGGCCCTTTCCGCCCTGGCCGGGGGGCTCTCCCTCCTAATCCCCGCCTCCCGTCCTGCCTCCTTCCTGGCCACCTTTCTTCTGGTGACTGCCCTGGGGCTGGCCTCGGCGGGGGTGGTTATGCGGGGGCGGGTGGTTCCCCTCACCCTGGAAGTGGGAGGGAGGAGGATTGGCCTCCGGGCCCTCCTGGACAGCGGCAACCGGCTGAGGGATCCCCTCTCCCGGGAACCCGTGCTTCTCTGCTCCTGGGAGGCGGTGCGGGAAGCGGTGCCGGAGGGGCTCTCCGCTGCCTACCGGGAGGGGAATCCCCTCCTCCTGGCCGGTACCGGGGCCGGGGACTGGGGAAGAAGAGTGCGCCTTGTCCCCGCCCTGACCGCTTCAGGGGAGAGACTTCTCCTCCCGGGGTTTCGTCCCGACCGGATCTGGCTTCGGGGGAAGAAGGTGGAAGGGCTGACGGTGGCCGTCTCCCCGCGCCCGTTCGGTGACCGCTTCCAGGCCCTCCTTCCCCCTGGCCTGGTGGAGAAGTGAGCTGGCTGGCCTGGCTGAGAAGGATCATTATCCGCTTCCTCCTCCGGTGGGCACCGCGGGGCGAGGTGCTCTACGTGGGGGGCGGGGATTCTCTCCCTCCGCCCCTCAATCCGGAAGAGGAGGAGGAGCTTTTGGAGAGGCTCCGGGCCGGGGATGAGGGGGTCCGGAAGACCTTCATGGAGAGGAACCTGCGCCTGGTGGTCTACATAGCCCGGCGCTTCGAGGGGTCGGGGGTGGGGCTGGAGGACCTCGTTTCCATAGGAACCATCGGCCTCATCAAGGCGGTCCAGTCCTTCGACCCCCATAAGAGAATCAAGCTGGCCACCTACGCCTCCAAGTGCATTGAGAATGAGATCCTGATGCACATAAGGAGGCTGGGGAGGATGCGGCAGGAGATCTCCTTTGATCAGCCCCTCAACGTGGACTGGGAGGGGAGCGAGCTGGCCCTGGCCGACGTCCATGGCACCGATCCGGACCTCGTCTACCGGAACGTGGAGGAGGAGGTGGAGAAGCAGCTTCTGAGGAAGGCTCTGGAACGGCTGAGCCAGCGGGAGAGGAGGATAGTGGAGCTGCGCTTCGGGCTTAAGGACGGTATCGAGCGAACGCAGAAGCAGGTGGCCGACCACCTGGGCATTTCCCAGTCCTACATATCCCGCCTAGAGAAGAGGATTCTCCAGCGGCTGGGAGAAGAGATGCATCTCGTGGAGTAGCCTTCCCTTCCCTCGCGCATAGGGCCGCGGGTCTCAGGGGAAGACTTTTGCCAGATGGCTGGTCACAAGGTGGAGATCTGCGGCGTAAACACGGCGGAGCTTCCCGTCCTGGGGAACGAGGAGATGCGGGAGCTTTTCCTCCGGGCCCGGGAGGGGGAGGAGGAGGCGCGCCGCCAGCTCATCCAGGGGAACCTGCGGCTTGTGCTGAGCATCGTTCAGAGGTTCGTCAACCGAGGGGAGAGCCTGGACGATCTCTTCCAGGTGGGTTGCATAGGGCTGATCAAGGCCATAGACAACTTCGACCTCTCGCAGAACGTCCGCTTCTCCACCTATGCCGTTCCCATGATCGTGGGGGAGATCAGGAGGTATCTCCGGGACAACAACGCTATCCGGGTGAGCCGTTCGGTGCGGGACGTGGCCTACCGGGCCCTCCAGGCTCGGGATCGGCTGGTGCACGAGAAGTCGCGGGAGCCCTCGGTGGCAGAGATCGCAGAGACGGTGGGGGTGTCGAGGGAGGAGGTTATCTTCGCCCTCGAGGCCATCCAGGAGCCGGTCTCCCTCTTTGAACCCATCTACGAGGAGGGAGGGGATCCCATCCTGGTGATGGACCAGATCAGCGACGAAAGAAGCCAGGAGGCGAGCTGGCTGGAGGAGCTGTCCGTGCGGGAGGCCGTGAAGAAGCTGGGGGAGAGGGAGCACAAAATCATCACCCTGAGGTTTTACGAGGGCAAGACCCAGATGGAGGTGGCCGAGGAGATAGGCATCTCCCAGGCCCAGGTCTCGCGGCTGGAGAAGGCGGCTCTCCTGCAACTGAAAAAGCTGGTGTGAGCCGGGAAGCGCGGGGAATCAGAGAGCGGGCAAGGAGGCGAAAGGTGAAGGAGGCCCTTCTGCTGGCCCTTTTGGCGGGCTTTTTCCTTCACCTTTCCCATCCGGGGATTTACATCCGGGTGCGGCCCTCCGACCCGAGCCCCGCTTCCCAGAGGCTTAAGGCGCAGGTGATCGGCGAGATCGCCCCCTGGCTGGGCCGGGAGGTGGAAGCGCCCCGACCGGAGGCCGCCTGGCAGAGGATGGTTTCCCTGGAGGGGGAGCTGGCCCGCCGGACCCGGGAGATTCTCCGCCGGATGGGGGTGAAGGAGGAGGTCCGGGTGAGGGAGGAGAAGGTGGGCAACCTGCGGGGGCTGGTGGTGGAGTGGGGGGAGGGTCGGGGAGCCAACTGGTGGTGCCTGGTCTACCCTTACTCCTGCCCGGTATCCCCCCCCCGCTTCCGAATGGGGGAACTCCTCTCCCGGCTCCTGGGACGGTCTTAGCTTCCTTTTCCCTTTCCCCGCATATATAACCGGGGGACGGCTTTTGGCGGCCAAGATATCCGAGCTCCGGGCCCGGGACGTGATCAACCTGGCCGACGGCCGACGCATTGGCCGGGCGGCCGATTTCGAGCTGGATCTGGAGGAGGGGAGGCTGGTTTCCCTGATCGTACCCGGCCCGCTCCGCTTTCTCGGGCTTCTGGGCCGGGAGCGGGACTATGTGGTTCCCTGGGAGCGGATAGTGCGCATAGGGGTGGACGTGATTCTGGTAGATTTGAAGGAAGGTTGAAGCTGCGCCTCAGGGGGGAGGTGCTCTGGCTGGACATAACCGAGGGGGACCTGCCGGTCCCGCCCTCCCGGCCGGTGCGGGCGGGGGTGAGCACCCGGGTAGGCGGGGTGAGCCGGGGTCCCTACACTTCCCTTAATCTTTCCGCCACCTCCGGCGACGACCCTTTCTCGGTGGAGGAGAACTGGCGCCGCTTCTCCCGGGCTCTGGGCTTCCCCCGGGAGGCGGTGGTCCGCCTCCGGCAGGTCCACGGCTCCCGGGTGGTGGAGGTGGCAGGTCCGGGCTCCGACGCCCCTCCGGAGGAGGGGGATGCCCTCCTGACCTTCAGCCCCGGTCCGGTTCTCTCTGTTACCGTGGCCGACTGTTTCCCTGTCTTCGGCTTCTCCCGATCCGCCCCGGCTCTTTTCCTGGCTCATGCCGGATGGAGGGGAACGCTGGGGGGAATTGTCCGGGAGTGCCTCCGGGCCTTAAGGCGGCGGGGCATCAGGGGGGAGGAGGTGACCCTCCTCTTCGGACCGGGCATCGGGCCCTGCTGCTTCCGGGTGTCCCCGGAGGTGGCCCGGCTCTTTCCCTCCTTTGCCGTCCGGGAGGGGGAGGACGGGTTCTACGTGGATCTCCCTGCGGCCAACGCCGCCCAGGCCCGGGAGGAGGGGGTGAGGGAGGAGGGCCTGTTTTTCTCCGACCTCTGCACCTCCTGCCGGGGAGACCTCTTCTTTTCCTACCGCCGGGACGGTCCTCGGAGCGGCCGGATGGCGGCGGTGGCGCAGATGCTTTGAGCGGGCTGGCAGGGATGAGGAGAAGGAGGGAGAATTGTTGAGGAAGGACATGACCGGACTCTGGGGAAGGCTGGCCTCCCTTTTCGGTCGGGAGGAGGAGGCGGGGGAATCTCCCGGGAATCCCTCCAATGGCAAGTCGGCGGGAATAGTCCTCTTCCGCCTCAAAGGGTATGAGGAGGTGGCCCCGGTGGCTGACGCCCTGAAGCGCTCCCGACCGGCCATCGTCAACCTGGAGGAGGCGGGGACGGATCTCCCGCGCATAAACGCCTTTCTGGCCGGGGTGGTTTACGCCCTGGAGGGGGAGATGCACCGGCTGGCCCCGGGGGTCTTCCTCCTTACCCCTTCCGGGGTCAGCCTGCGCCTGGCCGGAGAGGAGGAGAAGGAAACCCGTGGATCCCAAGGCCATACTGCTTAATACCGTCTCCACCTTCTTCAGCGTGCTGAGCTTTCTCATCATCGCCCGGGCCATCCTGAGCTGGGTTCGGCCCCGGGGGTCGAGCCGCTGGTTCTACGAGGTAGACCGGCTGCTCGGCCTTTTCACCGAGCCCATCCTCCATCCCATACGGAGAATGCTGCCCTCGGCTCCCATGGGGATAGACTTCTCTCCTCTCGTGGCTTTGATCCTGATCAACGTGGTGGAGAGGATACTGGTGACCGTTCTTGAACGATTGATATAAGAGGAGGAGGTGGAGAAGAATGGCCCTTACCCCTCTCGACATCCAGCAGAAGCAGTTCCCCCGGGCCCTGCGCGGCTACCGGGAGCAGGATGTGGATGAGTTCCTGGACCAGGTGGTGCGGGAGTTCGAGCATCTCTATCAGGAGAACCAGGTGCTCAGGGAGGAGATAGCCTCCCTTAACACCAAGCTCGAGCATTACCGCCAGCTCGAGGAGACCCTGCGCAACACCCTCCTCGTGGCCCAGGGGACGGCGGAGGAGCTGAAGGCGGGGGCGAAGAAGGAGGCGGAGCTGATCGTCCGCGAGGCCCAGCTCGAGGCCGACCGCCTGACCCGGGAGGCGGAGGCCCGGGTAGCGGAGCTCCGGCAGCAGCACGAGGAGTTGCAGAGGCAGGCCGAGGCTTTCCGGGCCAAGTTGAGAAGCCTGCTGGAAAGCCAGCT
>Ga0197143_1001673_pt1 | contig 18223 bp, 18 predicted proteins | sample GBS70_MetaG_FD_148603 | JGI IMG/M metagenome (GOLD analysis project Ga0197143, IMG submission 148603) | Sediment microbial communities from Great Boiling Springs, Gerlach, Nevada, United States - GBS 70_MetaG | ecosystem: Environmental > Aquatic > Thermal springs > Hot (42-90C) > Sediment...
CGGATTCCAGAGCCGTGAAGGCTTTAGAGGGTGGCAGGTGGGCTTTGGCAATCTTTCAATTCCTTTCCGGATTCCAGACCTGATACTATATGATCGCCACGTGGTTTATCGGCTTTACTCTTTCAATTCCTTTCCGGATTCCAGTGAAGAGGCTAAAAGAGCGGCATGGCGTATTGTTAAGAAGATCTTTCAATTCCTTTCCGGATTCCAGAGCCTAACATGCATGTGCTATCATGCGGCTGGGCTTTCCTCTACTTTCAATTCCTTTCCGGATTCCAGCTGCGTCGGGTCGAAAGGCAATACTTTACGCCGCTTAACTTTCAATTCCTTTCCGGATTCCAGCGCAATATAATGGCTGTGAGCATCCTTCGGCGGCCTTCCACCTTTCAATTCCTTTCCGGATTCCAGTTGAGAGTTTTGACGGCTGGTTCTCCTACTGGTTTGTTGCTTTCAATTCCTTTCCGGATTCCAGTGTCCACAGGGTCGTTAGCCAAATCCGCCGAAGAAAACTTTCAATTCCTTTCCGGATTCCAGTGAGATAAAAGATTTAGATGTTAAGAGTAGGGTTGAAAGCACTTTCAATTCCTTTCCGGATTCCAGGAGATTAAATGTTGGATGCAGATAGATGAAAAAAGAGGCTACTTTCAATTCCTTTCCGGATTCCAGGCCACGCAAAACAAGAATGCCTCTAGGAGACCTTTCTAAACTTTCAATTCCTTTCCGGATTCCAGTGTTAAGAACGCACCTATACGCTTGTCCCATGCATCCCCATCTTTCAATTCCTTTCCGGATTCCAGATACCGGTACCAGAGTCGGGGATAGGTCCGTTATCGTCTAACTTTCAATTCCTTTCCGGATTCCAGTGTCTTATCTTCTTTTTGTTCCGAAACTGAATCGATCTTTCAATTCCTTTCCGGATTCCAGTTGGTTATAATGCCTGAGATGACTGATGCTTCTAAATTGTCCTTTCAATTCCTTTCCGGATTCCAGTGAAAGGAATGGGTAGGGGAGCGATATGAGTAGTAGCTTTCAATTCCTTTCCGGATTCCAGCAGAAGCCTAGGCTGGACATTATTAGGCAGAAAGCCCATAGACTCTTTCAATTCCTTTCCGGATTCCAGTTAGATGAAGCTGCTGCGGAGTATTGTCCCCCAGCTCGTATACTTTCAATTCCTTTCCGGATTCCAGTAACCTCACCGTACCCCACCCGAGCATCCGTTTTCTCATCTTTCAATTCCTTTCCGGATTCCAGTTGATTTGGGGTTGTAGACTTTCCGCTGCCCCTCATAGATTACTTTCAATTCCTTTCCGGATTCCAGAAAAATGATAGGTTTTGTTGCAAAATTTGTGGGAACTTCATCTTTCAATTCCTTTCCGGATTCCAGTGATTTTGAACAGTTGGTTGTAGCGAAGCTTGACTTGTTCTTTCAATTCCTTTCCGGATTCCAGCCATAGAAAGGAAGAAGATGGTGGATGCATAGGCTTGAAAAACTTTCAATTCCTTTCCGGATTCCAGCGAAAAAGTTTGAAGAAAAAGAAGAGGTAGATGAGGAGAAAACTTTCAATTCCTTTCCGGATTCCAGTGAATAACGCCGCATTTTGGATGTCCAGGCAAGTAATGTGCCTTTCAATTCCTTTCCGGATTCCAGATACTGTCATCCATGTTGGTTATGGGGCTGAAAATGTCTTCTTTCAATTCCTTTCCGGATTCCAGTGACTCATTCCTCACCACCTCGATGGCATGGGCAAAGACAACTTTCAATTCCTTTCCGGATTCCAGCTTAGAGTTATAAGTCCCGCTACTGAGGGTCTTTCGAAATTCTTTCAATTCCTTTCCGGATTCCAGAGAAGCCTTATATGCGTTTGTTGTGGATTTATTTGTATTTATCCTAGGTTTTTTTCGACTTTTGTCGAAATCGGGTGTTCTCAGCCACTTTTTTCGGGAAAAGGCTTTCAGGCCCCTTATAGGGGGACTCAACCTTTATATAGGAGTTAGTAAGATGGGCGTGGCCCGCTGACCCGCCCACCCCAGGTCTACAGTAAGGACGGTAGCCGCAGTTGATGCATCGGGAGAGCGGTACCTTGACTCCCGGATCCCTCTCCTCAAGAACCATCTCGTGCATGCTTTTGAGGATTCTCTTTACGATTCTCCTAATACCCTCATCTAACAGTACCTCAGCCAGCCTTCTGTCTCTCAAGTAATACACGTATCCTCTCTTCACCGTAAAGCCTAGGACCTCCTCAATTAGGAGCGCGTAGGCGGCCAGCTGAACCCTGTGATCCCACTTAGCCTTTCCACCGATCGAGTCGGACCACTTAACCTCGATCGGCACAAGCTCTTGGTTCTCCGTCACGACGAGATAGTCAAGTTTACCCGCAAGGCAAAGCTTCACACTCTCAAGCTCCAGACCTCTCAAAACCCTACTAGCCCGTAGCTTTACAAGGAGAGGCGTTATGAAGCTTGCGTCATGCTTCTCGGCCCCCATCTCCATGGCTTCGCTTTCTCTCTCCTCGAGATGGAGCACAGAAGTTATGAAAATAATCCTCGGACAATAAGCGTACCGTTTGAGGTCGACAACGGTGAAGAACCCCTGCTCGGATGGACTCATAACACATATCCACCATCATCATAATGCAACTCAACACCTATGACTGTCCGCATGTTATAGCTCGCCGGCGTCAGCGGAAAGATCTGCACATTAGCCCTTACTCCTTTAACCAGCTGTCTCAAGCCGGCCTCGATATCTCTTTTCTGAGAACTGCTAAGATCTCCTATGAACGCGCTCTTCTGGATCCTTTTGAGTCCCTTTCCCCTCAGAAAATCAGCAACTTTACTCCTCACATCATCCTCAGTAATGTCATAGATTATTAACGTCAACATCTAAGAGACTCACCACTTTGATTTGTAAGGTGTATATTTGTACTGTCCCTGTAAATGCATCACAAGCTTCCTAGCCTGCGTTATGATGAACTCGTTCTTCGGCGTTTTTCCCTCTTTCATATAACTGATTATGTGTGACCAAATAGACCTCGAAAACTCATCCCTCTGTAGCTTCAACGAGATGAATACATCTTTATTTGTTCTAGCCAAACTGATCAGAGGCCTATCAACCATGATAGGCCTGAATTCTTCCATTAAATCTAAAACGAGTGCAGGCCTCCCACCTCTGGGTTTATGAAGAAAACCTAGATAAGGGTTAAGCCCCGTCAGAAATACTGATCGCCATACCTCCTTTCTTAATAGCGCGTAACCAATATTCAGAGCGGCGTTAAATGGGTCTAGCTCCCCAGGAGGTGGGTTGCTTCTGGTATACCTATGAGTGAATCTTATGTCAGGCGGCAAAATAGATGATACTGCCGTCCAGTATGATCTTGCGGCATGTCCCTCAATAACCAGCAAGTCCTCTACCTGCTCTACCTTACCCAACTCAGATGCGGCCCTGTCTATCTCAACAGCCTTCTCTAACAGGAGGCCAGAACCCTTCCCACTACCTTTTAGCCTTCTAGCATACTCTAAGAGAACCAGTCTCTGGTTATGGAGCTTACCTTCTAGGAAAGATCTGGCAAGGAATAGGGACCCTCCGCTCTCCACACACTTCAGCTGGAGTTGCCAAATTTTCATGACAGTGCCGTATTTGTACGGGATTAGCCTGGCAATAGGCTGGTTCACCTTCATAAAAACCAAGTCTACGCCGAAGGTTGTAGCTAGGGTGATGGCTGCCGATGAAATAGCCGCGCCTTCTATCGTAATGACTATGCTCTCAAGCTCAACCGGAGATATTTCCCAGACCTGCTCTCCAGCAACCTTAAGGACGAATCTCCCTTTCTTCACTCCGAGGAAGGATCCATGCTTGTGTATTATGGCTGTCTTACCCATCTGGCCTGCACACCTGGATGTATGGACATGAGGGGTCACAGTGGCTCGGTAGCCCAGGATCAACCCCATTTTCAACCCGCATAAAATAAAGATCTCTCTTCTCGATGAACTCTAGCCTTAGATCTTCTCCAATTTTAATTATGTTCTCATATACCTTAAATGACCTCTTGTCCTTACTGAAATCTATTTGCAATACCACAACATGGTTCACTGGAACCATGTACTGGCACTCAAAGGCAAGCGCATAGCCAGTAACGGCAACCTCTATATCCCTGCTCAGTCTTCTTGTCTTAAACTCAATTAGTAGTGATGGTGGAACTAGAGCATCTATCCTTATATTCCTGTTTAAACCTATCGCTCTCCCGTCGACGGGAAACTCGCATATCCATGGAACAACCTTGGAAACCATGCCATCGATCCCAAGGTGTATGCTCTGTTCCCTCACAGAGTCCAATGATGCTGAGTATGTTAGAGCAGCCCTTTCCCAAACCGCATGTAACACATGAGTATATTCTTCAGATAATCCGCTGACCATCATATGGGGGAGCTCGCTCATCATCTTTGAATAGAACTCAGCCCCTGACTTTGGCTGGAATCCGTAGAGTATCGCCTTAGCTTTATAGGTCGCTTCAGAGATTACGCGATGTAAAAAGGAGCCAAAGCTTAATATCTCGATAGATGATTCGTGATACCTAACTCTATACCTGAGATAAGCAATTCTACCGGTAGAGCATCCAAATCCTAAATCAGACACGTTTATCTTCAAGCTGCTTGGGGGAAGAAGGGGAGGAGACCTCCAATTCCACCCTCTCAACTCCTCACTCACTTCGCATGGGCTTTCTTGGACCGTCCTCATAAGACGGAGAACATCGTGATAGGTATAGAAGGGCATAACTAGCTTATTCTGGTCCTCATTTATTCCTTTTAACCATCAAAATATCTTAGAATTTTTCATTAATGTGAAAGTTCGGAGAACCTCTTAAACAAGGGGGTTAACGCTGAATACTTCTCGTTTATAGTAAGAACCCTAAGTTTTTCGTTAACAAACCCCAGCCTCTTTAATCTTGAGACCGCCCTACTAACGTTGCCCTCACTCATGTGTAGCATTTTCACAACATCCTTTCTCCTAATACCTTCGCCGTGCATAGACACGCAGCTCAGTATCTTCAGGGAGCTATTGGGAAATAAGAGGAGCGGGGATAATGCAGGGACTATGACTCTCTGACGGTTTACTTCCATTATGAGGGAGAACTCATCCACTAGTCGGGGAAACCACAAAGAGATCATAACCATCAAAATTGTTATCACTCTAACGCCGCCGCTTAGCTCCAGTACGATATTATACCCATCTTTTTTAGCGGCGTACATTCTTTCAATAAGCTTCTCTAGAGTTGATTCGAGTGACGTAGGATCAAGAGCTAGCTCGTCAAGCTTGATACGCCTACCGGCGGCTCTTAAAAGTGTAACTTGGCTCCTAATAGCGTTTCGGGCCTGCTCTGCCCTAATATTTGCACTCTCTTCAGAACTGAGGGGGTAAACTAAGACGAGCTGTTCCCCACTCATCAGTTGTAGGGCTGAGAAAACATCTATTGCCGCGGTGGGGTCGAACCCGAGATTGACGAAGACAGACCTCTTAGCCACACCACCAGAGGCGGCATAAACTTAGTAATAAGATTTAAGCTTGAGCTGGCCGAAGCCAGTGGCCCTAGACCTACCTACACCAACATACTGTGCATAATCTAGCAACGCGAGTATCTTTCTTAGCGAGCTGGTGTCTCTAGCTATTCTGAGATCATAGAGCACCCATCCTAAAAATCCCTTTATAAGCCTAGACTCATCATACAGCACTGTTACTGGTCTGATCTCGAAATCTGACTCCCTCAAAACGTAGTTGGAGTACACCCTTAGATAGGAAGGATTCTTAACTAGCATAGATGGTGGGCAATGCCGGTTCCAATATTCTATCAGGGAGCCTATCATGAGTGATGGTATTGGGAAGAGGAAATGACGGCCAGACATTTTTCGTTTTCCGCTAGGAAGCTGGAGCAGGACGGGAGTCTCAAACGAGATCTTGATGGCACTGGGTTTGTTAAAGCCGAAAGAATCAAAACCTTTTACCTCTATTTTGACGCTCTCGAGGGAGATTGTGGATCCATAGATACCGTCAATCAGTGGGCTGCCGAGTGATATGAGCTCATCAAAACTAGCTGCTTCGTCGCTGATGATGGATGCTGAGAAGCTGTATTGAGTCCCTTCCTCCAGCATCATGAAGTGGCTACTCTCCTTGGTTTTAAATAATGCCTGATTGCCGCGGTATATAGGTGTCACCGCTACTGGCTTATACTCTTCGTGCTCACTCACCCTCCTATATAGCTGGGAGACTTTAGTCAATATCGTCTTGCTTACTTTGGCGGAGAATGGGGGGATTAGGATCTTCCTTAGCGGCCGAAACGTTATGGTCATCCTTGTTACGTATCGCGTATCGCTCTTCAACCCTTCTGACTTTATACTACTTGTTAACGTCTTCATTTAACATTTTAGGTGGTAGAACTTCTGAACGATCAGAGACCTCCGGCCTCAGCCAATAGTTGTAAAATTCGTGAACCGTCCAATGGAAGTGTGATACCCCGCCCCCACGATCCTCGGCGGCTAGGTAGTCGCATGTTATAAGGCTGTCGAGTAATAGAAATGCCAGCTTTCTGTGGTTTGGTTTTTTAGTGTGGACAAACTTCTCATAAATTTTCTGGTGGACTGCTGGATCAACAAGTGCAATCGGGGAAGAACCAAGGTTTGCGAGAGTCTTTTCTAAAACGCTCTTATAGTCTGTTAGTAGCTGGTTGAGAATCAACCTTAGCTTGTCTAAGCATTCTATGTACTCTGATTGGGTCATAGACTGCAGTTTTTTGCGTAAATTTTCAACTCGATTCTTTTTCCCGCCCATGGCGTGGTGATGGTGTAGGACGGCGAATGTGACCACATCTATGTAAGGATTATCGTATTGCTCGTTAAAGGCAAAGGCGAAATCGTAAGCTATTTTTGCGGAAATGTACTCGTGGCCCGCAAAGGTAAGATAGCATATACCTTTCTCATGGTCCAACCTTAGGTTATATCTCTTATTTTGGTAAAAAACCTTTCCGATGTCATGTAAAACTATGGATATCTTAAGCAATTCCTTAAAATCCGATTCAGGGGCGTATTTTTTTGCAAGGCGATATGCTCTGGAGCTCTCAATTCCTGCCAGAAAGGATAACGCTGTGTTGATGTGTTGATGGAGATATTCTATGCGCTGGCCTTCTCCAGATATAGACTCTTGGTAAAAGCTCAGAACCTCATCATAGATCATAGCTCATCAACCGGCGTGCCAAATTCAAGTCCTATTTCTTCGCTGTATGTACCTTTTATATAGAAGCTCTTGACTTCGTGCATATGTATGTGCTTGATTATTTTTCTCACAATACTGTCATAGGTTTTGGCATATTTTATTAGCCACTCAGGAAGCGATTCTATGATGGATTCCCCATCTTTCTTTACTATCTGGCCTTTAACAAGACCGTTTCTTAAAAGTCGCTCAAAAACTTTCAGCTCGATAGCTACCTCTTCCACGTCTCGGTCTGTTTTAACGGAGATCATCGTGGAGCTTCTTACAAAGCTCCCCTCCATTTCCATGAAGAGATCGACTCCCTGTGAGATGTCGCCGAGATTTGTGAAGACACCTAGCATTTCATCGAGTTTCTTACGATCTATTCTGAGATCAACAGTTTGGTATACCTTATCGAGCAAGCGCTTATAGCCTTTCTCACCAATAGGGACATGGAGGCTTATGTGGCCATCACTCACCTCTCTCAGGGCTTCGATAGTAGCCATGCATAGATCGCGGTCATAGACCTTGTATTGCTGAGCATCCTTCCTCAAATTACTATCGTACCATATGTAGGCTACCCCCTCTATCTCATCCTCATATCTGAGGAACCTACCGAAGCGTTGTATGATCGAGCACATGGGGGACAGGTCGGTGATTAGAACGTTAGAGGAGATATCTAGCCCGGCCTCCACCACCTGAGTAGCCACTACAATGTATTCATCTCTGTTCTTCAACCCATTAAGCTCCTCGTACTTCTTTCGCCTATCTCTCTCTGTGAAGCGCGAATGGATGAGAAGCCTGTTCTTGTAGCCCTCGAGAGCTCTATAGAAGGAGACCGCCTCACGTATGGTGTTAAACACTACAAGAGCCCGCCTAAATCCCCTATTACGAGCATGGTCCAACCATTCCCTCATCACGTTAAACCTATTTTCGCGATCGAGCTGATATATGTGGACTTCAGGTTTCTTCTCCTTCCGCAATCTCATGAAGTCGTCTTCTTTGGCCGAGTCCCCAAAATCCATCCATTCTACCCTATCTTTATAGCGCCTAAGATGGTCGAGTATGAGTTTCTTGAATTTCGTTGGCATGGTGGCCGACATAAGTACTACTCTCTGGTCGTGTGATATCATGTGCTCCAGCAGAGCGATAAGGTAGGTCAGGGACTTAGATTCCTCAGCCACTAAGTGGACCTCGTCTAAAACAATGTCTGACAAGATTACTGAAGACCATGAGAAGAGATAGTGCCCACTAGTCGTATTGATAGATCCGTCTTCCTCCCATCCTTTAATCACATTGTTGAGGTCCTCCGGGGCAAGGCCGAACATCGTCATGGATAGAGTATCAATCGTTGTAAGAGTGATAGGCTTTACCAGGTAGGGGGATGACTTCTCGTGCATGTATCGTTTCCCCAAAAAATTTTGTGAAGCTACTTTCTCAAGCTTTGAGTATTGATCCTCTAACAAGGTTCTCAGCGGGTAAGCTACAATAAGCTTATCCATATCCTCGACGGTTCTCAGAGCAAGCGTGGCTGTTATGGTGGTCTTTCCGTAGCCCGTCGGCGCCTCAATCACAAATAGATTCTTTTTACTCCAACTGACTTCCATCTTCTCCACAGCTTCAGAGATAAGTCTTCTCTCACGAGTGTACCCCGCTAACTGAAGGACGCGCCTATAGTAGTCCCTCAAGCAGTCGAGCCCCCTACATTTGAGCGCTCAAGGTCGAGAGTTGGCGTAAGAGGTGCAGGTATCTTGTAGATATATTCCTTGCGTTCTCCTCCTTACTTACCTTCACATACGCATTGTGCAGTTCCCTGAGTGCAGAATAGAGTCCCAACAGCTCTCCGAGAACGACGTACCTATAGATCCCAACGACCACAGATACAAGGTTACTATATTCCGGACTACTAACCCTTGCGAGCCTCGACAAAACAATGCCAGACGGATCTAAGACCTTGGTCAATACTTGCAACAAAGCGGGCTTTGACCTCTCATATAAAGCGAGAGGCACTTGTTGATAGATCTTATAGACCTGCCCTTCTCGAGCGAGCTTCAGAAGAATTAGCATAACGCTTTTGATGTTATTCTTACTAAGGAGATTCTGTATATTGATGTTAAGGAGGGTCTCTACGATTACTAACTCCTCACTATACTTCTTCCGAACGATCTCTGCGAGAATTTCTCTACACTTGTTTTTGAGAAGAAACATGGTTTCGATGTCCTTGTCTCCCGAGAGCATGCTGCTCATCTCCTCAGGAGCGAAAAACAACATGTAGTGAGTATTGTCGCTTGTAACGACGAAGGATGAGTATAGGCCTATTAGCGTGAATAAGGCTACTTCAGGGGTCATGTAGGCCGTTATTTGCTTCGCTGTGTAGAGATGTTCCGTTGAGGTTAAGCCAGTATATCGTTCTGTCTTGAATATTTGAAAAGTTATTCCCTTATCGTTCCGTTCTTCATCCACCACATAACCGATATATAGCTTATTCCGACTTATCCTTATGCCTATCTCTATCTTGTCACCTATTCTTAGGCTTCTAGTCCTGCTGATTAGTCGCAGAATATCTCCAAACTTGGTGATCTCCTTTTTTTGCCTAATGGACTTCACTCCTAGTCCGTTCAACAACCTCCTGACTGACGGTCTATCATTCTTCCCCACTATTGAGATATTTAATGATTGAAGCCTTCTCTCGTCTAAATCCTCCCGCAGCATTGAGATTAGGTCACTTCTAGATATTGTGAAGCCGTGAGCGGGCATGGTTACAGAGTGAAAGACTCTTCTCAGAGTGTAAAGGATTCCTTCATAGATCAGAAGACTCGTCAGCGACCCGTCGAGAGGTAGCTTAAGATCTATGGTCACTGTCTTGTCCGTAACCCAATCACCCCCTCACGTTCCCGATTGTGGTCTGTCTCATAGAAGCATACACCTCCCCCCACCTCGACAATATATCTCGGCGGATTTTGGGGAGACAAAATTATGGGATAGCAAAGGTCCATCAAATTTTGCCCTAGAATGTAGTCCCTAAGTGGGTCGTAATCGGATGCCATAAAGGGGTTAATTACCTTTTCAAGGATCCACTTTGGAGAATAATTGATGGGGCGTATTTTTTCGATTCTGCCAATCGGGAACGAGTAACTTGTAGTTATGCGTCCATCTCTAGCGCTGGGGATGAAGGACTCGACATTCGTGACTGCGACCACGCTTTCCTTAGATCCCAGCCTGTGTATTTCCCATAAATCGTCGCTTTCCACCTGAAGCGATTCTCCGCTTCTAACCAAAATCTTGTTATCGCTTAGCGTTAAAATGTATCTGAGCGTGGGACCGTCATCACTCTCCGAAACGGATGAGAGAAAAGTGCGTCCGTGGGCCGGAGCATCAAATGACCCATAGGGATCCTGTGGGTTTGGATATTGTCCCTCTCCCGTTCTTCTCACTGCTATTACTTTGTTGATGTCTGCAAATTTCATGGGGACACAGTTTAGAGGCTTCACTCCAATAGCCAGGAGGTTTGAGCTGATCGCTCTAATAACAGATTTACCCTCCTCCTCACCTAGAGAATGCTTCTTCGCCAATACCTCCGCTATAGCGCCGAGTAACATTGTAGGTGGGGGATATGTGAAGGCTGGAGAACTCTTGGAGTACCCCACGACTTTGGCTTGAAAACCCCACACAAACTCAAGATCTATTATAAAACCTATCATGGGTCCAAGGCCTACGCTCTGCACGAGTTTAAGAGGCGATCTTATACTTTATTTTTCCTATGGTTTCGGATACATAGGCCTCAAAGCTCCCGTCCTCAAAAATGTATAGCTCTGTATTGCTGTTAATCTTCTCCCTCTTCTTCTTCGCTCTCTCAATATAGCTCTTGGTAAAGGGTGTCGGCACAGTCCAAGGCTTATCTGAAACCGAGATAACCATGCTCTCCCAATCAATCGTCGGCAGAAATCTAGTCCTTTTGGCGCCGAAGCTGTTCTCGACTAAGAGTCTTCCCACCGAGTCTAGGAGGGCCGACACCCTTTCCAGCCGCTCCGAGTCGCTCACCACGGGGACTCCCGCCCTCCCCACATTAAAGGTGATCTTTCCTATGTATCTAGTGTCTATATCGAGGCTGAACGTGTAGATAGTTGAGGCCAGCTCCACATAGTACAGCATCTGGCCCTTCGTGTTACCGCTAACAAACTTTGTCCCGAGTGCGTATCGGCTATGTAGCTGAGGCTCAATCATGGAGCTTTTTAGGGCCTCTTGGGTCGGAATCATGTAGCCCGTGTAGAAGTTGGAAGTTCTTTTCACGTTTGCTTCCTCAGCATAGAGGAAGCCACCAATATCCTCTACTACACAGTTCTTGATAACCAGTTCTTCGACATCGCCCTTACTTTTAGAGGCTGCCGGAATGGCTTCCGATAGTATTTGTTTATTACTACTCTTTAGAAATATTCCCTTGCTGCATAATTTGCAAACTGGGAGGGCATTGTCTCTCTTCGCGTTACTCTCGTTGCACTCCTCTGCAAGAATTGTTTGCAACGCATGTGCTATACTTTCACCCGAGATTGCTGGGACGAAATAAACTGAGTAGCTTCCGTCATCTTCTTTCAACATTATTGGCACCCTTCTATGCTTGACATAGTTTCCAACGGACTCGGTCATGTTAAGTGCCTCGACGCTTATCAACACTCTACCACGAATACTGACGAAGACGTCTCTCATTAGCCCTCACCCTCCTTTTGGCTACTAGGAGCTTTTTCCTCCTCAACTACCTTTACGAATTTGGAGGCCCTAGCTAAGGCCTTGGCACAGATGTAAGACACCACCTCCCGGAGACGCTTTGCGTCGTCGCTAGTCCTTATCCGGTCTAGCTCATGTTCTAGATAATCAGGGTTTATACGATATAGTAGTTCTTTCGCCTCCTCATCCATGTCTTCCGGAGGGTTTCTCTTCAGCGCGTTAAAGTCTCTCAACGCCTCGCGCAAATAATGAAGGACTAGTGACTTAGATTGAGAATTTGCGACTCTGTCAATATAATTATAGTCACCATCGTGAGCTAGTACGGCTAACACATCGGGAATCTGGATAAACCTGTTTTCCATCTGCATGTTGAATATTTGTCCTCGCGTGTTTAAAAGCTTTTGCATGCAAAAAGGCCTGCAAACGTGCATATTGAGGTAAGGCTCGTTAAAAAGCTTTAACAGCATAAGAGGCTGATGCAGATGGAGTGGAGATAACGGACAGGAAGGCTACCCTGTCATGTTCAGTGGTGCGACACCAGTCCTGAAAACGACTTTCACACGAGGCAGTTACCGACCAAACAAACAGTGATTTTAACAGCTTGTAAAAAATCACCGGCTGCGAAGTTCCCAAACAGCTCCCAATGATATAAGGCGGTACAGGCATGCAGGCAACTTTTGTACACCACAGCTGGCGACACAAGCATCCATCCTCGAGCCTAGGCGTGCGGCTCTAAAGTGAGGCTTTTCTCAAGTTTTTATTTTTGTATCAATACTTTTCACATGGGGATACTATGCACGCTCTAAACAGGCTGGTATTGAAAAAGATAGAAGAGCTGAGGCCTGGAATTTTCGTGCCTAAGGGTGCTATCTTTGTTGGGGAGATGAAAAAGCAGTATAAGATCACTATATACCGCAAGAGGTAAGAGATAGGCTGAAGCTTAAGAAAGGAGATAGGGTTACAGTGTTTCTAAGACTACCACCTAAAAGATTCAGCCATCTCCTAAGGCTTCTTCAACTCTGGGTATACAGGTTGAGGCCACGTCTTCTTTTTCCTAAAGGTTTAAGGTTTGAAGCTCAGATAGAAACGGATGAATGGAGAGTCACAATTCCTGACTGAAAAAGTCAGGGGTAGTATCAAGGAAAAGGATGAGGTGGACGTTTATATAAGAAGATATGGGGGAGACTGTCAACTTAAGGCTGTCCATGCCTTTATCCACCTCTCTGTTGTTTTTGTCTTGTGTGTTGGGAAGTATATGTGTTGAACTGTCTTATTCTCCTCTTCAGTCTGGAGAACCATTGTTCTATCGGGTTCCTCATACCGAACGTCTCCCTCCTATGCCTTATTCCCAGAACCTTCATATACCATGGACCTCTATCAGTATAGGTCGTCGGCCTGCCCCTACATCTCTTCTTTACCTTCTCCAAGAACCTAAGGCATTCACCTAAACCCCTACCCCTAGATACCTGTAAAGCTACAACATCACTTCCCCGGCAGCCCATAGATAAGACAACAGCCTCATCCACCGCTATAAGCCCCCTCCTCCCCACACCATCCCTCGAGAGTATCTCACCGGCCTTAAGAAACCTCCTCCTGACAGACTCCCTGCCAACACAAAACCCCATACCTCTAAGGAACGCTACTATACCCCAAGACAACCACCAAAAACAGAGAATAAACAAACATAGACCATAAACCTACCTTAAGTTGACAGTCTCGATATGGGGAGGAGGTTTAATTAAATGTTTCTAGCGTAATAATATTACACTCGAAACATTTACCACCACTCTGATTCTTTGAAGTAGCATGAGTTCTGGGTGTGAGTATGGGAATGTTCTTGGAAAACAGTAGGCATGGATAACAATTTGAGAGGAGACCAGATCATAGCTATATACCGTTGTGAGAACTGTGGAAGGATACTGAGGGAAAAAGGTTAGTCTAATTTTTAAATCTACTTTTTTGATGACCTCTGTTTTCTGAGTTCATCCTCGGAAAAGCATCCGAGCTTTCTTAATCAAGTTCAATTATTAGAATATGCACATTGATAGTGAGCTGTCTATATACGCCTGATAGAGTATGATAAAATTAGATAGGCTAATGGATTAAATACTGAAAGCACTTATTACTGGTTATGTGAATGGAGCGGTTTGGGCACCGTAAGGTCTAGTATCTCTGCGCAAGCCGCTGTCCATCTCATGCTGTACATTGAAAAAGTGCTCTTTTGCACGTTTCCTGCCGTTTTCTTTAGCCATGTCGTCGCAATGCTGTAGATGGTCTTTTATCCACTGTACTTCAGACCAGTCTATCGGCTCATATGTATGTTTGTCGAGTATCCGCAATGACCAGACCCTGTAGGCTTCCTTGATAGGACATGGTATTTTGCCCAGCCAAGGTAGGAGTCTTTCTACGTCCTCGCGTCGATATATCAGTAGCCTAAAGCAGTCTTTCGTGCTAACAAACGATCTCCCATAATTATCTATATGCATATGTCCTGCCGGTGTGTGCCGCGTCCTCGATACTTTATATCCGGCCGCGGTTAGCCTTTTTTCAATGTCATCTAGCAATCCTTCGTTTGTGTTCGTTATGGGGCAAACATAAAAGCCCGTTGTCGGTTTTTCCGTCTTTTCTTCGTTTAATGGACCCCATGTTATATACCCTTCGCATGCCAGCATCATCGCCAAATATGCCGCAAACTCTTCTTCTGTCTTAATGAAGGATGGTACGGCGTTTGCCTGCTTTGCCTCGAGGAGGAATCTCCAGTCCTCTAGGTCGAGGCGTATTATCAGCTGCCACTCGTAGTATTCCTCGGTGTATTTCCGTGCCCCTAGTGATATTGTGCCGTGTCCCTCGAAGAGCCTGGCTATGTTGCGTGCGAAGCCCTCGTCCGGCGTGTTGAGTATTATCTCCAGCATTGTCCTTCCCTTGACCCTCAGCGCTGCGTCTCCCTGGACTAGGGCTGCCGCGGCCGCCATCTGCACCGTGTCCTTGGGCGGTGCTCTCGGACCTCTTAGCGTGGCCTCCCTGACGGCTGTCTGCTTCTGTCTTATTTTTACGCCTAGCTCCACTAGCCTGTGTCTTAGTGTTTCCTCGTTGATTGCGTGCTGTTCCCCGACTGCGCGGTTTACGGCTTCTGCAACGTCTTCGACGCTGTAGCCAGCCTCGTAGAGCACTACTGCTGCAGCCATGTAGGGCGATGGGTATATCCTCCGTCTTCTCCCCGTCGTCTTCGGCTGTGGAAGTCTTTCCCTTAAAGCCTCGTCGAGGTTTTCGAGACGCTGCCTGTTCTCTTCAAGAAGCCTTGCAACTGCCTCGGATGCGTCTGCGCCTGTATTCCTCAGCTTGGATGCTTTCCCCACAAGCTCTTCGCCACCCACCAGCCTATCCCCAACCATTTCATCACCTCCAGGGGGTTTTTGCCCCCCATGTATGTTGTGGGGGGCCGCCTGTGCGGCGGAACAGGCCCTGGAGGGGGTTGGGCTGGCCGGTGGGGCCTGCACATTACCGGATGTCCGTGGCCATCCGTTGGTGTGCAGGGTCTTCTCCGCGGCCCAGACGGGTGTCACCAGCATCCACGGCTGCACAGGGCCGCCCTGCCCCGGCGTAAGCCCCCACGCTACACCCGCCATATGTCTGTGGCGGGCCTGAGTTCTGTCCCCAGAGCGATTCTTTAGGAAGAGCGGGGGGGAAATATGTGGGTGGCTGTGTTTTACGCCGGGACTGTCGGTTGTCAAGTGCTGTCCGCTCTTCTCCTGGTCTGCCCCCGCCCCATCACATCTTTCACTAACCTCTGCCTCAGGCCTGTCTTTACACCCATCCCACCTCCTATCAGACTGTTTGGACGGCAATTCTGGCCGCCATCTTCTCCTGTATCCTTTGCGCTGCGATTGTGATGGCGTTGCGGACGGCCCAGCCACGCTCCGTTAGCTCGACCTCCTCAACTATCTCCGCCGCATTCTTCCTGAGCCTGACCTTCTTCCTTACCTTGATTAACATTAGGGAGAGAAGCCTATGTTTGGCCCTCTCGGTGAGGATTGGTTTCTTTTTCCTGTTACCAAGCCGCCAGATGTAGACGATGTCCTGGTATCGGATGAAGGATAGAAACACCTTGTAAACCATCTTATTGTATCTGACGCCTTCGCTGAGGATCTCTACGACCTGCCTCTCGAGGCTCCGCGCATACTTCTTTGAAGATATTATGTCCTCTACTCTTAGCTTATTCTTGTTCTGCGGGTCTCCACCATTGCTGGATGCTAATTTGGGCTGTTTGGCGGGATTTGCAGGTGTGCTGTCATGTCCTGAGATATTCTTAGGAACTGTAGAGCCTAGCTGGTTCTCGGATACATGCTGTTGTGGGGCTATGGTTTTCTGTGATGGGGTGGGTTTCAGAGATTCTTGGGATGTCTGGACAGGAGTCATCTCTTGTAGAATAAATGGCGGAGACGGCTCAGGTTCAAGACTATCTTGGCCTGCTGCCGGGTTGCTGTCCTGAACGTCTCCGAGGTTGGTCAGAAGACCCTCGCCGATTTTACGTCTTGGTTTTGAGGTGTGTATGGCTTGGGCTGCCTCATTGTTTAGCTGGGTGAGTTTGGCCAGCAGAAGGATCAACGGCGTGAAGACGATGGTGAGCCCCGCCAACGCTTCGAGGAAATTGACAGCGGGAGAAGGGGACATGTACGGCTTGAGGTTTTGGGATAGCATTGCGAGGAGGCCGAGGAATGCCGAGAAAGCCATGTTACGCCTGCATCCCCCATGCCTTCCCATTATGTGGAGTGCTAGGGTTGAAGCCGTGGCCACTGTGAAAGATCCCAGTGTTGATGCGTATGCTAGGCTGGCTATGTTGGGTCCGTCCAAGACTTTTTCCACCTCTGCTTCATGCTGTTTTGGTGTGGTTTCCGGCTCTAAGCTTTTCCTTTCCAATATTTTCATTATAAGGTGGTTTAACAGTTTGTTGTTCCTGATTTTACTATCCAACGAATTTATTGGAGAAAAAGATTTTTATCCCTCCTGTTTTGAGGCCGTTTTCCGTATCCAAGGTAGTTTTGCGGCGACTCCTAGAACCAAATAAACCAGACCCGTTATGAAAACCACGAGCTCAGCAACCGCCAAAGTCCCAGCTGTAATGGGTCCAAGCATCGTTAAAACTGAATAGACCACTGCTCCATAGATTGCAGCAGTCAAGTATTTTAGTTTCTGCCCCATTGACCACAGCTCGAAGAGTGCCGCAAACCTCACGACTGTGTGTAGTGCGAGAGGGTTGAACCTGTAGAACCTCCATATGCGCGACACTTCTGCCAACCCCTCTAAAATTTGACATCCAAGTATGACGTCTTCAACAAAGTCCGCCCTCTTACCCCTGTCTATATCATCGATGTTATAGAGTGTATCAAAACTGTCGACCATTTTTCTTAGAATTACTTTACGACCGTTCAGTATGTCATCAGACATTTGGTTTAGAAACTCTGGAACAGCCCCATTTTTGAAGAACCCATCGGGATAGATCATGGCTAGGGCTTTGAACAGCCTCTCGGCATCCCTAGATCCGATCCCTGTAGGAAGGAGACGGAACGGTTTCAGTTTCTTGACGAAATCGACCGGCGGGTCTTCCCTAGAGGACCCCAGGTCCACCGTCGGTATCTCCAACCCGTTGAGGAGCAGGTTTTCCACATATCTCACGCCATCCTCCGTAAGAACCAGAGACTCCACCCCCCTTCTACTAGATTCAATCCTAATCAAACCATCTGCGGCAAGCCTACGCCTCACATCCTCGTAGCGTCTATAGTTGGAATATACCGCTACAGCGTCGTTTGGCACCTCACAGTTCAGATACCTCCAGAAAATGTATCCACGGATTAGGATTCTGTTGACCAGCCACTGATCTCCCGCCTCAACCTCCACGCTCATCCCGGCGATAACACTACCTCAATTAGATATAAAATGAGATGTCTGAAAGTAGGTGAAAATTTATTAACATCACCCGATATTTACGTGTCGTCTCAGAGATACGTAAGCTTTTCATAAATCCTCGCGGGTACTGTCAAGTTGGTTTTACCTCTTGCTTGGTTTTGAGTATGTTGTGGATGGTGGCTATGAATGCCCAGGGATACCATGGTCCGCGGTCTACAACTACTGGGGGCTTGCCCTCGCATGCCTTGAGAACCCTCCTGAGGAATGTCAGGGCCCTGGCTACGCTCCTCTCCCTGCTGGCGTAGACCGCGAGATACTCAAGGACATGCATGACAACACGGAAACGCATCCCGGCCAAAAGCC